>Ga0181536_10003307_pt1 | contig 17639 bp, 19 predicted proteins | sample PEATcosm2014_Bin_41_FD_121105 | JGI IMG/M metagenome (GOLD analysis project Ga0181536, IMG submission 121105) | Peatland microbial communities from MTU Mesocosm Facility, Houghton, MI, USA - PEATcosm2014_Bin17_60_metaG | ecosystem: Environmental > Terrestrial > Soil > Wetlands > Peat | place... | reverse complement strand
TGGCGTAAGCCGGTCGTGCTGGTCGGCTCGAACGCCACCGGCGGCCCGGGCGTGAAGCCGGGCCGATTGGTCGCCTGGATGACGTCGATCTTGACCTGATTGTGCGGCTGGTTGTCGGGGTGCGTCAGCACGGTGCGGAAGAAGGTGCCGCCGTCGAACGCGCCCCGGCGCACGTAGGTCAGGAAATTCGCGGCGGTCTTGGGCGCGTGCGCGCGGTCGACGTCGAGGTCGATCTCACCGGCGCTGGTAAACAGTGCGACGATCAGGGCAGCGAGCATTCACCGCTTGCGTTGGTGCAACGTGACCGTGTTTCCCTCGCTGTCGGCGATCATCGCCATCGTGCACAGCGGCGTTTCCGTCTGGTAGTGCACCGGAATCCCGCGGGCGGCCAGATTTGCGAGCGCCGCTTGCAGGTCGTCGACCGCGAACAGAATGCCGTTGCTCGGCTGGAACGGCATCACGTTTCCGCCGCCGCCCCACAATCCGAACGTGGTCCCGTCGGGCAACTCGTATTCCGCACCGCGTCCTTCCGGATACGTCAGCGACGGTTCCAGGCCGAAGACGTCGCGATAGAATGCGATGGCGCGGGCCGCGTCGCGGCACATGTAACCGCTCAGGTCGATGCCCCGTAGCGGGATCGGACCGGCTGCGACCGATTTATTATTAACCATATGGTTATATATTGGGCCGGCTGCACGCCGCTGTCAAGCAGCGGAGCCGTACGTGCAGGCGGCGGCTACCATTTGAAGGGCTCGCCGGATAGGCTCGGAAAACCGCGCGTCGGGAGGCGCTTGTGATTCGTACCGTTTTCGCGCGCGGCATTGCCGTGGTTTTGGGGATGACCGTCGTGCTGGCCGGCAGCACGCGCACGGCGCAGACGGCAGGGCCCGATGAGATTCACGTCGCCCGCGCGACCAGATCGGCCTTCGCGTTCGCCACGCTTGAAGTCGGCGTGGACGCGCACATCTGGGACAAGGTCGGGCTCAAACTCGACATTGCGTCTTTCAACGGCGACGCACAGGTCCAGCAGGGGATGACGGCCGGGCAGGTTGACTTCGGCCTCGGCGGCGGTCCGGCGATGGGCTATCACGCCAAAGGCGTGCCGGCGATCGCCGTCGCCTCGATGTACGGCCCGCCCACCGACATGGCGATCGTGATCGCGAACAACGGCGGCATCAAAAGCGTCGCCGACCTCAAAGGGAAGAAGCTCGGCGTGACCACGGCCGGATCGTTGACCGACTGGCTCGTGCACGAGTTGGCGCGGCGCCAAGGCTGGGGCCCGAACGGCATCGATTCGGAAGCGATGGGCTCGACCGAAGCGCGCGTCTCGGCGCTCGAAACCGGCCAAATCGCCGGCAGCGTGCAAGACATCGGCGTCGGCTACGACCTGGAGGCGCAGGGCAAGGGCAAGGTCTTTCAGACCTTCGGCAACTTCGTGCCGAAGTTCGAGACGCACGTGATCTTCGCCACCGACGACATGATCTCGAAGCACCCGGATATCGTGCAGCGCTTCCTCAGAGGCTGGTTCATGACCGTTGCGTACATGCGCACGCACAAGGCCGAGACGGTTCATTCGATCGCGCCGGTGCTGGGCGAATCCGAGGCGATCGTCGGACGGCTGTACGACAACGATATGCCGGCGATGTCGTCGAACGGCGCGTGGGATCCGGCGGCGGTGCAAGTCGTCGCGCAGTCGCTGGTGGGGTTGGGCCTGGCGGATACGGCGCCCGACCCCAAGACGATGTACAACTCGCAGTTCGTCCCCGTCAAGCTCTGAGCGGTTCCGCCATGCCGCCTGCGATCACCGTCGATCGCGTGTCGCAGCGCTTCGCGGGGGCGAACGGCGCGCCCGATGCGCTGGCCCTCGACGACGTCTCGCTCGAGATCGGGCGTGGCGAATTCGTCAGCCTGCTGGGACCGTCGGGATGCGGCAAGAGCACGCTGCTCAACATCATCGGCGGCCTGATCGTGCCCACCTCGGGCGGCGTCAGGATCGGCGACGTTCCGGTGCACGGGCCGCTCAAGGAAGAGGTCGCGTTCGTCTTCCAAGAGAGTACGCTCTTGCCGTGGTACACGGTGCTCGAGAACTTCCGGGTTTCGCTCGAGTTCCAGGGGCGCACCGATAATTGGCGCGACCACGCGCTGAGCGCCCTTTCGTCGGTCGGGATGGAAGGGTTCGCGCAGTTCTATCCGAGCCAGCTGTCGATCGGGATGAAGCAGCGCATCAACATGGCGCGCGGCATCGCGCTCGGAACCGGAATTTTGCTGATGGACGAGCCGTTCGCCGCACTCGACGAACAAACGCGGCTCGTGCTGGGAGAAGACCTCTCGGTACTGCTCGCGCGCACCGGTAAGACGATCGTCTTCGTAACCCACTCGCTTTCCGAAGCGGTGATGCTCGCCGATCGCATCGTCGTGATGACCGCGCGGCCGGGAAAGATCAAAGCGATCATCCCGGTCGGCGAACCGCACCCGCGCTCGCCGGACTTCATGCTGGCGCCGCGCTTCTCGGACGTGCGCAACCAGTGCTACGAGTTGCTGCGTGACGAGATTCGCCATACGGTCGACGCGATGCGCGAGGCACGCGATGCTCGCTCAGGCTGACGCCCAACTCCGCCTGACGTCGCTCGTCCGGGCGATCCAGCTTGCGGTCGTCGTCGCGCTGTTCGCGGCCTGGGTATGGGTGACGAGCTCGCACGCGATCAACCCGCTGTTCTTACCGGGCCCGCTCCCCGTCGTCAACGCGCTCGCGCGGCTCGTCGGAACGCCGGATTTCTGGGCGGCCGTCGGCGTCACCACGCTGACGACGAGCATCGCCTATGCGATCGCCGTGACGGCCGGGATTCTGCTGGGATTCTTCATCGGGCGTTCGCCGACGCTCACCGCGGCCTATCGCCCGGTGCTCAGCGGCGTCTTCGCGATCCCGCTGACGCTGATCTTTCCGCTCTTCGTCGTGATGTTCGGGCTCGGTCCGCCGTCAAAGATCGCGTTCGGCGCGCTCTACGGGTTCTTCCCGATCGTGCTGAACACGATTGCCGGGTTCTCGGGCATCGATCCGCTGTTTCTGCGCGCCGCGCGGTCCCAGGGCGCTTCGCGCGCGCAGACGCTGCGCCACATCTATTTGCCGGGCGCGTGGCCGGTCGTGCTGACCGGCCTGCGCATCGGATTCTTCATCACGTTTGCGTCGGTGCTCGGCGGCGAGACGCTCTCGTCGGCGTCGGGCGTCGGCCACGCCATCGCACACGAAGGCGACCTGCTCGACAGCCCGCCGATGTTCGCTTGGATCGCGATCGTTCTGGCCGTGACGGTGTTGCTCAACCTCGCTCTGACGGTGGTCGAAAAACGTGCAGTCCGCAGCGCGTAGGCCGCTTTCGGCAAGCGCCATCCGCTGGTGGACGATCGCGGTCCTGATCGTGCTCTGGGAGGTCACGGCGCGGCTGTTCGGCGACCCCTCGTTCGTCGCGCCGCCGAGCCGCGTGCTGGCCGCGCTCATCCCGACCATCTTCGGCGATCCGAAGCTCACCCAAGCGTTGGGCATGGCGCTGTTCGAAATGGTGACGGCGTTCGTGCTGGCGGTCTTGGCCGGCGCGACGGTCGGCATCGCGATCGGAATAACCACGCTCGGCCGGCGCTCGCTCTTTCCGTTCGTGCTGCTGCTCTTCGGCCTGCCGCAGGTCACCGTGCTGCCGCTGGTGATCTTGATCTTCGGTTTGGGACCGGCGAGCCGCATCGCGTTCGGGTTCACGCACGGCGTGCTGCCGATCATCGTGACGACCGTCACCGGCATGCGCACGGTCAACCCGCTGCTGCTGGCGAGTGCGCGCTCGCAGGGCGCCTCGCAAGCTCAGATCCTGCGCCACATCATCTTTCCGACGATGGTGGCGAGCGTTTTCACCGGGCTGCGCCTGGCGATGTCGCTGACGCTGCTCGGCGTGATCTTGGCCGAGTTGTTCGTTTCCAGCAACGGCATCGGCAACTACACGCAGATCTTCGCCGAAACGTTCAAGCCGGCGTCGCTGTACGCGGTGATCTTGGTGCTGGCGATTACGGCGGTGGCGCTCAACGAAATCGTGGGGTTGGTGGAGAAGCGCTTCTCACGTTGGAAGCAGGGCTAGTGGCCGACTGGTTGACGGCCGCTTATCTCGTCTCGTGCGAAGAACGCGACGTCGCGGCGCGCGCCGCGGCGATCGCCTCGGAACAGAGCGTGGAGTGCCCGCTCGAGGCGATCGGCGAGCAACGCATCCTCGATGAAATCGTCGCCCGGGTCACATCGATTGCGCCGGCCGGCCCGAGCCGCTTCCGCGTGGAGGTTGCGATCGCCGCGCAAACGATCGGCCGCAACCCGGCGCAGTTCGTCAACATGGTTTTCGGCAACGCGTCATTGTGGGACGACGTGCGGTTCGTGGGGCTCGACGTTCCGGCCGGCGCGCTGACGATGTTTCCCGGACCGCGGCACGGCGTCGCCGGGATTCGCCGCTTGCTCGACGCGCCGGCGCGCGCGCTCACCAACGCGGCGATGAAGCCGCAAGGCCTGCACGTGCCCGAGCTCGCCGCGCTGTGCCGCACGTTCGCGCTGGCCGGCGTCGACATCATCAAGGACGACCACGGCATCGACGATCAGCAGTATTCGCCGTTCGTCGCCCGCGTGCGCGCCTGTCAAGCCGCGATCGCCGAAGCCGTCGCCGCCACCGGCAAACCGGCATTCTACGCGCCGAATTTGATCGGCACACCGCGCGTGCTGCGCGAGCGTGCCCGGATCGCGCGCGAGGAGGGCGTGCGCGTCGTCCTCGTCGCGCCGATGCTCGTCGGCCTGCCCGCGTTCTTCGATCTCGTCGACGAGTTTCCGGAATTCGTCTATCTCGCGCATCCGTCGTTCGGCGGCGCGCGGCAGATCGCGCCGGAGCTGCTGTTCGGGCGGCTGTTTCGGTTGTTCGGCAGCGACGCCGTGATCTTCGTGAACGTCGGGGGGCGGTTCGGTTATCCGCGCGAGATCTGCGCGGCGCTTGCCGCCGGCGCGCGCGAAACGTGGGGCGAGCTGCCGGCCGCTTTGCCGGTCCCGGCCGGCGGAATGCGCCTCGAACGCGTCGAGGAATTGCTGGAATTCTACGGACCCGACACCATGTTGCTGATCGGCGGCAACCTGCTGATCGAGCGCGAACGTGTGCTCGAACGCACGCGCGAGTTCGTCGACCGCGTCCACGCATATCGTTCGGAAGCGTACGCCCGCCGCGCCTGAACGGCGCAGGAGAAGCTGAGCAAGCAAAGGCGTAGCTGGTTTTAAGACGGCGCTACTTCGGGTAGGCAGTTGGTTGGGCGCGTCCGCGATCGCATCGCGGACTCGCAAACTTAGCTAATCGGAGTATCTCAACGTGAAACGATACAGTCTGGCCTTAGCGGCGACCATCGCCGCAGCGGGCCTCGGCGCATCGTCGGTCTCCGCCGAGCAAGCGACCCTGCAAGGCAACTCGGCCAACTTGCAGCCCGTTCGCATCGCTCAGGCGAGCACGATGCCGCCGGCAGATTTCGGAAACCCGCCTTCGGGCGAAGTGCCGCTTCTCTTCAACGACCACCATGTGTATGCCAAACCCGACAAACTGACCCAGAACCGCGTTCTCGCCGCGCTCGTGCGCGGCAACGAAATCCTCGTCCCGCTGCGCTCGATGTTCGAACAGATGGGTGCGACGGTTTCCTACGATCCCGCTTCGAAGACGGCCGACGTCTCGAAGCCCGGCTCCGACGTCAAGGTGACGGTCGGCAAACCCGAAGTCGTGATCAACGGCGAATCGCGTCCGCTCGACGTGCCGCCCGAGATCTACAAGGGCGCGATCGTCGTTCCGGTCCGCGTCATCTCCGAAGGCATGGGCGCCTACGTGCAGTGGGTCCCGGAGAAGAAGGTCGTCGTCGTCCGCTACGTAGCGGCGCCGGTTCCGACCCCGCCGCCGACGGCTCCGCCGACGGCTCCGCCGACTCCGAAGCCCGCGCCGCCGCCGCCGCCTCCGCCGCCGCCGCCGCCGCCGCCGCCGCCGACCCCGGCACCGACGGCTAAGCCGGTCACCTACGAGCACTTCATCGTGGGCGACTACATCTTCCACCCAAAGGTGTACAACGAGTTCTCCGGCGGTTCCATCGGAAACAACAACTCCTTCGATGCCCGCGGCGCCGTGGAATTCCCGGCGTTGGGCCTGCCCTGGATGGTCGAAGGCGACTATCGCAGCTACTCCTACCAGCACAACTCCGGCTACCCGCCGGCGGGAACGACCACCGCGGCGTATGCTAAGACGGCCTGCAACTTCGGCAACTATGATCCGGGCTGCGTTGCTACCATCGGTGGCGGCGGAGCCGCGACCTACGTTCCGGGCTTCACGGCCACCGACACCGACATCGATGGGCGTCTCGGCCTCAAGGTCGCCGATCCGCGCCTCTACGTCGGCGTCGGCTACCTGTCGCGCTCCGAGAACTACGGCTACCCGCGTCAGGGCGGCGTCGGATTCGGTCTCGAAAAACTACCGGATCTCGATCAATCGTTCTCGGTCTACGGCAGCGTTTGGTACTACCCCAACGTCTCGGCTAACTACAACGTCGCCGGCGTGGCCGGTCAGTTCGCCTACCGCGACCTGAAGTACCAAGTCGGCGCCACCTACACGATCGGCTCGTTCACCGGATTCGGCATCTTCGTCGATGGCGGATACGAAGGCGACTCGCTGCGTGTTCTGACCCTGGCACCCTCGTCCGCGACGCACGGTGGTGCGTACCTCGGCTTGGGTCTCAAGTTCTGATCCCAAACCCTACGCAGAACGCGTAACGAAAAGGCCTCCGTGAAAGCGGAGGCCTTTTTTATCGTGCCGTACTTGGCGGCATGGAATTTTCGGCTCACGCCGAGCGCGCCCTCGACACCGCCCTAGCGCGCGGCGCCGCCTACGCGGACGTTCGCTTCGAACGCGCGCGCACCGAACGGATCGAGGTCCGCAACGGCGAGGTCGCCGACTTGCGCGACGCGCACAGCGAGGGCTTCGGCCTGCGCGCGCTGGTCGACGGCGCGTGGGGCTTCGCGGCCTGTGCGCGCTTCGACGACACATCGCTCGACGCGGCCGCGGCGCGCGCCGTCGCCATGGCGCGCGCGGGCGCAGCCGCGAGCCGGCAGCGCATCGGCACGATCCCGCTCGAGGCGTACGTCGACCGTTACGTCACGCCGCTCGAACGCGATCCGGCCGGCGTGCCGCTCGGCGAGCGCGTCGCGCTGCTGCTCGAAGCGGAAGCCGGCGTGCACAGCGCGCCGTCGATCGCCGTGGGCCGGGCGTGGATCGACCTGTGGCGCACGGACAAGGAGTTCTACTCGACGATCGGTTCGCGCATCGCGCAAACGATCTATCAGAGCGGCGGCGCGATCAGCGCGCTGGCGGTCGGCGACGGCGACTCGCAGGTGCGCATGTGGCCCGGCGATCGCGGCCTGTACTTCGGCGGCGGGTGGGAAGCGATCGAGCTGGCGGAGCTGCGCGAGAACGCCGCGCGCATCGGCGAGGAAGCGCACCAGCTGCTGTCCGCGCCGCAGTGTCCGAGCGGCACGATGGACGTCATCCTGGGCGGCTCGCAGGTCTCGTTGCAGATCCACGAATCGTGCGGCCACGCCGCCGAGCTCGACCGCATCATGGGCTGGGAAGCCAACTTCAGCGGCACGAGTTTTCTCGATCCGGCCGAGCGCGGCAAACTGCGCTACGGCTCGCCGATCGTGACGATCGAGATCGACAACACGATGCCGCGCGGCTTCGCCACCGTCGGTTTCGACGACGAGGGCACGAAGAGCGTGCGCGCCGACATCATTCGCGACGGCATGCTGGTGGGCTTCGAGAGCTCGCGCGATACCGCCGGACAGATCGGCGCCGCCTCGACCTCCTGCGTGCGCGCCGAGAGCTGGGAGTACGTTCCGATGATCCGGATGTGCAACCTCAACCTGTTGCCGGGCGACGTGCCGTTCGAACATCTCTTCGACGACGTGCGCGACGGCGTGTACATGGAAGCGAACCGCTCGTGGTCGATCGACGACCGCCGGTTGAACTTCCAGTTCGGCACGCAGATCGGCTGGGAGATCAAGCACGGCAAACGCGGCCGAATGCTGAAGAACCCCACCTACGGCGGCGTGACGCCGGCGTTCTGGAATTCGTGCGATGCGATCGCCGACGCCGCATCGTGGTTTGAGTGGGGCACGCCCAACTGCGGCAAGGGCGAACCGATGCAAACCGGACGAACCACTCAGGCTGCCGCGCCGGCGCGCTTTCGCAACGTCGCGGTGGGCGTGGGTTATGGACGCTGAGGCGCGCCGCGCGCTGGCCGCACGCGTGCTCGAACGCTCGCGCGCCGACGCGACCGAAGCGATCGTCACCAGCGACCATCGCGCGCTGACGCGTTTCACCCACGAGTTCGTTCACCAAAACGTCGACGTGGAAAACGTCGCGATCCGCGTGCGGGCGATCGTCGACGGCCGGACCGGCGTCGCGTCGACCAACGCCGGCGACGACGCGGCCATCGACGCGGTCGTGCGGCGCGCGATCGAGATCGCGGCCTTCGCGCCCCGCCCGGCCGAGGTTCCGGTGCTGGCGCCGTACGCGTCGCTCGCGGCCCCGCCTGCGGCTTACGTCGACGCAACCGCGGCGGCGACCGCCGAGCAACGGGCGGGCGTGGCCGCCGCGATCTTCGATCAAGCCGCATCCAACGGGTGCTGGTGTTCGGGCTACGTCACGACGTCGGACGGCGGCGTGACGATCGCCACCACCGCCGGCGCCGACGCGTCGTTCGACGGCACCGAATGCGGCGCCAACGTGAAGATGACCGCCGGCGACTCGACCGGTTTTGCCGAGTGCTACGCGCCGGACACGCTCGTGCTCGACGGCGCGGCGCTCGGCGCGCGGGCCGCCCAAAAAGCGCGCACGAGCGCCGACCCGATCGCGGTCGAGCCGGGCGAGTGGACCGTTATCCTCGAACCGGCCGCGTTCGGCGAGCTCGCCGCGTTCCTCGCGACGCACTTCTCCGCACAGTCCTACGACGAAGGCTCGTCGTTCCTCAGCGGCCGGCTCGGTGAACGCGTGATGGCGACCGGCGTAACGATCCGCGACGACTACGCGCATCCGCTGCATCCGGACGCACCGTTTGACTACGAAGGCAATCCCAAAGCGCGCCTAGCGCTGATCGAAGACGGCGTCGCGCGCAATCTCCTCACCGACAGCGCGTGGGCGCGCAAACTCGGCCGCCCGAATACCGGGCACGGACTACCGGCGCCCAACGCGCAAGGACCGTTCCCGCTCGATCTCGTCATCGAGCCCGGCAGCCCGTCACTCGACGAGCTGATCGCCGGCACGAAACGCGGCTTGCTCGTCACGCGGCTGTGGTACGTTCGCATCGTCGATCAGCGCCGGACGATCCTCACCGGCATGACGCGCGACGGCACGTTTCTCATCGTGGACGGAAAGATCGCGCGCGGCGTGCGCAACCTGCGCTTCAACCAATCGCTCGTCGACGCGCTGGGAACGTGCACGTTTGCGAACGAGCAACACCGCACCGGCGGCTATTCCTACGCGCTGGTCGCTCCGGCCGTGAAGTTCGACCGCTTCACCTTCGCCAGCACCACAGCTTATTAATACTCTTCTTTAATCCTGAGCGGAGCGCAGCGGAGTCGAAGGACAGCCGACCAGATGCCGGCGATCAGGAACAGCACGGTTCCGGCCAGCATCACGAACGGTTGGGGCGCCGAGGCGGCTTCGAGGACCGGATAGGTACCGAGCGTCAGCGTCACGCGCATGCCGGCGATGTCGGTTTCGCGGCCGGAGGGCGCCAGCGTGATCCCTTGCTGGGCGCCGGCCTCGTCGGTGACCGAGAGGATCGCGCCGGGTTCGGTCGGCAACGGCGTGGCCGGATCGTGCGGCAACGCGGCGAGATCGGCCGGACTGAAATAGAGCACGTGCACGATGCGTCCCAGCGCGGGCACGGCGAACGTGTCGAGCGGGAAGGCGCGGTCGTGGATCTGCTGCTGTTGGCGGAACAGGATCACCGGCGAGAGGAACGACGGGTTGTTGGGCTGCGTGATCGTCAGGCGCTCGCCGCGTTCGTTGCGCACCTCGATATACGCCGCCGGGCGCAGCTGCGTGAACACGACCCACAGACCCACCGGCGTCGGCCGCCGGCCGATCTCGGTCGCTGGCGCGTCGCGGCGGCGGAGCGTGACCGTCGCGTCGCCGCGCGGCAGCGTCCCCGGATCGGCCGGCGCGAAAAACGCCGCGGCGCCCAGGTCGGGAACCGGCGTCACGGTGCCGGGCGTACCGAACACGGTCACGTTGTCGGGCCCGATCAGTCCCGACAACAGCCCCGCCACGCCGACGGCGACCGCGCCGGCCAGCGCGAGGGCGATGCGTTTTCCGTGCGGTCCCTCGAGCCCGCGCCAGGCGCGCCAGGCGTGCACGGCCATCACCAGCAGCGCCACGCCCAAAATGGCCGTGTATTGCCACGCATGATACCAATCGCGCGCGGGATACACGTCCTGCGCCACGGTCAAGACGATCGCCAGCAACGCGAACGCGATCGCCGTCGCGCGCGCGTTCACTTCGCGGCCAACAGCGGTCCGACGAGCGCCTGAAACTGAGCCAGCGTTTGCGCGCCGTCGATCCCTTTGACGACGTGACCGTCACGGCCGACGACGACCGTGGTCGGTAAGCCGACCGACACGTAGCTCGTCGCGTACCGCTGATCGGCGTCGACGAGGATCGGGAACGTCACGCCGTGCGCTTTCGCGAACGCCGCCGCCTTGGCGGCCGATTCGCCCTGGTCGATGCCGAGCACGACCAAACCGTGGGCACGGTCATGGCGATAGAGCGTTTCGAGCGCCGGCATCTCTTCTTGGCACGGCGGGCACCACGTCGCCCAGAAATTCATCAGCACGATCGACCCGTGATGCGCCGCCACGGAATCGGTGCCGCCGCCGATGCGCGGGATGGCATAACTGACTGCCGGCGCACCGGCCAGCATCGCCGGACCACCGCCGCCGTCGACGCTATGCGCGGGACCGCCGCCGGAATAGCAGCCCGACACGAGCGTTCCAAGAAGCGCTGCGGCCGCAACCGGCCAAATTCGAAACACTCGGCGAACTTCGCAGCGGCGGCGTAAACTCCCAGTTCGCGCGTTCGAGGGTTGCTCTGCTATTCGCCCGAACGCGCAGGGCGATGCCGGCAACGATCTTGGATGGACGCGCCCGTGCCGCGGAGCTGCGCGGGGAGATCGCCGGACGCAGCGCGGCGCTGCGGGCGCGCGGCATCGAACCACAGCTCGTCGTTGCGATTGCCGGCGAAGACGCGGCCAGCCTCGCGTACGTGCAGAGCCTCGTGCGCGAAGGCGCGAAGAGCGGCATCGCCGTACGCGTCGACGCGCTCGCGGCAACCGCCACGGCCGACGACGTGCGCGCGCTGCTGCGGCGGCTCGGCAGCGATCCGGCAGTCCACGGGATCATCCTGCAGCAACCCTTGCCACGGCACCTCGACATCCGCACGATCGCCGGCGCGATGCCGCCGCACAAGGACGTCGACGGCGCCAACCCCGTCAATCAAGGCCGCTTGGCCTTCGGCAGCGGCGCCGAATTCGTGCCGGCCACGCCGGCCGCCGTGATGGCGCTGCTCGAACGCAGCGCACGCTGGCCGCTGACCGGCGCGCGCGCGTGCATGGTCGGGCGCTCGAGCGTGATCGGCCTGCCGGTGGCGCTGTTGATGATGCGCGCCGACGCGACGGTCACGATCGCACACGGAAAAACGGCGGACCTCGCGCATCATACGCGCGATGCCGAGGTACTCGTCGTCGCCACCGGCGTTCCGGGGATGATCCGCGCCGAGATGGTGTTGCCGGGCGCGACGGTGATCGACGTCGGCACGACCTACGTCGACGGCAAGATTACCGGCGACGTTGCGTACGCGGAGGTCGCAGCCGTCGCCGGTGAAATCACGCCCGTCCCCGGCGGCGTCGGCCCGGTCACCAACGTTGCGCTGATGCGCAACGTGGTGCTGGCAGCGGAACGCCTATGAGCCTATAAGCCGAACATTCCTTTGTGCGAGAACCCGGCGGCCATGAAGAACAGCATCGGGATCGATAGCAGCGTGTTGGTACGCGACGCCAGGAATGCGATGCGGCGGGCCTTGTTCTTCTCTTCGTCGGTGGCCGGCGTGATACCGAGAACCTTCTTCTGGTTCTGCCAGATGAACGTCCATACGTTGATCAGCATGATCGTGCCGAGCCACGCGCCGATGCCGATGCCGGTGTAGGGAGCCTGGAACGTGAACGCCTTGACGAAGCCGCTGCCGTCGGGGCTCAGCGTGCCCAGCAAGATCGCGCCCATGAGCCACGTCCAGACGGCCGCCCAGCGGAAGTACCACAGCGCTCGCGGCAGCACGTATTTGGTGATCCCGGCGGCCGTGCCGTCGGCGTTGGCTTCTTTCAGCGATGCGACTTGGACGAAATTGAAGTAGTACAGCAGCCCGATCCACATCACGCCGAAGAAGAAATGGAGCCAGCGGGCTAAACCGGCAACGATGTTTTCTACCGCCATCTCAGCTCGCCACGCCTTCCGTCATTTTCACGATGATGTACAACACGATCGTGATGAGGATACCGCAAGTAACGGTTCCCTCCAGAGAATCCAGTGGGTTTTTCACGTCATTCCTCCCGCTCGATTGCCTCCAATGCATCGAGTCACTCCGGAAACGCCTTCGCGAGCCCCGGCGAATTCCCCCGGTCGGCAATCCAGCCGTCCACTCGGTGCGGAGCGCCGAGTCGCGGCTCGGTTCCCGGCAAACACTCCGCTGCGGTCAGCCGTGAGGACCCGAACGCCAAGGATTCGCTTGAAGCGAATCCTGCTTAGTTGTTGCTGAAGTGCTTACCGAAGAACTTCTCTTGGTGGGTGCGGAAGCCGCCCCCGGGAGCGGCGGTGCTCTCGGGGGCTTCGCGCTCCTTCTTGCGCTCCAGCAGCGACCGCAATTGGGGCAGCAGCCGGCGCAGGAACCCCAACTCGGCGTCGAGCCGCTCCTCGGCGCTGCCGAGTTCGAGCAATTGTTGCTTGAGCGCGTCGGCGACTTGCAGCGCCTCGCCGATCACGTACGACGCGCGCACCGGGTCGCCGGGAATCGTGACATCGGTCGGGCTTCCGGAGAACTCGACGATCAAGCTCAGGTACTCGCGAAATTCGGCCGCGATCTCGCCGGTCAAGCGCTGGATCGCGGCCGGATCGCCGGAGGCCTCGTCGAGGTACTCGACGTCGCACAGCAGGTAGGGCTCGCGGCTCACGATCTCGTTGATGCGAAAGCGCCGGCCGCCGGTACTGCTCAGATAGTACCGGCCCGACGGTAACGGCGTCACGTCGGCGATCTCGGCGGTCGTGCCCACGAAATGCGGCTGCACGTCGGGATCGCCGGCCTCGTCGCCTTCGCGAATCAGCACGACGCCGAAAGCTTCTTTGGTGTCGAGGCACTCGGCGACGAGCTGCCGGTAACGCGGCTCGAAGATGTGCAAATTCAACACCGCTCCCGGAAACAAGACGGTGTTGAGCGGGAACATTCGCAGACGCATCGAGCCCGCCACGCGCTCCTCCTTCCCGTAACCGTCAGCAGGTTCCCGGTTTCCCCGCACGGCAAACATGGGTCGTGCGCGATATCGCTTATCTGTCACGGCTGCATCGCGAACCGCCGCCGCTGCTCCTGGAATGCGAACAGCAGGGGACGTACGACCGGATTCCGATGGTCGACCGCACGGTGGGCCAGCTGTTGTCGGTGCTCGTCCACTGCATGCAGGCCAACCGCATCCTCGAGATCGGGACCGCCTACGGCTACGCCACCTTGTGGATGGCCCTGGCCCTGCCCCCGGCGGGGCACATCTGGACGATCGATCCGGACACCTCCCGGGCGGACATCGCGTCCGGGTATCTCGAGCGCGCCGGGAAGGGCGGGGCGGTGGAGTTCATCAACCAGCCGGCGCTCGAAGTCTTGCCGACCTTCTACCAGCGCAACCTCGACATCGTCTTCATCGACGCCGACATGACGGAATACGAAGCCTATCTCGAACTCTGCGTCCCCATGCTCAAGCGTTCGGGGTTGATCGTGGTCGGCGACCTGCTCCGGAACGGCACGGTCGCCGACGAGCCCTCGCCCGACGATTCCGCCGACGTGAAGGCATTACGCGCCTTCAGCAAGACATTTATCAACCACCCACAACTTGACGCGACGATCGTTCCGATCGGAGATGGATTGGGAATCGGTGCCCGTATCGATTGACGCCTTCAAGGCAGCTATGCGCCGGTTTGCGACCGGCGTGACCATCGTGACCACCCGCAACGGCGACGCGATCCACGGCTTCACCGTGAACGCGTTTGCCAGCGTGACCGCCGATCCCCCGACGGTGCTCGTGTGCGTGAACCGCACGGCGCGCGCGCATCCGATCATCACCGAATCCGGCGGCTTCTGCGTCAACATCCTGGCGCTCGAGCAACAGGCGTTGGCCGAAAAATTTCAGGGCGGCGAACCGCACGAGCGCTTCCGCGACGTCGTGCACCGCGCCGGGCCGAGCGGGTCGCCGATTCTGGACAACGTGCTGGCCTACGTCGACTGCAACGTCGACGAGGAACTGAATTCGGGAACGCACACGATCTTCATCGGACGCGTGCTCGAGGCCGGCGAACGCTCCGGTGCGCCGCTGGGCTACTACGACCGGGCCTACCGGAACTTCGCGATCGAGGCGTGATCCGCGAGACGTTTCCGGTCGGGATGCTCGCGTGCAACTGCACGATCCTCGGCGACGCCGCGAGCGGTGAGGCGATCGTCATCGACGGCGGGGACGACGTAGACGCGATCGCGTCGCGTTTGGCCGCGCACGGTCTGCGGCCGCGCTATCTCGTGCACACCCACGCGCACTTCGATCACATCGGCGCGCTCGGCCCGTTGCGCCGACGCTGCGGCGGCGCCGGCCTGCTGCACCACGCCGACCGCCCGCTCTACGCCAACTTGGCGCAGCAGTTCCGCATGCTCGGCCTGCCCGGCACGCTCCAGCCGGTCGCGCTCGACGGCGATCTGACCGATGGCGACGAGCTGCGGGCCGGGGCGCTGCGCCTGCGAGCGATCCATACGCCGGGACACACGCCCGGCAGCACGTCGTTCGTCTTCGAGGAGGACGACGCAACGACGCTCTTCACCGGCGACACGCTCTTTCGCGGCGCGGTGGGCCGCTGGGACCTCGGCGGCACCTCGCTCGAGGACATCGTCGCGTCGATCCGCAGCCGGCTCTTGGTCTACCCCGACGCAACGCGCGTCATCTGCGGCCACGGCCCCGACACCACGATCGGAACCGAGCGCGCCGGCAATCCGTTCCTGCTCGCTTAAGGCGGCGTGTTCTCGCCGGCGGCCACGACCACGTCCGCATCCATGTGCCGGCGTACGCAGCTACGTCCAGGTGCGCCGGCTGGAGCGGGGGCCGATACCGGCCAGGAAGGGTGAGCCGGAATCCGCCGGGGCGTCGGGGTCGACGCCCATCGCTTCGAAGAACGCGCGCCGCACGTGCTCGGGCTGGCCGAGCTGCAAGTTGTAGCCGCTGCGCGGATCGATCGATGCATCGTCGAGCATCTCCGCGATCGACACTCCGTCGATCCAGAGATCGCGCTCGATGATCGGCAATTCGATGCAGACGTTGCACGCCGGATCGCGCACGATCCCCTTGGGATCCTCACCGCGTTCGATGCGCTCCATGTCGTCGAGAAAGCGCCGGCGCATCGCGATGATCCCGCGGTCGCTCAGGCCCAGATGCTCCTGCGTGCGGTCGGCAATCGTGCCCTGACCGACCCAGGCGATGAAATCCTGGTTCATCACGTGGCTCGAGACCCAGCGGCCGGTGCGCGGGTCGCGGATCGGGCCTTCCCACGACGGAATCGTCGTCTGCACGTACGGTTCGCGTTCTTTCGGCACGCGGCTGAAGTGCCAGGTCACGCTGAGCGTGTTCTCGTCGTCGATCGGCACCCGGTATTCGGTATGCCGCAACGGCCCGAGACCGTTCGGCCACAGGCAGATGCGCCCGGTCTGCCAACGCTCGTGCGATTCGTCCATGCCCTCCATCAGGCGCTTGTAGACGAAACCGTACTCGAATTCGTCGAACGCCACGCGCAGATGTTTCTTGCCGTACGGCTCGCCCTGGCCGTTCAGCCGCACCGTCCAGTTGCGGTGCATCCACTCGAAGTGCACGGGATCGATCGAGTTTTCCTGACACTGCAGCCAGTTGCACGGAATCGTCGCGAACACGATCTGCACGAAGCCGTTCGGCCAGGTGAACGGTTCGAAATTGGGCAGCAGCGGCGCCGGCTGCGGCCCGAGATACGCCCACACGAGCCCGCCTTTCGTTTCGACCGGATACGCCTTGATGCGCACTTTGTCGCGAAAGTGAGCGTCGGGATTGGCGACGTCTTCGAACGGCTGCTCGATGCACTTGCCATTCGCGTCGAACTGCCAGCCGTGATAGTTGCACCGGATCCCGCACGCTTCGACGAAACCGTACGACAGATCGGCGCGGCGGTGCGGACAGTGCCGGTCGACGAGCCCGTAGATGCCGGCGAAGTCGCGGTAGAGAACGAGATCCTCGCCCATCAAACGCACGGCCTTGACCGGATTGCGATCGAACTCGTCTTCGGCGGCGACCGGCATCCAGTAACGCCGCAACAATTCGCCCATCGGCGTGCCGGCGCCGACCTGGGTCAGGCGGCGGTTCTGTTCTTCGGTAAGCACCCGGCGTCGTTCTACAAGGAACGCCCGGCCCGCTGCCGGAGATACGCGGCGGAGGTGGCCGATGAATCGCTCCCAGATGCTCGCTCTCACGGCTGCAGCGGCCGGCGCCCCGGCCGCCGCGGCGGCGCAAAGCGAGGGACCGGTAATTCGCTGCGCCTCGGTCGGCGTCGAAGAGGGAATGCTGACGATGTATGCCGCGCAGCAGGGCTTCTTCAAAGCGGCCGGGCTCAACGTCGCGTTTCAACCGTTTTCGGGCGGCGGCGCCGTCACCCAAGCCGTCGTGGGCGGAACGATCGACGTCGGCGTCACCAACAGCGGTTCGCTCGCCTCGGCGCACGCGCACGGCGTCGACGTCTACATGCTCGCCTGCGGCGGCGTGTACTCACCGGCCGAACCGATCGCGCACCTGGCGGTGAACAAGACGCTCGGGATCAAGACGGCCAAGGATCTGGCCGGCAAAACGCTCGCGGTCACGACCTTGCGCGACATGGTCCAAGCTTCGGTATTAGCGTGGATCGACGGCAACGGCGGCGATTCGAAAGCCGTGAACTTCACCGAGATAACGTCGGTGGAGATGCCGGCCGCGATCCTCGCGCGGCGCATCGACGGCGCCGCGATCGTCGAGCCGATCTTCAGCAGCGCCAAGAACGACGTGTTGGATTTGGGCCTCCCGTACAGCGCGGTCGCCGGCGGCAAACCGTTTCAAACCCTCGGCGTCGTGTGCAACAAGGACTGGGCCGACAAGAACCCGGCGCTAGCAAAACGCGTGGCGGCGGTCATCCACGACACCGCCAAATGGGCCAACAATCCCAAGAACCGCAACGCCGTCGACGCAATGCTCGCCGCGGCCACCAAGAT
>Ga0181536_10003305_pt1 | contig 17641 bp, 11 predicted proteins | sample PEATcosm2014_Bin_41_FD_121105 | JGI IMG/M metagenome (GOLD analysis project Ga0181536, IMG submission 121105) | Peatland microbial communities from MTU Mesocosm Facility, Houghton, MI, USA - PEATcosm2014_Bin17_60_metaG | ecosystem: Environmental > Terrestrial > Soil > Wetlands > Peat | place... | reverse complement strand
CGCCTTCGGCCCGGAATGCCGTTCGCGTTCCCTTCGGAATCAGCGTTCGCCTTCGCCGGAATCCTCACTTGAGGAATCCCCGCCTGGCTCGCCGTCTCGATGTTCGAGCACGGCAGCAGCGGGGTCTTACCCGGAAGCGAACATGCGTTGAATCCTTGAAGAAACCCAGTGTATATCTGCTGGTAGGTAGGATTGTTTGCGATAAAGGGATAGAATTTGTCTGGAACGACGACGGTCAAGTTGTCCCCTTTCGTAAGATAGGTAGCTATATCGCCATTGGTTTCCTGAAACGGCGGAAGCAGTTCCCACCGTAACCCGAAATTGAGTGTGAGATGGCTGTTCACCTGCCAGGTATCTTGACCGAATACGCCCCATTGCGTGGTGAGTGCATTCATTTGCGGGCCCGTGACTGCGAAGTAAGACGGGTTCGGCATACCGAGCAGAAAATCGCCAAACGAGTAGTTGGTGAGTGAACCGCTGAAGGTGAAGTTGCCAAAGTCGTCGGACGGTGCGTAGTACATATGGGCGTTGAAATGCTCTCTGCGGACATCGAGTCCGAATCGAAGCGTGTGTTTGCCCAGAATTTTCGTCACGTTGTCGGTGAATTGGACGTTCCCCGAAATGGTTGGTCCAACGTAGTCCTGCCCGATGTTGGTAACGGTGCCGTCGGCGAAATTGAAGGTCGGGAAGGCGTCAGCCGTGGGATGCGCGGCAATGTTTACTGCATGATCGAAAACTAGCCCGAGTTGAGAAATGGCGTTCGCCCCTTCGATCGGGAACGTGTCGTTTTCATTGTAATTTGTGAATCCGAAGCGAAATTCGTTCAGTAAACGCGGGGTAATCGCATAGTCGTAGGAAACCACCAAGCTGCAGTTCTTCTCGTTAGCTCCGTCACTCGGTAGAAAATCATTTGCGGGTGAAATTACGCCGGCGTTGTTAGACTCGGTGTAAAAGGCGTTCTTGAAGCTGTAGCGGACATACAGCTTTTGTTTGGAGCTGATTTCCTGATCGAGCCTCATATCAAAGGCATTGGTATTCGATGGGGTCGGTACCAGAGTCTGATAGTTGTAGGAGGGATTCAGGACACCCAGGTTGGCATTTGGCAGAGGATAGTAATTCAGCAGGGCCTGAGCCACAGGATTGATGCAGGCCGGGCAAGAGCCGGTCGGGATCGTGTTGTTCGGAAAAGGCGTGCCTGTGAAGGGATTCATCAGGGGCGCTCCTGATCCGACCAGAGCGCTCAAATTGCCGTTTCGCTCCGCTGCGGTGGGCACCAGAAGCTGCTCCGGGTAGGACTGGGTTTTTCGGTTCCCCTCGTAATCCACGAAGAAAAACGTCTTGTCTCTTCCGTGGTATAGCTTAGGGATTGTGACGGGGCCGCCCAGGCTGCCGCCGAAAGTGTTAAAGGTGCGCGGCGCCTTGGTGGTGAAATTCAGAACGTTGGCGTCGAGGCCGCTATCCTGAAAATACTCAAACGCGCTGCCATGCAATTGATTTGTTCCACTCTTGGTGACAAAGGTCACGTCGCCGATCTGGGCAAATTCCGCATTGTTGTTGAACGCCGTAACTTTCATCTCGGCTATGTTTTCCATGGATGGATAGGCGTCCTGTAGCGCGCCGTTCATGCGCACGCTGGCCGTCGAAATTCCATCCACGGAGAAGCCCGTCTGCGCCGCCGTGGCGCCGCCCACGGCAATATTGCCCTGTGAGTCCCTCGTCACGGAGGGAGATACGGCTAGAGCCGCCAGAGGGCTGGAGGACACACTTCGGGAGTTGATAGGCAGCTGGGTTATGTCAGTGTTGTTCTTGGAATCGCTGAGCGTGGCGTCTTCGGTATTCACGGCCAGCGCCTCCGACTGCACCTCGACGATCTGGGATTCGTTCTTGAGAGCCAACGTGACGTCAATGCGCAGCGTCTGCCGCGCCTCCAACTGCGCCGACTGTACAAGAAAGTCGGCGAAACCCTGTGCTGCCGCCGCCAATGAGTAGCGGCCGGGTTTGAGGTTGACGAACTCGAATGCGCCGTCGCCACCAACCGTGGCGATGCGCGCGGTATTCTCGTCGAGACTCCGCAGCGTTACTATCGTGCCCGGTACGACCAACTGTGTTGGGTCGCGCACGACACCGACGATGCTGCCGAAAGTGGACTGAGCGCCAGCCGGCGGCGTGGAAAGAATGCCAAAGGCGGCGATCAACGCGATGGAATATCATTTTACCAAGGTATCCTCCTTAAGCGAACGTGAAGCACAACTCTCCCCTGTGCGCGGTACGACACACGTGCACTGCGCGCAGAAAAACAAAATTGAGCGAGGCGTCCTGGCCTGACCGGCTACGCGGCCAATCGGAGGGCTTCAAACGGGGTAAGCCGAAGTGTTTTCCGAGTGTATGGCTAAAGGCATAAAGAAGTCATTAAGATCGAATAAAAAATTCATAAGCGTCGCTCCGACATTCGAATTCTTGCTCCAGTCGTTCGTGGGATCGAATGGTCTGTTGAATTTATCTACAACAGATCCCGATATCGCTCGAGTGCGACGCGGACCAGTTGGCTGCGATTGTTCACTCCTGTTCTCGAGAACAGTTGCTGAAGCGGCGGCCCACCCCGATCATTTTGAAAAGCCCTATGGTTTTTGGGTTCGATCACAATTCCCGTTGGGCCGCGTAAGTTCGAAACGGGTCCAGACTGCGGAGCCAAATCAAGTTCTTTATTTCCAGTACAACCAACAGACATTACGCCACTTGGCGCGCCGCGCCCAAGCCAGGCCCGTCAATGTGAATTTACCCAGGCACGGCCTGCCAGCCGGATAGGGTCCGGCAGCGGACGATGAAAAAGCAGCAGGGGAGGCAGTTGGGTGTACACTAATCGGAATCCGGGTTTCAAAATGGAAATCCGTGATAGGGGGAAACCGGAGTGAGCAAATTCTCTTTCTCCGCCACGGCTGCAACGGCTCTAGTCTCGCTATCGCTCCTGACGCCCGTCACTCGGGCTCAGGATGCCACCGGCAAAATCGCAGGGAATGTCATCGATGCGAGCGGTGGAGTCGTCCCCGGCGCGATCGTCGTCGTAACCAACCTCGACACCAAGACAAGTAAACAAACCACCACGGACAAGCAAGGTTTCTACCAGGTGCTCCAACTGCCGATCGGAAATTACCAAGTTAGCGCCGAGGCTCATGGGTTCATCAAGGCCCTCGCTAGACCGGCCAGCGCTCTCGAAATTAATCAGACGCTCCGCGTCGATCTGACTTTGGAAGTGGGCGCCGTCAGTACCCAGATCACGATCGAGAGTCAGGCTACCCACGTAGAGACACAGAACTCCACCGTCGGCGGCACCGTCATCGGTCAAGCCATCTTCGAACTCCCGCTCAATGGACGCGACACGCTGGATCTACTGGCCACCCAGCCAGGTGTGACGCCAACCAATCCGGACTCCGGCGCCGCCGGCAACTATAGCATTGGCGGCGCACGTACCGATTCCGTGACGTATCTGTTGGACGGCGCCTTGAATAACGACCTGCTTGACAACGGCGTTGTGGTGGATCCCAATCCCGATGCAGTCGCGGAATTCCGCGTTCTCGAAAGTACCTATAGCGCCGAATACGGGCGCAACGCCGGTGGAATCGTCAGCATCGTCAGTAAGAGCGGGACGAATCAGTTACACGGCACCGCTTACGATTACCTACGCAATGATGACTTCGATGCGAACGACTTCTTTAGCAACCAGCAGGACCTGCCCAGGGCGATCCTCAAACGCAACCAGTATGGCGGCACCTTCGGCGGCCCCATGGTGATTCCCCATATTGTCGATGGGCGCAACAAGCTCTTCTTCTTCTTTTCCTATCAGGGCCAGAAGCAAACGCAGGTGCAGTTGGAGGGTAAGGTGCAGACCTACACGCCCGCCGAGGCCCAGGGCAATTTCTCACAAGCGGTCAGTGGCGGCCCCGATCCTAACGTCGTAAATTTTCTTGCCGCGAACCCCTACTACCAGTCCAACCCCACGCTCGCTGGCGAGGGTATCATCGACCCTACAAAAATAGATCCGGTCGCGCAGGCATACTTTAAGTACGGTCTTATTCCCACCTCCTCGACCGGCTTTCTGTTCCCAACTGCTTCCGCACTAGCCAATCAGAACGAGTATCTTGGAAGGCTCGACTACTCGATCTCCAGCCGCGACACTCTGTCGGCGACTTTCACCGCTCACGACAGCGAAACCACCGGCCCCTTCGACAACGCCAACGTAACCGGCTACACCGACGCGAGTTTCGGCCAGACATATTCCGGAAGCTTCAATTACACGCACGTCTTCACGCCCTCTCTTCTGAACGAAGCGCGAGTTACCGCCGTCCGCACTACTCCCAACCAGGGCACACCGGTCACACCCTTGAGCAAGGTGACTCCCGCGGAACTCGGAATCAATATCACGCCCGATGTAGTCAGCGGCCCGCCTCTCCTCTATTTTGGTGGCACCGGCCTCTCCACCGGTTTCGCCCCTTACGGGCCGACAACATTCGCGAATACGATCTACGCCTACTATGACAACCTTTCGTGGACTAAGGGCCATCACACCATGAAGTTCGGTATCTTCTTCTCTCCATATCAGAACAACACACAGTACGACTTCTACGGAAACGGGGACTTCACATTCTTTGGACCGTCAACCGTCACCGGATCCGGCACGGATCTGGCCGACTTTCTGTTCGGGTTGCCGGACAACTATTTCCAGGGCCCCAACGCTCTTAATGACATCCGCACGCATCAATATGCGGGCTACGCGCAGGACGAGTATCACGTCAACCGCCGGCTAACACTCAACCTCGGTATCCGTTACGAATATGCCGAGCCGAAATACGACACACAGGGAAGATCATTCACCTTCATACCCGGCGAGCAGAGCCAGCGCTTTGTCAACGCCCCCACTGGCTTGGTCTATCCCGGCGACCCGGGAGCGCCCAAGGGTGTGAACTTCCCCGATAAGAACGATTGGGCGCCGCGCTTCGGTTTCGCCTGGGACGTTTTTGGCAACGCCAAGACCGCGGTTCGCGGCGGCTTTGGGGTCTTCTACGACATCCTCAAGGGTGAAGACAATCTTCAATTCAATGGAGCTCCGCCGTTCTACGCCGAGTCCAACCTCTATTTCAACTCTTTAAACGGGTCGGAGACGGGCCCCACCGGGTATCTTTCCAATCCGTTCGCCACCAACAACACGAACACTCCGAACGGGTTTCCCTCGACGCCCCCAAGCTCTACGGCGAGTTATGCGGCCTTTGAGCCGCTGGGCAGCACCGGCGGTGTCTATCTGGTCGACCCGCATCTCCGCACGCCCTATGTCTACCAGTACAACCTCAATATTCAGCAGCAGTTGCCGGCTGGCATGATTCTTGAGATTGGTTACGTCGGTTATGACGCACATAAGCTGACCTCGCTGGTGGATATCAATCCCTTTCCGCTTGGTTCCAACACGCGTCTCTACGATCCGGACTCTTCCAACGCCACACTCTCGAATCTGCTCGAGTTCCAGAATGTCGGTACGGCGAACTATAACTCGCTCCAGGTGAACCTCACCAAGCGCTACGCCAATTCAACTCTCGGGAATGTCTTTTATACCTTTGCTTATACCTGGTCTCACGAACTCGACAACGTCTCGGGCTTCCGCCAGCGGAACTCGCAGGTGCCTTACTACGATGAGCAATACTTCCGGGCTTCCGGAGATACCGATGTGCGTCAGGTGATTGCTTTCTCCGGTGGATGGGACCTTCCCTTTGAACGCGCTTGGCAGAGTGCTCCGAAACTGCTGACGAAGGGATGGAGCCTGTATCCGATTGTGACGTGGCGCACCGGTTTCCCGCTCGATGTGTTCGCCGGACTGAACGCCACCAATACTGATCCGGGCCCAGCGGGAGACGGCGCGCCCAATCTGGTGCACGCCGATCTCGTGCTGCCGAACGTGGCCATCTATGACGGCCGCAACCAGCAGACTATCAACGATAACACCGGAAATTACTACTTCAACCCGGCGGCATTCTCCGCGAGCCGGCTTTTGGCGCTGGACCAAATTGCCCAAACCAACGCCGCTGGGTTGAACGGGGTGTATACCGAGGGCACGCTGGGCCGCAATGCCATTCGCGGTCCCGGTGACATCAACACGGACGTTGCTCTCGCCAAGCACTTCAAGTTCTACAGCGAGGACAGGCTGGACGTGGAACTTCGCATGGACGCATTTAACGTCTTCAACCATGCGAACTTCGGCAATCCGAATACTAATATCTTCAGCCCTTACTTCGGACAGGTCTCTACTACGCTTGGCCCAAGGGTGCTCCAGATCGCGCTGCACCTTCGCTTTTAGCTCTTCGCGCAGGCACCGCAGGTCGACACCTGCAATTCCCTGGCAAACTCCTTGCGCGGAGTGTGGTTTAATCGTTCAGAATGCCGATTGGCATTACATCATTGGAGAATCCTTCAACAACATGACATCAAATATGAAAAAGAAATACGCGCAGACAATCCAGCGGCGAATCTGGTTGGTGGGCATTCTGGCGTTTTGCACTTTGGCTAGCGCTTTTGCTCAAAACAAAGCCATCGGCTTCCAGAAGGGCAATCCCTTCAGCGAAGGGTACGTGGCGGGCAATACCCTCTACGTTGCAGGCCAGCAAGGGCCCGACTCGCAAGGCAAAGTCACGGGAACCGATATCACTCTACAGACCACAAATGCAATTGCCGCAATCGAAAAAGTTGTGAAGAAGGCGGGCTTTCAGATGACGGACATAGTGTCGGTGACCGTTTATATCACGGACTTGAACGATGTCCCGAAGATGAACGATGTCTATAAAAAGCTCATGCCAGACCCGAAACCAGCGCGAGCCACCGTGCAAGTTGCGGGCTTGATCGGTGGGGCGAAGATCGAGATCTCGGCCATTGCCGTGAAGCAATAGTAAGCTGCCCGTGCCACAACGTCATCGCTTCTGATCCGCCTGATAATCATGAGACGGAGTCAGGCGGTGCTCTCGGTCGCGGACGGCCAGCGAATGGAGTCAGCGCGACTCGAGGCAGAGCCTCAGCGATTTTCAAGGCGCCATACGCGGTCGAGGTTAGAGACCTTGCTGCACTTGCCATGACGGACGGAGCAGAGGCCCACAACTCGCACCCGCTAGCATGCGCGCCTTAAAATCAACTCCATGAGGCTCTGCACCCTCACCTTGCTCTTCTTCTTCGGCGCCTTCGCCCAGCACCCTCACTCCACCGCGCCGGCTCGCCAAGCCGTCCTTATGCCCGGCCTCGGCGATGTCCACCACGCCATCTCCACCAAAAGCCCCGAAGCGCAGAAGTTTTTCGACCAGGGCCTAGCGCTCATCTGGGCTTTCAATCACGAAGAAGCCTTACTCGCGTTCCAGCGCGCGGTGGAACTGGACCCGGACTGTCCCATGGCCTACTGGGGTATCGCGCTGGCCGTCGGACCGAATTACAACGATCCCGAGCCCGACCTCAACCGCGAGAAGACCGCGTGGGACGCCGTTCAGCATGGCTTGGCGCTCGCCTCCCACGCCTCGCCCGAGGAGCTGGCGTACCTGACCGCGCTCGCCACCCGCTACACCACTGAGCCGAAGCCCAACTTGAAACTGTTCGCCGTTTTCTACAAAACGGCGATGGGCGAGCTCACCAAGAAGTATCCCGACGATCTCGACGCCGCGGTACTCTATGCCGAAAGCGCCATGGACCTGAACCCTTGGCAGCTCTGGACTGCGGATGGCAAGCCCGCCGAAGGCACAGAAGAGATCGTAGCCACGCTCGAATCGGTGCTGAAGCGCGATCCGAACCACATCGGTGCCAATCATTTCTACATTCACGCCGTTGAGGCTTCGCCGCATCCCGAACGCGCGCAGGCCAGCGCCGATCGTCTCGCCAAACTCGCCCCCGCGGCCGGCCACCTGGTCCACATGCCTGGCCACATTTACATTCGCACCGGCGATTACGCCGGCGCGGTGCGTGCCAACGAAGAGGCCGCCGATGTCGACCGCCAGTACATCGACAAGTTCCATGTCACCGGCATGTACCCGGCGATGTACTACAACCACAACCTGCACTTTCTCGCGATCGCGGCCAGCATGGCGGGCCGCTTCACCGAGGCCAACAACGCCGCCACACAACTCGTGGGCAACGCCGCCCCGATGTTGAAGGACATGCCCATGGTGGAAGCCTTTTTGCCAACCCGCATGCTGGTGCTAGTGCGCTTTCATCGATGGGACGAGATTTTGAAGCTTCCCGAGCCCGATGCCGCCGCGCTCACCACGCGTGCCCTCTGGCACTTCTCGCGCGGCATGGCCTTTGCGCAGACCGGCAAGAACTACGACGCCGACTACGAGCGGCGTGCCCTGTTTGCCGCTGCAACCAGCATTCCGGAAGGGACCACATTTGGGTTCAACCGCTCCCGCGACATTCTGAACCTGGCCGCGCACCTGCTCGAAGGCCACATGTCGCTCGCACGCGTCTCGATTCCCGCCGCCGTGGAACACTTCCAAAAGGCCGCGCGGATTGAAGATGCTCTACGTTACGACGAACCTCCCGATTGGTACATCCCCCCGCGCGAATCGCTGGGCCGCGCCCTAATGATCGCGAACCAATATGAAGCCGCCGAAAAGGCTTTCCGGGAAGAGCTGGCCCACCATCCCCGCAGCGGCCGCGCAGTCTACGGGCTCTGGCAGTGCCTGAAGGCCGAGGGAAGGAAGCCCGAAGCCAAGCAGGCCGAACTGGATTTCCGCGTCGCCTGGAAAAACGCCGACGTCAAACTCACCAACGACGACTTGTAGGGTATTCTCCGCCAGTGCCTTAAGCTGTTTCGCGCCTCGCGCAGCGCGGCGAGTCGTTCGATCGAACTGACGGAGTGGATTGCCTTCACTGCGGGAAAAAGATCAACGCTCTGCGTAAATTGCACGATGGAGAGTTCTGCTCCGCCGCGCACCGCAAGGCCTATCTGAAGAAACAAAACGAGGATGCGGTTAATTTTCTGGTGCAGAACAGGCCGCGTCGCAGACGAAAACCTGAGGTCTCGGAAACCGTTGCCGCACCAGCGCCACCCGCGGAGCCACAACCCATCCTGGTCGAGGCCGAGTTCCTCTCGGCGTCGGTAGCCCTTCAACGCCCAAATCAGGCTCGGTGGCGGAATGCGCAGCCGCTGTGCTGCCCAATCCACATCAGCTTGCCGCCCCTACTCTGCATCCCGGTGCCTTCCCCGTGCGCATCCCGCTTCATCGAGATGATGGTCTTCGAAGGGCGAGTCGAGCCGGCGAATGCCAAGCCCGTGCTGATGAATCCGGTCGAATTCGCTGTCAGGCCACTCGTAATCCGCGTCGCGGTCACTCGCCCGGTGTGGCTGGAGCCTTTAAAATCAATCACTCCCGAGCATCCCGGCGCGCCGTTCGTCCGGTCTCAGCCCGATTGGGAGCGAGCTGGACACCGTCCGGCCCGCACGCCTACAACAGTCCCGTTTGTAATGGAGACGGCCCTCATCGCCGTGGACATCACCCCTGCCGCCTTGGCCCTTCGATTGGCGCGCCATCTGCATTCGTCCATCACGGTCGCCGGTGTGTCCGCGATCACGCGGGAGCGCGGTACAAAGCGATGGCGGCTGCTTTCCACGGTGCCGCAAAAGCCCAGCGGCGCCGTCGTGCCGCGCCCTCGAGGCTTCGCCCCGTGTACGCCATTGCCCAGCGCCATACCGGCGATTCGCCGAAGTTCGATTTCGATGTCAATCACGCCCCGTAGCACGTGGCTGACCTCGGTCACGGCGCTGCCCATTTCAGGCACAGCCGGCGTGCCACGCCCGTCGCGGCTGGCGCCTTGCCAGCCAGTAGCCATCGCCGTTCCGCACGCCGGTTCTTCGCGGACATCCCCTGCCACGGCGATGACAGGGAATTGGGTTGTACCGAACCAGGCTCCGTTGATCGGCTCGCTTCGTCGCATTTCGGTCGCCAACGCCGGTCCACTCTCCCCTCGACTAGCGGCTTGTCAGCGAATCACCTTCGCTGTTCCCCACGCGAGTTCTTTGCGGGGGTCCGTTCTCACAGAAACAACGCGCCTTAGGGTTACGGTGAGCCAGGCTCCGTTGATTTGCACGTGCCGTTTTCGGTTGAGCACGGCAGCACTGCGCTCGGCGCCGCAAGCTGTCATGAAGGTGCCTAAGTCTACCGCAGCCCCGGCGGACCGAGTCACCAGCGCTATGACCTTGGTCTGGAAACATCAAGTCCGCTTGGGGCCCTACACACGGGTTAGCCCTATGCGCCCGCGCTTCGATGTGGCGGCTGTGGAGGCCCCGCTCCAGCGGACAGGACCGGAACCATCTAAGCATCCGCTCGTCAAGCTTGCCGTCTATTGGCATGCAGCGCCCGCCTGGAGCCGCCAGGTTGCCGCCGGCGTTCTGTTGGTAGGGGCGGGTTGGCTGGGAATCGGCCGTCTCAATAGGTCCGGCGTTATACAAAACGCGCAGAACCATTTCGTTCTGCGCCTCCGCGAGCGCGCTGCGGTCGACCTACAAGACGATTTCCGCTCGGGCCTGAGCCAGTGGACGGGTCCGGCTGGTTGGGCCAATAGCTGGACATACGACGACACCGGGTTTGCACGTCCGGGACGGTTGGCGCTGCTGGCCGGTTCGATGGCGTTGTCCGATTACCGCCTGGAGTTTGTCGCGCAGATCGATAAGAAGGCGGTGGCTTGGGTGTTTCGCGCTTCCGATGCGCGTAACTACTATGTCTGCAAGCTGTTAGAGTCGAAACGCGGTGCGGGGTCGGCCTATTCCATCCTGCGTTACGCGGTGATTGCCGGCCGCGAGCGATTGCGCGCGCCGTTGCCGCTGCCGGTTACGGCGACCGCCAAAACCATGTTTCGCGTGCGCCAGGAGATTCGCGGTGACCAGTTCACAACCTACCTAGATGGGCGGGTGATTGATACCTGGAGCGATTCCTCACTACCTCGCGGGGGTTTCGGCTTCTTCGCTGGTCCCGGAGAAGCCGCTTACATTCGCTGGGTGAACGTGGCCTATCAGGACGACGCGCTGGGGCGCCTGTGCGCCTACCTGGTCCCCGGAAAGCGCAATTAACCGTATCCCGCCCTTATACTCCACCCCCAAACCGCCGATAGTTTCCACGAGGACGTATCTTCGGTGAAGCCGAAAGGAACTACGAAACCGGCGCCCGCTCCCGCAACTGGCGAGCTGTTCGGGCGCGCCGTCGCCCTGCACCTGGAGCGCAGACGAGACGAGGCTCTGGCCGAGATTGAAAAGGCTCTGGAATCCGGCGAGCAGCGCGCCGAGGTCTACGCTGCTGCCGGTTATCTTCGCTACGAACGCAAGCAATTCGAGCAGGCCACCACCGCGTACCGGAAATTTGTGGAACTCGAACCAGAAAACGGTGTCGGGTGGTTCAACCTTGCCGCTACGCTGCAAGCACTCGGCAAGTGGGAGGAAGCAGGTGCTATGTTTGAAAAAGCCTTGGCTTCCGACCCCAGCCGGTACGAGGCTCACCTTGGTCTGGGCCTGTGCCGTTTGCACATGGGTGCGGCCAGGCCGGCGCTCGAGGCCTACGAGCGTTGCCTCCGCCTGATCCCCAATCTGGAACCAGCCCAGCTTGAGCCTATTCTGTTCGGAAAGGCCGTAGCGCTTCAGCTCCTGAAGAAGTTCCCCGACGCTACTGAGCTTTACGGTCGCGTTCTGGAACTGAACCCACGCTCTGAAGAGGCGCTAGCGAATGCCATTGCTGTCCATTTGGAGTTGAGGGATCATGCCGCGGCCGCACACTGCGCCGCACAACTATTGAAGATCCAGCCCGACTGCCGGGCAGCGCATGAAGGTCTGGCCGCAGCTGCATTTGCAGCTCAGGACTACGAAAAAGCCGCCGCCCATTGTGCGGCGCTGGTCAAGGTAGCGCCCGACGCCTTCGAGGGGTGGTTCAACCTCGGCGTGGCGCTGGAGAAGGCCGGGCGTCCCGAGGCCGCCAAAGCTTACGGGGAAGCTCTGCGCCTGCGTCCGAACGATGCCGAACTTCAGCTCAATCTCGGTATTGCCTATCAGGAAAGCGGTGATCGCACAAAGGCCCGGGAATCCTACCAGCGCGCGCTCGAACTCAATCCAGAATCGACGACAGCGCTGTGGAATCTGGCGCTCGCGCTCGAACAAGACGGCAATCCTGCCGAGGCGGAGAAACTTTACACCCGCCTGCTCGACCGCTCGCCCGATTCCGAAGATGCCCGCTTCCGCCTGGGCTGCCTGCGGCTCGATCTGGGAGATTTCCGTGGCGCTTCCGAGGCCTTTGACGCGTGCCTGTGGAAACGCAAGGACTGGCCCGAAGCCCTGCTCAACGCCGGTATCGCCTATTGGAAGCTGGGGGAACTGGACGCGGCCCATGACGCGTTCCAGCGCTGTTTGGACGCGCAACCCCAATCTACGGAGGCGTCGCGCGCCCTGGCAGCCCTCGCCCTCGATCGTGGCCGCATTGACGAGGCCCTGGACTTGCACGCCAAATTGATCGAAAACGGCGAGCGCTCTCCCGAGTTCCTGTACAATGCCGCTCTTCTGCGCCAGAAATCGGGACAACAGGAGCAAGCCGTGCAGCTTTACAAGGAAGCCCTCACCGGCTCGCCCGACTTCGCCGAAGCGCTCCTCAACCTGGGAATCGCACTCGAAGCCTTAGGCCAAACCGAGGAAGCGCGCGCTAGCTGGCAAAAGGCCCTAGCCCTGAAGCCCGAGCTTGCCAAGGGGTATTTCCAATAACTTCTTAGTGCCTGCTATAACCGGTCGTTTTGTTGATGTTAGCGAAGATATCAGCGCCGGGTAACAGAGCCGGGCTAACCAAAAAGCATCTTGAGCCAGCCACCGCGCGCAAACATAATCGCCTGAACGGAATCTTTCATGGTTGGAGCCTGCCCACTCGATCGGCACATCTTCATGTGCCTCGTGCGCTACGACCCGGAACTCCTTCTGCTCGCATTCCTCGCTGTTGTTTTGTGCGTGTGCTTGTGGAAGTCCATGGCGTGATCCGCCTACTAGCTGGCTCGGCATCCTGCCATCGAGGTGGCATAATCGCTGGGCTGCTTGCTATTCCCCGTGTCTCCGCTGCGGCCCTCAAGTAGGGCGCCATAGGCGGAATAGACATTTTCAAAGATTTGATCCCAGGATTGGTGCAAAGCGTGCCGGCGCGCGGCGTCACCCATGTCGCGCCGTAAGACGGGATCGTCCGCCAGCCGGAGTACACAGTCCAAGAGGCCTGCCTCGTCATGGGCAACGAAACCAGTTTCGCCGGATTCAACCAGGAACTTCGGACCGCCATCCGCCGTTACCACCGCGGGAACTCCCGAAGCCATGGCTTCGAGGATCACGTTGCCGAATGTGTCGGTCTCGGATGGAAACACAAAAATGTCCATGTTGGCGTAGGCACGGGCTAGCGTCTCTCCAGACAGAACTCCGGGGAACTCGGCATGCCATAGATGTTCGGACAGCCACTGTTTCTCGCTGCCGCCGCCGACAATCAGAAACCGGAAGTCACATCGCCCCGCATTCAGCAGCGCCCTTTCGACTTGCGCCAGAAAACGTACGTTCTTCTCCGGCGACAACCGCCCGACGAAGCCCAGCGTGAGAACGTTGTCCGAGGAATCGCGGCGAACCGGAGAGAACAACGAGGTATCGATGCCGCGCCGCATAAGGCAAGTAGGTCTGCCCGCGCGCTGTTGCAGTAGCTCCACCAACTCCGGATTCGGCGCGAACAGGAGGCGCGCGAGGCGGTAGAACTGCAGGACGCAATGCAGCGCGGCGCTCTCGACCCCGCCAGTGATCGACCGGCGGATCTGCCGAGGCAATCCGATGAGGGAGCGTTCTAAGCGGCGCGCGGCAAACTCGTGCAGGTTGGTGTGCCAGGAGGCCGTTAGCGGAACTCGCAAGGAATGCGCAGTACAGGCGCCTAGGATCCCCACATCACCGGGACCTGTAACGTGAATCAAATCCGGTTTGAACTCCGATACCACTTGCGCGACGCGGTCCCGGCGGCACAACAGCAGTGGATCACATGAAAGATCATGCTCCAATCCAAAAGCCGCACGGCCCCTCCGCAATTCCAGCGTCCAGGCAGGTTCCTGGTTCAAGAAGAAGTCCTTGGGGCCGCAGTGGACAGAGAGGAAGGGCAGGCGTTGGCGGCGGGCAAAACTCTCAAACTGCCGGCTGGTGAGCGCTACCCCATTCACCTCGTGAAAAGAATCCGTGAAAAACGCGACCCTCGGGACGGGCGTCATTGCGCAAACTCCTGCCGCTCGGATAGTGCCAGGCGGAGCACGGGCCGCAAACTGGGCTGCTGGATTAGTCCGACAACGCTGAAGAAGAGCTGGAGCACCTCCGGGTCACCCCTTTTCCAGAATGACGAAACGGGCGCGTCCACGCCATTGTCCTGACGGAAAAATACGCGATCGCTCCAACGGACGCGGTTTGGGTGCTCGGGATAATCGCGGAGGACATCCCAGATTGTTTCGACGTAACGCAACCGGCGGCCTTCGCGATATTGGGGCATGAACAAGACATCGCTCATTCCGTCGACCCGGATCTCTTCCACAAACTCGGCAAAGCTGCCGGCGTTGGTCAGGTTCACGTTGGCGTTGGGCTCGCATCCGTGCCGGTCGCCGCCCGACACAAGCGGATGGCCTGAATCTCGGGCCATCGCGACCACCGACCGGTTTTCCGGCCACGGCCGCAGTGCATTCAATTCCAGCGCGTGAATGAGAGTGCCGTACTCGCCGAGGACCGTCCGCACCATGGCATGATGCGCCGCCTCGCCAATGCCACGCTCATCCCACAGCGGGTGGTTGAATACCACTAGGACCTCCGGGTACGTATGCAACGCCGTCAGCGTATCCTGCAAACCCTGCGCTGTCGGCCGGTGTGTGTACTCCGCCATCTCCGCCACCAGTGCTCGTGAATACCGCGGCGGAAGGTTGTGTACTCCGAGGTGAACGAATGAGGGCCCGAACGGCACGGTCCACTCCGTGGAAACGGGAACGTGACGGGCGCCATCTAAAACCTGAAGCTGCAGGCACGCTTCGATTTCATCATGGTCGGTCAGGGAGATCAGCGCCTCCAGCCCCAAGCCATTCTCCACCTGTTTACGCTCCAGATCGAAAGCCTCGCGCGGGGGGAGTGGCGGCGTCCAGTACACGCGGCTGTAATCCAGCTTGCGGCCCCATTGCTTGTGGTAGTTCCGTTCCTGCCGCCGCACGGCTTGAGAGATCACGGGAACGCGGTGTGCGTGCTGAACCAGAAAAGAGATGTCTTCCTGGGAGTGCATCGTGTGGCTATGCAGAGAAACGCCCGCGCGAAACCGGGCCGGGGCGGCGGCATTCTCCCAAAGAAAACGCAGCTGTGTGGATTTCATAGATTCTCCTCGAGTGGGGAAGCTTTCGGATCGACTTCAAAGGCGAGCCGCAGGTAGGAGCGTGGTTGAAACTCGATGCGCAAGGGAAGACTCATCTTCGGCCCGTCCTCGATCCACAGCCGAAAGGTGACGGGGTGGCCGCCGCGCTCCTCGCGGATCCGCCCGCGCACTTGCAGGACTCCGTCGGGACGAGAAGTGAGCCCGAGCTGAGTGAACCGCAGCGCCTGTTGCGGGTCCCGCTCTTTTTCAATCCGCAGCCGGTAGGATCGTTCGTTGTACACGTACCAGGTTTCGGTGGTTGCCTCACGGCTGTGGATAGCGCGCGTGAGCGCGTAAAGAAATGTACGGGGGGCCTCGCCCGTTGCATCACTTGGCCAGTGACTTTCACGCCACGCCGGAGGATTGGCTTGGAAGTGATCTCGCGCGTGCTTGATGATCCGTGCGTTCGATCCGGCGGGCGATGGCAGCCGGAAATGAGTAACCGCGCTGCGCGTGCGGCCGCACCGGCTGTGTCCGTCGATTGCCGTGTAGTCGTTCCACTTAGCCCCGGTTTTTCCCAGTGAGCGCTTGCCCTCCTCGATGGTCTCTTCCGGTGATGAAGTCAGCACGCCGAAATACGCCGCTTCAGAAGGCGCTGCGTCGCGTTCCACTACGACTTCGTGTATGGCGCCGACCCGATCCAAGCCTGCGGCGCGATCCGGGTACGACGCTCCCGCAAACCGCAACGAGAGACAACGCCGATCCGGATGTACGGCCTCGGTGAGCGCGGCCAGTCCGCCGCCCACTCCGGGCCGGCGGTAAATCGGCAGCGAGAACAGCAAGATCACGGCGTCGGCGCGATAGGCGCAAGACAGGTTGTTGGCGGAGGTGCCCGAAAAGTCATCGACAAGACGGTCAACTTGCAACAGCGGGGCAACCGAAGCACATGCCCGCCAGAGGCGGGGTCCTCCGCCCAGCAGCGCCAGAACCGTTTTAGCTAGAGTTCGCCTGGAGATCGCCATCATTGGTTGGGCCTTCGAAACACCCAGCCCGATGATACGTGCGAATCTTTACAATCAGATGTGGACGCCGTGAATTTTCAATAAAACAAATGTTGTGAAAATGTTTTGTTCTGCGGAGTTTAGGTGGCGGGCCGGATCTCGATCCCCAGCCGGTTGCCGGCTGTCGAGTAAAAATGGGGAGCCGTTACGGGCTGTTCCTGCCCGCCGCGGCACAGAGCATACAGCGACTCATACAGGCTCAGGTATCGCGCCGTAACAGCAGGCCAACCGTATTGTTCGGCGGTTGTGCGCGCCAATTCCGTTTTGCTGCGGCGCTCATCAGGGCAGGCGGCAATGCGGCGCACGAGGCCGGCGAAGGTGCACGCATCTGCTTCGCCGAGCCACGCGTTGCGGTCCGTAGCGTAGGACAACAAGCCGCCCGAACGGGGGGCCACCAAGGCAAGGCCTGCTGCCATTGCTTCCAGCGGTGCAATGCCAAACGGCTCCCGGGGGTTCGGATGGATGAAGACGTCTGCGTTTGCGTATACGCTGGCCAGTTCCTCGCGGTCCGGCAAATGGCCCAGAAACGTGACTCGCCCGGGCAGTCTCTGTTCGCAGAGGTTTTCAAAGGCCGCGCGCATCACGCCGTCGCCCGCGATGAGCAGGCGGTAGTTGTTCTCTGCGTCGCACGCCAAATGCTCCATCAGTTCCACTAACAGGCCCAGGTTCTTCTCAGCCGCCAGACGGCCGGCGTAGAGCAGAAGCGTAGTCCGCTCATCGCCTCCGCTTTTCCCGATCAACGTTCGCCGCAATTGTCCCTGCCTGCGATCTGGACGGAACCGGTTGCAATCCACCCCCATCGGGCAGACCCAAACGCCACGCCGAACCTTGTGGCCTCGCGAGGCTGGAATCAGTTCGTCGGCCGTGTGCCGCGAAACCGCGATGTGGTGATCGAACATTGGAAAGTACAGCCACTTCATGTACACTCGGCTGAACGCCGCGCCAGCGCTTCCCTCTCCAATGTATGTTGCAAAATTCTCGTCCATGCGCTCGCAGCTCAAGCCCACGGTCACCGGGCGGAAATCCGATCCGAGAAGCCATTTCTGGCGCAGAAGGCCGCTGAGATACGGCAGCGTGTATTTATCGCAGACCTCCACCAGATCGGGCCGTTCCTGGTCGAGGATCTGACGGATGGCCGCGCCGCGCCCGACGAACGCTTCGGGCAGCAGGATGCGGTAGCTCGAATTCAGGGGTGCGCGTGGTGCTCGG
>Ga0181536_10003301_pt1 | contig 17650 bp, 16 predicted proteins | sample PEATcosm2014_Bin_41_FD_121105 | JGI IMG/M metagenome (GOLD analysis project Ga0181536, IMG submission 121105) | Peatland microbial communities from MTU Mesocosm Facility, Houghton, MI, USA - PEATcosm2014_Bin17_60_metaG | ecosystem: Environmental > Terrestrial > Soil > Wetlands > Peat | place... | reverse complement strand
GCCTTGAAGAGGAAACGCTCCGAAATGAACCATTGACCCCTCAAGCCGAAAGGAACTATGAAATAAAGACGAAAGCTCGCTTGACAATTCCCATAGCAGGGACGCCTCGCCGAGGCGTCCGTGAGTGGTTCTTGCCGAGGCGGTCGCCTCGGCGAGGCGACCCAACCATCAGAAGCCCCTCGGCAAGTTGCGGGTGGCCACAGTTTTTCTTTAACCGCTTTAGCCTTCAGCCTTTAGCCTTGTGTTTGAACGTCCCCACAGCCGGCACAGAAGAAACAGAAATCCCGGCGCCGCCAGAACCACCAAAGCAAAGCCCCTCGGAAAACTTGACGACATGAGCCGATCCGCCAGATAAAAGGCGGCCAGACTCCCAACCGTGATCCCTCCCCCCAAACCCTCCCACCGCCAGGCCAGCGCCATCCCCAGACAAACTCCGAATGGGAAGAATACGAATAAAACCAACTCGCGGCCGGTAAAATGCGACAGATTCAATCCTTCCCCAAAGGCGAACATAAGAACCACGCCCACCGCCAGGATGCTCAACACCCTTGCCGACCACCGCAGAGCGCAAAGTAAGACCGACTGGTTTGTCATCAGGCTGTTCATATTCTTCTTCCTCCGTATAACTTGATTGTAAATGTAAGAACCATATCCCAAAGATACACCCGCTCCTGGCCGGGGTGTTAATTGAAAAAACATGTCAAGGTATTGATAAAAACGATGCTGCTGGACTATGGTTCCGCCATGAATATCCACCATCTCGAGCTGTTTTATTACGTGGCCAAATACGGCGGCATCAGCGAAGCCATTCGCCACATGCCCTACGGCATTCAACAACCCGCCCTGAGCGCCCAAATCCTGCGATTGGAGGACGATCTGGGCGTCAAATTATTCACACGCCGTCCCTTTTCCCTCACTCCGCCCGGTGTGAAACTCCATCAATTCATTCAACCGTTTTTTGCCAACCTGGAGACCATGGCTGCCGAACTGCATCCGGACGCCGCGCCGCATCTGCGGATTGGGGCCCCGGAGTTGGTGTTTCGGGATCACTTGCCTGATTTGCTCAATGCCCTGCGCCCGCGATTCCCCCGGTTGAAACTCTCCCTCAAATCGGGCTATCAACCCCAATTGGAAATCTGGCTCCAACAGCGCGAGATTGATCTTGCCCTCACTCCCCTGGAAACAAATCCGCCCGCCAGTCTCAAGATGCTCTCGCTCCTTCACCTGCCCCTGGTGCTGCTGGTTCCCCGGCGAAGCCCGATCAAGGACGCCGCGGATTTATGGGCTTTGGACAAGATCGAAGACCCGCTCATCTGTCTTCCGCCCACAGAAACCACTTCCAAAAACTTCCAGCAAGGCCTGGCGCGGCTTGGGGTGGATTGGCCGCCCGGCGTGGAGGCCAGTTCGCTCGAAGTCATCAACACATTTGTGCTTGATGGTTATGGGATCGGACTCTCCGTGGCTGTTCCCAAGCGGCCTTTCCCACGCACCCTGCGAATGCTTCCCCTGGATGGATTCAAGCCTGTGGAGCTTGGGGCTTTGTGGTATGGCGAGCCAAACCCGGTGGGCAAAGCCTTTTTGGAAGAGCTTCAACGCCGCGCCTCCAATCTTGCGCGCTAATGCCCATATTATCCCACTTACAAGGGTTCTGCGCACTTGGTTGATCTTCTTGCGCGTGCCTACGGCCGCGTCCGGCAGGAAATGAACGAGCAGGAGGATGTGCCGACCCACGAGCCGGTATAATTGCCACCACCCTCGCCGCAGGCGCCCCCCAGGCACAGCGAGGTGCAATTCTCGGGCGTTCCCGCATGGTCGCCAACCGCGTCGCCGGCCAGGTAACCGTCCAGGGTCTGATGGCAGGGCTTGACACCGAATGAATTACAGCTGCTGATGGCCGCGTCATAGCAGGCCGCGCTCCATTGCCAGTTGCAATTGATCCCCGCAGTGTCGCAACTGAACGTTCCCGTCCAGCAAACCGACTTGCAATTGGCGAAGTCCGGGTTCCACGGAATGGCCAAGCAGGAGAGGAATATCTCGTCGTCGCCCGCGATGGGCAGCGTCGTACTCCAGTTTGCGCCGTCGTAGGCACAACTGCCGCTGGCGGCCGTTGGGGTGAAGACGATTTGGCCATTGGGCATCGGATAAGTGTAGGTCTTTCCATTGTTGCAGGTCAGGACGACCGAAGCATTTTGGCAATAAATCGTGCATGCCTTGCCCGGGTTGGCGCTGATGTGGGAGTTAAACCAGACATAGCAGTTGCCCGGATTTATCGGATTGAAACTGCCGCAAATCTGGCTGATCACGTTTTCAGTGGTGATGATGGTCGTCACCGTGGCCGTGCTGGTTGCTGACGCGTCGTCAACCTCCGTCCCGGTGGCTGTAGCTGTGTTGACCACTTTGCTGGAGCCCGATGGCACAACGTATGTGGCCGTGAACTGGAAGCCCTGGCCGGGCGCCACGCCGGCCTGCGAGAAGATCGTGCCGCCCAGCAGCGGATCCACCACGGTCAACGTCTCGCTGGCCTGGCTCGTATTGGTCACGGCGAAGGTGTAGGTAATGGTCTGGTCGCACGGTGCGGCGCAGGGACCGGTCATGATCAATAGCACCGCTGGCTTCGGCAGGGGGGTCACGGTCACTGTCACAGTACTGGTCGCGGTCAATCCTGCTGTGTTCGCGATGGTATAAGTGAAAGTGGCCTTTCCAACGTAGCTCGAAGTCGGCGTGAAAATGACGCTGTTTCCGGACAGCGTCACGGTCCCCCCAACCGCCGGCTGAGTGCTGCTGGTGACTGACAGTACCAGCGGAGGCGAATTCGGATCAGAATCGGAGGCCAGCACATTGATCGTCACCGCCATGTCCTCTGGAGTCGAAACGGCAACCGGATTGGCCAGCGGCGGCGACACGACGGTTACCGTCACAGTACTGGTCGCGGTCAATCCTGCGCTGTTCGCGATGGTATAAGTGAAAGTGGCCGTTCCAAAGAATCCCGCACTGGGCGTGAAAATGACGTCGTTTCCCGACAGTGTAACCGTCCCCCCAACCACAGGCTGAGTCCAGGCGGTGACTGTCAGTGGGAGGAGCGGAGGCGAATTCGGATCAGAATCGCCGGCCAGCACATTGATCGTCACCGCCACACCCTCCGGAGTCGAAACGGCAACCGGATTGGCGACCGGTGGCGAGTACACTGGCGGGAGTTGCTCTGTCGTAATGGCTGGAGGAACCGCCACTGGCGTGAATACGGACCCAAGCAAACCCGGCGGCGGATCATTCGTCAAATTGAGCTCTTCCACCGCAAGAGGCGTTGCGGTGATCATGTATCCGGCGACCAGGAACACGATGGGATTGGCCGCGTCGGCCAAGCCGCTCGTCAGTGTAGGCGTCAAGGGGGTGGATCCCACGATTGGGATTTCCGTCCACAATCCGCCGACCACGCCGCCCTGGATGTATTCGACGAAAATGGTCTCGTAATTGATCTCCGTCGGACTGTCGGAAACTCCGTTGGTGCTTGCAACTCCTGTCAAGCCCAAAGTGACGGCATAATCCAGGTTACTATCCGAGTTGTTGATTTCCTCGCCAGTCCAGTACTGAAACAGCGGCGCGGCGCTCACAGTGCCGGTCAGACCAAACTCTACAGTGTTGGTTCCCGTACTCGGAGAAAGGGGGTTGCCGGAGAATGTGAGGACAAAGTTGCCGTTGGGAAGGGTGTTGGTGGTGATCTGGGAGGTATTAGTGCCGGCCGCTGCGAACGGATCCGTATTTACATCGGTCGGATCCTGGGCCGAAATATCCGCATTGGTGGCGAACACCATTTCAAAATTGTCCCAGCCCGAAAACGTGTAACCGGACACTGGAGCCGGGAGGCTGGGAACTTGGACTAATTCGCTGTACCAAGGGGGCGGGGGGGGCGGGGGAGGGGCGCCACAGGCGGTGATGAAAGAGATGTTGACCGCAGGCACGGGAGATGTGACGGCATAGTTCAGGCTGGGATCGGAACTGTTGATTTGCTGACCGGACCAGTACTCAGACAACAGCGGAGCGCACACTGGCCCCGTAAAACCAAAATGTGGGTTGCTGCCGGGCCCGCCGAAAAACAAGGGGGTTTCCGGAGTAATGGCGTTGCCCGAGAACGTGACGACCGTGTTGCCGTTGAGATAGCTGACGGTTATCTCCGACTGGGCCACACCCGACGATGCGAAAGCATCCGTATAATTATCCGTCGGATCCTGGGTGGGAATATCCACAGTGCCGGCGAACACCATTTCAAAATTGTCCCAGCCCGAGAACGTGAATCCGGACACCGGCGCAGGAAGGTCTGGAAGTTGGGCAAATTGGTTGATGCAGTCGTAAATCTGAGCCTGGACCGGGCTTGTTGCCAGCAGCATCCCCAGCGCGGGGAGGATGCCGATCATGAAGGATATTCGCGCCTTGTTTGTTTTCATAATGATAATGGTGGTTTTCATGGATTTTGTGGAGGAACGCTGCCAACCTGCGGATTCATACATTAATTTTCCTAAAGCCATATTTCGGATAACTTATAGAGACCTTGGTCCACTTGTAAACGAAAAAATCAAATAATCATCAAAATAAACAGTTCTGTTTGGCAAGGTCTATGCTCAAGCGACTTTGTTGGGGGCCGCCTGGTGTCCATTGTAATTATCCGTAACCCAATTGTAACTGGTACTTTTTGGGTGCCTCTGTTCAGATCGGCCCGTGGCTAAAATTGCCAATACCACGGTCATTCCATTGGCATTTGAGCCTCAAACCCTGGATTTTTTTTCTTGTAATGTCGGGAAACAGAAAAGCGGATTTGCGCCCTCGCAATGAATCCCAAAACTTTGCCCTTGACATTCCGGCACTTACATGCTAAGGTTTCCCCAAAGCTGCTTATAAACAGGCGCGCATAGTGAGGGCGAGACAAGAAAAGTCAGGAGGCGGCGCGGCGAAGACGGATTTTCGCCGGCCTTCATCCTTTCCTGTCCTCCGAAGCCTTGGCGAAGGCGGGATGCCAACACGCGAACGCTTCCACCTTCGCCGCAAGGCTTCCGCCGTTGTCCCGCCTTTTGCAGGACGATGGCGTGATAAAACGGCGGGACAAGCCGCTCCGACAAGTGCCAGGTCGTAACGTGGATTGCCTGTCCTCAGTAGCTCCGCCCTGCGGAGCGAAGGAGGACGCCCTGTTTGCCCATCGCAACACGGAATCCACCGCCATTACCACCAGGTCAAAGTTGCTTTCGAGTTTTTGTCTGGTAATAAATTACAACTCCAAGTGCCGGTAAAACTGCGAATGCCGTCGTGGTTCCAACGGAGAATGCAATCCAATCTACCCACGAGCCTTTGCTCTCCGCTCCGGATGCCAGCCAGACCCAAAAGGCGGGAGTGAATACAATCCGCCCATCAAGGCAAAACCAAGTTAGCACGGAGGCGCAGCAAGCGCCCAGAAGCATTGATTTGTAGGAATTCTTCGAATTGCGAGCACGGCGATATCGACAAATGAGGGCGGTCAACGGAATGGCCGCCAGCATACCGGAGCACCAGTACACGATGTCTGGGATAATAGGACGAAGACCGCCCCCCATAACCCAGCGCACGTCCTCGTTAGTCACCTTCCAATTTCCGTTTTCTTTTTTGAGGTAGAAAGAATTCTCCGAAAAGCTTCGCCCGGAATAGTATGTCCCCGTGACGAAAGCCGTGTTAGTGGAATCCCAATTGATGAAATAGCTGACGGTGAAAACTACTCCTTGCTCGCCAGTCTTTTTGTCATGGACTCCCTTGATCGCGTTTGCTTCGCAGGCCGAGAGCTTGCTGACGGGTGGCGTGTGCCCGGCAAATCGACTCATGAACTCGTCTGATGGATCAGGTTTCGACTCGCCGCAAGCAAGGAAATAAACTTTGGCACTCTTTTGTTCTCCGGTCGCGTAATGTCCGAATTGGAATCGAAATGCTGCTTCGCGAATGTTGTTCTCTTCCTTTTCAAGCGCAACGTCGCCTGCGAACACAACCGGGGCAAATCCCAATACCGGTAGAATTAAACGACAAGCCCATGCCGTCCGCAAACAACAGGATAAAAGATGCGACAACATACCGAAACTGAACACCGAATATCCGCCTCAGTCAAGCTTGCCCCGGAGGAACCGCCCTCTCATCACCCGCGACTTTTGACTGCTGCTTGTCCCAAGCACGGGCACCACGGAACTCGTGAATCTGATACCCGCCAAAGCTGGCCGCCTTGTGTTTTCTTGTTCCGGGCTGATTTGCACTTTAAACTGCCGGCATTGAATCCGGATCTGCCAAAGCAACTGGAAGCCCGCATTCGCGCAAAGAACCTTTTCCGCGACGGCCAGAAGATTCTTGTCGCCGTCTCCGGCGGCCTGGATTCCATGGCGCTGCTGGCGCTGCTGGACGGTCTTGCGGCCGCGCACCGTTGGAAACTCACCGTGGCCCACTTCAACCACCGCCTGCGCGGACGGGCCGGCGACGCCGACGAGCGCCTGGTCCGCGACGCCTCCAAGTCGCTGCGGTGGCCGGTGGTCGTGGGGCGCGGCGACGTGAGGGCCTGGGCGCGTCGCAGGGGATTGTCGGTGGAAATGGCGGCGCGGGAATTGCGGCACCGGTTTCTGGCGCGGGCGGCGGCCCGGCGCGGCATCCGGTTGGTGGCCCTGGCCCATCATGCGGATGACCAGGTGGAATTGTTTTTCCTGCGTCTGTTGCGCGGAACAGGAAGCGAGGGCCTGGCCGGCATGAAATGGATCAACCCGTCTCCGGCAGATTCAAAAATCAGCCTGGTGCGTCCGTTGCTCGATCAAACAAAATCCGCTCTCCAAATTTTTGCCCGCGCCCACAACCTCCCATATGCCGAGGACGCCAGCAACGCGAGCCTGGACATGCCGCGGAACCGCCTCCGCCTGGAATTGCTGCCGCTGTTGCGCCGGCGCTATCAACCGGCCCTGGCGCGCACGATTCTCCGTTGCATGGAACTGGCCCGCGCGGAGTCTGATTTCGTGTCCGAAGCCACGGACCGCTGGCTGTCCCAACGGCGCAAAAAGCCCTTTGCCCGCCTGCCTGTGGCGGTGCAGCGCCGCGCGGTCCAGCTCCAGTTGATCCAACTTAAACAGCCCCTTGATTTTGAGCTGATCGAGCATTTGCGGACGCGCGCGGACCAGCCCGTCGCCGCGAGTTCCGGCCACCGCCTTGTCCGAGGCGCCGATGGCCGGGTTTGCCTGCGGGAAGTGGAGAGGAGGGATTTCCATTCCGGATCACTTCGCCTCAACCTGGGCCGCAGCCGGACGGCCGATTTCAGCGATGTTAAGCTTTGCTGGGAAATTGCCGATGAACCTGGAATGAAGCTGATTCGGCGGCCCCACGTGGAGCAATTCGATGCCGACAAGGTTGGCTGGAAGGTTTGCCTGCGTCACTGGCAGCCGGGAGATCGCTTCCAGCCCATCGGGGCGGCATCCGGCGCCAAACTGCAGGATCTTTTCACCAACCTCAAAGTGCCTGCCGCCGAACGCCGGCGGCGCGTGGTGGCTGTGACCGCCCGCGGGCGGCTCTTTTGGGTCGAGGGCCTGCGCATGGCGGAGGATTTCAAGCTGGACCCGAAGACCGTCCGGCGCTTGAAATGGCGCTGGGAGCGCCGGGGGAAATTGGACAAGTCGGGGTTGCAGCTTTAAACAGGGCATGATACTCTTATTGGATTAAAGGGAGATAAAATGCCTGATTTGAACAAAATGGAACCGGACAAGAACGAGAAACGCCCCGGGGAGGTGAGAATTCCGCCTCCGCGGACCTTCCTGATCTGGATCGCGATCATCGCGGTGACGGGAGTGTTTTTCATGATGCCAAAGACCGCCAGCGACAGCCAGGTGGAATTCACCGGCTGGCCCCAACTGGCCGACAAGCTGACCAACGGCCTGATCGTGCCTGGCAGCGGCAAGATCATCTATGGGATTGATACGCCGGAGATCAAAAGGATCACGGGAAGTTACTACAAGGACCCAAACAAAAAGGACAAGGGCCAGATCCAGGATTTTGGATTGAGCATTGATTTCGACGACAAGATCAAGAGCCTGCTGAACAATTCGGGCGATTTCAAGCCGGTCAAAGGGACCAATCTGATGGTCAGCGTGCTGCTGAACCTTCTGCCCATTCTGATCATCGTGGGGGTGATCTATTTTTTCATCATCCGGCAGATTAAGATGGCGGGCAAAGGGGCTTTGAGCTTCGGCAAAAGCCGCGCCCGCATGTTAAACAAGGACCGCAATAAAATCACTTTTAAAGACGTCGCCGGGGTCGAGGAGGCCAAGGAGGAAGTTTCCGAGTTGGTCGAATTCCTCAAGGCCCCGAAGAAATTTCAGAAGCTTGGCGGACGCATCCCCAAGGGCGTGCTGATGGTGGGCGCGCCCGGCACCGGCAAGACGCTCCTGGCCAAGGCGATCGCCGGCGAGGCCGACGCCTCGTTCTTCAGCATCAGCGGTTCGGACTTTGTGGAGATGTTCGTCGGCGTGGGCGCGAGCCGGGTGCGCGACATGTTCGAGCAAGCCCGCAAGAACGTTCCCTGCCTGATCTTCATTGACGAAATTGACGCCGTTGGGCGCAGCCGCGGCCACGGCTGGGGCGGCGGCAACGACGAACGCGAACAGACCCTCAATGCCTTGCTGGTGGAAATGGACGGTTTCGACACCCAGGACGGCATCATCATCATTGCGGCGACCAATCGTCCGGACGTGTTGGACCCCGCCCTGTTGAGGCCGGGGCGATTCGACCGCCAGATCATGGTCAGCCTGCCCGACGTGCGCGGGCGGGAGGCGATATTGAAAGTTCACGCCCGCAACGTGAAACTGGATCCGGCGGCCAACCTTGCGGTGATTGCCCGCGGCACACCCGGTTATTCGGGCGCCGACCTGGCCAATCTGCTCAACGAAGCCGCGTTGCTGGCGGCCCGCATGAACAAGAAAGCCATCGGCACGGTGGAGCTGGAGGAAGCGCGTGTGAAAGTGCGCATGGGCCGCGAACGCCGCAGCATGGCGATGACCGACGCGGACAAGAAATGCACCGCCTGGCACGAAGCGGGCCACGCGCTGGTCAACGTTTTGCTGGAGCACACCCATCCCTTGCACAAAGTCACCATCATACCCCGCGGCCAGACGCTGGGTTCCACCATGTCCCTGCCCGAGGTGGACGTCCTGGCCCATCGGCGCAAGGAGATGCTCGATTTGATCGCCGTGATGATGGCCGGCCGCATCGCCGAGGAATTGACCTCCGGGGATATTTCCAGCGGAGCGGCGGGGGACATCCAGCAGGCCACGTCGGTGGCCCATGCCATGGTTTGCCAATGGGGCATGAGCGACCGGCTGGGCATGGTCCAGTACGGCAACGACAACGACCACGTGTACATGGGACGGGACATGGTGCAGCGCCAGGATTACAGCGAATTCACGGCCCAGGAAATAGACACGGAGGTCAAGCGCATCATCAACGAGGCCTACGACCGGGCAAAGAATCTGATTGACACCCATCGCGACAAGCTGGAAATCATCGCCAACGCGCTGCTGGAGTACGAGTCGTTGGATGGCGAGCAAGTGTCGCAGATCGTGCGCAACGGCACGTTTACGCCGCCCGATCCGGCGCCCAAGGTGGACCCTCCGTCCGGCGCGATCGCGGCCACTCCCTTGAGCGAAGTCCCCAAGCCGCTGCCGCCCAAGCTCCCCGGTTTCGGCACCCCGTCGCCGGCGCCGGTCTAAGCGGGGCTTGTCGGCGGGAGAAAGACCCGGTAATTTGTGGCCATGAAATTACGCTTGTTGGTGGAATTTGACCTGGCAACCAAACGCTGGTCCGCGGTCTTTCCCGAACTGCCGGGCTGCGCCTCCGCAGGCGATACTGAGGAAGAAGCCATTGCCAATGCCAAAGAGGCCCTATCCCTGTGGTTTGAACCCGTCCCCGTCAAGTTGGGCAGGCGGGCCAAGCTGTTGGAATTAGCCATGCCGTGAGCCGTCGCCACCCAGTTTGCAACGCCAAGGAAGTTATCAAGGTGTTGCGAAAGCACGGCTTCATGCTGGTTAGTCAATCTGGAAGTCATCAGAAATGGCGCCATGCCAATGGGCGGCAGGTGATTGTGGCCATGCACGGCAACAAACCAATTCCCATCGGCACGTTGAAAAGCATTATTGACGGAAGCGGTTTGGAAATGGAGCAGTTCCGTTGATTCCGCTCCCGTTGGCTTAATCAACGTTGACTGTCCGGTACCCGTTTCATTACTCTTCATCCCCATGATTATCGCTCCGTCGCTGTTGGCCTGCAATTTCACCAAGCTTGGCCGGGAAGCCGCCCGGGTGGGCCGCAGCGGCGCGGATTGGCTGCACCTGGACATCATGGACGGGCATTTTGTTCCGAACATCTCCTTCGGCCCGGCCGTGGTGGGGGCGATCCGGCCGTTCAACAAACTGGTGTTCGATGTGCATCTGATGTGCTCGCGCCCGGAAATCCTGCTGGAGCCGTTCGCCCGCGCCGGGGCCGACCGCATCACCATTCATGTGGAACTGGGCCAGGCGCAGGTCACGTCACTGATCTGGAAAATCCGATCGCTGGGCAAGGAGGTGGGGTTGTCCCTCAATCCTCCGACGGCCATGGAGACCGTGGAGCCGTTTCTGGGCGAGATTGATTCGTTGCTGGTGATGACCGTCAACCCGGGTTTTGGAGGCCAGTCGTTCATCACCGAGACCCTTCCCAAAATCCAGCAGGCCCGTGCCTGGCGGGCCGAGCGGGGCTTGCATTACCACATCGCGGTGGACGGGGGCGTTGATTTCCAGACCACCGCCCAATGCGCCCGGGCCGGGGCCGACACCTTCATCAGCGGCACCGGTCTTTTCTCGCGGCCAAACCTCAAAACGGCCGTCGCCAAGATGCGCAAACTGGCCGTGGCCGCCGCGCCCAACGAGATGAATCCGGCGGCCGCATGAACATCAAATTCGGAACCGACGGCTGGCGGGCGGTGATCGCCGCGGATTTCACCTTCCACAACCTGGATCGCGCCAGCCAGGCCGCGGCGGATTACTGGAACGCCACGCCCATCGCCGGCACGGAAAAAAAAATCATTGTCGGCTATGACCGCCGTTTTCTCTCCGATCAATTTGGGCGCCGCGTCGCGGAAGTTCTGGCCGGAAACGGCTTGGAGGTCGTGCTGAGCGACTGCCCCACGCCCACGCCCGCCGTTTCCTACGCGGTCAAGACGCAGAAGGCCGCCGGCGGGGTGATGATCACCGCCAGCCATAATCCCGCCATCTTCAACGGCTTCAAGATCAAGGCGCACTACGGAGGCTCCGCCGAAACGACTCTTTGCCAGGCGGTGGAAAGCCGCATGGATCAAGCCCCGGTTCGCGCCATCGAGGCCGCCGAGGCTATTCGTGCCGGGAGCTTGAAGGTGCGCGACCTGCGCCCCGCGCTTTTTCGGGCGATTAAAAACATAGTTGACTTCAAATTGATCGCGCAATCAAAGCTGCGTTTTGCCCATGAGGCTCTCTTTGGCGTGGGGGCGGGCTGTTTTGAGCTGTTGCTGCGGGGTACCACCTGCCGGGTGACCACGCTGGACGGACGGCATGATCCAAATTTCGGCGGCATCAATCCCGAGCCGGTCGCGCAGAATTACGCTGCCAGCTCCGCCTGGCTGGCCCGCCATCCGCACGATATTTGCCTGGTCACCGACGGCGACGCGGACCGTGTCGGCGGGATGGACGGGCGGGGCCGTCCGATGACCACCCATCAGATCATCTGCCTGTTGCTCCATCATTTCATTGTCAACCGCAAGGGCCGGGGCCGGGTCATCAAGGCTCTGACCACGACTTCCATGGTGGACAAGATGTGCGAGCATTACGGCCTGGAATTGGTCGAGACGGGGGTGGGCTTCAAATACATCTGCGCCGAGATGCTCAAGGGCAACGTGCTGCTCGGCTTCGAGGAAAGCGGCGGCATCGGCTTCCCCGATCTGATGCCGGAGCGCGACGGCATCGCCGCCGGGATGATGCTGCTGGAAATGCTGGCGACCGAGCGCGTATCTGTCAACAAACTTCTCGGCCGGCTGGAGCGGCAATTCGGCCCGCATCATTACGCCCGGCTGGACACCCGCTTTCCGCTGGAAAAGCGCGCCGCCCTGATGGAATTCTGCAAAACCAATCCCCCCCGCAGGCTGGCCGGCTCGCCGCTGGCGCAAATCAAGTCCTTCGACGGCGTGAAATTCATCGCGCAAGACGGCGTGTGGCTGATGCTGCGCGGTTCCGGCACCGAGCCGGTCCTGCGCATCTACGCCGAGGCCAAATCCCCCGCCGACGCCGCCAAACTGATCCGCGAAGGAGCGCGCCTGAGCCGGCGTGTTTAACCCGGTTCTGATTTTTTGACAGGATGAACAGGATTTGCAGGATTCAAATGCTGCCATCCGGGGCCGGGGGCATCCCGTTAATCCTGTCAAAAGTTGTGATTTCTTTCAATGTGAAAACAATTGTCTTCGCTTCCAATTGGTGTTCAATCGGTGGCGGGTGAATCTCTTGGCAAAGCTCAAAACGTGTTTCGCCGGCAAGGCGGAGCCGGAACATTTGAGGCGTGGCAAACTGGGCGAGCATGCGGCGAAGAAGTATCTGCAAGGGCGGGGGATGAAATTTCTTGCCGCCAACTTCCGTTCCAAGCGTGGCGAGATAGATTTGATCTTCCGGGCTGATGATCCCCCAACTTCGGCGAATATACGGAACAGCCTGACAGCCAAGTCATTGAAGTTTACCAGGAATGAAACAGACTGCCTGGTGTTTGTCGAAGTCAAGACGCGCTCCTCGGAAGCCTGGACGCGACCGGCGGCGTTTGTCAACGCGCGCAAGCGGCGGCGGCTCTCGCAATGCGCGCTGGATTATCTGCGGCTGCTCAAAAACCCGCCCCTAAAAATACGCTTTGACGTGGTGGAAGTTTTGTTGCATAATGGGACTGTCGCCGAAGTGAGGCATCTACCCAATACCTTCGGCCTTTCGGCTCCGTATCGCTACGGCTGAATTTGACCTCGCAGCTTGCGCGAACGGCATGGCTGACTTTTCCGCTTTGGAAAAGACAAGCCGTGCTTTCACCAAGTCGGCGGCAAATATTCTGCTTTGGCGCTGTGGAATGAAATTGCAAATGAGAAACCGAGGGGGTGGCCTTGCGCCTCCTTTTAAAAAAGTGAGCATTAAAATGAAAATTAAGAAAACCGCAGTGAAGACCGCGGTAAAATCCAACGATCAGCCAACCATAACATCAGCGGCATCAACCGCTTCCAGCGCCACCAGGGCCATGACCACGGCCCCTGCCGCCACCAGCGCCACCAAGCCCGCGACCCCGAAGCCAAGTGGCAACGGCGCGACCCAGGCATTGACCACGATTGACGTCAAACTGGATGTCGGCTTTGGCAACTCGGTCTTCCTGAGGGGCCAGGGCGCCGGCTTGACCTGGGAACAAGGCCAGCCGCTGGTTTGCGTGGACGGCAAAACGTGGCGTTGGACCGGCGAAATCAAAGCGCCCATCACGTTCAAATTGCTGATCAACGACAAGATTTGGTCCGCGGGGAACGATCTGATGATCACGCCGGGCCAAAAATTGGAGATTGCGCCTGAGTTTGCCTAGCCATTCGGCTGGAGTATTCGTGGGCGTCAGGGATTGAACGGCAGCTAACCTTAGCCCTCCTCATGTTGTGCTTTGCGGTCCGCATTCTTTATTGAATTGCGGATGGCGCTGGATTTTGTCCCATGTGGACGACGAAAGCGGAGACTGGCGATAGACCGGCTCCCACATCGGCTCGGCGCTTTTTGAATGGCGCGCCCGTTGCAGCCAGGTGCGTGGAAGGGGCTGATCAATTAATTCCAGCGTGTTGGCCGCGATGGTCGTTTCCTCCTTTTCGCCCGTGGCCTGGCCGATGCCGACAAAAAAGCCCGCCAGCAGCAGGGTCACGCGCAACATCGTGCTGCGGGAGTAGGTGGGGAGGGCGCAGGGGCGCCGCGGATGCAAAGAGTGAAAGAGGGTTTTAAAAAATGGGGCGGTCCACATCTCCGGGTTTTTCGCCGGGGAAAACGCGTCAAATAAGATCGCGTGCGGCGCAGGCGGGGCGGGACCGGCCGGGACGCGGCGCAGGAAGGCGGGGAAATCGCCCAGGCGCAATTCCCAGCGCACCGGCTGGGCGCCGTTGTTGAATTCGACGCCGCGGTTTTGCAGGAACTTTTGCACCACGCCGCGATAGGGCGGCACGTAGCCAAGCGCGGCGGCGTGTTCCAGGGCGAATTGCAGCGGTTCGGTGGTGCGATCAAAGCTCACCACGCGCAGGGGGCACGCCAGGTCGGAGGTCGCGCTGAAGAGGGTCAGGACGTTGCCGCCCGCGCCCAGGCCGACATCCCAGATGACAAATTCACCGGCGTGGCGCCGCAGTCTTTGCCGGAGCTTGAGTTGGTTGATGTAAAGGGCCTGCGCCTCGGCAACGGGCCCGACGACGGGGTGGAAGGTTTCATTTTCCGCCAGCGAATGGATGCTGCAGGTTCCATTGGCCAGCCGGACGAGTTGGTAGTGGTCGCTGCTCATGCCGGGCGGAAGGGGATTTAAACACGGACGGGCGCGGCGCGGCAAGTCGTGGTATTATCATGGTTGCTTTGTGCTTTTGCTTTGGGCGGCGTGGTGGCAGGATGGGGGCATGGATGCGTTGCTTAAACTTTTGCATGAAAATGCCTCGATCAAACCGGCGCAGTTGGCCAAAATGCTCAACCAGCCGGAAGCGGAGGTCACCGCCCAAATCAAGGCCCACGAGGCCAGCCAGACCATACTGGGTTACCGCGCCATCTTGAACGAGGATAAGATCGGCGGGGAGATGGTGCGGGCGGTGATTGAGGTGAAAATCACGCCCGAACGCGGCGGGGGTTTCGACCGGCTGGCGGAGCGGATCGCCAAACATGGCGAAGTGCGCTCGTGTTATCTGATGTCGGGCGGGTTCGATTTGCTGGTGGTGGTGGAGGGGGCGAATTTGCGGGAGGTGGCCTCCTTTGTCTCGCAGAAGCTGGCCACCATTCAGGGGGTCATTTCCACCGCCACGCATTTCATGCTCAAGGTTTACAAGGACCACGGGATGCTCGTGCCCGGCCAGGAACACGAGGAGCGCCTGGCGGTGACGCCTTGATCACAACTGTTTCATGGCGTCGTCCAGGGCGGCGTAGAGCTGGGACATGCTGGCCTCGGTCTCGTCGCCCATATTGGAAATGCGGAAAGTGGTGCCCTTGATTTTTCCGTAACCGCCGTCAATCAAAAAGCCCTGATCCTTGACGAGCTTTTGCAGATTGGGCACGTCCACCGCGCGCCCGCCCGGCTTGGCGCCGTTGTTGATGCAGGTCAGGGTCTGCGATTCGAAACCCGGCTCGGGGAAGAGGTTGAAGCTGTGATTGGCGGCCCACGCGCGGGTCATCCCGGCCAGTTTCTGGTGGCGCGCGTAACGCGCTTCCAGGCCCTCGGCGAAAAATTCGTCCAGCTTGAAGGACAAGGCGTTGACATGCGCGATGCTCGGGGTGCTGGGGGTCATGCTCTGTTCGGCGTTTTTTTGAAATTCCACGAAATCAAAATAGTAGCCGCGGTCCTTCATTTTCGCCGCCCGGGCCAGGGCAGCCGGCGAGCAGACAAAGACCGCCAAGCCCGGCGGCATGGCAAAGGCTTTCTGCGAGCCGGCCAGCAGGACGTCCACGCCCAGGGCGTCGAACTCCAGCTTGACGGCGGACATGGCGCTGACGGAGTCAACAATAAATATAACGTCCGGGTATTTCTTTTTCAGCGCGGCGATCTCGGCCAGCGGGTTCATCAGGCCGGTGGAGGTTTCGTTGTGGATGAGGGTCAGGGCGTCGAACTGGCCGGTGGCCAGTTTGGCGTCCACCTGTTCGACGCGGATGGGCGAGCCCCAGGGCACTTGGAGGGGTTCGGCTTCCTTGCCGCAGCGTTTGGAGACGTCGAGCCATTTGTCGGAGAAGGCGCCGCACATGCAGTTGAGGACGCGCTTTTGGACGAGGTTGCGCACGGCCCCCTCCATCACGCCCCAGGCGGAGGAGGTGCTCAGATAGACCAGTTGCTTGGTGGCGAGCAATTGTTGCAACTGGGGCTGGATTTTGGCGTAAAGGTCTTTGAACCCCTGGCCGCGATGGCCGATCATGGGCTTGGAAAAGGCCTGGAAGGTTTTTGCGCTGACCTCGACCGGTCCCGGAATGAATAATTTGACGTGTGCCATAAAAGAATTTGATTTGTGAAACCTTTCACAAGGGCGGGCGGTTGGCAAGGAAAAGTTTGGGTGGTTGGGAATTGAGCCAGGATTGCAGGGGAGAGGTTGAAGGATCCAGCATTCTTTGCACAAAAATAACTTGATTAGGCTTGATTAGGCTTGATTAGGCGGGGTTACGGAATTCACTGTAACCAGTTGGTGTTGAATGACTAACCATCATAAAAAGTCGAATTTTGATTGCGGTGAGAAGAATTCGTTTTTCGCAGGCAGCGAAGATTGGACGGGAAAGCCTGTAAACACCAGGGTTGCTTTGGCTTCCGGCTTGTCCGCGCACGCCGGGCCGGTTTGGCATGAAACTGAGCCGAGATTCATTTCCCGCAATAAAACAAAGGAATGCACGTTTTAACCACGGATGGCACGGATAACACGGATGATTCATTTTTCCCCTTGCATTCACGAAGGCTACGGTGGGCAGGAGGGTTGACTTTAACGATAAAGGTGGCGTCTCGTTTTCACCGGATGTGGCGGCGACCGGCCACTTGCCCTGGCATTCGATTTGCCATACCCCTCCCATGTCGGCTACCGTAGCATAGTAGATAAGGGATGTCAAGCTTTTTAATTGGTAGGATTGATGATTAACCACGAAGGGAAGCAATTATGCGGCCAGCATGGCATTAACCACTTGCAGTGCAATGGGTTGCAATTTCAATCCGGCAAAACTGATGTCTGACCTGTTCGCCCGGACGCCCAAAACAGGGATTTTGAACAGGAGCAAACTGAGGACGCAGCGCAGTGAGCCGCAGCCGAAAGACCTTTTGGACAGGATGAACAAGATGAACAGGATTCTGAAATACAAGAACGGGAATTGACCAAGGCAAGAGCCGGACCTGCCGCAAAAGTCGCAGCGCGGCAAAGCCGCAACCAAAGAAATTCAACAGTCAGCACAATAAGGTGAAGCGCACCAGAGGTGCGAATGGTTTACACGAAGGACACGGATAAAGAAGACCTTTCAACGCAAAGTCGCAAAGGCGCAAAGACGCCAAGCCGGCACGGACGGCAGAAAACGCAGAATTGTGATCGCAAATACGTTTCACGAGGCAGGATTGAAAAGAATGTGGTTTTCGATGAGCCTAAAAAAGGGACAATATGCGGTTATGCGGGACTGACCACTACTTCGCCCCGGCAAGGCAAAAGAGCGTGAAATATGACAATACCACGAACTGACCCCTCGGCCTTGTTTTCTGGCCACCACGACAAATTTGGGCCAAAGACCGGAACCTGTCAATAAAATATGTGATTATGCGGGACTGACCCGAATGGCAGTTAGTTTAGGCGTCGAAAAGCCGCGGGGTTTTCATGAGGCGCTGGTGTCAAGACGATAACGATTTTGATGGGGAATCTCCAGCCACT
>Ga0181536_10003299_pt1 | contig 17652 bp, 28 predicted proteins | sample PEATcosm2014_Bin_41_FD_121105 | JGI IMG/M metagenome (GOLD analysis project Ga0181536, IMG submission 121105) | Peatland microbial communities from MTU Mesocosm Facility, Houghton, MI, USA - PEATcosm2014_Bin17_60_metaG | ecosystem: Environmental > Terrestrial > Soil > Wetlands > Peat | place... | reverse complement strand
TGGGTCGTGGTGTCGCCGATTGGTGCTGAAAATCCAGATTTTACTATTGGCTGCGGGGCGGTTTGACAGGCTTAACTGGCGGATTTTCCGAGTCGCTTTGTGTCCCCGCGCCAGCTTGTGTTGCGCCACCGGAGTAGTTGTAGCTGGCCACTTTGCCGTCTGCATCCAGATACACGAGCAGAGATTTGGTTTTGACGTTCGCACCACCGGCAAATGCGCCAACGATAGGGATAAAAGTCGCGCTTTTGGCTGTGGCCTCGCTATAAATCCAAGTCATGGTAACGAGTCCGTCCGAGTTGATGCCGCGCTGGTTTGGTGGCCCGAACATTTTCACCAAATCGGGTTCAGTGGTCTCCCCTTTTTTGATTGTTGTGACTTTGCTCGAATCAAAGTTATTTCCGACTGACGCGCAGCCGGAAAGCAACACGGTTAGGAGAAGGAGCGGGATGATGGTTTTCATTTATCTTAAAGATTGAATTTCTGCGGTGAGGTCGTGTGCGTCTAAAATTATGCCGTTACGGACAAGCAGAGAAAAATCATGGATTCCAGTATAGCCGCCGTAGCTGTTTTTGGCATTTGACCGGAAGAAAATCAAATAGCCATAAGTGCGATTTTCAGTGCTGCCCCAAATGCCAAAATCCAACTTTTGTTTCTGAATAAATTTCGTTGGCTCGCGGATTTCCAAGCTCTTGACGCTGTCCGGGTCTTTGAAAGTTTCGGCGATGTAGGAGTGAACAACATTCGTGTAATTCGTTGGGTATGCTCCGTAATCATCCGGGCCGCCAATGATCTTGGGTTGCATGGCTGCACAACCGCAGAGCAACGCGGCCAGCAGAAGAATGGCAATGGCGGTTTTCATTTTCGGTTCTTTATGGAAGTTTGAAAACACAAACAGATTTGACGTGGTGGGAACGACGGCGGTTAATTTTTCGCCTTCAGTGCTGCTATCGTTTTAACCAACTCCGCATCCTTTTTAATCAGTTCCGCATTCTTTTGTGCGAGTTCCGCTTTCAGCGCCGCTTTTTCATCCTCCAACTTTCTTTTCGCTACCACAAAGTCATGTTCAAGGTTCGATATTGTGCGATTGAGATTCGCCATCTGGCTCGTGTGAAGTTCCTGCAATTGCTCATAAGCTTGCACGAGTTGTTCTTTGGACATCGCCATTAGCTGCGGGTGGGTCATGCTCATGCGTTGTATCAAAAATCGTTTTAAGACCGGATGCAAGCGGAATTGTAAACGCTGCTGTCAATCCAAGTTCCGAATCAGTTCCTCAATCGTCCAGACATGGTCAGTCAGCTTCAAACCAACGGCGGGCGTCGTTCCAAGCGTTGTATGCACTTTGCAGAAATTATGCGCCGCCACAAACAGGCTCACCGCTGCCCGGTGATTTTCCAGTTTGCGTGACCAACCCAAGCCGAGCCGCACAAATCGTTTGGTGAAATGCCTGACAGACAAATTCGCCCGCTCAATGTAGCTGGTTGAAATCCTGTCCTGCCGTGGCGAACCGGCCCGGACTTTGATTTTAACGCCGGTGCATTGCGGCGGGCTGTATCGCCGCCATGCTTCGCTCTTGGCGTCAACCGGCGCGGCGTAAATCTTTTGCATCGTGGCAAAGTCCAGCCGTTTCAAAAGATGTTTCCGAACGATTTGCAGGTATGGACGGAAGGAGTCGGTTGTGATCTGAATACGCCCGTCAACCCGTTTTGCCACGTCCTCAACGAAAATGTCGGTGTTGTCCAAGTCACGTTTTCCAGTGTGAAAGCTCACGATGAACTTTTCACGGGCAGTGATGGCCAGATAGGTGTATTGATCGCCGCGTTCAATGTCGCTTTCCGTTGTCCGCCGCTGGCTGATTCCAACCCGGCTCCATAATTCGTCAATTTGCAACGAACCAGTCTGAACATCGTGAACGAGCCGGTCATGTAGTGCAGCGCATTGCCCGCCTACGGCGTTTAAGACGGCCAGCACGGTCTTGTGCTGGCAGCCGGTCAGCCGGGCAGCGGCGCGAACGCCCATGCCCTCACAGAGCAGTTTAACGATTTGAACCACCTTGCCGTGGTCAATTCGCATTCCGTCCAGCGGTTGTTTTTCAGAGAATGCTTTTCCGCAACGCAAACACTGGTAGCGTTGCACAATGCGGTTTTTGTTTTGGAAGGAACCCCGCCTTTTAGTCGGGCCATTGCAGCAGATGCACGTCATTCTTGCCTTTCAAGGCGAACGGCTTAAAATGACTGTGTATCGCAAGATATGCAGTCCAGAGGCCGTAACGCCTTTGGTTGCGACGCCGTGGTGCTTGTAACACTGCGGCGTCTTTGTTTATCTTCATGGCAAGATTTTATCGCAGCGGGTTGGACATCCGCTGTCTAACACTAACATACTGTAATTAAGCTACTTACTAGGCTAAAACTGCGTTTCCAGCAGGATATTTGTGAGAAATACGGCAGGTTGAGATTCAAGCCGGGTGGACAGGTGTGTGATGTAACGGATGGCTTTTTGCCGGTCAGGCTCCGGCAGAGTTTGAGCTTTTTGCCACATATCAATTAAATCGTCATAGGTGAGTTGGTGCATCCCCTGCAATGGATCGGTGGTGGCTGATAATTCCCCGGCTTCCCGTGGCTGTCCGCGCCGCTCAATGTAATCGTCAAAACTGTAAAAATTGCCGCGTAACAGATAATCCCACTGTTCCGGTTCTCCTTTGTTTTTCCATTGTGCTTCAGCCCTAGCGCGACTCCAGCCGCCGTCCCGAATAAAACCTTCGATCTGCCGAGGTTTGGTGAAAGCCATAGCCTGCTCCATCCACGGCGCATACCGTGGGTCTTTTCTGGGGTCAATTTTATTCGGCCTTTTCATCATTTTAATTACGCCGTTGAAAACCCAAAACGCTGTAAATTTTACTGTTGACGGATTCCATAGGCGGGTATTGGCTTCAAGCCATGATTTTAGTTGCCAACATTGAAGATATTGCGTGGAAACTGGAAGAAATCGCACAGGTTGTTAATGATCCAACGCGCAAACTGTGGCTGACGAAAGTTCCTTTGCTGCATTTGTTAGAGGATGCTGACCGAGACGAAAATTTTGTACGGCTTCAGCGTCGTTATATTCGTCCTGAAACACCAGCTTGGAAAATAGCGTGCAAATGCCGTGGAAGAAAACTGATTCCAGCATTTGATTCGGCAATGGGAAAACACCGGCCTTTTGTTCTGCCGGACTGGGCGGAAAAAGCCATGCAAAAACAGCAGCCGGTTTACCTGTTCGATTTGATAGCCACAACCACAGCACCCATTCCCGAAGTGTGGCAACAAATTCGCCAGATTCGGGACTGGTTTGGTGCTAATCCACCACCAACGGACTATGCTTCAGTTTCTTTGGATTGCACATCGCTTAAATTCAAAGACGCAGTCAAAAGAGCCGAAACTTGGCGCGGTACTGGCGAAGCCTTCAACCCGAAAGCTGAAGTATTGAAATGTGACCGCCCGCCTGAATAGCCGCTGTCAGTTTAGGATTCAGCACCAATCTGCGACACCACGACCGGGATTTGGAATCCAGCCAAAAATCCTGTGTAATCTGTTGGAAATGAAGTTGACAGGTTCAGAGTTCAGGCCAAAGATTTCGTCATGAACCACAAAAAAACAGCCCAAAACCAGCTCGGCTGACTTTGGGTGAATAATAATGTTAGACCACTTCGTGCATGAAGCCATTTACCAATGTCACAAAGCCGCCGACGAGTGACGGGAGTTTATATGCTTGTCCGTGTTGCGGTGAGCGGACACTTTCAGAGCGTGGCGGCGATGAGATTTGCAGTGTGTGCGGTTGGGAGGACGACGGGCAGGATGACCACGATGCAGACGAGGTGCGTGGAGGTCCGAACGGTAGATTGAGTCTGACACAGGCTCGCAAAGCATTCCGCGAGCAGCGCACAAAGAAGTGAGAGTGGAGATGAAAACGTGGTCTAACAAATCGCTGCAGGCAACGCGGGATGGCGTCTCCAGTTCCGCTTCGCGGTTCACGTCATTTGGTCCCGCGTGCCTGAGCTCTGGACGTTAGACATCGTTGTGCGTATGACTTCCAAACAGACAGCTCTTGCGGATTACATCCTCTGTCTTTCGCAGAGTTTGGAGCATACACATCACGCCAATGACCGGCCTTTGTATCAGTCGTATCTGGCAGAGGCGGCAGTGATGTTGGCGTTGTTCGTGAGAGATTCAGACGCGAGCCAGATAGAGACTTTGATTCAGAGCCATACACGAACTTTGGGGCATTCATGGTTGGTCGGCCCAGAGCACGCCGCCATTTCAAAAGCATGGAGCACATTTGTGGAGATGAGATGAGAAAAACGATGTCTAACAAATCGCTGCAGGCAACGCGGGATGGCGTCTCCAGTTCCGCTTCGCGGTTCACGCTGGTTGGCCCCGCGTGCCTGAGCTCTGGACGTTAGGCTGCATCAACCTGTGGATTTATGGCGAGATTACTGATAAGACTTTTTATGATCGCAGCGTGGTCAACGGCATTCATGCTATTCGGCGCATTCGTATTCGGAATAGCATATGCGTTTTCTCACGATGACTGGCCTCCTGTCAGTGAGCAGCAGATATTTGGTATTCCCATGATGGTTTTCCCTTGGGTTTTTCTTTTCGCTGGTTTGTTGCTGGGTATTTTTGAGAAGCTGCCCGGAACCCGAACTCATCGCAAAGCAAGTGATTAAAATGCAGCCTAACAAATCGCTGCAGGCAACGCGGGATGGCCGGTCCAGTTCCGCTTCACGGTTCACGCTGGTTGGTCCCGCGTGCCTGAGCTCTGGACGTTAGGCGTATTGCGATGAAGATTACCGTTCGAGTTATATTGCTCTTGGTCGCGGCGTTCGGAATTTTTTGTGTATATTCCGTTGTGTCGCTTTTCATACCTCGACATGGCGAAGCCACCCACGTTTCTGATTTGCGGAGTGCTTTTAGCAAGGCTGGGCCAGAAATTGAGGCCGTCTTCACCAATTCGCTTATCCAGAAGTTTCCTTTTGACGGGACGATTGAGTGGCGGCTAACTCTATTTAAGGAGCCATTTTTGAGTTTAGATGGACGAGTGGATACGAATTCTTTGCGCACGTTTGTCAGCGCCAACTCAGGCACCCAGTTCTACTGGTTGGGAGCGGATACTAATGGCCATGATTGGTCAGCAGATGAGTGGCCAACCAAGGATGAATATCCATCGGTGCATTGGAAGAGCATAATGTTTAGGACACCGCATACGAATCAGTTCGGTGCAGTCATAGATGGCACGTTTGATATTGTTTCAAACAGAGTCCATTTTCTGATTCACTAACGAGACACTTATGTGGGACATAAAAAATGCGCCTAACAAATCGCTGCAGGCAACAGCCGCTGCCCTTTCAGTTGCGATTGATTTATGAAATTTGTTTGTCATCATTGCATTCAACGTCCCGCTCGGCGGCTGTGCCTGAGCTCTGGACGTTAGGCCACGAGAGCATTTATGGATTTTGCATTGTTCTTCGTTCTTGTCGCAGTTGCGCCAGCTTACCTGACAAGTCTCGCTTGCCGGTTGGTTCAGTCACGGAATCGCAAGGCAGGTTGGCACCTCGGAGTTTTGAGTGCGATAGCTGCTGGCTTATTGATGGTTCTTTGCATCTATCAAGGAGAGGTTTTTCATCCATCCACGTGGGGCGTTGACAAGATATGGATACTGATGGTTTTTGTGGTTGCCAGTCTCATCAGTTTAGTTTCGGCGCTGTTTATAGTGTGGTATTATCGGAAGAGATTTCGAGATATTGACCACGTGGCCTAACACCGCGCTGGAGCCAACGGCCACTGCCCCTTGAGATTTGGGTTGAGCGATGAGAATTGGATGTCATGATTGCATTCGGAGCCTGGCCGCCAGTGGCCGTGGCTCAGCTTAGGATCGTTAGACGGCTATGCCGTATGGATTCCGTTGCACCAACAAACGATAACCTCAAGAAGCTTCGTAGTGAGGTTTACGCATACCCGACGGATTTGCGACGTCGGTTCGAGTTGGGTGCAGCTCTGTTTTCACGCCGGAAGTACCATGAGGCGATTCCAGAGCTTCAAAAGGGGATGATGAATCCTCACGTTCGTTGGGAGTCGATGAAGCTATTGATTGACGCTTATGAGGCTACCAGCCAGTCTGCCCTGGCGGCAAGCATGAGAGAGCAGTTGTCCAAAGAGTCAGGCGACGAGGGCAGTTCGGGTTCAGCACCGGTGCCCGCGCCGACACGGCCCATTTCGCCACGAGGTTCGGCACGAGCAAAGAAGAGTCTCGATGAAAACGACGCCGTCTAACAAATCGCTGCAGGCAACAGCCGCTGCCCCTGCCAGTTGCGATTGATTTTATGAAATTTGTTTGTCATTATTCCAGTCAACGTCCCGCTCGGCGGCTGTGCCTGAGCTCTGGACGTTAGGCATCGTTCCTATGCACGCATTTCTCACTAAGCGAAATGAAATACCTTGGCTGAAGCTGATAGCCTACGTCATAGGCATATGGATGTGCATTCGTGGCGCAGTTGGTTTACGCGCAGACATTGAATTGGCAACGACGTGGGCGGTCATCAAACTCCAAGTATATCATGTGATGTGCATGATTTGGGGAGTTCTTATTTGTGCTGCGACACGGTTCCAATATCGAGGTGGTCTCTGGTCAGTTGCCGGAGCTTTCCTGTTAGGATGTGCTCTGATTAACAGCGCGCTTATCGTGGAAGTGCAGACGCGAGGTTTGCAGCTTGATTCACCTGTTCCATTTTATACTAGGACGGCCTTACTTTGGGTGATAGGAGGTGTTCTTGCAGTTATTGGGCATATTCGTCATCGCCGAAAAACGATGCCTAACAAATCGCTGCAGGCAACAGCCGCTGCCCCTGCCAGTTGCGATTGATTTATGAAATTTGTTTGTCATCATTCCATTCAACGCCCCGCTCGGCGGCTGTGCCTGAGCTTTTGACGTTAGGCATCATGAGCACACTTAGCGCAAATACGTTGAAGATGTGGCGATGGATTTTCATCGTGTTGCAGTCTGCTGTTTTCGTGACGTTTTCGCTCGCAGTGACTCTTGACTTTGGATTTGGGATTTCGGTTGAGCCGCAGATGGCGTTCGTAGTTTCCTACATGGCAGCGCTCCTTTTCTTGCTGATTGCTAGCCCGTTCTTTTTTAAGTCACTCGGCAAGCTGGCAGTGATTGGCTGGATTGTGGCATTTGCTATTCTTGTTATCAGCATGTGCTTCCCAGCAAAAGCGGGACATTTATGATGCCTAACAAATCGCTGCAGGCAACGCGGGATGGCCGTTCCAGTTCCGCTTCGCGGTTCGCGCTGGTTTGTCCCGCGTGCCTGAGCTCTGGACGTTAGACGGCATGGCGCACCATTTATGTTAGTTCGCTTTCTAGTTTTGCTGATTGCGGCTTGTTCGCTCTGGGAGATTCGTCGCCACGAGCGTCAGATTACCACGCGCTTTATTGAGCGAGGGAAGCAGAAGGTTCCAGACACGGATGAGACGGCTAAAGAGGACGAGAGGAGCTTGGGAAGCGCGTTGCACAGTTCCAAGGTTGCCCTTTGGATTATTACCGTATTGACCGGTGTAGATTTTATTCACAGCCTATTTTTTATGCATGAGTGAGCCAGCTACATTACGCCAGCCAGCCGTTACTTCGATTCATGTCGAGTATGCCGATGGCAGTTCCGACGACATCAAGCTGCTCCAGCGTGGTATTTGTCCGCTTTTCAGACTTTCACGCAAGCGGCCAGATACCGAGATGCGTGACTTGGGAGCACATACTTCTGGTGCCATCGCTATCATTCTTTTTCGCACGGCACTCGCCACCGAGCGCACGGAGTATCCGTTCCACGAGCCGAAGCTCGTCGAAGCACTCAGGCCATATTTGGAGGAGTTGTCGTCACAGAAGAAGCAGGAAGTGAGTAAGCCACGATGATACCGTCTAACAAATCGCTGCAGGCAACGCGGGATGGCCGTTCCAGTTCCGCTTCGCGGTTCACGCTGGTTGGTCCCGCGTGCCTGAGCTCTGGACGTTAGGCGGCATCAAACACCACACCGTAAAATTATGAACCAAAACCAACCAACGATAGCGGAGCTTCAGCAGGAAAATGCGGAGCTCAAGAAACAAGCAGCGGCATTGAAGACCCGCGTTGACACACTTGAGGAGCAGGTTCGAGACATGCAGCGAGAGCTTGAGACATTGCGTTCTCAGATAAGTAATTTGCCGAACACCCTGGGAATTAGTCACTGAGCGCCGCCTAACAATGCGCTGCAGAACAACGCCGAGTACGCTGGCAGTTTTCGTCCGGTCACTGGTCGGCTTGGAAGTCATTCGTCATCCTTTCTCTCACGGCGCGTGTCTGAGCTTGAGTCGTTAGGCATCTTGCACTGGTCGAGAATGAAATGTCCGCATTGTAATCAAGAGTTTCCGTTGACCTGGGGACGCTATTGGCGATCACCTACGGGGCGACATATCTGTCCGCGTTGCCAGAAGCCATCACGTTTTCCCATCACGACTTTTTCACTTTTGCGGCAAGTTCCAGCAATTTTTCTTGGCGCGATTCCAGGCGGTTTGCTCTTTTACAGATGGCGTGGCGGAGACTGGTGGTTCGTCGGGTTTGTGCTCGGCGGTTGTCTTACGACGTTGCCCATTGACAAGTTCATAGATGGCAGATACAGACGACTTGAGAAAGTTGATACCCATGACGATGCCTAACAAATCGCTGCAGCCAACGCGGGATGGCGCTCTCAGTTCCGCTTCGCGGTTCACGCTGGTTGGTCCCGCGTGCCTGAGCTCTGGACGTTAGACGGCATTTGCGTATGATTCATCCAATTGTACAAAAGTACCTGACCAAGCTTCTTTTCGGCTTTTGGATGGTTGTCATAGCGCCTCCATTTTTGCTTTTGTGTTGGCTCCTACATTCTCAACAGGATTTACTTATCGGCATTCCTTTGGCCCTGGGCTGGATATTGGGAAGTTGGTGGCTTAGCCTCAAGACGGTTCATCACATGGTTGACGAGAACTGTTTATTCCTCGCGGCTGTAAAGCAGACATTATATGATTTGCGATTGATGATAACCTTTGTGCCGTTCATTGGGCGTTGGTTCGAACCCGATGAGGATAAGACCCAAAATAACGATGATGCCGTCTAACAAATCGCTGCAGGCAACGCGGGATGGCCGGTCCAGTTCCGCTTCGCGGTTCACGTCGTTTGGTTCCGCGTGCCTGAGCTCTGGACGTTAGGCGACGGTCGCACCATGAGCAACAAGCGCACATTCCCGTTCATGCCGATTCTGTTTTTAGTCGCGGTCGTTTTCATTATCGCGGCTATAGGTTTGTTCGTTCCCATTCAAGAGAGGATTGACGACCTTCATCTTAAAAAGTTTGCCGAGCAGATAGCCGCCGCTGATCGAGTTGTCGTTACGCGGCAGACGCAGACCTCGCACAAAGCGATGAGCCTGTCTTTTACTGGTGAGGATGCCCAGCGCATCATTCAAGCCGTATCTTCTGGCAGAGCAGATAGGAGGCTTGATATGGTCATGTCACCGCCGAGGGTCACGTTTTTCCACGGCACTAATGTTTTGGCCGAGATTATGACCGGTTCGACGTTATTTTCGGCTGATGGCAGACATTACAAAGATGGCAGCGGGGTGTTGGATAGTTTGGTTTATACTCCACTCATCAAGATGGTTCACGATGAAGATATGAAGGAGATTGAGAGCAAGTGACCACGTCGCCTAACAAATCGCTGCAGGCAACGCGGGATGGCAGCTTCAGTTCCGCTTCGCGGTTCACGTCATTTGGTCCCGCGTGCCTGAGCTTTTGACGTTAGGCATCATTGCGCGTGAGGATTTGTGAGTTAAATTGTCAAAAGAACTATATGAAAAATAAAATCACCATCACATCATCGGTCGCCGGACTTTCGGCATTGTTAGTCATATATTTTGGTATGCACATGGCATCGTTAAGCCATCATCCCCGCGTCATCTGGGATTTGTTTTATGGCGGGTTCGCGCTCACGTTTTTGGCGACGGTGTTGGCCGCGACGAGCTTGACGCGACATTGGCGGAGCGGAGGCATCATTGGACGGTTCATCTGGTGTTTTGCGGTTTTGGCTGGCTATGGGGGTTTGCTCGCTTTCGGACCTTGGAGATGATTGACCTGATGCCTAACAAATCGCTGCAGGCAACAGCCGCTGCTCCTGCCAGTTGCGATTGATTTTATGATATTTGTTTGTCACTTTGCATTTCGGCGTCCGCTCGGCGGCTGTGCCTGAGCTCTGGACGTTAGGCATCACATTAATGATTACTATTCGCAATCTATTACTGATTTGCCTCCTGCTCGGTGGCAGCGGTTGCACGACAGCCCCTGAATGGAATCCGCTGCCAGACTGGAAGCGCATTGCACAATTCAACCCGTGGCCGCCAGACTCCATGCCGCCAAACTGGGAACACACTGCACCCTACTCTCATTGGCAGGTAGGATTGCCGCCATTCCCTGATCACAAGACAATTACAGATGACTATCAAAACTATCTTCGGTCTGAGAAAATGTGGCCTCAAGAGTTGATGTTTTTTGAAGGTAAGAATGGTTGCCATGCGGTTTATATTCTTAATTCAGGTGTAAAAAGAAGCATTACTGGGGCACAAATTGATATGGGGTATTTCCTTATATATGACAAACAAGAGATGAGGACGAAAGTTGAGAAGTTCAAATGGTCGATTCATAGAATGTAGCTATGACGATGCCTAACAAATCGCTGCAGGCAACGCGGGATGGCCGGTCCAGTTCCGCTTCGCGGTTCACATCATTTGGTCCCGCGTGCCTGAGCTCTGGACGTTAGGCGGCATCACACCATGAATCCATTCATCAACCCGAAGAAGCGAGACGTTTCGTTACCGGCAGGGTGCAAGGATTTGATTGATGTCTTGGAGCGAGAGGCGGGGAGCCATTATTTCAAAACCGCGGTCACTGACGTTGGTTTCGTTATCACAGCTTGTTTGCCCGGCCTGCGCAGCGAGGATATCGAGATTACCGTCGAGGGCGACGCGGTCCGCATCACCGGCAAGAAGACCGAGAGCCACGCTCCATTTGAAGGTGTTGTCCACGTCCCGTTCGGCTATAGTATCAGCGTCGCACACGCCGTTTATTTGCATGATGAGTTGCGAATTATTATCCCGAAGTCAGCCGCCTAACAAATCGCTGCAGGCAACGCGGGATGGCGATTCCAGTTCCGCTTCGCGGTTCACGTCATTTGGTCCCGCGTGCCTGAGCTCTGGACGTTAGGCGGCTACCATACACACTATGAAAACTATGAAAACTAACCTCGGTAAATACGCCTGTGCGATCTTCCTGCTAGGTGCGGTGGCCACAGCCACGGCGCAATCCACTTGGAACTACTTCATCTCGGATGCAGGTAACGGAAACTCGCTAGTTACTTGGAATGTCACTGGCAGCTTGGCCACGTCTCCGGGAGCAAGCTGGATGAGTGCTGGCCCATTTATGGCAGTGCCGATAAGCGCCCCAGGCATTTATGCTGATTCGTATCTAGCCGACGGGACGCCTCAATCCCTACCCACGCTCGACGGCAGTTATTTTTATGATGCTATGGGCGGTCAAGAAGGTCCAATCACCGGGTATTACACCTATAACGCGGCGGGTAGCGGCGATGATGGCTTTGGTTTATTGTTGTCAATTTTCCCCACACGCAGTGGGGACCGTCTCATCTACAATCCCGGAACTCAATCCGTGCTCATTCCGGTTGATTATTCCGACTTCAACCCCGGAACGTATCAGTCCCAAATGTCCGAATTTATCCCCGCCTTGACGGTGAATCTGACCGTCGGCCCTGTGCCCGAACCCTCCACGCTGGCCTTGTTTGCCGTGGGCGGGCTGAACGGGCTGCTGCTTTTCCGCCGCCGCAAATAATCATTTTACTTTCCTTGCAGATTTGAGTGTCCATATCCAAGTCAGAACCATGACAAACCAGCCGCCTAACAAACCGGAGGCAGCGAACCCCGCGATAATGTCTCAGTTGTATGTCGGGCGTCACTGGCGCGGGGTCGCTGATCCGGAACGTTAGGCGGCATGTTACCATGACTTTACCATCAACACTATCCGTTCTCGGCCTCACTTGGTTCGCGTCTGAGCTTTACTTAATGACAAGACGTTCTGGACCGGGCGCCACGTCCAAAGATCGAGGTTCGCTAAGGGTGATTTTGCTCGTGAACATGGTGAGCATCGTCCTTGGCATTATGGCTGCGAATCATTTTCGGGCTTGTGTTCTCCCGGAGCGGAGCCTGTTTTATGTAATCGGCATCTGCGTATTTGTGCTAGGTTTTGTCTTGCGCTTCTATTCGGTATTTTATCTTGGTCGCTTTTTCACGGTAAACGTCGCAATTGCCACGGATCATTTTTTGATTAATTCCGGCCCTTACCGTTTTATTCGTCATCCGAGTTATACAGGGTCGTTGATGCTGTTTATCGGACTCGGCTTGGGCATCGGGAATTGGGTTTCGGTTGTAATTATGATCGTTCCAACTTTCGCCGTTCTGTTTTGGCGCATGGAGATCGAAGAGGCCGCGTTGCTCGAATCTCTTGGCGAGCCCTATCGTAGTTACATGAAAAAAACGAAGCGTCTGATTCCGATGATTTATTAAGATGCCGCTTAACAAATTGCTGCATGCAATCCCGATACACAGAATCGGGACCCCTGCCAGTTGCGATTGATTTATGAAATCGTTTGTCATAGTTTCATTTCAACGTCCCGCTCGGCGGCTGTGCCTGAGCTCTGGACGTTAGACGGCTTGAGCATATTTTGAGCTATGAAATATTTACTGGCAGCGATTCTGGTGACGGTTTCAGTTTGCTTTGCTGACGGCCAGCCTACTAATAACGCGCCACAGCTCAGAGTCGAGCATCGTCAGTGGGAGGCTGCTCATGGTCAGATTCATTACCGCGACGAGTTTTATCGAGGCAAGGAGCACGTTTTGCGGATTTTCCGGTTCCAGAACGAGAGCACGAAGACGTGGGAGATTTGGCGTTTTTATTATGTTGATGGTAAGGTGGTCGTGATTGAAGACGACAAGGGCAGCGGCAAGCCGGTGACCGTTTCCCTCATCAAGGACGACGTGACGTATGATGCGTTCACGCGTCAGCCTGATGGTTCAGTTACGCCATTGAGCAGTGAGGAGCTTGCCAAGGTTAAGGCGCGAGAGAAGGATTTCTTTGGAGCCAGCTACAAAGACCCGGAGTGACAGATGATGCCGTCTAATAAATCGCTGCAGGCAACGCGGGATGGCCGTTCCTCCGTCGCCGAGGCTATGGAGGACAGGCCAGTTCCGCTTCGCGAGCGTATAGCCCTGTGGGGCCACGCACCTTTACGGGGTTCACGCTGGTTGGTCCCGCTTGCCTGAGCTCCGGACGTTAGGCGGCGTATGCGTATATTCAAAATAAAAAGCGACCATAGGTTCTTGGGAATGATCATGGTTGCTTTGTGCAGTCTATTCACGATGAGTCGCGTCGAGTCCGCCCAAACTTGGACGCAGACCAGCGCGCCGACAAACAATTGGACTTGCATCGCCTCATCGGCGGACGGCAACAAATTAGTGGCGTCAGGGTTTCGCTTGACCATCCCGATTTATATGTCGGCGGATGGCGGAGAAACGTGGGCAGTGACCAGCGCGCCGTCAAATTCATGGAGTTCGGTTGCCTCGTCGGCAGACGGCAACAAATTGGTTGCGGTGCAATATGACGGCGGCGGACTGTATGGGATTTATACCTCCACAAACGCCGGGGCAACTTGGACGACAAATATTGCCCCGCAGGCCGGTTGGACTTCTGTGGCCTCGTCGGCGGATGGCAACAAATTGGTCGCCGTGAACAATTCTCCAGAAACAATTTGCACTTCAACAAATGGCGGCATCGTTTGGACACAGGCCACCAGTGCACCTGCTGCGATTTGGCGTTCTGTGGCGTCCTCGGCGGATGGAGAAAAACTGGTCGCTGTGAACAGTTTTCCCGGAACTATTTACACTTCAACGAACGGAGGAGCGGTTTGGGTACGCGCCACCAACGCGCCCAGTGCAAACTGGACATGTGTTGCCTCGTCGGCAGACGGCAATAAATTGGTGGCGGTGGTCAACGGAGGAAACGTTTATTCGTCCAAGGATTCGGGAAACACGTGGGCCACAAACAATTTGCCTCTCAACGACAGTTGGTATGCTTGCGCTTCCTCAGCGGACGGCACTAAATTGGTGGTCGTCTCGCAAAAGGCGGGAATTTATTCTTCCCTAGATTCTGGAGCCAATTGGATTTCAAATGACGCGCCACATCTGATTTGGCAAGCCGTCGCGTCGTCAGCGGATGGCAACCGGCTGGCTGCGGTCGCATGGAATGGTGGAATTTGGACTGCACAAACGACTCCGACCCTGCAAATGAACATCACGCCGACAAACGGTGATCTCGCTCTTTCGTGGATTGTGCCCTCGACCAATTTTGTTTTGCAGCAAAATCTGGATTTGACGACAACGAATTGGGTGACGTTGACAAACACGCCCACGCTCAATCTCGTAAATCTACAAAATCAAATCATACTTTCACCATCCAATAGCAGTGATTTTTATCGTCTGGCGACTCCCTGATTAAGAAATGAAAACGCTGCCAAACAAATCGCGAGGCTGTGTGAAAACTCCCAGACTTGGAAAAACTTCGCTCACCGTTGACCTATGACGCATTTTGATGAAATGCCGAGGCGGATTCGATGGTCAAAAAATGAGTTTTCACACAGGGTCTCGCTGCAGGCCACGCGGGATGGCCGCTTCCGCCGTCGCTGCGCTATGGCGCGACAAGCCAGTTCCGCTATCGCGGAGGACGTCATCAGTCCCGCGTGCCTGAGCTCTGAGCTCTGGACGTTAGGCAGCATTACACGCTTATAAAAAAGTTCATCACTATTGGATTCGTTGTCGCACTTGTGGTCGCCAGTGTGTTGCTCTGGCAGCATTTCAAGCATCCGACCGACGCCAAGCTTCGCCGGGAGATCACTGGCACTTGGACACATGGAGAACTTTTCAGTATGACCATTTTGTCTGATGGTAGCTTTTCAAACAGTATTGGCCACAGCAATGCCCTCGTTACATATCAAGGCACTTGGCTGATCAAAGACCAAGCATTAGTCATGACCGTCACAAACGCACATGGCACGGGAAGCCACGAGGCCGGGCCTGTGGGTAGTGTCGCCCGCAGCAAGATTATCCATTTGGATGATCACCAATTCATTTGGGAGCGTAACGGTGACGGACACACAATTACATTAAGTCGCTGATGATGCCTCCTGAGAAGCATGCGGCGCAAGTCATTGTGATGTAATCAAACGATGGCCGAGAGCAGCGGCGATGTTTTCCCGCTGCGCTGAAATGACGGTTACTCCACAATCTGGATTCCGAACCTGCCCCGCTTTTTTCCTTCGTCCTTTCCCGGATTCCACCAGCAACGGCCCTTGCCCTCGATCGCCTTTGCCGCCTGGCCCTCGATTTCCCTCAATTGTTCCTTTCCCAGCGGACGAAATTCCTCGAATGCCCGGAACACGGCATCCTGTTCATTGGGAAAACTCAGTCCCAACAGCGCCACATCCGGATCGAGCGTCAGCGTGTAATGCAAGCAATCGGCCACGCTCAGGCGCGGAAGTTGCGCCCCGCCAGCGGGTTCCTGGCCGCCGGAACTGAACTTGCCACGCGGCCGTTCCTGCAACGGCTGGTTGTATCCGGTTGTGTCGCCCAGTAATTTGCCCGCACCGAACGTCTTGAAGCACACCGTGCCCACCCCTTTCCGGCGCGCGAGCGGCAGAATCTCATCCACGTATCGCCGGTCCACAAACGGACCCACCGGGAACATCACCACGTCGCACAAACCGGTGTTGAGTGCCGCGCGCAGCACGTCGGGATGATGGCTGGAAATGCCGCGGAACCGCACCTTGCCGGCGGACCGGCACCGGGCCAGTTCGTCCATGCCCGTGGCGGCAATCCATTCCCATTGCGGCAGTTCGGACACCCCGTGGAAGACAAACAAATCAACCGAATCAAGCCCGAGCGCCTTGAGACTGGCGTCCACCTGCGGCCCGACCGGTTTTTCCAGGTGATCAATCTTGTCTATGACGAACATTCCGTCGCGGCGGCCCTTGAGCGCGGCGCCGACAATCTGTTCGCTGTACCCGTTTTCGTACATCGGCGCGGTGTCAATCAGGTTCAATCCGTAATCCATGGCCCGATGCAGCGTGGCCACGCATTTTTCCAGCGGCACCGAGCGGTCCGCGAGATCGCCGATGCCCAGCACGGACGCTTCAAACCCCGTCTTGCCCAAAAGCCGTCGTTTCATGGCTGTTAATTCCTCTCGGGATACTTACTTCATATTCCGGGTTCGCACAAGCAGCATGGATGCGGATTTGCCACCGGGCTTTGCATCCGCGCGGACTTTTATGCTGGCTCGTCCCCGTGTTCGTTATCTTCCCTCCACAATCCTCCATCTTCGATTGGCTATCCCGTGTCCACCATGGTCCCGCAACGCGGGACGACGATGAATGCCAATTCGTATCTCCCATCCCCTAAACAACATGCGTTGATTCGAGTCTTTTGTGAACAATTGTGAATAAATAAGCATTGCTTTCGTATTCTATATCGGCTAGATTATTATTTCTGTTATCATGTCAGCAGTTTTTGCATCAAAATTGCGGATTTTGGTTGTAGATGACGAACCGTCTGTCGGCAATACTGTCAAGATGTTGCTCAAATATGACGGACATGAGGTGGAGGCAACCCACAGCAGCAAGGAGGCGCTGGGCATGTTTAAATCAGGCCGGTTCGACTTGATCTTCACCGACTTTACCATGCCCGGAATGGATGGCCATCAACTGGCAGCCGCCATCAAGGCGGGGGCGCCGCATCAGCCGGTCATAATGATTACTGCCCACGCCGGGTCATTGCCCCAGTCACCGGACGTGGATTTCGTCATCGGCAAACCCTTCCGGCTGGAACATCTGCGGGAGGCGATTGCCAAGGTTATTCCGGGAGCAAGCGCCTCCGCTTGAGTCAAACGGACCCGCCTGCCTGAGGCCCGTCTCCGCGACCAGTCAATCATCAAAACCGGCCTGTGTGCAACCGGCGGGTTTGATCAAACCATCCAGTTGGGTTGCTGCGTTTCCAACCGTTTGACCTCCACGCCCACAACGCAAACATCGTCCTCGAATTCAGAACTGGCGGTAAAACGTTTGATTTCGTCAAGCAGTCCCGCGAACAACTCGTTCGTCGGCAGTTGGGCGCGCTGGTTGACCGCCGCCAGCAGGCGCTCGGCGCTGAACGACTCGTTGTCCGCCCCTTCGGCTTCGATCAACCCATCGGTGAAAAGCGCGATCAGGTCGCCCACCTCCATCGGACACCGGTGGGTGGGAAACTGTCCTTCGGCGAAAAGCCCCAAGGCCGGGCCCTTTTTTTGTTCCGGGCCATTCCCCAGCCATTCAGCCGTGCCCCGTTGCCGGTGCAGAAGTATCGGTTCGGGATGCGCCGCGCTGGCGTAGCGCAACTCCGCTCGGGCCACGTCGGCAATCAGGTAAAAGGCGGTGGCATACATGGTGGAGCCGGTTTGCTTGAAGAC
>Ga0181536_10003297_pt1 | contig 17657 bp, 15 predicted proteins | sample PEATcosm2014_Bin_41_FD_121105 | JGI IMG/M metagenome (GOLD analysis project Ga0181536, IMG submission 121105) | Peatland microbial communities from MTU Mesocosm Facility, Houghton, MI, USA - PEATcosm2014_Bin17_60_metaG | ecosystem: Environmental > Terrestrial > Soil > Wetlands > Peat | place... | reverse complement strand
TCACCTGCTCGTCCGTGACCATCCCTTGGCGCTACATAAGCGCGATTCTCGATGGTCACATTACTTGTCGTCGAGCCGGAGTTTTAATTGTCGTCAGCCGAGTGATTTAATTGTCGCCGGTCACCAGAGGTCCGTGAGACCTGGTGTTAGAACTCTAGAGAACTGCAGCACTTGGTCGATGCGTGAGACATCCTGGGCGAGCGGCAGGTCTCCTGCAAATATCCCTGGGCCGGCCACATCTTCCGAAGGACTTTTGTTGACAGGTTATCGACTATGCGCCATTTTCGAAGACATCAGCCCAAACGGAGCGCAGACGCAATCAGCCACGCACCATGGTGCGGATTGACGCCGATCGATGGGCCCCCCATAGCCTAGAAATGTAAGCCAATCGATGCGGTTATTGTCCGCGGCGTCACATAATGCGTTCCGCTGAACGTCGAGAGGAAGTTGTACACGGCCTCTTTGTCCATCAGATTGATCACCGACAGGCGGGCGCTCACCTTGAAGCGGTCGCCGTGAAAAATGTTGTCGTGTCCCACGGCCAGGTCAAACAGGTTGCGCGGCTGAATCCGCTGTGGATTGTGATCGTCGTTCTCGGTGCCAGGGGCCGGTATTTTCACCAGGTTGGAGGTGAGCTGGTTCGCGGGGCAAACGTAAAAGCTGGGAAATCCGGCTAGAGGCGTCCCGATGGGTGTGGTTGGGGTAGCCTTCATGCCGCCGCAGGAGAGCCCAGACTCGAACTCCTGGTCAGCGGTAAGGGGCAATCCGGTGGCGTTATTCTGGAGGAGTACATCACCCGGTGGAACGGGAACGGAGCTGTAGACTGCAATTGGCGAATCGGCACTGCCCGTTGAAAATGAGCACGTTGCCGTCGCGGCAAGGCAGGGCAACGGGCCACTCACAAGTCCGCTGTCATACCTCCAGTTGAACCCCAGCCAAGGGCCGCGCTTAAACGGTTGATATTGGATATGCGTCGTTTGGTTAAAATTCTCGTCGTGGTCGATGCGGAACACCCCCGGTGGCTGAGGGGGTGCGATTCCGCTAACCGTTGGCGGGAAGAAGCGTGCGGCGACACTCGACATCACAATAAATGCAGTTAAACCATGCCACGTTGGAAAACTTCCACGTATGGCATATCCCGGAATCTTGGATCTCTCCCATTCGATGGGGAGGGTGATGGGACTTGTACCAAGGATGTTGAAGTCATATCCGTTGTGTGTGTACTTCCAAATGTAGTCGCCGCTCAAGACGAAATACTTCCCAAAGGCCTGTGACAGGCCCGCGTGGAATTCGTTGCGGAAGCCAGGACTCAGCGGGGCTAGAGGTAGGATTGCGCCGGAGGGTGAAACTTCACCACAGGGGAAGCCTTGGGCGAGTTGCATAAGCGCGGCGACGGCAGGGGTGTTGCACCCAGTGCCCGTAATAATCAGGTTCTCATTGAATGGGCTCTCCATGGTGCGAGCATAGGAAACGCGGAGCACGGTACTTGTTTCTTTGACGTTGTAGGCGACGCCGGCGCGAGGCTCCGCTTGTTTGGTCCTGGCTTGCAAGCCGTTATAGAAATCTCCGCGGAGCCCGAACATGATGGACCAAGGCCCCTTGGTGATGGTGTCCTGCGCGTAGAATGCTTCCTCCTTGATGTCCGTGTGGCCGTGATAAGGGAATTCGGCCTGATTTGGGTCCGTCGCCCGGTTCGTCAGGTCGTATGGCTGTAGAGTCACGCAAGCGGCGCTGGTGCAGCCTGCGAGTAGCCCCGGATTCACGATTCCAAACGTGTCGTTCTCGGTAAGAAATGTATGTTGAAACGTGCCCCCCACTTTAATGTTGTGTATTCCTTTCACGTAGGTCACATCGGAACGAATGCCCGCATTGGTCAGCAACCTGAACTGGGAGAAAGTTTCGTCCTGAAGGGGCCCCAGGTCGTCGAAACGATCGGGGCTCGGATAATAGTTATATTCGTCATGCCGCACCCATGCACCGATGGTAAGCACGGCATGGGGATTCAAAATGCGGCTCCATGTCGGCGCAATGTCAAAGGTCCTGATTTGCGAGCGCTGATCGGTCGGCCCGAGAGGATTGCCCGTAAGGGGGTTGAGAACCACCGAGCCTGGAGCATACGCGGCGCCGCTGCACATTGCGTCTAGAATCGTGCAGTCTTGAAGTTGCTGGTCCCAAGTGTTGGGAGTTTGGAACCAGGAGCGCGTGAATTGCAGCTTCAAGCCGAAGGTATCCGCGTCTGTAGGCTTGAAATCGATCCGGTCGAAAAAATTCTCTTCGTTGCCCTTGTCGTGCAAAACGGCGAATTCGGGCGGATCCAGAAAGCGGCCCGTGTCCAATCCACTTGCGGAAATGAAGTTGCCCCAACGAGCGCCGCCGTAGCTGAGGTCAAACGCCCCGTTCGTAGATCCGAACGTACCGTAGGAGGCGGTCAGATCGCCGTGGGGGATAGAGACACCGAGGCCTGACCGCGTAGTTGCCACAATCACCAGACTGGTCTTGCCGCCAAATTCCGGCGGTGGAGCGCCGTCGATGACCTCGAGCGACTCTACGGCATCGACCGGGAGCTGATTTGAAAACACCTTGCTCTGTTGGTCGGTAATCGGTTGCCCATCAACGGAGAACGAGTTCTCGGCGTGATCGCCCAGGCCATGAAAAAGACCATTCGAATCCGCCGCGACTCCCGGCGTGGCCAGCGTCACCAGTGAACTCAGCGAGGAAGATTGACTTTCGAGCGGCAGTTTATCGAACAGCGCGCGATCCACGTCGGTGTGGCTGGTGGGAACGTTTTCGACCAGATCCGACGCACCCTCCACGGTCACACTGGTTGTCGCGGCGCCAATCTTCAGACTGTGTTTGAGATCGATAGGCACCCTGGATCGCACATCGATGTCTTGCGTATCGGTCTGAAAGCCCGCGGCAGCGGCAGTCGTGTGATAGTTGTTAAAGGGAACGTTGTCGAACTCGAAATGTCCCTGGCTGTCAGTTTGGGCGCTTCGATTGTAGTGCGATACCGGATTCTCGATCTCGACAGTGGCCCCAACGATGGCGGCTCCGGACGGGTCGACAACCGAGCCACGAATTGTTCCGGATGATTGAGCGTAACTGAGAACACCGGCACCGAACGCGAAAAGTGAGCTGACTAACAGTAACCTGCCGAAAGCGAGAGTTTTCACAATGTCTCGTAGATATCACGGAAAAAGCCGCGGCCCTAGTGGAAACTTATGCGCGGGAGTAACCTCGCCGCGGACGGACTCAAACCGCCAATGAGCGGACAGGCTGTCTTGCTCTACCAATGCAATAATCGGCGGACCGCATGCGCTTGCCGTTTGCTAACAATCAATCCTTCACCGTTAGTAAGCGTCAAGAGCCATCGCTGACTGCTCATCGGATTGAACTTACGCACGTGGTTTACATTTACGAGCGCATTTCTATGTACCCGCTGAAACGGCGTGTTCTGCAGCTTACTCTGAATGACGTGCAGTGGTTGCGTAGCGGTGAAGCGGTCCTTGGCCGTGATAATCCATACAACCTCGCCATCGGCCTGAAATGCGAGTACTTCCTGGAAATCCAGCAAGATGTATTCATCGCCGCGCCGGCCGACGATCTTGCGGATGCCAGTGTTGGAAAAGGCTTTCTCGCCGCCGGCATTTGCAATCTCGGCAATGTTTTCAGCGATCGCGCGAGCTTTGCCACATAGAGCCCGAGCCCTTTCCAAACTCTGTTGTAACCGGCCTGCACTTATCGGCTTTAGTAGATAGTCGATGGCTCCCGCCTCAAAGGCCTTAATCGCATACTCATCGTATGCCGTGACGATGACGACTATGGGAAGGTGCCCGCCTTTCAGGTTCGCGATTACATCTAATCCGCCCATCACCGGCATCTGCAAGTCCAGAAAGACGAGATCAGGCTCAAGGGCCAAGATTTCACTGAGTGCCTGCTGGCCGTTCTCAGCCTCTCCGACGATCACGACGTCGTCGATAGCCGCGAGTTCGTCTCGCAGCACGTTGCGGGCAATCGGCTCGTCGTCAACAATTAGTGTCCTCATGCACGAGCTTAGACAATCACCCGAGTTCGCCGAAAACGCAAGAACAAATTTGCGGACGGATGGAGGAACGCCGTGGGCGGCCATCCAATTGCCGTGAGCGGATTCTTGGCGGTTGGGCCTCTTACCTGCTCTCGCTGAGCACACGATTTCCGTTCATGGAATTGATCGGATCGCCCATGGCGGCTATTAGTCCGCTGGTCGGAAAATCCTTTGGAGGATAGCTTTGTCGGCGTATGGTTGCTAGGTGAGTCGCCGGTCGAAGGGGAACAAAACCTCTGTCGTGTCCAAAGACGCCATTCGAATTCTGCTTCTGGCGACCGCCATTGCAGGGGTTCCGATCCTTGGAACGATATTCGTAACCACGGCGACGAGTGAGCCGGATCTGGCCGAACTGGTACCGATAAATGGTCGCATAGCCAATTACGTCGTTCTGAACTGGTCTGAGTTACTGTGGGACCCGTCTTCTGGTGCACGAAAGGCAACATTAGGGCTTTCCGATGTGAAGTGCAAGCGCTCGGATACATGTTTGATGGAGATCGGCCCATCAGCAAAGGCGAGTGGGTCAGGGAATTCGTCTTACTACCCGAAGCCGGAACTCTCATACACCCTGCCCACCGAATTCGTGACCAGGTCATTACAGTTCACCTGGAAAACAGCAAGGGAGTTCAATTCTCACCCCGGCTGCTGATTTGGGTATGGGGTAGTTTCCGCGCTTCACCGGACCCTGCAGTCCGCTCCCGGCCTCTTTACACGCTGGAGCATGCGCGAGTCAATCTCGCCGATAAAGCTGACATCCCGAGGTACTTCAGATAGACCCGGTACCGCGCATTACTCCAAATGCGGCTGCGGTGAGAAGCGGGGCAGCAAGCGAGTCGAATTGAGAATGAACGTCAATTCCGAGGACACATGGATGAAAGCTGCGAAGAGCGGGTTAATCATTCCAAAGGCGGCTAGAACAATGCCCAAGGCATCCACAGCCAGCGTCCCGTAAAAGTTCTGGAGAATCACTCTGCGGCACCATCGGGCAGTTTTGACCGTCTCGGCGAACTTTCGCAGATCGTTTCCAATGAGCAGTAGATTCGCACTCGCATGGGCAATTTCCGTTCCGCTACCCATGGCGACACCCACATGCGCGCGGGAGAGCGCGGGCGCATCGTTGATACCATCGCCAATCATCGCGACAACTCGGCCTTGCTGAATCAGCTCATCCACGCGGGCGGACTTTTGTTCGGGCAGCAGGCCGCTTGAAACCTGAGGGATTCCAAGGCTCTGCGCAACGGCCCTGGCGGAGGCTTCGGTATCACCGGTCAGCAACTCAACCTCAAGTCCCATCCGTTGCAGTTCCCGGATGGCTTCAGAGGCTTCGTCGCGTACCTGGTCCGCAATGTGAACCGAGCCGATGAACTGGCCCTCGCGTGCGACGAGGACTCTGGCCCCAGCCGACACTTTGATTTCCGGCAAAGAAACGCTAGCTTCCTCAAGCAGAGCAACATTTCCGACGATGACGGCGCGGCCATCCACTGTAGCTTGCACGCCTTTTCCGGGCGTATAGCTGAAATGAGAGGGCGCACCAACGGTGAGCCATTTTTCTTGTGCTGCTGCGACGATAGCAAGCGCGAGTGGGTGTTCGGAGTTGCGTTCTGCTGCTGCGGCGATTTGCAGGAGCTGGTCGGGCCGATAGCCATCGGACGGTTCAATCCAGGCGACACATGGCTTACCATAAGTGAGCGTTCCAGTCTTATCCAGCAAAACGGTATCGATTTTCGCCAGTTGTTCCAGGTAGACGCCGCCTTTGATGATGGCTCCCTGGCGGGCCGCCCGGCCGATCGCGCCCAGAAGCGCCAAGGGAGTACCGGCGGCTATTCCACACGCCCCCGCCACGATGATGACCGAGATTGTGGAACGCAAATTGTGAGTGATCAGCAGCGTCAACACCGCGCTGCCCAAAGCGAAATACACCAGATACCCTGCGAGGCGGTCTGCCATGCGCTGAATGGGTGCTCGGGTCTGCTCCGCCTTCTCGACCGCTTCGACGATCCGTCCGAAAGTCGTATCGCGGCCGAGATTTTCAACGGCAACCTCCAGAGCGCCTGTCTGGTTGAGAGTCCCCGCGAAGACCCGGCTGCCGGGAAGCTTGTCTTGTGGCAACGATTCGCCTGTGATGGCAGCCTCCTCTACGGTCGAATTTCCTGAGACCACGAGGCCATCGACGGAGATTCTGGCTCCTGGGCGAATGAGAACTTTGTCTCCCGGGCGCAGTTCGCTCACAGGAATTTCCGCGGGGACTCCATCCTTCACAATCCAGGCGGACCGAGGCAATAAGTCGAGCAAATCACCGATCGCGCGACGGCCTCTGCCTACGGTCAGACCCTCCAGTACTTCTGCGGCGAGGACGAACGCCGTAATGATTAGCGCGGTGAAAAATTCGCCGATGCCCAGCGCAGCGAGAAGCGCAATGGTCATCGACAGCTCCATCGTCATTCTTCGTTCGCGCAGGTTCTCGAACGCTTCGTGAAAGATCGGCCATCCGCCAAACAGGACGCCCGCGATGCCGATCACGCTGACCTGTGGAAATGGTTCCCAAACGCGAAACCACACGAATCCCGCCGCGATCGAGGTAACTCCAATTCGAATCAGGTCAAAGCGCTCTAGATGGCCATGTTCCTCGTCCGGCTCGGGCCGCGCCTCATGTGCTAGCGGATGGGCGTGTTCGGAAACGGTCGCCTGCTCCTTTGCGTTCAAATGCTCAAGCGCAATTTTTGGTTCTGGCATGGGTGTCCCTTTTAGCGCAGGTAACTGCGCACAATCTCCATCAATTCATCCGTTGCTTTTTCACGTTCGGTCGGGCTGTGGACATGGTGTCGAATGTGGCCGTCGATGAGTTCGGCCATCAACCCACCCAGGGCGCCGCGCGCCGCGGCCGTTTGTTGCAAAACCGCGTAACAGTCATTACCCTCCGTGATCGCTCGCTCGATTCCATCGATCTGACCTCGGATGCGGCGCACCCGAGCTAGAAGCTTCTTGCCGCCGTCATTCGTGATGTGGGCCATCGCTGATATATCTTACTATACTGGGGTATAGTACAGCGGCCGAAAAAGAACGCAGAAGCGAACCATCTTCAGGTGTTAAGGGGAGCACTCTCTTGCACTGACCAAGGACGAACACCCAACAGAGCGTTACTACAACCGTCCAAAGCTCTTCACGATCATTGCCGGCTATGTACCGGCCCGCCGAGCGTCTAGAGCGGACCCAATGGCAGCGTTGCGGTACGAGTGATGCATGGCCCTGGCTGAACCTCCAACTCCCCTCCGCGTGGCCGTCACGGCTGAGGTCAAGCCGGACCATCTCCAAGAGCGTGCCGTCCGGACAGAGCGTCCTACTGCACGTTGCATTCTCTACGCTTGGAATCCGGTCCAGCCTCCTCACGACGATGCGGAGTATTTTGCGTGGCTTGCCGCTGTGGACACCAGAGGCCCCTTCCATCCGCTCTAATCGCCGTTTCAGCGTTGCGTACATGCCAGGCTAGCGCCGTCCGTCCTGAGAGCCCTCGGCGGCTCGTTCCAGCTCTGCCACCCGCGCCTCAATGTCTTCGATCTCAATGGCCTTGGCCGAGTAGTCCAGCACACTGTCGGCAGCTCGTACCCGAGTCGAGGCTGGCTCCGTCGAATCCACCATGATCTTCAGCAGCGTGGAAACGGCTGCGCCCGATGCCTGTTGCAGGCGTGCAACCGATTGCCCAAACGCCACCCTGCGCGCCTCCCGGTAAGCCGCATCGAACTCCGGCTCCTTCATCCAACGCCGCCGTCGCTGCGGGCGAGGACCGGGATTTTGAAGCCGAACTCGCGAATACTGCCACACATGCGGTCGACTGCTGAGTCGTTTTTGCGGGGGTTACGTGCGTAGAAAATGAGTCGGTCGATGGGCCAAGTTTGAACTTCGGGGGTTGCGGTCGATTGTGAAAGCATACCTCACTCCTGAGGAATCCTTCACAAGATGCGCCCGCGGCGCCGGCCAAGCGAACTGAACCTTCTGCTCCTATTTTACTCGATCGACGAGTCCTTGCACCTCATAGCCAGTGCGACGTCACGGGTAGGTCACGTCACTTAATTGCGGGGTGGCTGGCGAATCATGCAGTTACGCCGTCACTTCGGGCTAAAACGGGTGCTTTTCATCGGTCGACTCCCCCAAATAATTAGCAATCTCCCAGCTCGGTGATGCGAGGAGCGATGGACTCCAGTGCGTGGCTCAGCGCCGTTTCAAACACTACTCAGGTCAGCAGCATCCGCAACCTGTCTTGAGCGAGTAAATATTGATGTGATCCATGTCGCAAGCCTGTACCTCCCGATCGCTGGAGATGGCTGAGTTGACCACCGTCCGTGCGACCGGCGCGGCTTGCAGAGGTAGACGCTGTGTAACTTCGGGCTCCGCTTCATTCCGCATCGCGCTTCTCCTTTCATGATGGTTTACCGCGGGCGTGCTCTGGTGGGGCACGCATCAGCCAGCAAACGCGGCTATCTCTGTTCCGCAGCCGCTCCGCCGCGCTCGGCGGGGGAGCGGCAATAAATGTCGTCTAAAGCGTACATTTGAACATGGGATTGTTATTGTTGTCGCAGGCCTCCATTCCCGCATCGACGGAGATGGCGGAGTTGACAATAGTGCGCATCACCGGCGCCGTTTGTAAAGGTAAACGCTGCGTGGTTTCTGACTTCACTTCATTTTGCATGATCGTATTCTCCTATTCGAGGTTGTGACAATTCCACCGGGCCGTTCCCGCAAGGCGGAAGACGAGCGTCCGGCAGACATGGTACCCGCCAGATTGTTCGAGCTACTCTGCGTTCTCGATGAGCCGACTGGGTTTCGCGGCGAAATTCCCACCTAGGACGGGCAGTCCCAGATAGGATTGTTATTGTTGTCGCTGGCCTGCACGTCCGGACCGCCGGAGACGGCCGAGCTGACAATAGTGCGCATCACCGGTGCCGCTTGTAACGGCAACCGTAGTGCGGTTTCCGACTTTGTTTCGTCCTGTGTCATAATCTCCTCCTTGTTGAGGTACTAACGGTTTTGCTGGAGAGAACCCGCGCTGGAATCTCATTGCAGTAAAGTACCCACTCTGACGACAGCGCCGGATTCAGTCCAGTAACGAACCGGCCCAAGAGTGACTGGTAACTCATCGCTAACATCCACGGTAAACCTCATGACAACCCGGGCCCGGCGGTCGTTCTCCGGGTCGAAGAAGGATAGCTTCACGTCCCAGCAATCGGAGTCCATGCGGCAGAAGGGGCTCTTCGATACCGCAATGGCGTCGAGCGTATAGAGCCCCGCGCCAGGAACAATCTCCTTCGGGTGGAGCGCGCGAAGCATGGCCTCGCCTGCTTGAAAGGCGTTCGTGGCGCTGTAGTTGATTGCGCGGTCCGGCGAGCTCTGGCCGAGATTCCGCAACTCATAGTAAACCTTGTCCAGGAAGTTTTCGATGGCGAAGCGGATGGCTTCGTGCTTTCCTTCCTTGAATTGAGCCGTAACCCTATCCAGGAGGGAATGAACGTTCCAGCTCCAGAGGCCCCGATGTTGGGCTACGACCACCGGCACGATCTGGCCCGAGAACAATCGCACCGTCTTGCTGGATAAGACGCCCGGTAAAGACACCCGGGAGACGTGATGCGGGCTATTCTCCTTCTGGATTTGCCCGTGCAGCGCCTGGCGCAGGAATTCATAGACATCTCGCGCGTAAGGCACTTCCGCCTCGACGGCGTAGATAGGCGTCAGTTCAAGATTAAAGGTCCAGATCAACTTAGTCGACTCCGACGGGTTCGCTTCCAGATAACTAACCATCTGCTCGGCGACGAACGGATTGGCGGGCATGTCGCCGACCCGCGGCATGAGCTGCCGGAACGAATCCCGGCGGGCTTCGGTACCAAAATCGTACCCTATCGTACCGATCGCGAATACATAAGACTTCGTCGAGGCCTGGGCCGGCTCGCAACCGGCGTGGATGCCGGATGAAGCGGGCGCGAGCCCAAGTGAAGCAGGTGCAGCCTGTGGCGGGCCCGGCGTGACCGTTTGCACGGGGAAAGTCCCCTGCGGTGTAGGGGGGGTCTCCGCTTGGGGAGTGCCGGGGATAGCGATCGCCGGTTTTCCCTGGGGTTCGGCCGGACCGTCGTTTCTGATCTTATCGTGGTCTGGGTGGGGACAGCTTGCTTCAATACCGTTCATCGGTTTGTTTCCTCCTGCTTTCTTGATGCGGGCATAAGCCCCGGGAATGTTCAGAATGCCGGCCAGACACTGGCGTTGGTCAGATGCCCCTTGCAGATTGCAAGGAAGCGCGCTTTCGATAATGGCATCGCCGACCGCACGCGGGTCCGGCTTTGTTCCGTTTTGCAACTGAATACTGAGCAAGAGACCAGCGACTCCGGCTACAATCGGCACGGCGAAGCTGGTGCCGCTGAGTTGCGCCGTACCGCCGCCGGGCACGGCGCCGCGGATGTTCTCGCCGGGCGCGAGCACACCTTTTCGCGTGTAGCGCTCTCCCCAGTTGCTGAAGTCAAGCGGTTGTCCGTTCTTGCCCATGGCGCCCACGGCCAGGACCGATCCTATGGCGGCAGGGACATGGAGACACTCGCATCCGTCGTTTCCGGCTGCTGCTGTTATGAGTACGCGGTTGTCGTCGCACAGGCGGATCGCCCGCGCCAGCAACTCATCGCCTTCCCCGTGGGGCGACCGCTCTCCTCCGCTGATGCTGATGACACTTGCTCCTTCCTGGACCGCCTGCTCAATTGCCCGGGCCAAGTCAAGCTGCGATAGCCGGTGACGATCTCGGAAGACCGGTACAATGAGCCCTCGACAGTGCGGGGCTACTCCATGCACGGGCCCGTCGGGCTGCCCAAAAATCAAGCTCGTGACATGCGTGCCATGAATCGACATGGCGCCGCAATCGGCATCGCCCGGAACGAGAGTATTCAAGCGAGTCAGTCTGGCGCCCCTGAAACAGGGGTGTGTGTCATCGACCGGGCCGTCGAGAACGGCGACGGAAATCTCAGGATTCCCGAGTGTCTGATTCCACAGCTCGGGTAACCCGTTGATTTCAGCGAAAACCGTTTCTGCACCGGTCTGCACCACCGTCCCCTCCCGCTATATCCGCCAACTTTCCCTTTGGCTCCCGCGTATTGGTACACCCACCAGCCCGCTTTGGGTCTTCCCAAGTGTCGGCACAGACTCCCGGACGAAGGCTTCTTTTACGCAACGACAAAACAACCCATCAGCTCTCAGATTGCCGGTCTATTTCTGGAGATTCTAGCTATAGAAAGCCAGGTAAAAGCACCAGAGGCGACGCATTCTCAATGAGTAGCTAAAAAATACTACTCCCGCGTTCCGTAAATATCAAGATTAATCACAATTCCTTTGGGCACAATGTGCTTTCTAATACAAAGAAAGATATATAAATCAGACAGGACGTACGAAGCTGTTCACCGACACCCTAAGAAGGAGTGGCACTGATGATATTCAGAGTTCCAATCCGATTACAGCTTTGATCCATGAAAAGCCGGGATAAAAAGCAGCGTAATTATACGGAGGATATAGTACGTGACCACGGGCAATGGCCGGAACGGGCCCTAAAGCGGATTTTTTCTCTTGTGATTACGAATTAATGGGTGCCCGATTTGAGCTTTGCGCGGAGCGGTCCCGAATCACGCCGCCCACCGGGTCGGTGGCCGGTAGACACGTTCAGTGCACCAATCGCTATCTGCACGCATGCCCGTACATTTACCAGATCACTGTAATGGTTTTGTAGTGGTTCAGCGGTGAATGTTCGTTATCCTGGCTTAGCCAAACTCAGGTAATGGGTAGACAGGGCAAACTTCTTAGTCCCTGGCGATTAGTCATTTTGGTTTTTGAGTCCCGTGCGTCTGCCAGTTCCGCCACTCCAGCTTCGGATTTTGCATTTCAGTATGGCATCCGGCGTTTTTCGCTATACTTGTGGACGAACCTTCCACCATGGCGCTGTTCAAGACACGCAGCGCCGCCGTATACGGCATCGATGCTCATCTGATCGATGTCGAAGTCGACATGTACAAGTCAGGCACGGCGCGCGACTTCATCACGGTCGGTATGCCGGACACTGCGGTGCGCGAGAGCCGCGAGCGCATCAAGTCCGCACTAATCAACTCCGGCTTCGGCTATCCCAATAAAGCCGTCACGATCAACCTCGCGCCGGCCGATGTCCGAAAAGAAGGCGCGGGGTTCGATCTTCCCATGGCGCTCGGTATTCTCGGGGCAATGGGTACGGTCTCGGGACTGGATGAGCATCTGCTGGTTGGTGAATTGTCGCTCGACGGCGCTGTACGGCCGGTGCATGGGGCACTTTCGATCGCGGTCTGCGCTCGCAAACAGGGAGTAGCGAATCTCGTGTTGCCGGCGGAAAACGCCGCCGAGGCCGCGGTGGTGGAAGGCGTTCGTGTCTTCGGTGTGCGCCACCTGGCGGAGGTGGTCGCCCTCATTTCGCGGCCTCTGGAATTTTCGCCTGTGGCGCCGCAGAGCGCCGCGCAGTTCTCGCCCGACTCATCCGGGCCCGATTTTCGCGACGTGCGCGGCCAAACTAGCGCTAAACGCGCCTTGCAAGTAGCGGCCGCGGGCGACCACAACGTGCTCATGATCGGTCCCCCAGGGTCGGGTAAAACCATGCTCGCCAAGCGTCTCGCCGGCGTGCTGCCGCCGTTGAGTTTTGCCGAGGCGATTGAGACGACCAAGGTGCACAGCATCGCCGGTATCCTGCCTGCCGGCGCTGGCCTTCTGCGCGAACGGCCGTTTCGCGCGCCGCACCACAGCATCTCGGACGCCGGACTCATTGGAGGCGGCCCTGGAATGCCGCGGCCGGGCGAGGTCAGCCTGGCGCACAACGGCGTGCTGTTCCTCGACGAGTTCCCGGAGTTTCCACGAAACGTTCTGGAACTGCTGCGCCAGCCACTCGAGGACGCATCGGTGACCATCGCACGCTCCATCATGACGCTTCGCTTTCCTTCCAGTTTCATGCTGGTTGCGGCCATGAATCCATGCCCCTGCGGATTCTTCGGCGACGCTACTCGCGAGTGCCGCTGCACGCCCGGCATCATTCAGCGCTACCTCGGCAAGATCTCCGGGCCGCTGCTCGACCGCATCGATATCCACATTGAGGTACCCGCAGTGCCGTACAAGGAACTGCGCTCAAACGGCACGAGTGAATCGTCGGATGACATCCGCGAGCGAGTGAAGCAGGCTCGTGCAACACAACTGGCCCGTGGCTTTGTCAACGCGCGCATGCCCGGCGCATGATCCGCAAACAATGCGCCCTGGATGAAGCCGGTGAACGGACCCTTGAAATGGCCGTTCGGCGCATGGGACTCTCAGCTCGCGCGCACGACCGTATTTTGAAAGTCGCCCGCACCATCGCCGATCTGGATCACTCCGAAACCGTCTCCGCTAAGCACCTGGCGGAAGCCGTGCAGTACCGCAGCTTGGATCGGAACTACTGGAGTTGAGCGAGGCGGCCAGCCAATGCGACTGGCCGCTTTCCGCTAGAACGATAGGTGCAGCGATAGTTGCAAGAAGCGCGAGCTGCCGATCGTGTGCTGGATCATCCCGAGACTTCCCTTAGGCGGAATCGAGGGCGGCCCAGAGTAGTTGGGGAAGAAGTCCACGTCGTTATTCGGCGTGTCGAAGTCCGGCTGGTTGAAAACATTGAACGCGTCAAAGTTGAACCGCAGCCGGTAACGCTCCTTGATTTCGAATGTCTTGCCAATCGTCATATCGAAGCGCGTTTGGAATGGACCGCGGAAAGTGTTGCGTCCCGTATTTCCGTAGAGTGATTCGTAAAGGTCACAGCCGGTTGCATCGCAAGGAGGCACGCCGTCCTGGCCCGGTGCAACAAACGGGGGGAAGAAATCGTTCGCGTTGAGCACGGGTTTGCCCGCGTTAACACCGGTTGTTCCCTGAAGCTGCGCCTGAGAGTTGGTAATGCCAGGTTTGAGCGGCACAATCGGGTTGGTGATGTAATCCGCGGTGCCATAATACAAGCTTCCTACGGAACCGGAGTAATCGTAGACGCTGTAAGGCTGGCCGCTTTGCAGCACGGTCTGCCCGCCGATGATCCATCCATTCACGAAGTTGCTCAGTGCCCGGTTAGACGTCAGCTTGGGTATCGTGTAGCTGTAGTTGATCAAGAAGACGTGGGTCTGATCGAAATCCGCCGAGCCATAGTTGGACCGTGGAACCAGAGGATTGTTTCCCGTGAAGAACAAGCCCAGCCCGCTTTGCTCATCCAGAGCGTGTGACCACGTGTAGGTGCCCGTGAACTGAAGCCCATTTGAGAGCCGCTTGCGTACCTGTAACTGCAGAGCGCTGTAGTTCGAAATGCCTTCCGCGCTGAATAGAACCGAATTCATGTCGTAGCCAACGTAGGGCACGCGTATGGGAGCGTTTCCAGCGTACTCACTGGTGGAGACGGGCTCGAGATCCAGGTTGTAGTTGGGGGAGACACCGCCGTATGAGTAAATCTGTCCGTTCACCGGGTGTTGGGGTGTGGCAATAAGTGGCTGGTTGAACGGAATGGGCAAAATCTCGTGCTGGCCGTGGTTCCCGACATACCCCACACTGAACAGCCAATTGTTCGAAGCCTGGTACTGTACATCGAATGTCCAGTTTTCCGTGTACGGAAGCTTGTTGTTGATGTTGTATCCACCAAAAAGGAATGGCCCGAACAAATTACCGCCCGGATAGCTGCCGGATTCGGTCTGCGCGATATTCGGAAGCTGCCCTTGAAATTCGGCGGCGCTGCTGGCCGCCGGCTGGAACGGTGTGGTTCCAAATGGAGCCTGGAGAGTAGCGCCCTTCTGGGCGGCGATGACCGAAATGAAGGGCGGCTCCAGAGTCACGCCGAAAGGCCCATTGAATCCACCACCCGCGCTGGGCGACAGATAACTGAAGAATTCGCCGCGGTCGTAGTAGACACCAAAGCCGGTGCGCACCGTCAGCTTCGGAAGGGGAGTCCAGGCGATTCCAATGCGCGGAGCCAACCCCCATTGACGCTGCTTCATAAGGGTGTCGCTCGCCCCCGGCGTACCTAAGGTCTTATTGTTTCCGGCCACTTCGAGTCCGGAACCGGTAATTGTGTCGGTAGCCGCGTCATACGAATACATGCTCGCGTTGAAATCGCTCAGTCTGCCGTATTTTTCGGAAAGCGGGCCATCGAAATCCCAACGAAGACCCAGGGTAAGGGTCAGATTACTCCGAAGCTTGAAGTTGTCGTTCACAAACAGCCCCGCCGTATCGGAACGGTAATAGCGGCTGGCGGAACCGTTGAAGGCGGTGGAGTTGGTGCCGCCGGTTCGTACGTTACCTTCGACGAAATCGGTAAATGTCTTAAAGCCGATTACATCAGTGTTGGTGTTGTGATTAATGATGTTCAGTTGCGTGTGGTCCACTAGCCCGCCAAACGAAACCGTGTGGCGGCCCTTTACCGAATTCAGGTTGGAACTGAGTTCCCACTGATTTTGGAACATGCCGGCATTTCCAAAGCTTGCTGCATTGCCGAACTGGAGTCCCGACGAAATCGTCGGGTCAGCCGTGCCGATCTCCATCTGTGGGAAGCTCGTCGCCCCCAGCAGATTCATTCCGAATTGACTTGGGTTAAATTGCTGTGAAGTGGTCGCATAGGCCTCCAACCGTGTGAAACCTGCGCGCTGTTCCCACGTGAGACTGGGAGATAGGATGACCGTGTTGTTAATGGAAAATACGTCACCTTCGCCCTGAAGCTGTTGTGGGAAACCGAGTAAGGGCTCCTGGTAACCAAATGGATTACTCGTGGGGTTCCGCTGGATATACAATTTCGCCCCCAGGCGGTCGCGATCGTTTACGATGTAATCCACGTCGGCGATGCCTTGATTCACCGTGGATTGAGCATTGGGCCCTTGCACCACCGCGTCATATCCCAGAGCCACAGCCGTATTCGCACTGAATTGAGCGCTAGGAATGAAATATTGTCCATTGGGCAGCTTTGCCTGTAGTATGGACAACGCCACAGGACTGATCTGACCAGGCGTGATCGTCGTCCCGAAGCTGCTTTGAATCATGTTCACGATACCTTGCGCGGATCTGTCATTCGTCAGCCCCAGCGGCACAGTTGCGTCTTGCGTGGCGTTCGTCGAATCCGCGATACGCACACCCTGATACGAAAGGAAATAGAAGAGCTTGTCTTTCCTGAGAGGGCCGCCTATGGTGGCTCCGAACTGGTTGCGATTCTGGAACGGAGACGGAATTCCCGCCGCATTATAGAAGAACGGGGCTGCGTTCATCGCGCTGTTCTGGAATTTTTCGTACACCTCCCCATGCAACTCGTTCGTGCCCGATTTCGTGGTCACGAGGATGTGGGCTCCGCTGTTCGCTCCCTGCGTGGCGTCGTACATCGCCGCGTTCACAGCGATTTCCTGAATTGCTTCTGCCGGCGGCGTAGGCAGAGCCTGCCCGATCGCCGCGTAAACAGAGGTACTGGTTTGGATCTGGCCGCCGGGGCCGAAGTTCTCGCCTGTATTCAGCACAAACCGGTTTTCTCCCACCTGGCTTGTGGAGTTTCCATTGAACAGATTATTCGTGCCGATCCCGTTCAGTGCAAAGCTATTGCTGGTGTCGCGCTGCCCGTTCGCGAAAATGGCCTGGTTGCCAAGTCCGGAATTTGCGCCCGATCCCTGGAGAAAATCCGCATGAACGCCGGGGCTCAGAATCGCCAGTTGCGTGAAGCTCCCCGTCCCAAGCGGTGTTTCTTCAATGGTCAATTGGTCAACCACGTAGCCGTTGGTCGTGTCCACCTGGTTCATCAGGGGCGTCGCCGTCACCTCAACCGTCGTCGCTACCGTGCCCACACGCAGGCTGCCATCCACCGTGGCTGTCCGGTCGCCGTTCACTATAACTTCGGGATGTGTCTCGGTGTCGAAGCCTTCCTTCGTGATCGTCAACCTGTAGGTTCCCGCCGGAAGATTCGGAATCGAATAAGAGCCATTCCCCTGGGAGTGGGCAGTCACCTCCAGGTTGGTCGCTGCATTACGTGCTTTCACCGTCGCGTCTGGTACCGCCGCACCCGTCGAGTCCTTGACCGTTCCCGTGATGGTACCCAGAATTTGCTGGGCATCCAGGGGCTGAAGGGCCAAACACAAAATGAAAATGGCGCAAATGACTCGCCCCACCGAATGCTTATATGAACTCATTGAAGCTTTTCCTCCATCGTCTGAGAATTAAAGACTTACAAGCCCGCCTTCGCCTGGAAGGATTCTGATTTGGAGAGTAAGCGAGGCTCCGGTAACGCCACTCGCCTCTCGAACAGCCCGCTTTTGTGACCATCCCTGCCTGCGCAACTTCGCTGCGCTGGCCGCAGCCCCTGCCACTAAACGAAAACACTACCCCCGGAACGCTGATGGTAGGTCAGAAATGTTATTACTGAATGAAGAAAAGGTCAAGGTTCGGTTAATTCATGTCAAGGCAAAATAGAAATGTCCCCTTCCTGGCAAAGTAGAAATGTCCCCTTTTGCCCAGTCGCTTGAAGAGTGCGTGTTATTCTGCGGCTGCCGGTGAAGCAGAGACGGGCTCTGCTGGC
>Ga0181536_10003296_pt1 | contig 17657 bp, 18 predicted proteins | sample PEATcosm2014_Bin_41_FD_121105 | JGI IMG/M metagenome (GOLD analysis project Ga0181536, IMG submission 121105) | Peatland microbial communities from MTU Mesocosm Facility, Houghton, MI, USA - PEATcosm2014_Bin17_60_metaG | ecosystem: Environmental > Terrestrial > Soil > Wetlands > Peat | place... | reverse complement strand
GGCAAATTGGAGGCGTTTGGCGTCACCGTTGACCGTGAAAGCGTATGCATAAGCGATCTTGCCAGACTCACCGCCTTCGTCGACGGTCGCAAAGAGCGTTCGCGGGCGCCGAACTGACGTCGCAATCCGCCCCCGGCATTGCTGCGGATTCACCGACTTGCGAGGCGGCCGCGCGCGCTGGCCCGCGTCTGAACCCTTCGAGCCGCGCGCCTTAAGCCGGCCGCGAGTCGGCAGTCCTGCTGCGCGTCCGGCATTTTTCGACTTAACCGGGGTCAAGGAGGCCGCCGCCCCCTCCGATGATGATCTTGCATCGTTGGGTCGGGGGATCATGATAACTCGCGCCGTTCGCGACTTGAGGGGGCGCGCCGATTGTCTATGACGCCGACACCTTCGAAGGGATCAAGCGGCCGGGGGAACAGCGGGAGAACGCGATGCGGAAGGCCTTGGCGATAACGCACGTCGCTTTTGAAGGGCTCGGTTCGCTGGCGCCGGAGCTGACGCGCTCCGGCTTTACAATTGAGACGGTCGATGCATGCACGGCCGAACTCAGCGCCATCGATCCCCTGGCGCCGGACATCGTGGTCGCGTTGTGCGGATGAGCGGCGTGTGGCCGACCGTTTCAAGAGACCTCGCGCACCTTGGCCTTCCTCGCCCGCTGCAGTCGGAATATCGCCTTTTGACATAAAACTATAAAGTCTTGGTCGAACGTTGACGTTCGTCACTATTGTCCCATCAAGAATATCCAATTAGCTCAACACGAGAGAGTGCGCTGCCGTCCCGAGGATTCGCATGCGAGTGTTGGCGGCGGAAATCGGAGGGGAGGGCGAGATGGCTCTTCGCGTCATTCTTTCCTCAGTTCCGGGCCTCGCGGCGACGCTGGGTATGGCGTCCCCGCTACAGTTGGAGACATGCCCAAAGTTCAATCCTCTCTTGCAGCGCCATTTCAACTGATTGACATTGTTCCTTCCTCGACTCCGGCGGCGCCGTCGGCGCCCACGTGAGCTTCGACGCGGCGCGGCTCGACGCGACCGACAAGGCAGGCGAAGAACGCGGCCTGACCCGATCGGCCTTTCCGGCCGGCGCGGCGCGAGAAAAGATCTCGCGGCGCGCGTAGAAGACTCGCGTCCGCCCTTGACGATCCGCCCCGCCGCTATATCCTGCCGCATATAGAGCTGGCGCTCCGGCGCGCCCGATCACGAAAGGTCTCCCGTGCGCCGCCTGCCGTCGGCTCTTCTGTCGTTGCTTCTCGCCCTGGCGCCCGCGGGCGCGCTGGCGCAGGAGAGAATCGTCGTCTTCGCCGCGGCGAGCCTGAAGACGGCGCTCGACGGGGCGGCGGCGGATTTTCACGCCCACGGCGGCGCCGAGGTCGCGATCAGCTACGGCGGATCGCTGGGCCTGGAGCGGCAGATCGCCGCCGGCGCCCCAGCCGACCTCTTCGCCTCGGCCGACGAGGAATCCATGGACATCGCCGCGAAGGCCGGAGTCGTTCGCGCCGACAGCCGCGTCGATCTCTTGGGCAATCGTCTGGTCCTGATCGCGCCCAAGACGGCGCCGATCGAAGCCCTCGCGCTGGCGCCCGAGGCGCTCGCAGGGGCGATCGGCGCGGGAAAACTGGTGACCGGCGAGGTCGCCACCGTTCCCGTGGGCAAATACGCCAAGGCGTCGCTGGAGAAGCTCGGCCTGTGGAGCGTGGTCGAGCCTCATCTGGCGATGACGAGCGACGTGCGCACGGCGCTCGCCTTCGTCGCGCGCGGCGAGGCGGCGCTGGGCGTCGTCTATGCGACGGACGCCGCCGCGGAGCCCGCGGTCAAGATCGTCGCGACGTTTCCCGACAATTCCCATCCGCCCATCCGCTATCCCTTCGCGTTGACGGCGACGTCGACCAATCCGGCCGCGGAGGCCTTTTTCGCCTATCTGAAATCGCCGGAGGGCCGCGCGTTCTTCGCCCGCCAGGGCTTCGCCGTCATCCCTTGAGGCCGGCGAGCGGCGCGCGGAAGGCGAAGACGCCGGCGCCCTTGACGTCCGCATCCTCCAGCGCGCGCGTCACCGGCACGCGGTACTCGATCAGGCACTCCAGGCGATCGAGCGCGAGATATCTGCGACGGGGATCGCCGATGAGGACGAGCGCGCCGCGGCGCGCCAGCCCTTCGAGCCAGAGCGTCACGGCTTCGGCCATGTCCTTCTGATAACAGACGTCGCCGGCGAGAATCACGTCCCAGCCGCGATCGGCGCCGACGACGTCCTCGGCCAGCACGCAAACGGCGACGCCGTTCTGCCGGGCGTTCAAGCCGATCGCGACTTGCGCGAACTCGTCGATCTCGCTGGCCTCGACGCGCGCGGCGCCGGCCTTCGCGGCGGCGATCGCGACGAGGCCCGAGCCGGAGGCGAAGTCGAGCACGCATTTGCCCGCGACGCATTCGGGATTGTCGCCGACGTAACGCGCCAGCGCCTGGCCGCCCGCCCAGGCGAAAGCCCAGAACGGCGGCGGCAAGCCGATTTCGTCCAATTCCCGCTCGGTCCTGCCCCACAGCTCGACGGCCTCGTCGGCCAGATGCAGCCGCAGGGCCGGCGCCAGCGGCGGCGCGACAAGGCGCGTATTGGCGCGAACGAACGCCGCCCGCTCGCGGGTCCGCCGGCTCATGTCTTCCAATGCAGGGCGGAGATCAGCGTGAACAGGCGGCGTGACGTGGCCTCGTCGATCTCGATCCTCTCGTCGATGCGCGCGGCGATGAGCGCCGCCCCCTCGTTGTGAAGCGCGCTACGCTCGCGATCGATCGCCTCGATCTGACGCGGGCTCGCGGTCCGGATGGCGGAATAATAGGTCTCGCACACCAGGAAGTAGTCTTTCAGCAACGGGCGGAAAGGCGTCATCGACACCACGAATTCGACGATTCGTTCGCCGGCCTGCGAGCGCACCTCGAACGTCAGCCGCGATTCCGACTGCGCGATCGTCAGGCAGTAGGGACCCTCGTCGCGGCCTTTGACGCCGAAACTGTTGTCCTCCACGAGATCGAAGATCGCGACATCGCGCTCGTGATCCCGGTCGGCGACGCCGCGCGGAATCGACGCCTCGTCGAGCGACACCTCGGCGAGGCGGTTGCGCGATCGCGGGGCGCGGCTCATCCCGCGCCTTCCCCCGCCAGGCGCAGGGCCACCGAGCGGGCATGGGCGCTAAGGCCCTCCGCCTCGCCCAGGACGACGGCGGCCGGCCCCAGCGCGGCCAGCGATTTGGCGTCGCACTTGAGGATCGACGTGCGCTTGAGAAAATCGAGCACGCCGAGTCCCGAGGAAAAGCGGGCCGAACGCGAAGTCGGCAGGACGTGGTTGGAGCCGCCGACATAGTCGCCGATCGCCTCGGGCGTATAGGGGCCGATGAAGATCGCGCCGGCGTTGGCGATCGATCGGCTCAAGGCGTCGGCGTCCCGCGCGATGATCTCGAGGTGCTCGGGGGCGAGCCGATCGACGAGCGGCGCGGCCGCGGCCAGACTCGGCGCGAGGATGATCGCGCCGTAATCGCGCCAACTGGCGCCGGCGATTCTTGCCCGCGGCAAATCGGCGAGCTGGGCCTCGAGAGCCGCGCTCACCGCCCGCGCCAACGCCGCGTCGTCGGTGATGAGAATCGATTGCGCGGCTTCGTCGTGTTCGGCCTGGGCGAGCAGGTCGGCGGCGACGAAGCGGGGATCGGCGCTGGAATCGGCGAGGACGACGACCTCCGAGGGGCCGGCGATCATGTCGATGCCGACCACGCCGAACACGCGCCGCTTGGCGGCCGCGACATAGGCGTTGCCCGGCCCGACGATCTTCGCCACCGGCTCGACGCTCGCCGTGCCGTAGGCGAGCGCCGCGATCGCCTGCGCGCCGCCGAGGCGATAGATTTCCGAGACGCCGGCGATTTTCGCCGCCGCCAGCACCAGCGGGTTGAGCTTGCCGTCGGGCGTCGGCACGACCATCGCGATGCGCCGACAGCCCGCCACCTTGGCCGGCGCCGCGTTCATGATCACCGAGGACGGATAGCTCGCGGCGCCGCCGGGAACGTAGAGCCCGACCGAGTCGATGGCGCGCCAGCGCCAGCCGAGCTCGACGCCGAGCGCGTCGACGAACGAGACGTCGCTCGGGCTCTGACGGCGATGATAGGCGAGGACGCGCTCGTGGGCGAACTCGAGCGCCTTCAGCGCCGCTGGATCGCAGGCCGCGAAGGCCGCGTCGATTTCCCGGGCGGCGATGCGGAAGCCGGATCGCGTGAGATCGACCCGATCGAAGCGCAGCGTGTATTCGGCCAACGCCGCGTCGCCGCGCGCGCGCACGTCGGCGATGATCGCGGCCGCCGCGGCGTCGACGTCGACCGCCGATTCGCGCTTGGCTTCAAGCAGCGCGCGGAAGCGGCGTTCGAAATCCGCCGCGCCCATGTCGAGGGTGATCGCCATCGTGAACTCCGCCGCCGTCGGTCAGAACGCCCCCGCGCTCGTCAGCGCATGTCCCGGACATTCCTGCGCGGGTCGGCGCGGACCGACGTCGCGCAATTCGGCTTCCAGGCATTCGACCTCGAGGCGCACGATGGCGCCGTCCGCGAACGCCAGCAGCACCATGCCCGCCGGCGGATCGGTCTTCTCGAACGTGACCGCGAGAAGGTTCAAAACCTGGCTTTCGTCGCGGTCGTCGAGGCCGAGGTGCGACACCTTGAGAACCCGGTCGAAGCGAAGCACCGAGCCGATGCGCTCGTCGCGCCCCTCTTTCACGCCGGCCCAGTCGAACCGCATCGCGCTGAGGAGGAAGCGCTTTTGCTTCGGCTGCCAAGTCATGTCCGCGCGCCGCAGGCACGAATCCTGGGCGTGAGCGGAAATCACGCCGAGGCCCTCGCGATCGAGCGCGACCAGTTTGAGCAGGTTCGGGGCGAGCGACATGACTCAGCCTGAAATCCGCGTGACGTCGGCGCCGCAGGCCGCGAGCTTGTGTTCGAGACGCTCGAAGCCGCGGTCGAGGTGGTAGACGCGATTGACCGTGGTTTCCCCCTCCGCCGCGAGCGCCGCGATGACCAGGGAGACCGAAGCGCGCAAGTCCGTCGCCATCACCGGCGCGCCGAGCAGCCGATCGACGCCCTCGACCACCGCGGTGTCGCCGTCCAGCTTGATGCGGGCGCCCAATCGCGCCAGCTCCTGCACGTGCATGAAGCGATTCTCGAAGATGGTCTCGGTGATGCGCGAAGTGCCGTGGGCGCGGGTCATCAGCGCCATGAACTGGGCCTGCAGATCGGTCGGGAACCCCGGGAACGGCGCCGTCGAAATATCGACCGCGCCGATGCCGGCGCCGTTGCGGGTGACGCGCACGCCCCGGTTGTCGCTCGAAACGCTCGCTCCGGCCCGCGCCAGCGCGTCGAGCGCCTCCTGGAACAGATCGGGGCCTATCCCTTCGAGCAGGATGTCGCCGCCCGTCATCGCCACCGCGGTCGCATAGGTGCCGGCCTCGATGCGGTCGGGAAGGACGCGATGGCGGGCGCCGTGAAGGCGGGCGACGCCGGTGATCTCAATGGTCGACGTGCCCGCGCCGTGAATGCGCGCGCCCATCTTGTTGAGGCAATCCGCGACATCCTTCACCTCGGGCTCGCGCGCGGCGTTGCGCACGATCGTCGAGCCGCGCGCGGTCGCCGCCGCCATCATCGCGGTGTGCGTTCCCCCGACCGTCGGCTTGGGAAATTCGATCTCGCCGCCGGTCAGGCCCTTGGGCGCCTTGGCCACGACGTAGCCCGCCTCGATGCTCATCTCGGCGCCGAGCCGCTCGAGCGCCATCAGCAGAAAATCGACGGGGCGCGTGCCGATCGCACAGCCGCCCGGCAGCGAGACGCGCGCTTCGCCCATGCGCGCCAAGAGCGGGGCGATCACCCAGAAGCTCGCGCGCATCCGCGAGACGAGTTCGTAAGGCGCCGTCGTGTCGACAATGGTTCTGGCGCGCAGATGCGCGGTCTGCCCGGCGGTCGCCTCTTCGCCGAGCCGCTTGCCGTCGAGGGAGTAGTCGACGCCGTGGTTGCCCAGGATGCGCACGAGCTGGCTGACGTCGGCGAGCCGCGGCAGGTTTTCCAGGGTCAGCGTCTGGTCGGTGAGCAGGGAGGCGATCATCAGCGGCAGCGCCGCGTTCTTGGCGCCGGAGATCGGAATCACGCCCTGCAGTTTCGCGCCGCCCCTAATCTGTATGCGATCCATCACCGCCCCTTCGTCTTCTCGACGACGCCGCTCGTCGCCAAATTTTGTGAATTATCGCCCAAGCCGGGCGCGGCTGCCAGCGATTCGCGGCGCGCGGCCTTGCCGGCGCGACGGCGCTGTTGGGCTTTGCGGCGCTTCGGATTCTCGCGCAAAGGCGCCGCGCGGCGCTCACGCCTCGTCTCGGCCCCGCTCGCGCTTCGCTGGCTCGACGCCATATCTCTCCTCGGCGCCGGCGCCGGGCCGCGCGCAAGGCTAAATAGGCTCCGCGGCGGGCCGGGGCAAGCCCGCCGTCGGGTCGGCGGCGCGAGCCGTCCGTCAGAGCGCGAAGGCGCGCTCTTCGATCAGCGCGTTCACGGCGGCGATGTCGCGGGCCAGGGGCCGATCCTTGGCGACGAAAGGCGACGCCCGGCGCGTCGCCGCATAGATGCCTGCGCCGGCTCTGCCGAGCCGTTCACGGCCCTCGCCGACGCCGCGCAGATCGGCCGCCTGACACAGGGCCAGGATCAGAATCGACAACGCGTCGCGCAGCCGCGCCGTCATGTCGTTGGCCCCCATGGCGGCGTGCATGCCCAGACTGACGATGTCCTGATTGTATTGCTCGGTCGGCAGCGTGTGGATCGAGCTCGGCCCGGCCATCTGGCGGCAGGCGACGACGAGGCTGGTCTGCGCCAGTTGCATGCCCTTGAAGCCGCTGGAGAGGCCCGGATCGATCGCCAGGCTCGCCGGCAGGCCGTTGCTGAAGCGCGGGTCCATCAACATCGCCATCAGGCAGTGGGCCCAATTGGCGAGATTGGCGATGTCGATCTTCGCGCCGTCCAACATCCGCGCGATATGGCCGCCGTAGAAATTGCCGGTGTGATAGACCTCGTCGCGCTCGGCGTCGATCAGCGGGTTGTCGTTGACCGAATTCATTTCGCGCTCGACGACGCGCCCGGCGAATTCCAGGTTTTCGAGCGCCGGGCCGAGGCCCTGCGGCGCGCAGCGCAGCGAATAGGGCGTCTGGATGCCCTCGGTCTCGATCGTGCGCGTGGCGTCGATGCGGTTCAGGCGGATGTCCTCGCGCAGCGCGTCGAGGTCGAAGAGCAGCGTGCCGCCCGCCGAATAGTCGCGCAGCAGGCGCGCCGCCTCGATCTGGCCGGGATGGTTCTTGACGAGCTGGATGTTCTCGCGGAACGAATCGCCGGTCGCCTTCAGGGCTTCGGCCGTCATCGCGACGGCGGCGAGGGTCAGTCGCGCGAGATAGTCGAGGTCGTGCAGCGTGAGCGCGGCGACGCTGGTCATCACCGTCGTCCCGTTGACCAGCGCGAGGCCCTCCTTGGCCTCGAGGCGAATCGGCTCGATGCCGTTGCGGCGCAGCGCCTCGGCCACGCTCACGCGCTCGCCGCGCCACAACGCCTCGCCTTCGCCCGACAGCGCGCTGCCGATATAGGCGGAGGGGACGAGGTCGCCGCTGGCGCCGACGGACCCGTAGCGGGGCACGATCGGCGTGATCCCGGCGTTGAGCAGCGCGACTAGCGAATCGATGACGACGGGGCGCACCGCGGAGTAGCCCTTGCTCAGCGCGTTGGCGCGCAAGAGTATCGCGCCGCGCACGATCGCCGGATCGAGATCCGGTCCCGTGCCGCAGCACAGCGAATGCAGCACGTTCTCCTGCAGCGCCTTCAGCTCCGAGGGCGGGATGAAATACTTCACGTTGGCGCCGAAGCCGGTGCTGACGCCGTAAATGATTTCCTCGCGGCCGAGCTTTCTCATCAGCGCGTCGCGGGAGGCCTGAACCGGGCCGGCGATCCCCGGCGCCGTCGCAACGCGCGCGCCGCCGCGCGCAACCGCGACGAGGGCCGCGATCGAAAGGTCCTTGCCGGTCAGGACGACGGGATTCTCGAGAACGGTGGGGCTGTCCATCGGGGTTTCCTCGCTTTGGTTGTTTGCGTGGATTTTACCCAGCGATTGCGATAGGCTTTTGCCAAAGAGGCGCTCGATCGCCTGCTTTTGCGAATAATTTTCTCAGGATACGCCGAATTGACGGAGATCGATCTCGACGACGCCTCCCGCCGAATCCTCGCCGTCCTGCAGATCGACGGGCGTCAGACGCTGCAGGAGGTCGCCAACCGAATCGGCCTTTCGCCGACGCCGTGCTGGCGACGCATGAAGGCGATGGAGGAAGCGGGGATCATCCGCGGCTACGTCGCGAGGCTCGATCGCGAAAAGCTCGGTCTCGATCTCTGCGTCTTCGCCCATGTGACGTTGCAGCGCAACGCCGAGAACACCGCGGCGCAATTCGAAAAGGCGATGCGGGCCTGTTCGGAAGTTCTCGAATGCTATGCGGTGACGGGCGACGCCGACTACATCATCAAGATCGTCGCCCGCGATCCGAAGGACTATCAGGCCTTCCTCGACGACAAGATCTTCCGTTGGCCCTTCGTCGCGCAGATCCGCTCGAGCATCGCGTTGAAGGAAGTCAAGGACCAGACCGCTCTGCCGCTTTGAGGGCGCCGCCGGACGCTAAGCGTTTTGCTTCGCCGCGCGATCAACGACTCGGCTCTTCGCGCGCCGCCGTCGACGGTCCGTCGGGCGGCGCCGCCTCGCCCTTCGCGGCGCGCGCGCGCCGCTGAGCCTTGCGACGCTTCAGATTCTCGCGCAACGCCGCCGCCAGACGCTCGCGCCGTCGCCGCTCGCCGATTTCCCGCCCGTCATCCTGCGCCATCGCCGCCCGCCGCCGAGGCTCCATCACCCGGCCTTCTCGATCAAGCTTTCGGCCGCCAGCCGGGCCGCGCCGGTGATTTCCGCTCCCGCGAGCATCCGCGCGATCTCTTCGCGCCGCGCCATGGGGTCGAGCGAAATCACCTGGGTGGCGACGCGTTCGCCCTTGCCGACTTCGTTCTTGACGATCTTGAAGTGCCGATGCGAGCGGGCGGCGACCTGGGGGGCGTGGGTGACGGCGAGAACCTGCGCCTTGACTGCCAAGCGCGCCAGGCGCTGCCCGATCGCGTCGGCGACCGCGCCGCCGACCCCTGTGTCGATCTCGTCGAAAACCAGCGTCGGGGCGGTCCCGCGCTCGGCGAGCGAGACCTTGAGCGCTAAGAGAAAGCGCGCGAGCTCGCCGCCCGAGGCGACCTTCATCAACGTCCCCGGCCGCGAGCCCGGATTGGTCTGCACGCAGAACTCCGCGCGATCGCAGCCGTCGGCGGAAATCAGGCTGTCGTCGCGCGTGATCTCGACGCTGAAGCGCGCGCGCTCCAGTTTCAGCGACGGCAGTTCGTGGTTCACCGCGCGCTCCAATTGCAGCGCGGCGTCGCGGCGCACGTTCGACAACGCCGCCGCGGCCTCGGCGTAAGCCGCGGACGCGGCGCGCGCCGCTCCTTCGAGCGCGACGACCCGCTGCTCGCCTGCGTCGAGATCGGCCAATTCGTCGGCGTATTTCGCCGCCAGCGCGGCGAGGCCGTCCACGGGCGTCGCGTACTTGCGCGCCATGCCGCGCAGCGCGAACAGGCGCTCCTCGCAGCGCTCGAGTTCGCGCGGATCGAAGTCGCAGGCGGCGAGCGCGCTTTCGACCGCTTGCGTGGCGACTTCGAGCGCCTCCATCGCCTCGTCCAACGCCAGCACGCTCGGCTCGATCAGCGCGGGCGCCTGCGCCATGCGCCGTTGCAGACGGCGCGCGATCGCCGAAAGCACGGGCAGGATCGCCGCGTCGCCGGATAGGCTCTGCTGCGCTTCGCGGATGTCGGCGGCGACTTTCTCGCCCTGCATCATGCGCGCGCGCCGTTCCGCCAGGGCTTCCTCCTCGCCCGGCTTCACGTCCAGCCGCGTCAGTTCTTCATGGGCGTGCCGCGCGAAATCGGCCTCGGCCTGCGCGGCGGCGACGCGCGCGCGCTCGTTGGCCAGCCGCGCCTCGACTTCGCGCAGCGACGCGAAAGCGGCGCGCGTCGCTTTCGTCAGCGCCTCGTTGCCGCCATAGGCGTCCACCAGCGCGCGATGGGTCGAGGCGTCCAGCAGCGCGCGCTCGTCGTGCTGGCCGTGAATCTCCACCAGATCGGCGGCGACGGCGCGAAGCGTCTGCGCGCTGACGCTCTGATCGTTGACGAAGGCGCGCGTGCGCCCGTCGGCCATTTGAACCCGCCGAAAGATCAGTTCGCCGTCCGCGGCGATGTCCTGGCCGGCGAGCGCCTGAAAGACGGGATGATCCGGCGGCAGATCGAAGGTCGCCGTCACCTGCCCCTGGGCCTGGCCGTGGCGGACGAGCGCGCCGTCGCCGCGCGCGCCCAGCGCCAGGGACAGCGCGTCGAGCAGGATCGACTTGCCGGCGCCGGTTTCGCCGGTCAGGATGGTCAGCCCCTGCGAAAATTCCAGATCCAGCTGATCGATCAGCACGATGTCGCGGATCGAAAGCCGGGCGAGCATGGTCCGCCGCCTCGCCCGATCAGGACGGGACGACGGCGTGGTAGAGCTTGGAAATCCAGGATTGCTGGTTTTCCTTCGGCTCGAGGCCGCCGCCCTTCAGGAGGTTATAGGCGTCTTTATACCACTGCCCGTCCGGAAAGTTGTGGCCCAGCACCGCCGCCGCAGTCTGCGCTTCGTCCGTAATGCCGAGCCCCAGATAGGCTTCGGTCAGGCGATAGAGAGCTTCCTCCGAGTGACGCGTCGTCTGATAGGCGGTCAGCACGTTGCGGAAGCGATTGATCGCCGCCGTGTAATTGCGTCGATTGAGGTAGAACCGACCGATCGACATTTCCTTGCCGGCGAGTTGGTCGGAAGTCACTTGGATCTTGAATTTGGAGTCGCTGACGTATTCCGAATCTGGATAATTCTGCACGACCTTCTTGAATAGATCCATAGCCTTGCCCGCGCGATCCTGGTCGCGCGAAACGTCGGGGATCTGGCTGTAATACGCGCTCGCTTCGAGATAGAGCGCGTAGGCGGCCTCGGTCGACTTGGGATAGAGCTTTACGTATTTCTCCGCCGACGTCTCCGCGCCGTCGTAATCGCCCGCCTGAAATTGTGCGTAGGTGGTCATCAACAGGCCTTTTCGCGCCCAGTCCGAATCGGGAAACTTCGTCCCGAGATCGGTGAACTTCTTGGCCGCCTCGGCCGGCGCGCCGGCGGCCAGTTTCGCCAGGCCCTGATCGTAGACCTTGGTGGCGGGAACGTCGGGCTCGACGACCATCTTGTATTTTTCGCCGCCGAACGGATTGAGGTCGTCGAAAAACGAGCACGACGCCAACGAAATCGCGGCGCACAAGACGAGGGCGCCGCGGACGGCCAGGCGCGGCGCGCGATGGGCCGGAACGGACGCGCTGGAATTCAAAGCGGCAAATGTCATGCGTTCAACTCGAAAAGTTGCGCCCCGCGAACGGCGGCTTATCCGGTTCGCGCTGTTTACCTCAGTCCGCGGCCGCGCGCCACCCGGCCCCGAACGCGTTGCGCCAGCAGCGCATTAAACCGGCCGATTGTGGCGCGAAAGCGCCGGCGCCGGCGCTCGAACGCGGAATCGCGTGGTCCCTTTGTCGCGCCTTCGCCGCTCGCGGCTGCGGCGCCGGCCGACCGGCGGACGGCGCAGCCGCCCCGTCTCGGCGCCGTTCGGCGCGAATGGAAGGGCCGGGGAGAACGAAGCGCCTTCAGTCGGCGTTCGCGGCATAGGCGGTGGCGAGCCGCCCGATCGCTCCGGCGCCGGCCGAATAGACCCTGCGCGGCGCGCTCTCGACGATCTCGTACGCCTTGCGATCGGCAAAGAGCGCGGCGAGCGCCATGGCGTTGATCTTGTGGCCGGGTCGATAGGTCCGATAGCAGCCGATGATCGGCGCGCCCGCCAGCGAGAGATCGCCGATGACGTCCAGGGCCTTGTGTCGCACGAACTCGTCGTGGAACCGCAGGCCTTCGGGATTGAGGACGGCGTCGCCGTCCAAGGCGACGGAATTTTCGAGGGACGATCCCAGCGCGAACCCCGCCTGCCACAATTTCTTCACGTCGCTGACGAAGCCGAAGGTCCGAGCGCGCGCGATCTCCTTGCGGAACACGCTGGGATCGAGATCGAACGCGCGCCGCTGGCGCCCGATCGCCGCCGCGTCGAAGTCGATCTCCACGTCGAGGCGGAAGCCGCGGCCGGTGGGGCGCAATTCGGCGTGGGCGCGGCCCGACTCGACCCGCACAGGCCGAAGCACGCGAATATATCGGCGTGGACGCGGCTGCTGGGCGAGGCCGACCGCGTCGATCGCATCGACGAACTCGGCGGCCGAGCCGTCCATGATCGGCATTTCCGGACCGTCGATTTCCACCAGCGCGTTGTCGACATGGAGACCGGCGAGCGCGGCCATCAGATGTTCGACCGTCGACACCGCCGCGCCGGTCGAATCGCCGAGAACCGTGCAGAGCGCGGTCTGCGTCACGTTCGACCACTTGGCTTCGATCAGGCGCTCGCGCCCGTTCGGCAGCCCGGTGCGCAAAATGACAATTCCGGAATCGACATCGGCGGGATGCAGAACGACGCGGGCGGGCGCGGCCGAATGAACTCCGAGACCATGAATTTCGACACGGTCGCGCAGGGTCGTCTGGAAGCCTAATTTCATCTAACGACCGTCCCCAAGTCCACGACAAACGCCAGAGAACCCGTGAACGCGCAGCGGCGCTCTTCGTCTTCTCGCGCGTCGGCGCAAGCGTCGCCCGAAATCCCGCGACCGTCCCGCCCGTCGTCGAAGCCGGGGCGACCATAGGCATGCCGCTGCGTGTGGCCAAATCACCTTTCGTGAACAATCGTTACATGATTCGGAAACCATATTTTGTACAATTATAACAACTAGATAGTTAGAACTCTCGGCCAATGGCGCCGCGACTTGCGTCGACGCGAAACGGCCGCGGTCCAAGGGCCGCGGCCGTCGGCGCTCGCTTTAGAACGAATCAGGAATTCGATTGACGACGCAGAAAGGCGGGGATTTCCAATTGGTCGTCCTCCATCTGGGCGGCTCGCGCGGCGACGCGGCCATGCGGGTCCAGATTGCCCTGCGCCGGGCGCGGCGTGGCCGGACGAGGCTGTGGACGGCCGTATTCCGCGTGAAGTCCGCTCGCGGCCGGCTTGGGCGTCGGGGCGGGTGGCGCCGCCGGCGCGATCGAGCGAGGCGCCGGGGCCGGCGCTTCTTCTTCGTGCCGGCTGATGCCGAAGGCGGCGAGCTTCTCGAGCAGCGAACGCCGCCGCGTTTCGACGGGATGAACGGCCGGAGCCGCCTCGCCGCGATGCGCGCGCAGTTGGGTTTGCGCAATCGGAGGCAATTCGTCGATCTGCGGCATGCGCGGCTGGCGGATCATCGGTTGTTCGGGCGCCGGGGGCACGAACTCCTCCTCGATCGGCTCTTCCCGACGCTGCGCCACGGGCTCCGCGAACGTCGCGGGTTTCGGCGCGGCCGGACGGACTTCCACTTCGTCCGGCCCGGACTGCGCGACGGCCGTGGGGAGAACCGGCGCCGTCTCGGCGAAGCTTTCCGCCGCGATCGGCGTCGGCAACGAGCGCGGCGCGGGCGAGCGCAGCCGCGAAGGAATTTCCGTCCGAGCGATCGAAGCGGCCGACTGAACCGGCTCGATCTTCTCGATCACCGCCTGATCGATGCCGGTCGCGACGACGGAAACGCGGACGACGCCGTCCAGCGCGGAGTCGAAGGTCGCGCCGAGGATGATGTTGGCCTCCTCGTCCACTTCCTGGCGGATGCGGCTGGCCGCCTCGTCGACCTCGTAGAGCGTCAGATCGTTGCCGCCCGTGATCGAGATGAGAAGGCCGCGGGCGCCCTTCATCGAGGTCTCGTCGAGCAACGGATTGGCGATCGCCGCTTCGGCGGCCATCACGGCGCGCCGCTCGCCGGTCGCCTCGCCGGTCCCCATCATCGCCTTGCCCATTTCGCTCATGATCGAACGGACGTCGGCGAAATCGAGATTGATCAGGCCTTCCTTGACCATCAGGTCGGTGATGCAGGCGACCCCGGAATAGAGAACCTGATCGGCCATCGCGAACGCGTCGGCGAAGGTGGTCTTTTCGTTGGCGACCCGGAACAGGTTCTGGTTGGGGATGACGATCAGCGTGTCGACGCACTTCTGCAATTCGTTGATGCCGCCTTCCGCCAGGCGCATGCGCCGCCCGCCCTCGAAATGAAACGGTTTGGTGACCACGCCCACGGTGAGAATGCCCATTTCGCGGGCCACGCGGGAGATGACCGGCGCGGCGCCGGTTCCCGTGCCGCCGCCCATGCCGGCGGTGACGAACGCCATGTGCGCGCCGGCCAGATGATCGCGAATTTCCTCGAGCGCCTCCTCGGCCGCGGCGCGCCCGACCTCGGGCTTCGAGCCGGCCCCTAACCCCTCGGTCACCTGCAGGCCCATCTGGATGATCCGCTCCGCGCGCGAAGAGGTCAGCGCCTGGGCGTCGGTGTTGGCGACGACGAAATCGACCCCGGAGAGCCCCGAGACGATCATGTTGTTGACCGCGTTGCCGCCGGCGCCGCCGACTCCGCAAACGATGATTCGGGGCTTCAACTCCCGCAGTTCCGGAGCCTTCAGATTGATCGACATAGCTGGCCTCATCCCTTGGACGCCCGCCGGCGTCGGTTCGAACGCGTGAATTCCCTGCGAGCGAAGTTTCGGCGCGCGTCGCCGCCTCGCATCAAAAACTCTCTTTCAACCATCTTCCGACGCGAGCGACGTAGCCGTCGTCGTCGACGCTCGACCCCACACCCGAACGGCGCGGCTCGAAATGCTCGATTCCCGCCACCTGCGGATAGACCATCAGGCCGACCGCCGCGGCGAACGCCGGGCTCTTGGCCGATTCGGGCAGTCCTTCGACGCCGAGCGGCCTGCCGATCCGCGCTTGACTCGATACGATGGCGCGGGCGAGTTCCGGCAAGCCGGTCAGCTGGCAGGCGCCGCCCGTGAGCACGAGCCGGCGTCCGGCGTGAGCCGAGTGGCCCGCCGCCTTCAGTCGGTCGCGCACGAGTTCGAGAATTTCCTCGACGCGCGGCCGAATGATCCGCACGAGTTCGGATTTCGGCAGGTGGCTCGCTTGATCCATGTCGTCGCCGACGCGTTGAACCGCGATCGAATCGCGATCGTCGGACGGCGAAGCGATGCAAGCCCCGTAGAGCGTCTTCAGCCGTTCGGCGTCCGCCAGGCTCACCGAGAGCCCGCGCGCCACGTCCATCGTGACGTGGTTGCCGCCGACCGCGACGGCGTCGACGTGAACGAGCCGGCCGCCCGCGAACACGCCGACCGTGGTCGAGCCGCCGCCGAAATCGATCAGCGCCGCGCCCAGCTCGACTTCGTCGTCGACGAGCGTCGAAAGTCCGGCGGCGTAGGGCGTAGCCACCATCGCCGCCACGCGCAGATGACAACGCTCGACGGCGAGCATGAGGTTGCGCGCCGCGGCGGCGTCGCACGAAGCGACGTGCATTTCGGCGCCGAGTTCGTCGCCGATCATCCCCTTGGGGTCGCGCACGCCGTGCGTCGCGTCGAGCCGAAAGCCCGTCGGCGCCGCATGCAGCACCGAACGGCCCGTGTAGGCCCCCGCCGCCGCCGCCGCCTCCAGCACCCGGTGGACGTCCTGTTGGCTGACCGCCTTGCCGCGCAGCGCCACCTTGGCGTCGTAGAGTTGCGAGGAAAGACGCCCGCCGGACATGTTGACGACGACGCTGTCGACCTCGACGCCCGCCATCCGCTCGGCGGCGTCGATGGCGAGGCGGATGGCGTTTTCGGCGGCGTCCATATCGACGATCGCGCCGGCCTTGACCCCGCGCGAGCGCTGATGGCCGATGCCGAGAACCTTGCAGCGATGGGTGCGCTCGCGCAGCGTGTCGGAACGCTCCATCGGGGTCAGCCGCGCGATCAGGCAGACGACCTTGGACGCGCCGACGTCGAGGACCGAAAGCATCGCGCTCTTGTGCGAGGGAATTTGTCGCATGCGCGGCGTCAGCGGTTTGACGCTCATGGCGGGGCGGCCTTCTTCGGGCGCGCCGCGGCGCGCGCCGCCGCCGCATCTTCGGAAAGCCGCGCGAAAACCTTGCCCGGCACGCGAAAATCGAGCGTCAGGACGTCACGATCGAGAATCCGCTGACGACGCTGAAGGGCGACGAGGGTCGCCATCGCCGCCAGAGGATCGCTCTCGGGCAGCTTGACCTCGATCCCCGACTTCATCTTGAGGTTCCAGCGCCGTTCGCCGACCAGCACGCCGGCGACGATCTTCGGCCTCAGTTCCGCCGCAGCGTCGAGCAGGCCGATGAATTCGCTGAGCCGGGCGTTGGCGCCGTCGCCGACGACGAAGGGCAGCGAGGAGAAACGCTGATCGCGCATGTCGGCGATGACCGCCCCGTCCGCCGCGACGGTGTGAACTTCGCCGTCCTTCTGCCAGAGCGCGAAGGGCGTGCGCTCGACGATGTCGATGACGATCCGGTTGGGATAGAGCTTTCGCACGCTCGCCTGCTTGATGAGCGGCAAGGCCTCGAGATTCTTGCGCGCGCGCGCGGCGTCGAAGAAGGGCAGCGAATCTTTCGGGCTGAGGCCCGCGAGGGCGAGGATCTCCGGCTCGGTGAGTTGCACTTCGCCCGAGATCGTCACCACGTCGACGCCGAAGCCGAGCGCGCGCGCCGCGAAGTCGCCGATTCCGCCTTCGCGCTCCACCAACGCCTGATACTCCCCGCCGCGCGTCGCGCCGAGGACCGCCGCGCCCAAGAGCAGGCCGATCGCCAGCGCCGTTCCGAGGCCGCGCGGCGCCGGGCGATCGAGCCGCTGCCTCCAGCCCGTCAGGCCGCGCGCGGCGCGCTCGCCGCGCAGCAGCACGCGAACCGGCGCGCCGGACGGACGCGCGAGCGCGAACGCCGGCTGGGGCGCGGCCCGCAACCCCAACGTTTCGCTCAGCGATCGCACGAAGCGTCCTCCACCATCCACTCCACCAACTCGTCAAACGACAGGCCGGCGTACGCCGCCATATCCGGCACCAACGAGGTTTCCGTCATTCCCGGCTGCGTGTTCACCTCCAGGCAGACCAGGTCGCCGGACTCCCCCTTCGATTCGTCCAGGCGAAAATCCGCCCGGCTGACGCCGCGACAGCCGAGCGCGCGATGCGCGCGCAACGCCAACTCTTGGACTTCATGGTAAATTTTCGGTTTAATTTTCGCCGGAAGGACGTGAACGGAGCCTCCCTTGGCGTATTTTGCGTCATAACCGTAGAAGGCTTCCGACACCGGCTGGACTTCGATGATGTCGAGCGCGCGATCGCCCATGACCGCGCAGGTGAGTTCCTTGCCGGCGACGAAACGTTCGGCGAGCAGCCGATCGCCGTAGGGCCAATCCTCCCGACCGACCTCTTGGGGCGGGTGGGCGCGATCCTTCTTGACGATCACCACGCCGAAGGACGACCCCTCGGCGACCGGCTTGAGCACATAGGGCGGCTCCAGGACGTGCCGGAGCGCCGCCTCGTGGCGATCGACGGTGACGCCGTAG
>Ga0181536_10003292_pt1 | contig 17666 bp, 18 predicted proteins | sample PEATcosm2014_Bin_41_FD_121105 | JGI IMG/M metagenome (GOLD analysis project Ga0181536, IMG submission 121105) | Peatland microbial communities from MTU Mesocosm Facility, Houghton, MI, USA - PEATcosm2014_Bin17_60_metaG | ecosystem: Environmental > Terrestrial > Soil > Wetlands > Peat | place... | reverse complement strand
TCCGGGAGCTTCGGGAGCTATTGCTAAGCCTCGGCCGACAGGCAAAAAATTCCGGTAATGCCCGTAAGGGTTTCCCCTTATGCCAAGCCCAGCCCTGGCCTCCAAGCCATTGAATCAGCGGCCGCATCACTGAGCTGGGCCGGCGATGGCGGTTGACGATCACCAGCCCCCTGTCGATGGCTCAAACAATGCCTGATTCACAATCGGACGTGCGTAAGACGAAATTGCAGATTCCGGCTCTGCGCGGGGTCATGAAGCAGTACGGCATTGCGATCTTGGCGATCGCACTGGCGCTCGCCGTTAGACTGGCGCTGACATCAATTCTCAGGGGCGAGGCGTCTTATCTATTCTTCCTGCCGGCGATCCTGATCGCCTCGGCGCTCGGCGGATTGGGGCCCGGAATTTTCGCCACCGTCCTCGGCCTGCTGCTTGGTCTGTTCTTCATCGCGGATTTTCGCTTGGTCTCGACAGCGGACATCGTGAACGCCGTAGCATTCACCCTGGTCGGCGTCGGCGCGTCATGGGGGGGCGAACTTTTGCACCGCTCCCGTCTCGCGGGTGCGGCGAGTGCCGAGGCCGCCTACACGCGCGAGGCCCATCTCCAGTCGATTCTCGACAGCATTCCCGAGGCCATGATCGTCATCGATGAGCATGGCGTCATGCAATCGTTCAGTTCGACGGCGGAACGGCTGTTCGGCTATGACGCGGCGGATATTCTGGGAAAAAACGTCAAGATGCTGATGCCGTCGCCCTATCGGGAGGGTCACGACGGCTACCTCGATCGCTATATGCGCACAGGGGAGCGCAGGATCATCGGCATCGGCCGGGTCGTTGTCGGGGCACGACGGGATGGCTCGACCTTCCCCATGGAGCTTGCTGTCGGCGAGATGCGCGTGAGGAACCGGCGCCTCTTCAGCGGGTTCATTCGCGACCTCACGGAACGCCAGCATACCGAAGCGAGGCTTCAGGAATTGCAGGCCGAGCTCGTTCACATGTCGCGGCTCACCGCAATGGGCGAAATGGCGTCAGCGCTTGCCCATGAACTCAATCAGCCACTGTCGGCTATTGCCAATTACATGAAAGGATCGCGTCGACTGCTCGAAAATAGTCCCGGCGAAAGCGCAACACTTCTTCGTGACGCCATGGACAAAGCGGCCGCCCAAGCGCTGCGGGCGGGCGAAATAATTCGCAGATTACGCGATTTCGTCGCACGCGGTGAGAGCGAGCGGCGGGTGGAGGACGTGAAGAAACTGGTCGAGGAAGCAAGCGCGCTCGCTCTCGTGGGTGCCAAAGACAAAGGCATTCGCGTGCACTTTCAGTTCGACCCGCGCGTCGATTTCGTGCTCGCCGATAAGGTGCAGATTCAACAGGTTCTCCTGAATCTGATGCGCAACGCCATCGAGGCGATGGAAGACACCGATAACCGGGAACTCGTCGTGTCGACGGCGCAAGCGCCAGAAAATCTGGTGGCGATCAGCGTGGCCGACACCGGCGCCGGAATTTCGCCTGAGATAAGCGCGCAGCTGTTTCAGCCGTTCATCACAACAAAACGCCAGGGGATGGGCGTCGGTCTATCGATTTCGCGCACCATCATCGAGGCGCATGGCGGCTCTATCGCACCGCGGCCCAACCCTGGAGGAGGGACGGTGTTTTGCTTCACGCTGCCCGCGGTCGCCAAGGAGGAAGTCGGCGATGCCATCTGAAAAGGAGATCGTGCACATCATCGATGACGATGAGGCCCTTCGTGAATCGCTCACTTTCTTGCTGCGGACGGTACAAATTGAGGTGCAGAGCCATCCGTCTGCTATCGCCTTCCTCGATGCGCTGCCCGATACAAGCTCGAGCTGCATCATAACCGACGTGAGAATGCCCGGCATGAGCGGGGTCGAGCTGCTAAGGCGATTGAAGGAACTCAACGTCGCCGTACCGGTCATCGTCATCACCGGTCATGGCGATGTTCCGCTGGCAGTCGAAGCCATGAAAAGCGGCGCAATAGACTTTCTGGAAAAGCCTTTCGACAATGATGTGCTGCTGGCAAGTGTCCAATCAGCACTGAGGCAGCAGAACGGTGAGACAAAGCGCCACACCGAACGCGTGGAGATCGAAAGCCGGCTGGCTGCACTCTCCAACCGCGAGCGTGACGTGCTTGGCGGATTGGTGGCCGGCCGCGCCAACAAGCAGATCGCCTTCGACCTCGGCATCAGCCCGCGGACCGTGGAGATCTACCGGGCGAACCTCATGAACAAAATGCAGGCGGGAAGCCTGTCCGATCTCGTGCGCATGGCGCTCATTGTCGGGATTGTCGGATCAGAGTGAGCTGATGACCCCGATCGCAGGGTCTCTCGCCGCCGGCCCCCCGGAGGGGTAGTTGCGGAGCGTTTTTGCGCGTCCGGCGCCCTTGCCGAAGGAAATTCGGCCCGAGCGACTGCTCCCGCCCCGAATTGAGCCACATCAATGCGACCGCACCAATCGCCTTCCATAGTGCCGCAAAATCGCGTGCAGAACGCAAAGGTTAAGGCGCGGAAAAGCGATGACGCCGCAGTCCCAATTGATGGTGCAAACTCCGGTCGTCGTGGTCGTCGACGACGACCCGGCCGTTTGCAATTCGCTGAAATTCTCCCTTGAATTGGAAGGGTTTACGGTGCACGCCTATCCCAACGGTGCTGAGCTCCTCTATTCCGGCGACATCAATGCCTGCAACTGCTTCGTCATCGACCAAAGGATGCCGGGCATGAGCGGAATGGAGCTGATCGCAAAATTGCGCGAGCGGAAGGTTTTGACGCCCGCCATTCTCATCATTAGCCAGCCCAATGCCACGCTGAGCGCGCGCGCGGCCACGGCTGATATTCCTATTGTCGAAAAGCCGTTGCTTGGCAACGCGCTCTTGGACAGAATCCGCGAGGCGTGCCAGCGAGGCTGATGGGCCGTTCGCTCTTGACGACGAAAGCCTCACGATAAGTATTCAGTGAACCATTTGTCATGATGGGTGTTTGCCGAATGAGCCCGGGAAATTCCGGGAGCCTATTCCAATACATGCAGTAGCCGCATCTCCTGCCCCGGCGTCAAGGCACGGTGCGCTTGATCCAAATCAATGTGCACATTTGATTCAAGCGCAGGATATCGGATCTCATGTACGAGCCGGCGGGTCATCACATTCCGCACTTCGCGTTCCTCTGGCCGGCGCTTGCAGCCGCCTCGGCACGCGAAATGGCGGCGCTTGCCGCAAGGCAATTCACCAGTCTTGCCCTCGGATATGATGGGCCCATGGCGCGGCAGCCGAAATGGACGACGCCGCACACGATCGCGCTTGAACTCAAAACCGTGCAGTTGCGAGATTTCAGCGCCCCCACCCTACCCTCCCCCGCTCGCGGGGGAGGGAAGGGTGGGGGAAGCTTTCCCACATTGCTGTGCGCGCCCTTCGCCTTGCATGGCGCGGCAGTCAGCGACCTTGCCACCGGGCACAGTCTCGTCGCCGCATTGCGCAAAGCCGGGCTAAGACGGCTGTTTGTAACAGACTGGCGTTCGGCGATTGCTGAAATGCGCTTTCTCGGTATCGATGACTATCTCGCCGACCTCAACGTGCTGGTCGACGAGATCGGCGCTCCGGTCGATCTCATCGGCTTGTGTCAAGGTGGGTGGATGGGGCTGATCTACGCCGCACGGTTTCCTGGAAAGGTTCGCAAGTTGGTTTTGGCCGCCGCGCCCATCGACCTAGCCGCCGCTTCGTCACCCTTGTCGGCGCTCGCCGAGGCGAGCCCTCTGGCGGTGTTTCACGAGTTGGTGCGCCTCGGCGACGGCCTTATGCCTGGGCGCAACGTGCTGAAGTTCTGGGGACCGGAAACGGTTGAGGCTGAGAATATTCGGCAATTGCTGCAGACCGAAGAGGCGATCGGTTCTCCGGCTTTCAGCTATCTCGAAGCCCTGTTCCAGGACTGGTATTCCTGGACCCTCGACCTGCCTGGGAAATATTTTCTTGAGGTCGTAGAGAGACTTTACAAACGCAATGAACTCGCAACCGGCGGCTTCATTGCGTTGGGAGCACGGATCGATCTCGCGATGCTGAGAGCGCCGATCTTTCTGCTCGCAGCACGCGACGACGAGTTGGTGGCTCCGCCGCAATTGTTCGCGGTCGAGCGTCTGGTTGGCACCGAGCCGGACAATCTACGCAAGGCGACCGCCCCGTGCCGGCATGTGGGGCTGTTCATGGGCAAGAGAATTCTGGAGGACGTGTGGCCTGGTGTGGTGCGTTGGCTCGTGGAACCGCCGCTGTTCCATCCAAAACATGTCCATGCACCAATAGTGGAGCCTGCACATTAGACGAACGACCACGACAGCCCTTAGTCACTGCTGCAACACGTGAACGTCCGGCGCGTCGCACAGCGCCGGAGGGCCTGATTGAGGCGCGGTGAGCCCATGCAGGTTGTTGATCACGCTTCTGCCTGCAGCCGTCCGTTTATGGATCCCCCTTACGCAGAGCGTACCACAATTTCGCTACGGCTTCTTCGGGGGAGTCGGCCATCGCATATTTCTCAGGGGATTTGCTTTCCGCAGTCCAGATTGTTTTCTCGATGAACAAACGCCTAAAGCTATGGCCGCAAGCCTCTATGAGGTCGGAGAGGCTCGGACAGTAATATCCATCCTTGATGTCCTGCAGATGATGCTGCAGCTCGTAATTAGTTATAGTCACTCCATGCTCGCGTGCCGCATCCGTCCATCTAGTGTTGTTTTCGTTCGGAAAAAATTTATGCCCGATCTGGTAACCCTGGATCGGAAAACCGGCGGCCTTTAGTTCCTTTGCCAGTTTGCGGTTCATTGCACAGCAAACCTCGCTCGCGGCAGCGACAGCTGCCCATGCAACTGATGGGGCACCGCGACAGCCGAGAAATTGATCTAGCTCAATTCGCTTACGAACAGCGACTGCAATTTTGATGTTAGCCGAAAAGGAGAATAATCATGTTGCCTAAGACCGTGATCACGGGTTTGGCCGTGGCCGCCCTCGTTGTCGGAACCGCGCTTATGCCGACCGGCGCATCAGCCCAACGTGGCGGCCACGCAGGCGCATAGAGACCCCACGGATAAATCCCGCCCCAGCCAGCAAAGCCTCCCCGGAAGCCTCCGCCGTGAAAGCCTCCTCCGCCGTGAAAGCCTCCGCCACCATGAAAGCCTCCGCAGCCGTGGCCGAGGCCGCGACATCGGCCAGAGCGGCCGGCCTCTTCGATACGGATTAGCCCGGGTTCACTCCTGGAGCACGTAAGCACCCGGTGCGTCGCCGAGCGGCGGGTAGCCTGCTTGGGCTCCTCCCATCGGCGGTAATGTCGTCACCGCGCCGGAACGGTCGCTCAGCCACGCAACCCATTGCGGCCACCAGGAACCCTCCGTGCGTTGCGCCTCAGCCAAGAACCGCTCCGGATCGAGGTAATGCTGGGTCATCCGCTTGGTGTGCATCCGGAAGCTGCGTCCGGCGTGGCCCGGTTCCGACACGATGCCGGCATTATGGCCGCCGACCGTGAGCACATATGTTACTTCGCCCTCAATCTGCAGATTGATCTTGTAGGTCGATCGCCATGGCGCGACATGGTCGCGCTCCGTGCCCACGGCGAAGAGCGGCGCGCGAATATCGGTGAGCGTGACAGGCTTGCCGGCGACCACGAAACGGCCTTCCGCCAGATCGTTATCGAGAAAGAGCTTGCGCAGATACTCCGAATGCATGCGATAGGGCATGCGCGTCGCATCCGCATTCCACGCCATGAGGTCCGTGTCCGTCATCGTCTGGCGTTCGCCGAGCATGTAGTCGTGGATGACCCGTGACCAGACCAGGTCGTTCGAGCGCAACATCTGGAATGAGCCGGCCATCTGCCGGCTGTCGAGGAAGCCCTGCTCCCACATCATGTCTTCGAGGAAGGCGAGCTGGCTCTCATTGATGAACAGCATCAATTCGCCGGCCTCGGTGAAGTCGGTCTGGGCGGCGAGCAGCGTGAGCGTCGCAATCCGATCATCGCCGTCGCCGGCCATTGCCGCCGCCGCGATCGACAGCAGCGTCCCGCCCAGGCAATAGCCGACCGCATGCACTTTGCAATTCGGCACGACCGTACCCACGGCGTCGAGGGCGCTCATCACGCCGAGCGTTCGATAATCCTCCATGCCGAGATCGCGATCGTCGGGCCCGGGATTCTTCCAGGAGATCATGAACACCGTGAAGCCCTGTTCGGTGAGGTACTTTACGAGGGAATTCTGCGGCGAGAGATCGAGGATGTAATATTTCATGATCCAGGCGGGGACGATGAGGATCGGTTCGGGTCGTACCTCGGCGGCCGCCGGTGCGTACTGGATCAACTCGATGAGGCGGTTGCGATAGACGATTTTGCCCGGCGTTACCGCAACATCGCGGCCCACGACGAAATTCTCGGTGCCGACCGGCTTCTTGCCGCCGACGGCGCGCTCCCAATCCTCGACGAAATTCCGAAACCCTTGGACCAGATTGAGGCCGCCAGTACTCATCGTGCGCCGGAGGATTTCGGGATTGGTCAGCGGAAAGTTCGACGGCGCAACCATGTCGAGGAGCTGGCGTGACCCAAACTGAACCATCTCCTCGTGCCGTTTCGAAACGCCGCGCACGCCGGTGGTTGCGTTGTGCCACCATTGCTGTTGCAGCAGAAATGTCTGGTAGATGAAGCTGAAGGGCCATTTCTGCCAGTTTTCGTCGACAAAACGCCGGTCCTGCGGCAGCGGTTCAATGCAGCATTCCGTATTTTCGCCCTCAATGGCGTAGCGACTGACGTAATTTCCGAACCGAATTCCCTTGCGGATCGCCTTGTCCATGAGCTGCATGCGCTTGCCCGGCGAATAAGCGAGATGCGTTGCCCAATCCAAATAGGCGTGAGCGAGCGCGGCCGGCGAGAGCCCGCCGGTAAAGCGTGCAATGGCGGCATGCAGCGAGCGATCGGTGACGTCCGCGAGCGCCGTTACACTGTAGGAGTCGCGCTCTTCCGGCGCGATCGTCGCACGGACAGCGACGGGCGCTTCGCGGGCCATGCTTTTTGGCAAACTTGATGGAATCAGCGCGTTCGCAGGGCTTGCGCCAGCCGTCGCCGCCGCATCGTCTGTCGAAGCCGCGATTTTTCGTGAAATTTGTGCCGGTTCAACCATGGATCACCTCAAATCCGCGGATGTGCCTAGATCTGGAAACGCTAGTCCGTTCCGCCGCGGCCGCCTATGATCTATGTCAATCCGGCGTCGACGAGATAACGCAGTCGCGTATGGACCTCATTCGGTCATCCGCGGATATATGCGTGTCGCAATCATTACGAGAACTGAACCCACAATTATCAAGACCGCAAGATCGTGACCAAGACCGAATGTGCTTTCCCCTCCCCGCAGCATGAGAGTGCGGAGGCCGTCGACCTCATAGGTGAGCGGGTTGAGCGATGAGATGGCTTTCAGCCATCGCGGCATGAGGTCGATGGGATAGATCGCATTGCTGGCGAAGAAGATCGGCATGGTTAGAACCTGCCCAATCCCCATGAAGCGCTCGCGCGTCTTCACGATGCAGGCAATGATCAGCGAAAAGGTCGAAAACAGTCCGGCTCCAAGCGCGATGAACACTACGACCAAGGCGATGCGCCAGGGTTCGAAACTGAGATGAACGCCCATAATAGCGGCGCAGACGTAGATAACGACAGCTTGAGAAAGACCGCGGATCGTGGAGGAGAGCGCTTTGCCGATGACAAGGGCGCTGCGGGGCGCCGGGCTCACCATATAGCGGTGAAGGACGCCGAGATCGCGTTCCCAGATCGCCGAAATTCCATAGAAGATGGCGACGAACAGCACGCTTTGCGCAAGGATGCCGGGAGCAAGGAAATCGAGATAGGGAATTGTGCCCGAACTCAATCCGCGGACCTGCGCCATGACCTCGCCGAATAGGACGAGCCAAAGCACCGGCTGTACCGCACGGCTCAAGAGCTCCCAGGGATCATGCCGCAGCTTGCGCACTTCTGCATCGGCAACGGCAAAAACTTGCGTGGCGTAACCAGCCGCTAAAAAGCGAAAACTAGGCGTGCTCGCGGGCGCTGCGGCGTGTCTCTCGGACGTCACGGTATCCTCCTTCGGATTCGATCTCGCCACCGGTAAGCGCTGCAAAAACATCGTCCAAGGTCGCCGTCGGGCCAAGCATCGCTTTCAGCTCGGCCGGCGTACCGACTGTCTCGACTTTGCCGGCGTGCAGCACGGCGACGCGATCGCAGAGCTCCTGTGCTTCATCCATGTAGTGTGTTGTTACGATAATGGCGGCCTGCAAATCACCACGAAGTTCGCGCACGTGATTCCAAACCGTGTGACGTCCGGTAGGATCCAAACCTACAGTCGGTTCATCCATGAACAGTACCGCGGGTCGGTGCAGCGTGCTTTGAGCGATCTCGAGCCGTCGGATCATGCCGCCCGAATAGTTACGCACCAGACGGTCGCGGACCTCCGAGAGCCCCATCATGGCGAGGGCAGCCGCTATCCTGCGCTCGCGCTCGGAATGCGGGATCAGATAGAGCCGCGACGACAGCAGCAGGTTCTCATAACCGGTTAGCTCGCCATCGGCGGATAGAAGCTGAGGCACATAGCCGATGTGCTTTCGCACTTCGCCCGGCTGCGTCATCACGTCGAAGCCAGCGACAAACGCACGCCCCGCAGACGGCGGTAGCAGCGTCGTGAGCATCTTGATGAGCGTGCTTTTGCCGGCGCCGTTGGGCCCGATGAGGCCGAAGATTTCGCCGGAATTGATCGTCAGGGAGACGTCGGACACCGCGGTGACACTGCCAAATCGGCGGGTCAGATCAAATGTTTCCACGACGGCCGACGGAATTTGCGTTCGGTCTGGCGTCGGCGCCTCATCGGGCATCGTCATTCATCGCCTCATCGCGCTACGCGGCGTTGGAACCGGCATCCATCTGACGCAGCGATGCCGGGCCGGTTGCAGATTGCCCGGCGGACCCGGTTTTGCTTTTGATCCAAGTCAAGGTGCGAAGCGTCAGTCTCTGCTCGTGCTGCTACTATGCATTTTTCTGCGATGTGCGGGTAGGCCATGGACCTCAAAGACGCAATCTACACACGGCGTGCCGTACGAGATTTCACGGCCGAGCCGGTGGGTGAAACGACTATTCGCGAGCTTATCGATGCCGCCGTTCAGGCGCCGACCGCGGTCAATGCGCAACCTTGCTCATTCTGCGTCGTCCGCGACAAAACGGTGCTCGCCACCATATCGCGTGAAGCAAAAGCGCATATGGTGAGAACGACCCCGATCGGGCTCATGTCGCACCATTTCAACGAGATATTGAACGATGCGAATTTCGACATTTTCTATCACGCACCCGTGCTCATTGTGATTTCTACCGTGGCTGAGGTTCCATGGGCCGTCGAAGACTGCGCGCTCGCCGCGGAGAATCTGATGCTCGCAGCGCGCGGCGCGGGGCTGGGAACGTGCTGGATCGGATTTTCCCAAGGCTGGCTTGGGACGCCCGAAGGCAAGGCACTCCTGAAGCTGCCGGCGGCATACAAGCCCGTTGCCCCGATCATCGTCGGGCATCCGAAATCGGCGCCGCCACCGGTGCCCAGAAAAGAGCCGGAAATCCGCTGGGTCGGCCCATAGTGTCGGCGACGCGAATGCCTCCAGAGGGTTTGCCGCGGGCCCAATCGCGATGAAAGAGCTGCCGTTATCCAAGGTCTATCAATTGCTGGAACCGGGGCCGGTGGGGCTGCTGACGACCGCGCGCAAAGGACGCGCCAACGTCATGACCATGTCCTGGCACATGATGATCGAGTTCGAGCCGCCGCTGGTCGCCTGCGTCGTCAGCAACGCCAATTACAGCTTCGCTGCGCTACGCGCCGCAGGCGAATGCGTGATCGCCATTCCGGCGCGCAGATTGGCGACGAAGGTGGTGAAGGTCGGGAATTCGTCGGGCCGCGACATCGACAAATTCGCGGCGTTCGGACTGACCAAAATGCCGGCCGCGCGCGTCGCCCCGCCGCTCGTCGCCGAGTGCTTTGCCAATCTCGAATGCAAGGTGACCGACAGGCGTTTTGTGAACAAATACAACATTTTCATTCTCGAAGTGCTCAAGGCCTGGATCGATCCGGCGCAGAAAAATCCAAAAACCATTCACCACCGCGGCTATGGCACGTTCGTCGTCGACGGTCGCACGATCAAGCTGAAGTCGCGGATGCGGTGATACGACGCCTGCCAGCAGATTACCGCTGGGCCACGGCCTGGAGGATCGCGCGTCGGATGAGTGTCTCGAACAGCGGCAGTTTGTAAGCGTTCTTGGCGAGCGGGGTGGCGCCGTCGAGCGCGGCGCGCGCGGCTTGTGCGGCTGTGCTCTCGTCGATCCGTTTCCCGGTGAGCGCGGCTTCGGCTGTTTTTGCCCGGTGCGGCACGGGTGCCGCTGCGCCAAGGATGATTGCGGCGCGTTTGCAGGTGCCATCGGTGTTGAGATCGAGCGTGACGGCCACATCGGCGAGCGGCCAGTCGAACGAATCCTTCTCGCCCTGCTTCACGTGAGCCATGCGCACGCTCGGTGGCAGTTTTGGCAGGCGGATCGCCGTCAGGATCTCTTGCGGCTTCAAATCGTTCTCGCGCTGGAGATCACGATCCGACGGGACGAAGAAATCCTCCAGCAAGAGCCGGCGCGTCGCAGCCGCGGCACTGGTGAGTTCTACCGTCGCGCCCAGGGCCACCAGCGCGGTGGCCGCCGTCGAGGGGTGAACGATCGCGCACGCCATATTGTTGAAAATCGCATGGTATTGATTTTCGCCCGAAATGGCGAAGCAGTGGCCGCCGCCTTTCCGCAAACAGCGATAAGCATGCGAGCGGAAATACCAGCAGCGCGGGCGCTGAAGAAGATTGCCGCCCAAGGTCGCGACGTTGCGGATTTGCGGACTCGCCGAGGTGCTCATTGCGCCGGCGAGCGCGGGGTAACGCTGTTGTAGAGCAGGATGAGCGGCGAGTGACGCCAGGGTGGCCATCGGTCCGATGCGCAAGTCGCCGTCCTCCTCTTCGGCGATCGCATCGAGCCCAGGCACCTCTTTCAGGTTTATGATCTTCGCCGGCGCCAGCAGGCCTTCCTTCAGGAGGTCGAGGAGGTCGACACCGCCGGCCTTCACGACGGATATCTCGCTGCGATCCGTGCTCTCGGGAGCGGCAGTCATCGCGTTGGCCACGGTCGCCGACGCCGCGGCCGCAGCTTCGGAAATGGTTTTGGCATTCGCCCAGGCGAAGCGGTTCACGGCTTCAACTCCTCTGTGGGACCTTGCCGAGCGCGGCGAGCACCGCCGCCGGCGTCATCGGTATGCTGCGCAGGCGGACGCCGATGGCGTTGTAGACGGCGTTGGCGATTGCAGGCGCCGTCGCAATGTTGGACGGCTCGGCGATGCCATAGGCATCGGTCGCGCTTTGCCCCTGATAGTTCTCCAGGACCACGACATCGATTAGCGGCGACTCGCGCGGGCCGACGAGCTTGTATTGCTCCAAATTCGGGTTGACCATGCGCCCGGTATGCTCGTCGAGGATGCGGTCCTCGAACAGGGCGTAGGACACGCCCATCAACACGCCGCCGTGCACCTGGCTTTCGATCTGCCGTGGATTCATCGGCCGGCCGCAATCCTGGACAGCGACCACGCGCTCCACGCGCACGATGCCCGTCTCGACGTCGACCGCCACTGCGGCGAATTGAACGCCTCCCAAATCCTGCTGCGCCAGAGCGGCATCCCCCATCCGCCGCCGAAACCCCGCATAGTCGTCGCTGCGCGAAGCGACGGCGCTAATGCGATCGGTACGCAGCCGCGCGGCGGCCTCGTGGAAGCTGATGCCGCGGCTCGTGTCGTCGCGGACCAAGATTTTTCCGTCGCGTGCGAAAAGGTCCTCGGGGGCCGCGTTGAGCGCAAGCCCCGCCTCGCGTAAGAGCGATTGCAGCACGCGCCAAGCAGCGGTGCGCGCCGGCGGTGTGATCGAAGCGGTCGCGCGGCTGCCGTAAGAGGGTGGGCCAGGCGGAAATTCGGTGTCGCCAATGCGCACCGTGATCTCGTCGGCACGAAGTCCAAAAACCTCGGCGACAGTCTGCGCCATCACCGTCCCGGTGCCGGTGCCGATGTCCTGCACGCTCGAGAGCACCTCGACCGAGCCGTCGCGCAGCACGCGCACCTCGCAGGACGAGTCGAGCTGCACATTGGCCATCCAGAGCGATTGCGCCACGCCCAGGCCGCGCTTGACGGGACCCGGATCGGCGCCGGGGACGTGCCGGCGCTGCCATTCGATCCGCTCGGCGCCGATGCACCGCTCCTCGTGCCGCACCGGACTCGGATCGATGCGATCGCGCAGGACGAGCGGATCGATGGCAAGCCGTTCGGCCAATTCGTCGATCGCTTGCTCAAGCCCGTAGGCGCCGGGTGTGTTGCCGGGTGCACGCATCGCGCAACCCGGTCCGGCATTGATGAATACGTCGTGCTGCGCGCCGTCGAAATTGGCACAGGCATAAAGCGCCTCGGCGTTAAAGCCGACGCCGGCGCCAAGCGCAACGCCCGCCGTGCCGTAGCTTAGGAGCGAGATTGCCGTCAGCGCGCCGTCGCGTTTTGCGCCGATGCGCAATCGCTGCCAGGTCGCCGGACGGTTGCCCGCGTCCATTTGTTCTTCTTCCCGGTCGAGCATAAGGCGAACCGGCGCGCGGGCGCGGCGGGACAGCTCCACGGCGATACGTCCATAATTGCCGAGCGTCGACTTGGACCCGAATCCTCCGCCCATGGCATCGACGATCACGCGGACGCGATTGAGCGGCAAGCCGAACTCCTCCGCCAGCTCGTGTCGCACGCCGGTCGTGTATTGCGTGGACATGTAGACGGTCAGCCCGTCCGCGCGCCAATCGGCAACGATCCCGTGCGGCTCCAGGCAGCAATGGGTCTGCACCTGGGTGCGATACTCGCCTTCGACGACGACGTCGGCTTGGGCGAAGCCTTGCGCCACGTCACCGCGTCTGGCGATTGCCGGTCCACGCACGTTGCCGTTGAGCGGCAGATTAGTGGGCGCGGGAAAACCCGAGGGATGTCCGAGGGGCGCTGTGGCGCTGTCATAGACTGCAGGTGCGCCTGGATCGCGCGCCTGGTTCATCTCGGCAACGAACGGCAACGAATGGTAGTCGACGCGGATCAAGTGCAACGCCTCTTGCGCCGTCGCCCTCGAGACGGCGGCGACGGCGGCGACGGGCGCGCCGATATAGCGCAACTCCGCGCTCGTCGGAGCATCCGGAGTAGCTATCGGCAGCACTGCGCGCACGCCGGGATGGCGCGCCGCCGCGGAAACGTCGATAGAGCGCACGACCGAATGCGGCATCGGCGAGCGCAGGATGCGGGCATGCAGCATGCCGGGGAGAGAAACGTCGGCAGTGAAGCGAACCGCACCCGTCACTTTGGCTCGCCCATCCTGCCGCGGCACCGGCTTCCCGATCACCGCGAGTTCGCCGTTCGGCGGCAGCGCCGGCGGCTCGTCGGCGGGGATCGCTCGCTGGACTTGGCCGAGGCCAACGCTGGCGATGCCTGAGGGAAACGTCTCGGTGCGCAGGTCTTCTAGCTTCGCCATGGTCATCCCTTGGGTGCTTTGGCCGCGGCGAGCGTCGCGGCGACGACATGCGGATAGGTGCCGCAGCGACAGAAGTGGCCGCTGATCGCAGCGCGGACATCGTCGGCGTTCGGCTCCGCCGTATGCTCGAGGAGCGCCGCGCAGGTCATGACCATCCCCGGCGTGCAGAAGCCGCATTGCAGCGCGTCGTGCTCGATGAAGGCTTGCTGCACCGGATGCAGCGTGTCGCCTTCTGCGAGACCCTCGATCGTCGTGACGCTGCGCGCGCCGACATCGATGGCGAGAATCATGCAAGAGCAGATCGGCAGGCCGTCGAGCCAGACGGTGCAGGCGGAGCAGGCACCGCGATTGCAGGCGATTTTGGTCCCCGTCAGGCTCAAAGGTCCGCGCAGTGCCTCGGCCAGCGTCATTCGCGGCTCGGCCTGCAGCGTCCGCGTTGCGCCATTGACGTTCAGGGTGATGGGATCCGCCTGCGGACCGGCGGCCGACGCGGGGCCGCTTTCGACCCCCTGAGCCTGGGCGATAATCGCCGATGTTGCGTTGACCATTGTCGCTCCAGCCGTTGTCAGAGCGAAGCCGCGAAGAAACGAGCGACGCGATAGATCACGCTGCACGCCGCGCCTCCACCTTGAATTGCCGCGTTCGCCGCCTGAGTACCGACGCAACTTAGGACCTCGCCACTCCAAGGCCTTGATGTAGGTCAAGCTGCGCAGGCGGCGAAGCAGCGTTCGCAACAACGCCTCATGGGCGGATTTCGTTCCGGCATTCGAAATTCTGACATGGATCAAAGAAGAAAAGGTCCATATCAGGCATAAAGCGCGACAAACGACATAGGAGGCGATGCAATGCCTTCGCCGTTTGCTCTTCGAACAAAAGCCGGAACAGCCACGCAGAACCGCACCAGACGGGCATGGTTGCTCGTCGCCATCGTGACCGCCGGGATCGCCATAGCCGGCTATTTCGAAAGAGGCGCGCTGCAAAATTGGTTCGCCGGACCGCCCGCGGCCCCCACTATCCTGGTTTCGGGCAACATCGAGGCGCACCAGAGCGTGCTCGGCTTCAAGACCGTGCAGTCACGCATCGTCGAGCTTCCGTTCGACGAGGGACAATGGGTGGATGCCGGCACGCTCATAGCCCGGCTTGACGACTCCGATTACCGCCAGCAGGTGGCGATCAACGAGGCGGCGCTCGACATGCAACAGCGTCAGCTTGCGGCTGCGGAGCAGAACCTCACGGCGTCCCAGCAGATCGTCGAGAGCGACGCCGCGGATCTTGAGTTCAGGCAACAAGAATATGACCGCGCCGATACGCTGTTAAAGAAAGGTGCGGGCACCGTCGAACAGCGCGATCAGACCTACGCCGCCTTGCGGCAATCGACGGCCGCGCATCAGCGCGATCAGGCGCTGCAAAACGCCGCCGAGCGGCAGGTCGAACTTGCGACGGCCGCAATCCGCAGTGCGACGGAAACGCTGAAAATGTCGCAGATCATCCTCGGCTACACGATTTTGCTCGCGCCATTCTCAGGCGTCATCCAGGTGCGGCAGGCGGAATTGGGGGAAATTATGGTCCCGGGCACGCCGGTGGTCACTCTCGCCGATCTCGATCACGTCTGGCTGCGCGCCTACATCAACGAGACCGACATCGGAAGGGTTCGTTACGGACAGAGCGCGACCGTCACGACCGATACTTATCTGGGAAAGACCTACACGGGGCGTGTTTCTTTCATCTCCGCGAACGCCGAGTTCACGCCGAAGAGCGTGGAGACGCATGCGGAACGTGTCACGCTGGTCTACCGCATCCGCATCGATATCGACAATCCATCGCACGAGCTGGTTCCCGGCATGCCCGCCGACGCGATGCTGCAAGCGCTTTCCCCGGGTGGGTCATGAACGCGGCGCGCGAACCCATTGTTGAAGCCAACGAGTTGACCAAGCGTTTCGCTGCGGTCGCCGCCGTGAATGGCCTTAGTTTCACGGTGAGCCGCGGAGAGATTTTCGGCCTGGTCGGGCCCGACGGCGCCGGCAAGACTGCGACGATGCGAATGCTGGCCGGCGTCATGCAACCGGATAGCGGTAGCATCGTCATCGACGGTGTCGACGTCGTGTCGGACCCCGAGGCTGGCAAGCCTCATATCAGCTACATGCCGCAACGGTTCGGTCTCTACGAGGACCTCACCGTCGACGAGAACATCCGTTTCTATGCCGATCTGTTCGAGGTCCCGACGGCCGTTCGAGAGGAGCGCGCGAGCCGGCTGCTGGCTGCGTCCGGAATGAGCCAATTCCGTGCGCGCCTCGCCGGTCAGCTCTCAGGGGGCATGAAGCAAAAGTTGGGCCTCACCTGCGCATTGGTCCATACGCCGCAAATTCTCTTGCTCGACGAGCCGACCACCGGCGTCGATCCAGTCTCGCGCCGCGATTTTTGGCGCATTCTGTATGGGTTGCGCGAGGAGGGCGTCACGATCCTGATCACCACCGCCTATCTCGACGAGGCGGAACGCTGCAACCGTTTGGCGCTCCTGCACAATGGCCGCGTGCTTTATTGCGACACGCCGGCCGCGCTCAAACAGCGCATGCCCGGGGCGGTCGTGGCCATTTCGTCCAGCGCCGGGCGGGACGTGCGCTCGGCCATCGTCGCGCTCGAAGGCGTGAGCAACGTCATCATGGTCGGCGGCGGCGTTCATGCCGTTGTCGACGATGCGCGTTTACGGATTCCCGAGCTGCGCAATGCCTTGCAACGGGGCAACGTTCCTTTCGAAGAAATCGCTGTCGCCGCACCGAGCATCGAGGACGTGTTCGTGGCGCTGCTCGAAGACGAAGGCAAGACGCTATGAGCGACAGCCAAGCAGCCGATGCGCAAATCGTCGCCGAGGACCTGGTCAAGCGTTTTGGCAGTTTTGTCGCGGTCGATCACGTCAGCTTTCACATCGGGCGCGGCGAGGTCATGGGATTCCTCGGTCCGAACGGCGCCGGAAAGTCGACGATCATCCGCATTCTCTGCGGCTTGCTGCGCCCGAGCGCCGGTCGCGCGCTGGTCGCCGGCATCGACGTGGCGCGCGATCCGGAGCGAGTGCGCGAGCATATTGGCTATATGTCGCAAAAATTCTCGCTGTACCGCGATCTCACTGTCGAGGAGAATCTGCGCTTCTTCGGCGGCATCTATCGCGTCCCGCGCGAGGAGCTTCCCGAGCGGATGCGGTTCGCGATCGACATGGCCGGGCTGGGCGGGCGCGAGAAGGCGTTGGTGGCGACGCTCGCCGGCGGCTGGCAGCAACGCCTGGCGCTCGGTTGCGCGGTGCTGCATCGGCCGCCGATCCTGTTTCTGGACGAGCCCACATCGGGCGTCGAACCGACATCGCGGCGGCGTTTTTGGGAACTTATCCACACGCTCGCCGCTGACGGCGTCACGGTGCTGGTCTCGACCCATTACATGGACGAGGCCGAATACTGCCATCGCGCCGCCTTGATCAATCAGGGTCGGATCATCGCCATCGGCAGCCCGGACGAGCTCAAGCGGACGGCGCTCGGCGGCGAGCTTCTCCTGCTCGAATGCGCAGCGCTCGGGCCGACGCTGGCGGCGCTTCAGCAAGCGCCGGGAGTTCTCGATTGCTCCGTCTTCGGCAATGCACTGCATGTCCTCGTCAGCAACGCCGAGCGAAGCCTCAGCGAGCTGCCGGCCTATCTCGAGGCAAAAGGCCTGCGACCGACCCGTCTTGAGCGCATCCATCCCTCGCTCGAAGACGTCTTCGTGCAACTCATCGCCGTCGATACGGCCAAGCGGAGGCAGGCGGCATGAAGTTTCGCCGGCTCAAGGCCATCGCGGTGAAAGAAGTTTTGCAAATCTGGCGCGACCCGCGCAGCTTGATGATCGCGCTGTTGCTTCCGTTCACGCAGATGTTTCTCCTCGGCTACGGGGTCAATCTCGACCTCAAGCACATTCCAGTCTGCACCTTCGACCGCGAGGGCAGCCAGCTCAGTCAGGCGCTGCTCAAGCACTTCCAGGAGTCGCAGTACTTCGCCATCAAGCATAACGTCAAAAGCTACCCGGAAGTCGTGGCGGCAAT
>Ga0181536_10003290_pt1 | contig 17669 bp, 22 predicted proteins | sample PEATcosm2014_Bin_41_FD_121105 | JGI IMG/M metagenome (GOLD analysis project Ga0181536, IMG submission 121105) | Peatland microbial communities from MTU Mesocosm Facility, Houghton, MI, USA - PEATcosm2014_Bin17_60_metaG | ecosystem: Environmental > Terrestrial > Soil > Wetlands > Peat | place... | reverse complement strand
GACGTTTTGCGCGTTCGCGACCACCGAGCCGGGTGCGGGATCGTCAACGAACCTCAGCACCTTCGTGACTTCGGCGACCACCGCCACAAGCTGAGGGGCCGCACCGAGGTAGCCGGTGGGAACCGTCGTCTCGACCACGAAGTAGTTACCCGGTGTCACGTCCTCGCTGGAGAGACAGGAGGAGCTCGCCAACGGGATCTGGCACCCCCATCGGGTCGCGGCACCGGGCTGACCCCTGTCATCGGTGTAGAGCGTGAAGCCGGCGCCGCCGAGGGGCTCGCCGGCGGCAGTCGTCTTCAGCACCTGGACCTGGCCTGTCGTCGTCCACGCAAAGGCGTTGGTGGCGAAACCAAGGACGAGGGTGCTCGAGGTGAGGACCAATCCCCCGGCCATGAGCGCTCGAGCGATGACAAGTCGTCGTCTCTGCATGTGACCACCTCCATCTACCGGCGAACCCGGCGATCAGGTGAATCTCACTACTTGTCACGATATGAGCACGCCACGCGTCACAACAGGGTAACAAGTCCCACTTTCCGCAGGGCTACACCCGCTTCTAGCGGTTGAAGGGCGCGGCAGCCGACGGGTGGTCGAAGGTCAGGACCCGGACGCACGCCGGTGGGGCTCGCTGTCCCCGCACGATGGCAGGGCTTCGCGATCTCCGCCCTGACTTCGTGGCCGTCAAAGACCGGTCAGCACCCGGGCGATGCGGTCCCACACCGCCGTCGGAACCAGCGACCGGGCAACCGCGATGCCCTGGGCGTCTCGTCCGACCAGATACCGCGCCCTCGGTGCGCCGACGGTGAGGGCCTTGCCGATGACCCTGGCGACCACATCGGGGCCGGCCATGACGGCCGAATAGGGCTCGAGGAGGGCGAGAACCTGGCGGTACTCCGCCTCGTAGCTCGAACCGGCCCGCCGGGCCAGTTCCGCCTCCATCTGCTCCCAGATGTGGGTCTTGACCCCACCGGGTTCGACCAGGACGACCTTGACGGCATCGCGAGCGACCTCGACGCGCAAGGCATCGGAGACAGCCTCGAGGGCGTGCTTGGACGCTTGGTACCAGCCACTGAACAGCGTGGTCGCCACTCCGTAGATCGACGAGATGTTCACGATCCGACCCTCACCGATGGTCCGCATATGGGGCAGGGCCAGTCGGGCCAAGCGCATGGGCGCCACCACCATCGTTTCGAGCTGACGACGCGCCTCGTCGTCGTTGACATCCTCGATCGCACCGACACCTGAGTAGCCGGCGTTGTTGACGAGCGCCCACGGGCGGACCCGGTTCATGACGACGCGGCAGCGCTCGACGTCACCGACATCGAGAAGGACCGTCTCGACGGTCACGCCGGCGCTGGCCGCCGTCTCGGCCACGTGGGCCGCCTTGGCCCGCGAACGGACCGATCCGACCGAGCGGAACCCCAAGCCAGCGAGGTGCACCACCGTCGCCAGCCCGACACCCGAGTTCGCCCCGGTGGTGAGTACTGTTCGGCCGGTGCCGGGAACCACACCTCGGTTCGTCGGCTCGCTCTTGCTCACAGCACCACCGCCGCGTATCCGTTCATGGCACCGTTTCCAACTCCGATCCCCGGGAAGACCACGAGATCGCCCTCCGTCACCCGACCAGCCCGGCGATCCTCGTCAACGAGGATCAGCGTGCTCCCCGCCGAGGTGTTGCCGTAGCGATCAACGCTGACGACCCCATCGAACGATCGCCCGCGTGGCCGCAACAGGGGCGAATGTCCCATACGGGTCCGTGGGCCACGAGTGGCTCGGTCGGGCTGCCCTCGTCCGGCGGTGGTGGTGGCCGGTGGCATCGCCACCCGCGTCCGGTGGCGTCGCACTGCGGTCCGGCCACTGCTGGCGGCTCCCGAGGTAGCGGCGGCACCGGCGACGACACCGGCACCGGAACCGGCACCACCGAGCGACACCCCGGTCCCCGCGGTCGTGACCAAAGATGCGGGCCTTTGGCCCATCCGCCACAAAGCCCCGCGTCCTATGGTGCACCTAGCACCCGCGACGGGGAAGGGGACCGATGGAGCGAATGAGCACGCTCGACGCCGAGTTCCTCCACCTGGAGGACGGGATCGGCCACATGCACATCGGCACCGTGTGCGTGTTCGCCGATCCGCCTCCGTCGTACCACGAGATCGCGGCGATGGTCGCCACCAAGTTGCACCTGATCCCCCGATACCGCCAGCGGGTGAAATCGGTACCTTTCGAACTGGGTCGACCGGTCTGGATCGACGATCCCCACTTCAGCCTCGACTACCACCTGCGACACACGGCCCTGCCTGCGCCCGGTGACGACGCGGCGTTCTGCCGCTTGATGGGGCGGATCATGTCCCAGCCGCTCGACCGCGACCGCCCACTGTGGGAGACGTGGCTCGTCGAGGGTCTCGAGGGCGGCCATTGGGCCCTCGTGTTCAAGATCCACCACTGCATGGTCGACGGCATCGCCGGTATCGAACTCCTTCGCGTCATTTTGGACCTCGAGGTCGACACCGGGTTGGGTGCGCCCGAGCCCTGGGACCCTCGGCCGGAGCCTCACGGCGCGGCACTGGTGCTCGACGCCTGGGGTGGGCTCGCCGCCGATATCGTCGGCACCGTGCGTGAGGCTCCACGAGTCGTCACCCACCCGGTGCGCGCCATTCGGTCTGTCGTCGAGACGGCCCGGGGGCTTGCCCGCTTTGTCGGCGACCTCGGTGCCACCCCGCCACTGTCGATCGAGGGCAGCATCGGCCCCCACCGCACCTGGGCGCAGTCGTCGGCGAGCCTCGGGGACGTCCAGGCGATCCGCACGGCGTTCGGCGGCACGATCAACGACGTCGTGCTCACTGCGGTCAGCGGGGGCTACCGGGAGTTGCTCCTCTCGCGAGGCGAGGATGCCGATCGGGCACGTGTCCGGTCCATGGTCCCGGTGTCGACAAGGCACGATGACGGCCGTGGGCAGCCCGACAACCGGGTCTCGATCCTGCTCTACGACCTGCCCGTGCAGATCGCCGACCCGGTCGAACGCCTCCACGTCGTCCACCAACAAATGAGCGAGCTGAAGGCATCCCACATGGCCGAAGCCGGCGAAGTGGTCGTTACCGTTGGCAACCTTGCCCCACCGATGATCGTGGGTCCCGTGAGCCGCATGGTGGTTCGAGCCATTCACCGACTCCCGCAGCGCTCGATCAACACCGTCACGACCAATGTGCCCGGGCCCCAGTTTCCCCTGTACTGCCTCGGGCACGAGATGCTCGAGAACCGGCCCTTCGTCCCCATCAGCCACGGGGTCCGGGTGAGCACGGCGATCCTCTCCTACAACGGCCGCCTGTTCTTCGGTATCACCGGCGACTACGAGACAGCACCCGACGTCCAGGTCCTCGCCCTCGCCGCGTCGACCGGCATCGACCAGCTCGCGGCACGAGCGGTCGCTCGACGAGACGAGACACGACCCAGCAAGGCCCGATCCAAATCGAGCGCGAATTGACGGTGCCCGGCCGGAACCCAGACAGACACCGCCCCTTGCCGTAGCGCCGAGCGGTCCGATGACGCTGGCTTACGAGGCGCCTGCCGACCAGACCTCTGCGGTCGGAGCGGGCCATGCACCAACGGACATGGCTCGCTTTCTTCCGAGCAAGAGTTGTTTCAAGTCCGAGCCTTCACGGGTCGATGCATGCAGTATCCGGCTTGAAGAGACATCGGGCAGTTCCTTATCGCCCCCAGTGAAAGGTCGGTGCCCGGAATGCTGACTCACGGCCGCATGTCGTTTGCTCTTGCCCTCCCCCTGGCGCTGGCGGTGGTGCTGTCGGGCTGCTCCTCGACCAGCTCGAGCACAAAGGCGCCCACCACGAGCACTTCGACCACGTCGGCGGCCGCCGCGGTGCCGCCCAGTACCCTGGCGGGCGGTACCGTGGCCACGGGCAGCGTCACCTGCACCAACCTGACCGGCATGTTCACCTTCACCCCGCCGCTCACCGACGCGGGCACCAGCCCGGAAACGATCCAGATCTCGCTCACCGCCAGCGGCTGCGCGACGACGGGGTCGAGCGTCTCCCAGGTCACGAGCGCCACCGCGACGGCCACCATCAAGAGCGCGACCAACGGCTGTACCAGCCTGCTCACCTCGAAGCCGGTGGCAGTGGCCGTGGCGTGGAACCCAAGTTCCATCCATGCCAGCGTGGCCTCGTTCTCTGGCTACGCCATCGTGGCCGACGCTGCCGGCCACGTCGGCTTCGAACTGCCGGCCACCGGAGGCACGGCAAGCGTCGCCGGCTCGTTCGCCGGGTCTGACAACGGCGCCAAGTCGAGCGCGGCTGCGTATTCCGGATTCGCCCAGACTCAGCTCCTCACCGCCTGCGGGGCGGCCGGGGGCGTGCCGGCGATGCCCATCGCCTCGGGCACGGTGACCTTCGCCTGACCGGCGTCGCTTCAGAGCGTGGAGAGCGCCGGCTCGTCAGGGCTCTTGCCTCCGGTCGATTCGCCCGCGGACCAGGTGACCGTGAGGTGCACCCCGATCGGCAGCCATGAGGCCGGGATCGAGGCGGCCGGTGCGTCAGCGGTCGGAGGGAAGAGCCCGGCGTCCCTCGGCAACCGTGGATGGACGCCTTCGAGGAGCCGTCAGCGCCTCAAAGTAGGCGCTCCGTGCTTGCTCAAGAGCGGCGCAGAGCGCGTCCGCTTCGGCCTTCCCCTCGGGCGACAGGGTGAGATCGCTTCCGAGGACCGGGAACAACACCTCGGCGTAATAGGCGCGCTCGGCCGCCTGATACGTCGCGTACGCCTCTTCAACGCCGTCCACGTCGCCAGCCTACGGGGACCAAGCGACGTGAGCTGAGTCGGGGCATCCCCTGTGCTCCGATCGAGGCCGTCGTGGGAGCAGGGCGCAAAGCGCCCATCACCGATCCTGAGGGCAACACAATCACCTTGATCGAGGTGGATGGTCGCTCACGCCTCGGAGCCCTGCCCGGCGTCAAGGTGAATCCCAGCGGATCCAACCAGTTGGGCACCGTCGATCCGTCACGGAGAAGGGTCGTGACGACCACCCTTTCCGAGCCCACGCGATCGGACGCTGTCGACGTCGATCGGTTCGAGCTCGGCACCTTCGCGTTCTTGAGGGCTCGACGATTCGGCCTCGACCATCCGGCGCGCCGCATCGGCAACGTCCCAACCGGGATGCTCCACACGTCGATAGTTCTGTGGCCCGACGCGCGTCGGGCGTCCGTACTTGACCAGCATGCCCAGTTGCACCAGGCGCTCCAACTCCTTGGCCACTTCGCCCGACGAGTTGTAGTCAGCACCCTTGGCCGCCTCCGACTGATTGAAGGCGCTGCCCTGTTCCACGGCCCACAAGAGAACCCGGAGTCGCAGGCGTCGGCCGAAGAGCAGTTCACCGACGACGTCGACCGACGGTTCCACTACCGAGCCCACCAGTGCCTTTCCACTAACCACTAGTTTGTCGTGAGTGGGGAGGCGCGTCGAGAGCCACGGCCGCTCTACCGCGTAATTACCCTGTGGACTGGATAAATACATCGATGTAGTTCATATCGGGAGAACCGGCACGCACGCGTCGCCGGCTCAGCCATGCCCGTCGAGCGACGAGCCGTGGGTCGCGAATGACAATTTCGGGTCGCATCCGCCGCCGCACCCACGCCTCGAGCACCACGCCCTTGCGTCGGGACCGAGGGCGAGGAGCGTCCGGCGGTTCCCGACCGGGCGACAAAAGCGGTAGCGCCGGCCTCGCCAATGGGCGACGTCAGCCGAGGAGGTCGGAATCTGCCGCGGGTTCGGCGCGTGCGGCCGCTTCCCAGAAGCCGATGACGGCTCCAAGCTGCAGGTGTCGGGTCGACCGCTCCTGTTCGCCCGCTGCCGTTCAGTGGGAGAAGAGGTGGTATCCGGCGAAGAGCCAAAGGGCGACGGCACCGGCTCGGACGACCGGATGGCCCAAGTAACGCGCCACCATGTCGCCGGCGCTCGGCACCGGCCACCTCGACAGGTGCGAAAAGGCTTCGAGGGCGCCGAGCGCGGCGATCACGGCCAGCCAGAAGGCGAGGCCGACCAGCTTGTTCGAGCCGATCACCACCGAGAGGCTCCGGGCACCGACGTCGAGGACGGTGCCAAGGCGCGATGGCGAGTTCATGGCCGCGACGGACCATGCCGGCGCATCGGTTCAGACGCCAGCACCCAGCCGATGGCCAGCCAGCACGCGAACAACAGGGCATGGAGCGGGCGGTAGGCGAGCTCCATGGCGCTGAGAGTGAGGTGGTGCCGGTTGGGTGGTGTGAGGAGACCGAGCACGTCCCAGCCGGCTGCGACCAGGACGACCGCCAGCCACGCGACGGCGCCAGCGCGGTTGACGGCCGGCAGTGGGGCGGCACCGTGGCGACCAGGTGCTCGGGCCCACTGCTGATGGTGGCGCCAGACAAGACCGGCGCCGAGCACGGCGACGGCACTGCCGAAGGTGCCGAATCGCGCCCCCCAGGTGAAGCGCTGCCACCCGCTCGCCCATGCCGAGGCCAGGACGATCGCCGCGGTGAGCACCACGCCTCGGACGAGCCACGAGCTCATCGCCGAAGGCTAGGTGGTGCCGTGGTCGAGGGTTCGGAGACCGGCGCGCACACGATCGCGGCAGAACTCAGGTGCCACGCACAGCTCGCCGGCCTCGTGGGTGGGCTCTGGCGCCGGGATCCCTGGGTTTGAGCATCGGCACGTCGTTGCTCACCGGACCCGAGCGCTGTGCCGCCTCGATGATGCGCTTCACCTCGGCGCCGTCGATCGTCTCCTGGGTGACGAGCGCGCCGGCCACGGCATCGAGCGCCCCTCGGTGTTGCTCGAGGACCTGCCGAGCTCGATCGGCTTGCTCGCCGAGGATGCGACTGATCTCCTGGTCGATCACCCGCGCCGTGTCATCGGAGTAGTCGCGGGTGTGCATCAACTCCTCACCGAGGAAGACGGGCCCTCGAGGCCCCCACGCCATCTTCCCGATCGCCTCGGACATCCCCCACTCCCTGACCATGCGGCTGGCCAGCTCGGTGGCCGACGTGAGGTCGTCCTGCGCGCCGGTGGAGGGCACGCCGAAGACCACCTCCTCGGCCGCTCGCCCCCCGAGGCGCACGGCGAGAGCGTCGTCGAGGTAGGGGCGTTGATGGATTTGGCGCTCCTCGATGGGGATCTGGTGGGTGGCGCCCAGCGCCAAACCGCTCGGCAGGATCGTCACCTTGTGCACGGGGTCGGCGTGGACCAGGAGGTGCGCGAGCACGGCGTGACCGGCTTCGTGGTAGGCGACGATCCGCTTCTCGTCCTCGCTCAGCACCAGCGAGGTGCGTTGGAGCCCCATGAGGACGCGGTCGCGTGCCGCTTCCAGCTCAGCAGGGCCGATCTCACCGCTTCCGTGCCGCACGGCGATGAGGGCGGCCTCGTTGACCAGGTTCTCGAGGTCGGCCCCGCTCATGCCCGGCGTCCCCCGGGCGAGCACGTCGAGATCCGCATCGGCGCTCATGTGCTTGTGCCGGCAGTGCACGGCCAGGATGCCCCGACGCTCGTCGAGGGTCGGAAGGGGGATGACCACTTGGCGGTCGAAGCGACCAGCCCGCAACAGCGCGGGATCGAGGATGTCGGGTCGGTTCGTGGCGGCGAGGATGACGATCCCCTCGGCCGCTTCGAAGCCGTCCATCTCGGAGAGCAACTGGTTCAGCGTTTGTTCGCGCTCGTCGTGGCCGCCCCCCAGCCCGGTGCCGCGCTTGCGTCCGATGGCGTCGATCTCGTCGACGAAGATGATCGACGGCTTGTCCGCGCGTGCCGTCTTGAACAGGTCGCGGACCCGCGCCGCCCCCACCCCGACGAACATCTCCATGAACTCCGAACCGCTGATCGTGATGAACGGGACGCGGGCTTCACCGGCGATCGCTCTAGCAAAGAGGGTCTTGCCGGTGCCGGGCGGGCCGACGAGCAGGATGCCCTTCGGGATCCGGGCACCGATCTGCTCGAACCGCACAGGGTCCCGCAAGAACTCGACGACCTCGCCGATCTCCTGTTTCACCGCTTCGTACCCCGCGATGTCGTCGAAGGTCGTCGAGGGCCGCTCGGTCGTGTGCACCTTGGCTTGGCTCTGGGACCAGCCACTGAGTCCGGCCATCTGACCCCGGGCACGGCGCGAGATCCATACCCAGAACACGACGAAGAGCCCGATGATCAACACCCACGACAAGATGCCGGGCCAGATGCTCGACGTCGTGCCCGCGTAATTGCGGGCGACATGGTAGTGGTCGAGCAGGGCAATGTCGCTGGCGGGCATCCCCCCGGGCGGTCCTTGCGCCGTGAAGGCCTTGCCATCGGCGAAGGACCCGTCGATCATCCCCGTCGACTGGTTGATCTGGACGCTCTTCACGTCGCTGTCGCCCACCTTGGCCAGGAAGGTCGAATACGAGATCGAGGTGGGGACCGTGCTCGTAGAACCGGTATGGACCGTGAAGAGCAGCAGCCCCATCACGGCCAGCCACACCAACATGACGATGACCGTCGCACGCCGGTACGCTTTCGGCCCGGGCCCGGGACCGCCTCCTTCGGGGACGTTCCACCGAGAACCGTCCGGTCCTCCGAGCGACGAAGGACTCCTCGGGCCGCTCGACCCATCGTCTGCTCGGCTACTCGGCACCGCCTCTGGGAGACGAACGCGCCACTTCCTTCTCACACCCTGAGCCTGCGTCGCCCGGTGCGAGCCTGCTAGGGCAGGAAGTCCCCGTGCCCGTGCGACCTGGGAAATCTCCGGCCGAGCGGCACCCATTGCCGGCGCCTCTCGCTGGGCCGATCCGCGGGTCGAGGCCGGTCGGGGGAGCCGTCACCGAGCGACTCGGAGGAACGATCCCGAAGCCACTTTTCTCCCTGGGCGGCCGCTCCTTCGCCGACCGCGCCCGGGTCGTGGCCACCGCTCGGTCACGCGGCGACGGGTACGAAGTCCAGGTGCGTGCCGTAGGCGATGGAGTGTCCGGCAAACGAGCGCAGAAGCCGGCCCACTTCGTCTGCGGTCTTCTCGTTGGGCACCCACACGGCGACGACGGTGCTCCCGTTGCGAAGGGCCTCGTCGAGGGTCTGCAGGTAGCCGAAGTCGTTGCTCATCACCTTCTGCACGATGCGAATGCCCCTGGCCCAGACGCCGTGGGACTCGCCGGTGACATCGAGCCGCCTGGCCCCTTCTTCGCCACAGAAGACCCACAGGTCCCTGCCATCGGCGAATCCCTCGAAGCGGAGCGCTTCCACGGCCTCCTCGGCGTCGACATCGTCGTCGAAGATGGCGAAGAGGCGGTGGTGAGGAGCGCCCACGAACTTGTGGAAATCCGTCGGCTGATTGCATAAGCGTTCTGGTCCGGTCATGGCTCACCTCCCAGATCCCAGGTCTGTACCGCAAGCATCCGCCCCCGTCCTCGACCGAACCAGGGACCTTCGACCTACCGGCCGCAGCTCGACGGTGGGCGTCACGGGCCCCGAGGTGGTGGCCTTGGGCAAATGCCTGGGTCTTTGTTCCCTGGGTCGGGCACACGGCGCAGCGCACCCTGGCGTGAGAAGCATGTGGAGGAGACGTGACCCCGAAGCACAGGACCATCGTTGCCGCCCTCAGTGGGACGCCGGAGACCGGCGTGGTGCTGCGGACGGCCTTGGGGATCGCCCAAATGATGGGGATGGCGGTCGAAGCCGTCCATGTGACCGGGGAGAAGCGCAGTGCACGCGAAGCCGGCGTTGCCGCTCACGCGAACGGCGTCCGTGTCCACCACCGCCAAGGTGACGTCGTCTCTCAGCTTCTCGAAGCACTGGCGTCCCCGCGCGTGTTCGGGGCCGTCATGGGTGCCCGGACGTTCATTGCCGGTCCTCGACCGGCGGGGAGCACCGCTCTCGAGGTTCTTCGGGCCACCTCCAAGCCCGTCGCATTCGTGCCGCCGGATGTGGCCTCCTCCGGAGGGTTCGTGCCTCGGCGCCTGCTCGTGCCCGTCGACGGGAGTGCAGCCGTGTCGGGTGCCATCTTCGATATGGAGGGTCACATCCGGCTTGAAGCCAACGTGGAGATGGTCGTCCTCTACGTGCTCGACGGTCTGACGCCCGCCATGGTGGACCACCCCGAGCACGACCTATCCGACTGGGGCCGGGAGTTCGTCCTCCGCTACTGCCCCGGTGAACACCGGTCGTTCGAATGGCGCGTCGGGGACCCGGGCAACGCAGTGATCGACGTGGCCGAGCAGTCGGCGAGCGATCTTGTCGTGCTGTGCTTCGGAGGGAACATCGACGTCGGACACGCTGCCGTCGTCCGAGAGGTGCTGGCTCGTTCCCGAATCCCCGTGCTCGTTCTTCCGGCTCTCGGGGCCACAACCGACTTGGCGAGCGACCAGACGACAGACCACCTGGCTCTGAGACGGACATGAGCGACATCGAGGACTGGCTGCAGGCACATGCGGAGGATCTTGCCGAAATCGCTCGGACGGCCGACCTCGCGTCCTCGTTGGTGCACTTGGTCGCGGTGCTCGTCCTTGCCGGGATAGAAGATGATCAGATCCACGAGCAACTGCACGCTGTGGTCGTATCGCTCAATGGCCAGCGCCATCCGTTGGCCGGGGCGCCACGCGCCCTCGAGGAGCTTCATCGACTGGTCGCGAATACGTGATAGGGAGGAGGACGTGGCGTCGAACACGGTTGCCGACGACAACCCGACGCCACCGGCGTCCTCCCGGGCCCCGGTGGCCTTCGGTGACAATCGGGCGAAGATCTCCACTCGGGGTCGACGATGCCTACAAGGAGGACCACCATGATGGCCGACGGCGATCAGCCTGTTGCCGATGTATCCGAGCAGAAAGCGCCGGTGATCAGCACGGCGGGCGATGGCATGGTTGAGGTGCCCGACGACCTCGACGAGAAGCCGGTGGCCGACGTGCTCGAACAGACGGTTGTGGTCGACGAGGACCAGGTCCTGAGGCCTTCAGGGAGCCGGGAGGAGGCCTCCGACGCCGACTGGATCGAGCAATCCATCGAGGTGCCGATCGACGAGGACCAAGACGAGCGTTGACCAGACGGTCGCTACGCGGTCGTGGTTCGGGGTGCCGCTCCGGCCGTCGTCCGAGAGGACTCCCGATGAAGGCGACCGATCGTCTCGGCAAGAGGGCCGGCGACCGTCACCACCGTCGTCGGGCACGGCACCGCTTCGGGCCGGGGCAGCGTGTCGGTGAGGACCAAGCGGCGCACGGGGAGGCCGCCCAGGCGTTCGGCGGCAGGTCCGACGAGCAGGCCATGAGCGGCGGCGATCACCACATCGGGTACGGCTCCTCGCTCGAGGAGGGCGACGATCGCGGCGGCCGTGGTTCCGGCAGTCGAGATCATGTCGTCGACGATGACCAGCGGACGACCTTGGACGTCCCCGACGACCTCCGTCACCGACACCTGCTCGCCGCTCAGACGTTGCTTTCGCACCAGCGCCAGAGGCCGAGCCAGGGAGCGGGCAACGCGATCGGCGAGCTTCACCGCTCCTGCGTCGGGGGCCACGATCACGGCATCTCGCGCCACCTCCGATCGAAGCGCATCGGTGATCACGTCCCAGGCCGAGACGACCTCGGTCGGCATCGGCAAAATGGCCTCCAGCGTCGGAACATGAGGATCGACGACGACCGCATGGTGCAGACCCGAGGCTGCGAGCACGCCGGCGACGACCCGGACACCCACGGCTTCACCCGAGCGTGTCCGTCGATCTTGGCGCGCGTAGCCGAAATAGGGGATCACCGCCGTCACGCGCGCCGCGCCGGCGCGCCGACACGCGTCGGCAACGAGGGCCAGTTCCATGACGTGCGCGTCGACGGGTGGTCCGGTGGATTGCACGATGTAGCAATCGGATCCCCGTACCGGTCCCACCAAGACCTCTGCTTCACCATCCGGGAAGCGTTCGGTGTCACAGGCCACGACCTCGAGGCCGAGATGACGGGCGATCGCTCCGGTCAACGTCGCGCCGGTGCTGGCGGCCAAGAGGGCGATCTCCACGCCAGCACTATGACCCGGACCGGGGAACTGGACAAGCGTCTGAGGTTCGCGCTTGCCGTTCGATCGCCTCAGGACAGGGGGGGCAACAGAGCCTCGGCCGCGAGCGCGACGGCCAACTCGGCGGACACCACGTCGGACAAGTAGTCGGCAAGCTTGTCGGCCACGGCATCCGGGCCGATCCTGGGGAAGAAATAATGCTCGATGATCTTTCCGTCGCTGTCCCTGTGGACGAGAACCCAGCGCAGTCCCAATTCCGCCAGGTGGCCGTGCTCCAGGGCCCACTCGGCATCGTGCTCGCCGGTCGCCGGGAGGACCTCCTCGTCCGGTTCGCCGTGTTCTCCCCCGAGCCAATTCGGGGCGCCCTCCAGCCTGATAACGCGTGGCGCATCGGTCATGACGCCCCCTTTCGACGATGGTGCGCATGGTAGCGACCTGGGGCGCCGCGCCCGTCGTCGAAGTGGCCAGGCGCTGTGGGGCCGGTAAGTTTGCCATGGCACAGGCGAGAGGACTCGCAGTGGGTAGGAGGGAATTGTGGGAAGCGGCGGCGCGAAGTCCGAAAGGGACACGGCACAGGTCGATCACGCCCTGCCCGCCACCGGGACGGTCGTGGTGGGCGTGGACGGCTCGGCGAGCTCGCGAGCTGCACTGCGTTTCGCAGCCGAAGAAGCGCGGATGCGCCACGACACGCTCTCTGTCGTCATGGCCCAGAACCTTCGCCTCAAAGATCTGACAGCGCCGGAGCCGGCGGCAGGGGCCGGAGGCGGAATGTCGGTTCTGGCCATGCTCGTCGCTCAACCGGGGGCGGAGATTGCCTTGGCCGCAGCACCGCCGCAACGGCTGTCGGGGAGTAACCCTCGTCTTCAGAGGATCGTCGACGACGAGTTGGGGCCGACGCCCGCGGTCCCCGTCGACGTGGCCACGTGGGAAGGTCGCCCCGCTCGGGTGCTCACGGACCAATCGACGTCCGCCGATCTGGTGGTGGTCGGATCACGCGGGCGCGGCGGCTTCCGCGGGCTTCTCCTGGGTTCTGTGTCGCAACGAGTGGCGCACCGGGCGCCGTGCCCGGTGATCGTCGTTCGTCGCCCACCGAATCCTGTGCCCGAGGGCGCGCTACCGGTGGGCCGAGTGGTCGTCGGGTTCGACATCACGGCCGGCGTGACCGAGACCGCTCTCGCCGTCCTGCGCTTTGGCGCCGAGGAAGCCAAACTGCGATCAGCGCTGCTCGACGTGGTCATCGTCGGTGAGATGGCCGACGACGACCGTCGGAACCAGGCTGCACCTCCCGGATCCGCCGACCAGGCGGCGGCGGCTCGGGTCCGGCGTCTCGTGGTGGAGGAGTCAGACGGGAGCGACCTCCGGGTGGAGGTCACGATGCGAAGCGGCAACGTGGCCGAAGAACTGATCGACGCGAGTCGCGACGCGACGTTGCTCGTTCTCGGTTCCGGCCGCGACGCCCTCGCCGGGTTGGAGCCGGGCTCGATCCGTCACCAGGTCACCCACTACGCAGCTTGTCCTGTGGCGATCTTCAAGGCCCGCCCACCGGGGACCGACGTGCAGGGTCGAACGTGAGCGGTCTCACCGAGGCGACGAGGGACCTTCGGCTCTGTCGGCCGGTCCGGGCCCGAACCTACGATCGCCGGTGAGGCGGGTTCGCCGAGGAATCCAGGAGGTCACCGTTGCCCCCTCTCGGTGAGTTGCTGCGCCGGTTCCGGTTCCTCGGCGTCCCGGGGGCGCCGGCCGCTGTCGGCGTTCCGGTCGACCGGCGTGCGGTCCGGGCGGCCGAGCTCGCGCCCGTCCTCCAGGCGCTGGCCGGGGCCGAGGCCGAGGCAGCCGCCATCGTGGCTCGAGCCGAGCAGGACGCGGCGCACCGGCGTGAGCGTGCCGCCGCCCGAGCCCATTCCATCGTCGCCGAGGCCAGCGACCGGGCAGGCGCGGTGCGAGCCGAAGCCACCGCGGCGCGCCTGACCGACGCACAGGTCCGCTCCGTGCAGGTGGTGGACGAAGCGCGACGAGTGGTGGCCGATCTGGATCGGCGGACGGCGGCGCGAAGCTCGGTGGTCGTCGACGAGCTCGTGTCGCGAGTGCTGGCCACGGGGTTGGGACCCACGTGAGAAGGCGGCGGTGAGCGCCGCCTGGGTGGCCGCAACGACGCGCGGGCGGGGTCTGGCGCGGCGGCGTCTCGGTCGCGACGGCGCCTTGCGATTGGCCCGTCTCGAGGGCCTGGAACCGGCACTGGCCGAGCTCGCCCAGACGCCCTACGGTCACGACGTACGGCGAGGGATGGACCTTCCCGCCGCCCGGCATGCGGTCTCGGCTGCTGCCCTGTGGAACCTGCGCGTCCTGGCGGGGTGGGGCCCCGCTCTCGGAGCCGGCCGCGTCTATGCCCTCGTGGCCGGCTTCGAGGCGGCCAACATCAGCGGTCACCTGGCGGCCATCGATGGGCGCGTACCGAGTCCGCCCTTCGAACTCGGCTCGATGGCCGGAGTCTGGCCGGTGGTGGCACGAGCCCGGGTGCCGGCGGAGGTGCGGCGGGTGCTGGCGTCGTCGCCGTGGGGAGACCCGGGCACGGAGGACTTCGCCGGCGTCCGACTCGCATTACGCCTGGCCTGGGCGCGGCGCGTCGCGGCAGCGGTGCCCGAGGCGGCGCTGTGGGCGGGAGCATCGACCGCGTTGGCGATGGCGCGGGCCCTCGCCGTCGGTGCGGCACCCGCACCGGGCACGCCGGCGGCGCGTGACGCCACCAGGTTGCTGGGTTCGCGCTGGGCAACCGCCCGGAGCCCCGGTGACCTGGTGGACGCCCTGCCCCACTCCGTGCGATGGGCGCTGTCCGGCGTCGATCCGGGCTCCTGGGCCGAGGCCGACCTCTGGCAGGCGGAGGCGAGATGGTGGGTCCGCGTCGAGTCGGACGCCGCTGCTCTTGCCGTGCCTCCTCGCCCCGATCCAAGCGTCGTGGTCGGCGTGGCGGGCTTGCTCGGTGCCGACGCCTGGCGAATCCGCGCCGCACTGGAGCTCGCCGCCCGTGGCGGCGGCCCCCTCGCCGAGGTGCTCGATGCCGTGGCGTGATGCCGTGGCGCCCGCCCGCATGGATCGCATCGCGGTGGTGGCCCCGACATCTCGCGTGCGAGCCGTGCTGTGCGCCGTCGCCGACGCCGGCATCGTCGACCTGGAGCGAGACCACGAAGCCGTCGCCGGTCCGGCGCGGCGGGCCTGGGAGCGGGCGCGCCGGCAGGTCGACCACGACAACGAGGTACTCCCGGAGCTGCGACCCGAGAACGTGGACTCCACTGTGCTCGAGCGGGCCGGGGACACGGCTGCCCTGGCCGGGGAGGCTGAGCTCGAGGAGGTGCGCCAAACGGCGATCGACGACGCCACCATCGCCGCCTTTGTCGGTTGGAGCCCGTCGACGGCGGTTGACGACCTGGCCCAGCGGGTCGCCGGGGCGGGCGGAGGGCTGGTACGGCTCCCGGCGCCACGTGGCGCGCAGCCGCCGACCTTGTTGCAACCCTCGCCCGCGCGCGTCTTCCAACCCCTGGTCGACACCTACACCACGCTGCCGTACCGGGACGTCAATCCATCGATCGCGGCCGGGCTCTTGTACGTGGCCATGTTCGGGATGATGTTCGGTGACGTCGGACACGGCGCACTGCTCGTGGCATTCGGCGCCGTCTTGTTCTGGTGGCCTTCGGCCCGCTTGGCCCGCCTGCGCTGGGCCGCGCCGTTCGTCCTCGGAGCCGGCCTGACCAGCATCGCCTTCGGCCTGGCCTACGGCGAGGCGTTCGGTCCCACGGGCGTGGTCCCCACGTTGTGGATCGCACCGCTCGACCACGCCACCACGCTCTTGGCCGTTGCCGTCGGCGTCGGTGTCGGGCTCTTGGCGTTGTCGTACATCCTCGGCACGGTGAACCGCTGGCGCGAGGGTGGGGCCGCCCGCGCGCTGGTGGCGCTCTCGGGCCTCGCCGGTGCGGCCCTGTACCTTGGGCTCGTGCTCCTGGTGCTCGGTTGGTACCGCCACCTCGCCGCCGTGGCGTTTGCCGGCGGCGTCCTCGCCCTCGCTGGTCTGGCCCTCGGGTTCCTGGGCTTGTTCGTGGAGGCGGGCGGGCGGGCGGGCGGCGCGGCGCAGGCCGGCGTCGAGATGTTCGACGGTGTGATGCGCCTCGGCACCAACACCGTGTCGTTCGCCCGGCTCGCCGCCTTCGGTCTCACCCACGCCGCGCTCACCGCCGTCGTGTGGACAGGGACCGTGGCGCTCTGGCACCGCGGCGGCGCGATGTGGGTCGTCGCCGCCGTGGTGTTCCTGGTCGGCAACACATTGGCCTTCGGGCTCGAGGCGCTCGTCGCCGGCATTCAGGCCCTCCGACTCGAGTACTACGAGCTCTTCTCGCGTATTTTCGTCACCGAGGGCCGGAGGTTTCGGCCGTGGCACGTCCCCACTCGCCCATTGAAGGAGCCCCCATGCTTGCCTGGCTGATCGGACTCCCGGTCCTCGCCCTCGTCGCCGTCGGTGTGGCCGTCGAGCTGCGCCGTCGCCCCCGTCAGGGCCTGCGCGTCATCACCGTGCTCAACCTCCTGCTGCTCGTCGGGGCGGGGGTGCTCGTGGTCCTGTGGGCGACGGCCAACCCGAGCTCGGCGGCCACCACCACGTCGACCGGGTCGTCGTTCGGCGGCCAGACGCTCATCGGGGCGGCCATCGCCGTGGCCGGCTCGTCGATCGGCGCCGGGATCGCCGTGGCCTACACCGGCTCGGCCGCACTGGCGGCGATGAGCGAGCGACCCGAGATGTTCGGCCGGTCGATGGTCATCGTCGGACTGGCCGAAGGGATCGCCATCTACGGCCTCGTCGTGGCCATCATTCTCATCGGCAAGGCGTAGCGATGGCCAGGGTGGTCGTGCTCGGCGAGTCGCTCGCCGTCGCTGGCTTCGCCCTCGGCGGGGCCGCCACGATGCCCGCCGATGATCCCGAGGCGGTGCGTCGCTCCTGGAGGACACTGCCCGATGACACGGCCGTCGTGGTCCTCACCGCAGCGGCCGCCGACGCTCTCGGTTCCCGCACCGACGAGCGGCCCGACGTCCTGACGGTGACGATGCCGACATGACGCTCACCTTCCTGGCGCGTGGACGCACGGGAGCGGCTCGCTCGATCGAGGAAGCGGTACGCCCGGTGGCGGCCGCCCTCATCGCCGAAGCCGAGCGCCGAGCGGCGGAGATCGCCGCCGCCGGTGCAGATGACGTGCGGGAGGTGCTCGATTCCGCCGCCCGCGAGGGGGCACGGATCCTGGACGAAGCACGCGCCGAGGGTGACGACGCGGCTGGCCGGACGGCCACGACACTGCTGGTCGAAGCGCAACAAGACGCCAGGCACCTCATCCTCGACGCTCGCCGACGCGCCTATGACGCCGTGCGCACCGAGGCGCTGGCCGAGCTGACTCGCCGCCGCCGCACGTCCGAGGCAGCCGAGCTGCGCGCCCGACTGGCCGCGACCGCACGAGCCCGCCTCGGTCCGGACGCCACCGTGACCACCGGCGACGACGACTGCGGCATCGTGGCGGTGCTCGGCGACCGGCGAGTCGACCTGCGCTCCCCGGTGCTCGTCGACCGTGCGCTTCGGTTGCTCGGACCACGCCTCGCCGAGTTGTGGGCATGACCGCACCATCGGTCGCTGCAGGCCGGTCCGGTGGTCG
>Ga0181536_10003287_pt1 | contig 17673 bp, 17 predicted proteins | sample PEATcosm2014_Bin_41_FD_121105 | JGI IMG/M metagenome (GOLD analysis project Ga0181536, IMG submission 121105) | Peatland microbial communities from MTU Mesocosm Facility, Houghton, MI, USA - PEATcosm2014_Bin17_60_metaG | ecosystem: Environmental > Terrestrial > Soil > Wetlands > Peat | place... | reverse complement strand
TCCCTCATCATCAAAGAACAGCGCATAGTTCGAGCCCACGGCGACGATGAGCAACATTCCCACCAAGTGCAAAAGGGTCAGCTGTTGCCCACAGGCGGCAAGGCCGGCCGCAACGGCGAGCACCGCAAGGACCAGCGGCGCAAGCACCCGCGCCACCCGTAACGGCGAGCGCAGCGCGAACAGCAACAACAACACGATCAGGGCGAAGCCGCACAGCGATAAGCGTATCGCCTCCTGCAAATAGCTTGCATAGAGCGCATCGGTTTGCGCTTTCAAATCGAGCACCTGGGTGTCTTCCACGTGGGCAGCCGCCAGCGCCATAGTGACGCGAGCGACATCGATATCGAGCACGGCGGCGCCGCTCACGGCGTGCAGGGGCAACAATGCACTCCAGTGATCGGATTGATGCAGGATCAAAGCACCGAACCCAGCAGCGAGCGAAGTGCCATGCAAGTCTTCCACCGTAACGAACGCGCCGTGACGCGCCGCCTCCACGTCATCGAGGAACGGCGAGAGCTGATCGGCCTCAATATTCAGGCCGGCAACCGCGGTTCGCAGGTTATCCTGCAGCACGTGCCTGTCGGGAAGTGCACTGCGGCGATCTTGCTGGGTGGCAAGGCTAGGTAAGTAATTGGCCGGGCTGTCGAATCCTCCGATGGTCCCGGCATCGATCAGGCTCTGCAGGGGTGCCGTAGCGCGCTCGGCGCCTCGTAGCACCGCTTCCAAGCTGCGGCCTCCCACGATGACGAGGTCGAGGACGTTGGCGGCACCCAGGTCGGAGCGCAGCGTGGCATCGTATCGTTGATCCTGCAGAGACACGGGACTTAAGTTCGACAGCTCGCGGTTCCATAGGGTAGCGCGATGCTGATACAGCACGGACAGCGCGATGATCGCCAACGCACACGCTGCGCCCGCGACGGCGATGTCGCCGAATCGCCGCAAGGAATCGCGACGCCGGCCGATCCACACTCCCAAGGGTGTGACGTCGCGTATCTTGATTCCGTGGGGAAGCAGTACCGGCAAGACAAAGCGCGTCACCGAGGCTGCCGCGATCAGGCCGCTGATGGAATAGAGGCCAAGTTGCGCGAGGCCGGGAAAGCCGGAAGGAAGCAGCGACGCGAAGCCGCAGACGGACGTCAGCATGCCGAGACGAATGGTCGGCCAGAGCAGCCGCTGCCAGGAACCGGAGGCGCCGCCCTGGGCATCCCTGCGCAGCGATTGAATGAAGAAATAGATGGAGTAATCCACCGACTCGCCGATCAAGGTGATCCCGAAGCCCAGAGTGATGCCGTGCACGGCGCCGAAGGCGAGGGCGACGGCGGCAATGCCGAACAAGGCGCCGGTAGCTACCGGCAACAATCCCAAGATCAAGGCGGCAATCGATCGGTACACGGCCAGTAATACGCCGATGACAAGCAGGCTGCTGACGATGGATAGACGCGTCACAGCCCGTTTGATCTTGGCCCGCGCCGCTACGGCGAAGACGCCGGGGCCGCTCATCCGCAGTTGTACCGCTGACGCGGCAGAGCCCGCTGCGGTGACGCTGGCGCGAAAGGCCGTGCCGATGGCGTTCAGAGCGCGTTCTTGGGCATCCGTGTCGGATCCCGGCGCAGCGGTTTGCGCGACCAGCAAGGTGCGTGCGCCATCGGCCGAAACCCACACGCCGTTCAGTGTTCGCGGACCCTGGGTACGCGCCAGTTCGTCGATGATATGCAGCATCTCGCCGGTCGGGTCGTGCGGCACCAACGACTTCAGCATGAGGCCGGCCGAAGATGCCAGATTCTCGATGGTATCCTCGATGGCTGCTCGCAAGCCTGCCGCCGAGAAACGCTGTGCAGTGACTGCATTGCTCAACAGATAGCGATGTTGGAACAAGAAATCACGATCGCGCTCGGCGGAGACAGGCTCGCCGTTATCCACGTTCGAGAACTCGGTGTCGTTGCGCAGCCGCTGCGCCATCCCTAAGGACACGTGCGCGCGGGTGTGGGCGTCGCCATCCTCGAGCGCAATCAGAATGAGGCGCGACGCGGGCCCGTCGCGCAGTTGGTCGATCAACTGTTTTTGCAGCGGCGTCGGCTTCGCCGGTAGGAAAGCCGAGAGGTCGGTGACATAGTTCGCCTGAGCCACTATCCATACGGCTGCTGCGACGCCGATCAACCACGGCGCGATGATGCGCGCGCGGCGTGCTTTCATTGGCCTGCAGGAGCGTGCAAGGTCATCAGCGAGCGGTCGCCGTCGGCCTGTCGAATCTCCACTTGGAGCAGATCATCTTTCGCTCCCTCGATTCGAACCTCGGCAACCGCCTTCGCGGCCTCGGCGTCGAGCGGAGCGAGAACGAGGGTCCAGTGTGCCAAGTTTCCGGAAAACTGCAGCCGAAATACCCGCTCCAGCGCGGTTCGATCGCCCGCCAGCGTCGCGCGAATACTTTCGATGAACGGCAAAACCTGAGGGTAGGATTGCAATTCGAGCACGTGGCTGTGATGGCCGCGCTCCACCGTCAACACGTTACCACTCAACAGGAGGCTCTCGGGATGCGGTTCGAGCGTGCGTTTCTCCAGCCGGTCCGGTGCGTCGTAGAGCAGTTCACCCGACGACTCCAGCGGCTTTTTCAGCAGCGACAAGAACTGCCGTTCGACGAAGCTCACCTCACCATGGCGTCGCGCCGCTAACACATGCATGACGTCATCCAAATCGTCGGCGGCGGCGTGCGCCGCCACGCTGGTCAGAACTGCGAAGCAAATGCTCGGAAGGCGCAGTGTCATGAGTTGCGGTTCGGCTCACGCCAGAAATCGAAGAAATTAAACCAATTATAGGGTTCACAGCGGCAGTACCGATCGAGCAAGGCTGCGTAACGCTCGACCGCCTCGCGCACCGCGGCGTCGCGCGATTTCGGCGTAACGGCGGAAAAGTCCGCGACCGGCGCGAACACCACGTGATATCGATTGCCGCCGCGGTAGAGGCCGACCATGAAAATGACCGAGCGGCGCAAAAGGGCGGCGGCGCGCATGGGGCCGGTGGGCAGATAGGCGCGCTCACCCAAAATCGTGACCTCGTGCATCGGCTCGTCGCCCAGCGTGCGATCGCCCAGCATACCGACGAAGGCGCCGAGCTCGAGTCGTTCGGCAATCCGCAGCATCGCGTCGATGTGGCCCAACGAAATGATATCCGGCTTTGCCTTGGGATTGATGGCGGCCAGGATGGCATTGATCTTGCGGGCGTTATCCTCGTACATTGCCATCGATACGAGGAGTCCCGGCTGGCGACGGCCGATGCTGCCGATGACTTCGAAGCTACCCATGTGCGCGCCCATCAGGAAGGCGCCCTGGCCAAGCTCCGCCTGGGTGCGCATGAGGGAGTCGCCTTCGATGGTGATCTCGAACGTATCGAACTGTTCGTTGATGAGATACACGCGATCATGAATGGTGGTCGCGAAATTCAAGACGTGCCGGAAGCGTTCGCGCGCCCGCGGCATACGGCCCAACGCACGGCGCAGATAGCGGCGCGACTGGCGCCGCGCTGCCGGCGCGAACAGGAAAAAATACACGGCGATACCGTAGAGCGCAACGCGGGTCGCCTTTCTTCCCAGGCGCAACGATAAGAACGCCATGAGCCGCAGGAGCGCCGCGCTGCCGCGCTCGCGCCTGCCGACCCATTCGGCGGCTTTCGGCGGTGCATCTACGAGGTGCGTCGGATCAAGCGCCATGCGACAGCATACCGGATGCGACTGCGCGGCTGGCGGCACGAATCACGAAGCGGATGGTCGCGTCGTTGGACGCTGAATGTCCCATTGTCAATTCATCGCCCGGTCGAACGGTTTCCAGGAATTTCACCGACGCGATCCGCCACTGCGTCAGATCGATGCCGCGGCTGCGTCCGATCTCCTGCAGCGCCTCGTCCAGCAGCACGGCGCCCGGAAGAATCGGGAATCCGGGGAAATGTCCGGCGTACGCCGCGTGATCGACGGCAATCCGCAGCTCACTGCACATTTCCTGTGCCGGTGTGGCCGGCGTCACGGGGTGCCGCCCGCCCGCAGATGGCTCTCGGCGAGCGATTGAAGGGCTTGCAGCGGTAGTTTACCCGTAGCGTTGCGCGGTAGCTGATCCACCAGCAACAGCGGCCGAGGCAGAAAAACCGGATCGATGCGTCGACGCAAATGTTCCGTCAATTGCGCCACGCTCAAGGTGGGCGCCACGACCACGGCCGCCAGGCGAGTAACGCCGGTGCTTTGGGGTTCCTCATCGCGCAGGAAAAACGCGCCGTCGACCACACCTGGAATGGCATTCAGTTGGGCGTTCAAATAGCCGAATGAGCTCCGCTTGCCGGCGACATTGACCAAATCGGCCGTGCGCCCGTGCAACAGGAACTCTTCGTCGCCCATGATCTCGATGACGTCGCACATCGGAGTCATCTGCTCGACGTGACCGCCTTGGGCGAATACTTGTCCGTCGCGGGCGATGAGCCGCACATCGGGCCACAGATGCCACGTCGGCGATTCGGCAGGGCGGCGAGTGGCAATCTGTCCGGTTTCGGTGGACCCGTAAATCTCGAGCACGCGCGTTTGGAATTTCGCCTCTACCTCGAGCGTGAGATCGAGAGCCAATGGTGCGGTGGCCGATACCATCAAATCGATGGGCGGCAGGGCGATGCCGGCGGCCAATAAGGCGCGCAAGTGTACGGGCGTCGTAATCAGTGCCCGTGGGCGAGGCACCGCCGACACGGATGCGCAGATATCCGCTGGGTAGAACGGCCGTTCAGCACTGAACCCGTTGCCGCTCAAGAGGGCGAGCAGCACCGTCGATTCGAAGCCGTACATGTGTTGCGCAGGTACGGTGCCGATCAGCGTATGGGCTCTGCCGTCCAACAGGCCGAGTCGTGGAGCGCCATCGCGCACGCAGCGCGCAAGCTTGCCCCACGTTTTCTTGTAGGGCAGCGGCGTACCCGTGGATCCTGACGTGAACACGATCGCTGCCAACTGGGTCGTCGAGATCCGCGGGTTATTCCAGGCTACTGGGGCGCCGGACGGAAGTTGCGGGAACTGGAATCGGGGCAGATCGATGCTGCAGGCCGGCTCGTCCGTCAAGCAAAAGGCGTCCGGTGCGAACTGCGCGAGCTGCCGGACCACCTCCGGGGTGTGGGTTGAGGGCAGCAAGCTCACCCGTTCGGTCATGAGGCAGGCTGCGAGGCCTACGGCAAATCGATACCGGTCGGAGCAAACATTCAGCACATGCATGGACGCAGGCAGGCGATCGGCCAGCTGCGCGGCGTCGGCAAGGAACTGGCGCGCCTCGATGGCACGCCCGGAGCGGTAGGCTACGACCGCGGAAGGTGATTCATGCGCAAGCAGTGGGCTCGAGTCGACGCTCACGATTATTGGGAAGTGGCGAGATAGACCCGCACCGTCGCCAGCAGGCCGGCGCGCCGGTTTTGGGGTAAAACCCGACGCCGCACCAGGTATTCGGCAACGAACATGGCACCCACCAGCGGCAGTACGCAGAAATTGATGTAGATCGACCAGATTCGCAATGGCGCAAGCAGGTACAGCAGGATCGAGACGGCCGCAATCGAGAAGAAGAATACGGCCCATGCGGCCGTCACTCGTCTCGTGTACCGGACTTCATGCGGCAACAGGGGGCCGTGCACCTTATCCGCCAAGTGCGTGCACAGTGCCACCCGATTGGTCAGCAAAGAGCGGCTGAAGGTCGCGCCGAGCAGGCAATAAACGCCGCTCTCCTGCACCAGGGAGAACAGGGTGTAGTTTCGCGTCAGAAGGGGCCACAGGCCATATAGCAGCCCGCCAAGGCCGGCTGTCAGCAGCATCGCGACTCGCGGCGATGGCCCGCGCCATGCGAGGATCAATGCGACGGCGGTCAGGGGGGCCAAGGCAAGGGCGGCGCCCAAGTCGTGGGCACCGGCAACGGAGTTACAGTAATGGGAGAGCCCCGCATAGGCTGCGACTAACAGCGAAGCCGCAGCGCACTGCAGCCTACGCGCCCAACGCATGCTCACTTGGTTCTCTGTACTGCAATGTACTCAGCTAAGTGCCTCAATGACCGAAAGATTTGCTGGTTCTCCTGGCTATCGGCACGAATTTGGATGCCGTATTGCTTGGACACGAGCAGAGCGATTTCCAAGATATCGATGGAATCGAGACCGAGGCCTTCGCCGTACAGGGGTGCGTTCGGATCAATGTCCGCGGGCGCGACGTCCAGATTCAACGCCTGGACGAACAGTGTGGCGAGTTCCCGCTGTAGACCGACATCGGCCAGGGGCGCCGGCTTTTGCATGAGCGACGCTTTGTCGGACATAGGCTGAGCTTCGATTAAGTTTCTGGTGCAATGCGGGCATCGGATGCCCGTCTACCTTCATTATATAGGTGTCGGCCCGACCGGCAACCCACGACTGAACGAGGTATCCTCCGCAGCCATGACGCAAGTGCCGCACCGACCGCTGAAAGACTACTACGCCCACGAAGCGGACAGACACGGTTGGGTGCGCCGGATCTTCGATCAGACAGCGGGCGATTACGACCGGGTGGAGCGCGTCATGGCATTGGGGTCCGGCTCTTGGTACCGGCGCGGGGCGCTGAGGCGGGCGGGACTCCAGCGGGGTATGCGGGTATTGGACGTAGGGGTGGGGACGGGCCTGACGGCGCGTGAGGCGGCGCGCTTGGTCGGCTCGTCGGGGCAGGTCACCGGCCTGGATCCCAGCGCGGGGATGATGGAACGCGCCATCGTTCCCGCCGGGGTTCAATTGCTGTTGGGGAGTGCTGAGGCGATACCGCTGCCGGCGGACACCGTGGATTTCCTTTCCATGGGCTATGCGCTGCGCCACGTGGCGGACTTGTCGTTGGCGTTTCGGGAATTCATGCGGGTGCTGGTGCCGGGCGGCCGCATTTGCATCTTGGAGATCACTTCTCCCGCCGGGCGGGTGGGGCGCACCCTACTCAAGGCCTACATGCGTGGCGTCGTCCCGTTGGCGGCACGCTGCGTCGCCCGCCATCGCGACGTGCCGACGTTGATGCGTTACTACTGGGACACGATCGAAGCGTGCGCGAGCCCGGGCGCCATCATGGCGTCGATTCGCGAAGCCGGTTTCGTCGACGTGCACAGGACCGTAAGCCTAGGTGTATTTTCGGAATATTGCGCGCGCAGACCCTAGTCGCGCGCGCAGCGGGAGTTGCGCTGCGTCGGGGGCGCGCGGCGGGACCGCCGGGCTCGGGGCCGCTCAGCTACGCCGCAGCCGTCGCGCCAGCAATAACGGCAGTCGGACCAAGAACCCGAAAAACAGCCGGAAATGCATCCACGTCAGCAGCGCGTTGTCGCGCCAGTAATGGAAATGCGACACGCCGCCTTCTTCCGCACGGAAATAGCGCACGGGCGCAGGCAGGTTGATGGGCCGCACGCCCAGCCAGCACAAGCGCACCACCGCTTCGACGTCGAAATCGAATCGCCGCATCCAGAGTTGATGGCGCATGACGCGGTCGAGCGCGGCCATCGGATAGACTCGAAATCCATACAGTGAGTCGCCGATTCCCGACCATAGCGTTTCGAGGTTGGCCCACCAATTGGAGATCTTGCGGCCCTGGACGCGTAGGTTCGGGGCGCTGGAATCGAATATCGGGAGGCCCAGCACCATGGCAGTCGGGGCCATGAGCGAGGCTTGCATGAACGCCGGGATTCTCTCGGCCGGGTGTTGCCCATCCGAATCCATGGTCAATGCATGCGTGAAGCCCGCTTGCAGCGCCTCGCGGATGCCGTGCAAAACCGCGGCGCCCTTACCCTTGTTCTCCGGCAGAACCAGCACGCGCAAGCCGGTCTGGGTCGCGGTCATCAGTCGCAGGCGCAGGGCGGTCCCGTCCGTGCTGCCGTCGACCACCACCCAGACGGGCGACCATTGATCGAGCGCGGCGCGTACGGTGGCGAAAACCTTCGGTCCGGGGTTGTAGCTCGGTATGAGCACCAGATGCGTGGTCGAGGCCTGCAGCATGCGTCAGCCGTTTTTCAACCAGCGCGATTGCAACGCTACGCCAAGCTCGCTGCGATAGTAGGCATCGAGTTCTGCGGTGAAGCGGCCTACGTCCTTCGGGGGCGGGAATCGCTTTCCCATGCGCACTCGGTAGGTGATGGGCAAGCTGGGCCGTCGAAACAACGGCCATCCCTTGCTCAAATAAGGTGAGTCGGTCTCGATGATGAGGGTTTGCACCGGCACGCCGGCATGCTTGGCGATGAGCCCCGCGCTCGCCACCAACGGATTGACCGGCGGCCGCGTGGTGCGCGTGCCTTCGGGAAACAGCAGCAGCACGCCGCCCTCCTTGAGATGCGCCACGGATTCCTTGACCATCTGGCGCGACGATTCGTTTTTCACGTAGCGGGCAAGCCGGGAACCCGAGCCGAGAAATACGTTTTTCATCAGATCCGCCTTCATGACGCACACGATATTCGGATGCCGCGTCAGAATCAGCAGGGCATCGATCAGGCAGGGATGATTGGGCGCCAGGATCACGGGGGGGCCGCCCCTGAGCGTGTCGACCGCGCTCAAATCCAGACGGTACGAACGCGTGGCCGACAAGTACCAGGCGTATAGGCGGAAGCCCGTCATGATGCCGCGTCGTCCGACAGCGGTGCCTAAGCGGCGGGGCAGCACGAAATACAACGGCAGCGCGAACACCGACCATGTCAGACAAATGAGCCCGAGCAGCGTCAGCGACGAATAAAGCGCGAAGTATTCATACAGTGTTCTGAGCGGACGTAGCATGAACGCGACTCAATCAGGAACTTCCACCATCTGGGTGGAGGTGTGAATCATCCATGCTACGCCGAAGCCCGCTGACCAGTAGCTGTTGCGCTGGACCAGGGGGCTGGACCCAAACGCGGCGCCCGATAAGCTGTCCGCTCTTATGTAAGCTCCCACCCAATAATTGGGAAAACGCTTCGAGAGCGCCATGATTGTCTGCGCGCCTGCATAGCCGCCGGTCGCTTGATAAGCCGGTCGCGCAGCCGTCGCATAGGGTGGCGCAACCGAATAGAAGTAGTCGTTGTAACGATGGTCGGCAAACAGCGGACCCGCCAGCACGCCGGCGTTCCACCCGGCAAAGCCCCACGGGTCGGCCACATCCAGCGCGAGGCGCGGCGTGAAAGTCCAGCCGACGAATTGCGGCAGCGCTTCGACCGTAAACGCAGCGCGGAGCGGTAGGCGCAAATCGAACTTGATGCGCCTGTCGGCGCTGGCAGCCAAGTGAAAATCGAGGGACGGACCCACCTCCAGCGTGGACTTTAAATCCGGCATTCCGCTGCGTTCGCGGTCGCTACGGACCGGTGTCGTCGCGTTACCGCTCAGATTCAGTTCGACCCAGTCCTTATCGAACAATGTGCTGCGCACGCCCTCACGATCCGCTTTGAGAAACTTGCCGTTGTATACCAAATACGGAATCGGCAGCGGATATGCATGAGTGGTCTCGGAGCCGCGGTAATCCTCGAAGCCGATCGCGCCCAACCCTAAGCCAAACTCCAGCAGGGGTTCTTCCTTCGCTTGCGCCGCCGCCGCCCACGCCAATCCGGCGAACGCTGCGACGAGCTTGGAGCGGCGGTCGGCCGCCATCAGCCGCTGGTCAATCGTTCAGGCTCGGCACGAATGTTGACTGCGCGGTTGCGCATCGCGCGGATGGTTCTTCCTAAGTTCGCGAAGGAGATCACATAGTACAGCCCCTTGAGCAGACGCAGAGACGTCCAAATGGGCGTGCGGCCGAAGATATCGCCCGCCAGTACCGAGAGCAACGCCTCTTCCATGCGTAACACATTGCGTGGACCCAAGAATAATTCGCGCATCGTGGGGTTGGTAACCCGGTAGATGAACCAGGAGAGCTGCTTCGGACCGTGACGCATGACTTTATCGAACCTTTTCAGGGCGCTCATCTCGCACCCAGGGCTCGTGCGGCAGACGTCGACGGTTTCTGCGGCTGCCATGCCGCTGTTCATGGCCAACATCACGCCCGAGGAGAATACCGGATCGATGAATGCGAAGGCGTCGCCGATCATCAGGAAATTCTTTCCGTAGCTCCGATCGCAGGCGTACGAGAAGTTGCCCGTGGCTTCGACCTCGGAGGCTAATGTGGCGGCGCTCAGGCGCTCGGCTAGAGGTGGGCACAGGGCGATGGTCGCCAAGAAAAAATCCCGCACCGAACCCGCGCGGGTCCTCAAGTAGTGCGGCCAGACAACGGCTCCGATACTGGTCGTTCCGTCCGCCAACGGAATGAACCAAAGCCATCCTTGATCGAACCAATAGATCGAGATGTTGCCCGCGCGTTTGCCGCAGTCGCGCCGCGCGCCGGTGAAATGAGCATACAGGGCGGCGCTGTTGTGCTTCTTGTTGCGCCGCTTGGTCTGCAGGCGATTTCCCAGAAAAGTGTCGCGGCCGGAAGCGTCGATCAACTGCGAGGTTTCCCAGGATTGCGTTCTCCCGTCGTCGTGTACCGCGTGCACTCGGATGCGCTCGTCATCCAGAAACTCCACGTCCTGAACGCGGCATCCTTCGATGACCTGGGCGCCCTGCTCTGCAGCGCGTCGAATCAATATTTCATCGAATTCGGAGCGCCTGACTTGATAGGCCATGGGCAGTGATTTGTCCCACGCATTCGCGAACTGGAACTCCTGACGCCGCCCGTCCCAGTGCGAGATGAATTCCGCGCCCCACTTTTCCATACCGATGGCGCGAATCTTTTCCGCCACGCCGAGTCTCTCCAGAAGGGGTAGATTCGCGGGCAACAGCGACTCGCCGATGTGAAAACGGGGGTGGCGAGCCTTCTCCAGCACAACCACGTGGTAGCCCTTCTCGGCCAGCATGATCGCTGCAGTCGAACCCGCCGGTCCACCGCCGATGATCAATATGTCGCATCGCTCCGGGACTGCAGGGTGGATGTTCGGGGGATCGATTTGCGAGTCGTTCATGGGCGTCATAAATTCTCAATAAATCCCTATTGCGCGGCCCGGCCCACTGGCCTTTCAGTGTATCGCGACGAGAAACACGGGTCCAACGTCTGTAAGATACCTGGTATGCACATCTTGATTGTTGAAGATGACGAAGTCGCGCGCGATTATCTGGCCAAGGCTTTGCGCGCGGTGGGCCACTCGGTCGATGTTGCCGCGAACGGGCTCGACGGACTGCACATGGCGTCCTCCATGGCGGTGGACTTGGCCATCGTCGACCGCATGCTGCCGAAGCTCGATGGGCTCGCGTTGGTGCAATCCCTGCGGGCCACCGGCCGCAAGATGCCGGTCCTGATCTTGAGCGCATTGGGCGATGTCGACGACCGCATCACGGGACTGCGTGCGGGCGGCGACGACTACCTCACCAAGCCGTATCACATGTCGGAACTCATGGCCCGTATCGACGCGCTGGCGCGGCGCGGCGATTCGGGCAATGCGGAAGCGAATACCAAACTGAAATTGGCTGATCTCGAGCTCGATCGAATGACCCGTCGCGTAACGCGCAACGGCAAGAAGATCGAATTGACGGCGCGCGAATTCCAACTGCTCGAATTCATGATGCGTCATAGCGGTCAGGTAGTCACCCGGACCATGCTGCTCGAGGGCGTGTGGGACTATCATTTCGATCCGCAAACCAATGTGATCGACGTGCACATCAGCCGACTGCGCCAAGCGATCGACAAGGATTTCGACAAAACCCTTCTGCACACGGTGCGCGGCGCGGGGTACAGTTTGCGCGAAGACGAATAGGAGCCTGTCTGAGTAATCTGCGTGAGCCGCGTTGGCAGTGGGAGGGAGCGCATGCAAGGCGGGTGGCGCGGCCCATAGTGGGCACTATGGGCAAGCCACGCAACGAAGCAGGCGCCCCTCCCACTGCCAACCCTTCGGGAGCGGGCAGATTTCCCCTCACTCGTCGTTGTCGCCTCCTCATTGGGCCCTGGCCCAACTGCGTCGGCTCCGCCTCGATTGAGGGGAAATCTGCCGCGCTCGCGGCCACGCAGATTACTCAGACAGGCTCCTAGTGCGCGTCGCACGACGACGGATCGTCAGCCCCGATCAGCGATTCCTTGGGGTGCTCGATACGTCGCCATTTCGTATCGCCATCGTTTATTCCATCGTGTTCGCATGCGGGGCGGCCGCGCTCTTGGGAGCGGTCGATTTTGCCGTGTCACGCGTGGTCGACGGTAGTACCGATAATCTCATCGAAGCCGAAGTCCAGGGCCTGCGCGAACAAGTCTTGGTGTTGTCGCGCAGCGATTTCATCGAGCTCATCGAACAACGTTCGCAAGATCAAGACGTTCGCGGCGCCGTGTACCTGATGGTGGATCCGCAGTTGCGGCCGGTCGCCGGCAATGTTCCCGCGTGGCCGAGGATCGACGCCAACGAAGGAAAGTGGATCCAATTCAAGGTGTCCGTCCCGTTCGGCGACGAGACTCGCGAGCATGAAATGCGTGCGCAGCGCTTCCCGCTCCCGGGCGGCTACCGAATGTTGGTGGGCCACGACGTGCAGGAACGCCAGGATGTCAAGAACCTGATGATGCGCGGACTGATCGCGGCGGTGGTGCTGACATTGCTGCTCGGGCTGGGAGGCGGATTTTGGATGGGCCGCCGCATCCTGGCCCAGGCCGGCGCCATCTCGGCGGTCGCGACGCAGATCATGCGCGGCGATTTGTCGCAGCGGTTGCCGGTGCGCGATGCCGAAGACGAGATCAACACCTTGGCGCGTGAAATCAACAGCATGCTGGACAAGATCGAACAGCTTACGCTGGGCATGCGTACCGTGCTCGACAGCGCGGCTCACGACTTGCGAACGCCGCTCAATCGGCTGCAAGCCACCGCTGAAGGCGCCATGAACCAGCTCGTGCCCGGATCGGCGGAACGGCGCGTGTTGGAGCGGGTCACGACGGAGGTCGATCACATGCGCAGCACGCTCGATGCTCTGCTGCGCATTGCACTCGCCGAGACCGGCACCGTGGCCCGCGAGCCCGTGGACTTGTCGGAATTGGTGGCGAGCATGGTCGAACTGTATGCGCCGGTGGGCGAAGAGCGCGGCATCGCCTTGGAAAGTGTGGTGGCGCCGGGTGCGCAAGTCCAGGGTAGCCGGCAGTTGCTGGCGCAGGCGCTCGCCAATCTTCTCGACAACGCAATCAAATTTACTCCCGACGGCGGCCGTATTCGGGTGTTGCTGCGCGGACCCTGTAGCGAACCGGAAGTCGTCATCGAGGACAATGGGCCGGGAATACCGGCCGATAAGCGAGAAATCGTGCTGGGCCGCCGCGTGCGTTTGGATGAGGCCCGCAAGTTTCCCGGATCGGGCCTAGGGCTTTCGTTGGTGGCGGCCGTCACCAAATTACATGGCGCACGCCTGATTCTCGATGATGCCGGGCCGGGTCTGCGCGTTTCATTAAAATTTTGAGGGCTTTACATGCTGCGATATGTTGGATACGTTGCAACGGTGCTCGCTGTGGCCGCCTGTTCTACTGGTAATCATCCGGCAGGGCCGGATTCCGTGACGCGTCCCGCCGCGGCGCTGTCCGGTGTGGATACGCAGTACGCCGACGACAGCGTGCGGCCCCAAGACGATCTGTATCGGCACTTGAATGGCAAATGGCTGGATACCTTTGAGATTCCGGCGGACAAAGGGGTGTACGGTGCTTTCACACGCATCGATGACGCGACGCAGGAACAATTGCGCAGCCTCGTCGAGGGCCTGGCCGCCCCGAACACCGAGGAGCCGAGCGCAGCTGCGCCGGGCGCGGATGCGCAGAAAATTGCCGATCTGTACGCCAGCTTCATGGATGAGGCGCGGCTCGAGACTCTGGGTCTCGGGCCGCTCAAAGCTGCCTTCGCGGATATCGAGGCGATGTCGGACAAGCGGGATATTCCGGCGCTCATCGCCCATTTCAATCGGACCGGCGCCGGCGCGCCCTACGACATCGACATCGACCAGGATCAGAAGGATTCGACGCGCTATGCGGCCATCTTCAGCCAAAGCGGGCTGGGATTGCCGGACCGCGATTATTATCTGAAAGACGATGCGAAGCTCAAGGATGCGCGGGTCAAATACCTCGCGCACATCGAGAAGATGCTCAACCTGGCCGGCGACCCGCATGCCCGCCAGAGCGCGGCCGATATCGTGAAGCTGGAGACGGCCATGGCCGAGCTGCAGTGGCCGCGGGTCGCCAACCGCGATCCGGAGAAGACTTACAATAAAATCGCGGTCGCCGATCTTCATACGCTGATGCCGACCTACGGCTGGCAAAGCTACCTGCAACGCAGCGGTGTCCTCGGCAAGACCGACTACGTCATCATCCAGCAGCCGAGCTATTTCAGCGGGCTCGACAAGTTGATCGCGGACACCCCGCTTAGCGTTTGGAAAAGCTATTTCAAGTGGCATCAGCTCTCGGCCGCCGCGCCCTGCCTCTCGAAGGCCTTCGTCGACGAGCGGTTTGGGTTCACCGGAACCAGCTTGCGCGGCATTCCGCAGAACCGCCCGCGCTGGAAGCGCGGCATGACGGTCATCGATGGCGCGATGGGCGAGGCGATCGGCAGGCTGTACGTCGCCAAATACTTTCCGCCGCAGAACAAGGCGCGCATGGAAGAGCTGGTGCGAAACCTCATCGAGGCCTATCGGCGAGACATCGTGACGCTCGACTGGATGAGCCCGGAGACGAAAAAAGGCGCACAGGAAAAGCTTACGAAGTTGGTGACCAAGATCGGCTATCCGAATACGTGGCGCGATTACAGCGCGCTCGTCATCACGCGCGACGACCTGTGGGGCAACGTGGTACGCGCCGGGGAATTCGAATATCGACGCAATCTCGGCAAGCTTGGGCTTCCCATCGATCGCAACGAATGGCAGATGACGCCCCAGACGGTCAACGCTTACTACAATCCGGTGATGAACGAAATCGTGTTTCCGGCAGCGATCCTGCAGCCGCCTTTCTTCGATGCGACGGCTGACGATGCGGTGAACTACGGCGGCATCGTGGCGGTCATCGGTCACGAGGTCAGTCATGGCTTCGACGATCAGGGCAGTCAATACGATGCGGACGGCAATCTGCGGGATTGGTTCACGCCGGAAGATCATGCGAAATTCGCGGCTAGAACCAAGGCATTGGTCGCGCAATACAGTGCCTACGAGCCGGTGAACGGCTATCACGTCAACGGCGAGTTGACTCTCGGCGAGAATATCGCCGACAACTCGGGTTTGGCACTGGCCTACAAGGCGTACCAATTGTCGCTCGCCGGTAAGGCGTCGCCGACCATCGATGGGTTCACCGGGGAGCAGCGCTTCTACCTGGGTTGGGTACAAGTGTGGCGGGGCAAGGTCCGTGAGGACGAGGCCATCCAACGCATCAAGGTCGATCCGCATTCACCGCCTGCAGTCCGCGGCACGGCCCCGCTCGTGAATCAACCGGGCTTCTATTCGGCGTTCGGCGTGAAATCCGGCGACAAAATGTACCTGGCTCCAGACCAGCGCGTCATCATCTGGTAGCGTCAAGCGTCAAATTATCGGCGCAACAGCCGCAGCCGGCTCGAGGGGCGGCCGTCGAAAAATCGTAACCTGCTGGAAAAGCACGTAAAAGTGGCCTAAGGGAGGTATGGCATAGAACTTGCTCGATGCTTGGCTGCGGCAGTCGCGCCGCGCTAGGAATCGACACCATGGCCGAAGAAGCTGGAGAAGCTGCTACTCCACTGCCCGCGAAGAAGTCCGGCGCAATGATAGGCAAGCTCGTCAACGGGATAGGCATCTTCGTGCTGTCCCTGGGCGCCGTCGTGATCGGCGGCACGATCAACGCCAAGCTGCATCCGATGCCCGACTTCAAATTGGACAAGGACGGCAAGATCACTCCCATCGTGCCGATCGTCGCAGCAAGCGCTCACGGTGAAGAAGGCGCGAAAGCGTCGCTCTTCTATCCCATCGATCCTCCGCTCGTCGTCAATTTCGAAGACGGCTCCGCCGTGCGCTTCCTGCAAATCTCGATGGAAGTGATGGCGAAGGATCAGAAAGGGATCGATAGCGTGCAGAAGAACATCCCGCTGATCCGCAACAACTTGTTGTTGCTCATGAGCAATCGCGATTACCAGTCGTTGATGTCGCGCGAGGGCAAGGAAAAGCTGCGGCAGGAAGCGTTGGTGGAAATCCGCGCCGTGCAAAAGAAACAGGGCGGCGATGATATCGAAGATGTTCTGTTCACCAGTTTCGTGGTGCAGTGATGGCCGAAGCCGAGGCCGCTGCGGTGGAGCAGACCGCCGCCCCTGACGTGAGCGCCATCTCGGAAGAAGAAGTGTCGGCGCTGCTGGAGAGCAACGGCAACAGCAACGTGCGGCCCTACGATTTGACGTCGCAGCGCGTCAACCGAACCCAGCTACCGATGCTCGAAACCGTGTGCAAAAGTTTTGCCGAAAAAATGAGCCTGGCGTTGTCGGCGTTGGTCGGGCGCGATGCGACGGTGCAATTCACTGCCCTCGATTGCGCAAAAGCTGCGGAATTGCAGGCGGCGCTGCCCGTACCCGCGAGTCTGGTCGTCGTGCGTCTGAAGCCGTTGCCGGGAAACGCGTTCGTCAGCGTCGATCCCGCCTTGCTGCTCACGCTGCTGGACGGATTCTTCGGCGGTTCGGGGCGAGCCACCAGCGACAGCCAGGCGGCGATAGCGCCGGCCGCTCAGCGCTTTCTGGCATTGATGCTGCGCAGTTTCGCGACCGGATTGACGGCTGCCTGGACGCCGGTCGCGCCCCTCGAGTTGGAACTGGTGAAGCAGGAGACGAATCCGCGGTTGATGCAACTCGGCGCCCCGCAGGAGGTCCTCCTGGCGCTGCGATTCAATGTGGAATTCGGCGCGCAAACCGGCCGCATCGATTGGTTGCTGCCCGAAACGCTACTGGCGCCGATTCGCGAGGCGCTGGCGTCGGAGAGCGGCAATACGCAAGCTCGCAAGCACGACCCATGGGCCCCGGTTCTCGGCACGGCGTTACAGGACGCGGAGCTGGAGACGCGGGCCATTCTGGCGCAAGCCCAGATCAGCCTGGGCGAACTCGTGCGTCTGACCCCGGGCGACATCATCCCCATCGACACGCCGCAGCACGCCGTTTTACTGGCGGGCGGGATCCCGCTGTACCGCGGCCGGTTCGGCGTTTCGCAAGGGCGCAACGCGCTCAAAATTCTTCCCGGAGGTCCTCAATGAGCGTTCCTGATCCCAAGCCCGCGGCCGTTGCGCGGGCGCAATTCAACGATCTAGGTCCCAATGCCGCCGGAGGCGGCAGCCAAGAGATCAATCTGAACCTGATTCTCGAAGTCGCGGTCACGCTTGCGCTCGAAGTGGGCCGCGCGCGCATGTCGGTGCGCGAACTCTTGCAGCTCGCGCCCGGCGCCATCGTGGAACTCGATCGCATGGCCGGCGAACCGCTCGATGTGCTGGTCAACGGCGTGCGCATCGCGCGCGGCGAAGTGGTGGTGGTCAACGACAAGTTTGGGATTCGGCTCACCGACGTGGTGAGCGCAACCGAAAGGATGGAGCACGCGCAATGACGGGCATTGGGCAACCCGCCTCGCCGCTGTCCGTGAGCAGTCTCGCGCAGCTCACTTTGAGCCTGATTGCGATCGTTGCATTGATCCTTGCGGTCAGTTGGGTCCTGAAACGCTTCAAGCTAGCAGGCCCGCGCGGCCGCGGCGAGATCACCGTGCTCG
>Ga0181536_10003285_pt1 | contig 17675 bp, 15 predicted proteins | sample PEATcosm2014_Bin_41_FD_121105 | JGI IMG/M metagenome (GOLD analysis project Ga0181536, IMG submission 121105) | Peatland microbial communities from MTU Mesocosm Facility, Houghton, MI, USA - PEATcosm2014_Bin17_60_metaG | ecosystem: Environmental > Terrestrial > Soil > Wetlands > Peat | place... | reverse complement strand
GGTGTGAACTTCACCACCGAGCGCTGGCCACCCTGGCGACAGGGGATGGAATATGACGCGGGCCTATTCTTCGTCTGCTATCAGCGCGACCCCAGGACGGGGTTCATCAAAGTCTTCGGCAACATGGCGAAATTCGACATGATGAATCAGTTCGTCACCCATGTTGGCGGCGGCCTGTTTGCTTGCCCGGGCGGGATGGCAGAAGGCGAGTTCATCGGGCAGCGCCTGTTTGATGCGGCGTAACGGCTCCGGCCCGAAAGCGGCATTGCGGCCGGACCGAATTTCCGGACAGCGTCTTCGTCACGCCGGCAGTGGCAAGAGCGACGCTTTATGTCTTGACCAGCGAAGCGAACCTGATCGTGCTGCGCTAGCCACGACAGCAAGAGAGGCCATGGCGCTGACGGTCGCCATCATCGGCCGACCCAATGTCGGGAAGTCGACCTTGTTCAACCGGCTCGCGGGCCGGCGCTTGGCGCTGGTCGACGATTTGCCGGGCGTCACGCGCGACTGGCGCGAAGCCGAGGCGCGCCTCGCCGGCCTGGGCTTCCGCATCCTCGATACCGCGGGGCTCGAGGACGCGGCAGAGGGCACGCTCACCGCGCGCATGCAGGCGCAGACCGAGCGCGCGCTTGCCGAGGCCGATGTCGCGCTCTTTCTGATCGATGCTCGGACCGGGGTCACGCCGCTCGACCGCCATTTCGCGCAATGGCTCAGGCGCCGCGCGACGCCGGTGATCCTGGTTGCGAACAAAGCGGAAGGACGGGCCGGCGAGGCCGGCGTTCTCGAGGCCTTCGCCCTCGGGCTCGGCGCGCCGGTCGCGCTCTCGGCCGAGCATGGCGAAGGCCTCGACGCGCTCTACGAGGCGCTCGCGCCTTTCGCCGAGCGCGCGGCTGCCGCCGAAATGCCTGGTCCCGCCGCGCCGCGCCCTCTGCAACTGGCCGTGGTCGGCCGGCCCAATGTCGGCAAGTCGAGCCTGGTCAACCGTCTCATCGGCGAAGAGCGGCTCTTGACCGGACCCGAAGCCGGGATCACGCGCGATGCCATCACCATCGAGTGGCATTGGCACGAGCGGGCGGTGCAGCTCATCGACACCGCCGGGCTCAGGCGCCGCGCCAAGATCGAGGAAAAACTCGAGCAGCTTTCGACCGCCGACGCGTTGCGCGCCATCCGCTTTGCCGAGGTCGTCGTCTTGGTGCTCGACGGAACCCAACCGCTCGAGCGGCAGGATCTGACGATCGCGCGGCTCGTGGCCGAGGAAGGGCGGGCGCTGGTCCTCGCCGTCAACAAATGGGACCTCGTCGAAGACAAGCACGCGGCACTCGAGCGGCTGCGCGAGGGCCTCGCCCGATCGCTGCCGCAGCTTGCGGGCATCGGCTGCGTCACGCTTTCGGCGCTCACCGGCACGGGCGTGGCGCGGCTAATGCCGGCGGTCTTCGCTGCGGAGGCGGCGTGGAACCGCCGCATTCCGACGCCGCGCCTCAACCGTTTTCTTGCCGAAGCGGAAAGGCGCCACCCGCCGCCGCTGATCGCTGGTCGGCCGCTGCGTTTGCGCTACATGACCCAAGTCAATATCCGCCCGCCGAGCTTCGCGCTTTTCGCCTCGAAGCCGGGCGAGCTGCCCGAGAGCTACCGCCGCTATCTCGTCAATGCGCTGCGCGAGGCCTTCGACCTGCCGGGCGTGCCGATCCGGATGATGCTGCGCAAGGGGGCCAATCCCTACGCGGCGCGGGAATAGCGCCCCGATCTTTTCGGTCTTGAGATCGGCGGCGGCGCCGTCGTCTAATGAGCGCGGGAAGATCGGGAGAGGCGGCTGATGGGCGAATTCGGCATTGGTCAGGCGATGAGCCGCTTCGAGGACCCGCGCCTGTTGCGCGGCGCCGGGAGGTTCATCGACGATGTTTCTCTGCCGGGCCAGGCCTATGCCTATGTCCTGCGCTCGCCCCATGCGCATGCGCGAATCGCGCGCATCGACCTCGCCGAAGCCAAGGCCGCGCCGGGCGTGCTCGGCATCTTCACCGAGGCGGACATCCGGGCGGACGGGCTCGGCACCACTTCGGTGCAGATGAAGCGCAAGCGGGCCGACGGATCGCCAATGTTCTCGCGCCCGCATCCGGGTCTCGCGCGCGAGCGGGTGCGCTATGTCGGCGATCCCGTGGCATTCATCGTCGCGGAGAGTCTCGCCGAAGCCAGGGACGCCGCCGAGCGCATCGCCATCGAGTACGAGGAGCTGCCCTCGGTCACCGCGACCGACGAGGCCGCGCTTCCCGGCGCGCCGCCGGTCTGGGACGAATGCCCCGACAACATTTCGCATGTGTGGGAAGCCGGAAACAAGGACGCCGCCGACGCCGCCTTCGCCAAGGCCGCGTTTGTCGTGCGGCGGCGTTATGTCGTGACTCGAGTCCATGCGCAATTCATGGAGCCGCGCGGCGCGCTTGGCCATTGGGATGCGCGCAGCGAGCGCTTCGCGCTTTATGCCGACGTGCAGTATCCGCACCGCCTGCGCAATGTCCTCGCCAGCGCCATCTTCAAGATCCCCGAGCATCGCATCCACGTCGTCGCCGGCGATGTCGGCGGCGGCTTCGGCGCCAAGGGCTGGCAGTATGTCGAGCACCGGCTGGTGCTGTGGGCGGCGCGAAAGCTCGGGCGCCCGGTCAAGTGGCGCTGCGAGCGCAGCGAGTCGCTGTTGGCCGACGAGCACGCCCGCGATGTCGTCGCCGAAGCGGAGTTGGCGCTCGACAAATCCGGCAAGTTTCTCGGCCTCAAGGTGCGCACGACCAGCAATCTCGGCGCCTATCTCTCTTCCGACCGGGGCTTGATTGCGACCTTCACCAGCTTCGGCGCGCTCGCCGGCGTCTATGCCATCCCGGCGGCGTATGCGCATCTGACGGCGGTCTTCACCAACACGAGCGCGACCGCGCCCTATCGCGGCGCCGGCCGGCCCGAGGCGATCTATTTCATCGAGCGGCTGGTCGACGACGCCGCCCGCGAATTGGGCTTCGACCCGATCGCGCTCAGGCGCATGAACCTGATCCCCGCCTCGGCCATGCCCTACAAGACGCCGCTTGGCTTCACCTATGATTGCGGCGCCTTCGAGCGCAACCTCGATGCCGCGCTCGATCTTGCGGACTATGCCGGATTTCCCGCGCGGCGGGATGATGCGCAAAAGCGCGGCAAGCTGCGCGGCATCGGCATCGCCAACACGATCGAGCGCGCGGCGGCGCCGGGCATGGATTTCGCCGAGATCCGCTTCGATGCCGGCGGCGATGCCATGCTGCTCATGGGCACCTTGAGCCAGGGCCAAGGGCACGAGACAACCTTCAAGCAGATTCTGCACGAGCGGCTCGGCCTCGCGCCCGACGCGGTCCGCTTCGTCGAAGGCGATACCGATCAGATCGCGTTCGGCATGGGCACGATGGGCTCGCGCTCGACCGTGATCGGCGGCACGGCGCTCATGATCGCAGCCGACAAGGTGATCGCCAAGGGCAAGAAGATCGCGGCCCAGTTGCTCGAAGTGAGCGAGGCCGATGTCAGCTTCGGCGACGGAAGCTTCGTCGTGCCCGGCACCGATCGCGCGCTTGGCATCAAGGAAGTCGCGCGCGCCGCCTTTCAGCCGCAGCTTCTGCCGCCCGGGGTCGAGCCCGGCCTCTACGAGACCGGCTCCTTCTCGCCCGCGAACGATACCTTCCCCAATGGCTGCCACATCTGCGAGGTCGAGATCGATCCCGAGACCGGCACGGTGGAGGTCGTCCGCTACAGCGTCGTCGACGATGTCGGCACGGTCATCAACCCCAAGACATTGAAGGGCCAGATTCACGGCGGCGTCGTGCAAGGCCTGGGTCAGATGCTGCTCGAGCAGGTGATCTATGATCGCAGCTCAGGCCAGCTCCTCACCGGCTCGTTCATGGACTACGCCATGCCGCGGGCCGACGATCTCTGCATGATCGAGGTCGAAAGCAAGCCGGTGCCGACGCGGCTCAATCCTTTGGGGGCCAAAGGCGCGGGCGAGGCGGGCACGGTCGGCGCGCTGCCGGTGCTGATGAACGCCGTGCTCGATGCGCTGGCGCCCCTCGGCGTGCGCGCGCTCGACATGCCGGCGACGGCCGAGCGCGTCTGGCAGGCGATCGCCGCGGCCGGCGGCGCGCCAGCCACCAAGCCGACTCAGGAGCGATGACCATGGCGAAGATGTCGGTCAATGGCGTGCGCAGCGTCGATCTCGGCGTCACCGATTTGAAGGCGGCGGCCAGGTTCTATACCGAGATTTGGGGGCTGCGGCCCGTCGCCGAGCGCCCGGGTTCGGTCTATCTGCGCGGCACCGGACCCAGCCATCACATCGTGGCGTTGCACGCACGGCCCAAGAGCGAGGCCTTGCGCGTCGATCTGACGGCTCCCGACAAGGCGGCGGTCGAGGCGATCCATGCCCAAATCCGCGAGGCCGGCAGCAAGGACATCGAGAAGCCGGCGCCGATCGGCGAGCCCGGCGGCGGCTACGGCTTTGCCTTTCGCGATCCGGAAGGCCGCACGATCAGAATCCTGACCGATGCCAAGACCCATGGCGACACCAAAGACGACCCGGATCGGCCGCGCAAGATCTCGCATGTCGTGCTCTGTTCAAGGCAAGCCGCGGCGACTGTCGATTTCTACGCCAAGGCGCTGGGCTTCAAGGTGTCCGACCGAACGCAGATGATGACCTTCATCCGTTGCAACACGGACCATCACAGCCTCGCCTTCGTCCAATCCGAGCATGCGACATTGCATCACATCGCTTTCGAGATGGAAAATCTCGAAGCGGTCATGCGCGGCGGCGGACGGCTGAAGGATCAAGGCTATCCCATCGAATGGGGCGTCGGGCGGCATGGGCCCGGCGACAATGTCTTCGCCTATTTTCTCGGCCCCTACGACATGGTGATCGAATACACCGCCGAGGTCGAGCAGGTGGACGACAGCTATCGCACCGGCGGTCCCGAGGATTGGCAATGGCCGCCGGGCCGCATGGATCATTGGGGGATCGCAGTCGGCCCGAGCGAGCGGATGCGCGCCGCGCATCAGCGCATCGCCTTCCCGCCCGAGATCTTTCACCCGACGGCCTGACCCGCGCCGACGATCTCGCCGTTCTTGTCGCAATCCGCGGCGGCGAGCGCGATGAAGGGCTCGGTGACGTCTTCGGGACGCGTCAGCGTGTCCTGCTCCTCGGCGGGAAACGCCGTGAGGCGGAGTCGCGTGCGCACGGCGCCCGGATCGACCAGATTCGCCCGCAGCGTCGTCCGCGCGTTCTCGCCGGCATAAATCCGTACCATCGCTTCGAGCGCCGCCTTGCTCGCGGCGTAGGCGCCCCAGTACGGCGCCAGGTCGCGCGCCGCGCCGCAGGTGGCGAACACGGCGCGGCCGGAAGACGAGCGGCGGAGCAGGGGATCGAGCACGCGAATGAGCCGCCAATTGGCGGTGAGGTTCACGTCCATCGCTTCTTGCCAGGTCTTTGGCTCGATATGGCCCAAAGGCGACAGCGCGCCGAGCACGCCGGCGATTCCGATGAGCGCGTCGAGCCGGCCGAAGCGCTGGTAGATCGCCGCGCCCAGCTCATCGATCTTGGCGAAATCGCGCAAGTCGAGCGGCACCAAGGTCGCGCTGCCGCCGGCGGCGCGGATCGCGTCATCGACCTCTTCGAGCCCGCCCTGCGTGCGCGCGAGCAGGATGACGTGAGCGCCCTCGGCGGCGCAATGCTTCGCCACGGCGGCGCCGATGCCGCGCGACGCGCCGGTAATCAGCGCGATCCGCCCGGCAAGACGGTGGCCGCGCGCTTGCGCCACGGCTCAGGCGGTTTCGGCGAGCAGCGATAACTGCGTCGAGACCTTGCCGGCGTCGTGATCGACGAGCGGAATGGCGTAATCGCCGGTGAAGCAGGCGTCGCAATATTGCGGCGCCTCGGGCTCGCGCCGCGCTTCGCCCATCGCGCGGTAGAGCCCGTCGATGCTGAGAAAGGCGAGGCTGTCGACGCCGATGAAGCGCGCCATCTCTGCCACGTCCATGTGCGAGGCCAGGAGGTCGCTGCGCTCCGGCGTGGCGATGCCGTAGAAGCAGGAATGGGTGGTCGGTGGGCTCGAGATGCGCAGATGGATCTCAAGGGCGCCGGCTTGCCGCACCATGGCGACGATCTTCGTCGAGGTCGTGCCGCGCACGATCGAATCGTCGACGAGAATGACGCGCTTGCCGGCGATGTTGACGCGGTTGACGTTGTGCTTGAGCTTGACGCCGAGATGGCGGATTTGATCCGTCGGCTCGATGAAGGTGCGGCCGACGTAATGGTTGCGGATGATGCCGAGCTCGAAAGGCAGCCCGCATTCCGCGGCATAGCCGATCGCCGCCGGCACGCCCGAATCCGGCACGGGAATGACGAGATCCGCGGGCACATGGCTTTCGCGCGCGAGCTCGGCGCCGATCCGCTTGCGCGTCTCATAGACGCTCACGCCGTCGACCACGCTGTCGGGCCGCGCGAAGTAGATGTATTCGAAGATGCACAGGCGCTTGGGCGCGCACTCGAAGGGCTTGATCGAGCGCACCCCGTCGGCGCTCAGCGTGACGATCTCGCCGGGCTCGACATCGCGCACGAAGTCGGCGCCGATGATGTCGAGCGCGCAGGTCTCCGAGCTGAGGATCCACGCCTCGCCGAGCTGGCCCAGAACCAAGGGCCGCACGCCCAAGGGGTCGCGCACGCCGATCACCCCTTCCTGCGACAGCGCCACCAGCGAATAGGCGCCCTCGACCTGGCGGAGCGCATCGACCATCCGCTCCTCGACGCTGTCCTTGAGGCTGGTGGCGATGAGGTGGACGATGACCTCGGTGTCGCTGGTGGATTGGAAGAGGCTGCCGCGGCGGACGAGCTGCCGGCGCAAGTGATAGGAGTTGGTGAGATTGCCGTTGTGGCAGATCGCCAACCCGCCGAATTCGAAATCCGCGAAGAGCGGCTGGACGTTGCGCAGCGCGACTTCGCCGGTGGTGGCGTAGCGCACATGGCCGATCGCGGAATGGCCGCCGAGACGGCCGATCACGTCCTTGGAGCTGAAGTTCTCGCCGACATGGCCCATGGCGCGATGGGCGTGAAACTGCTCGCCGTCATAGGCGACGATCCCCGCCGCCTCCTGGCCGCGATGCTGCAGGGCATGCAGGCCGAGCGCCGCCAAGGCCGCCGCCTCGGCATGGCCGAAGACGCCGAACACGCCGCATTCCTCATGCAGGTGGTCGTCGTCGAAGGGATGGGTGGTCAGCATCGCGCCGCCCTTGATCAAGCCTCAGTCGGAAACCAGGCCCAGCCTATAGGTGGGGATCGCCGAACCACCCGTCCACCGCCCAAGGCAGCCTGCTTTCTACAGGGAATTCAGCACCATCGCCAGCCTGCAGTGGCGGGCGGGCGGGGATCAGGGCTTGCCGCCCTGCTGCTGGATCAGGCGGTTGAGGTCGCGCTGCTCGTCCGGCGTATAGACCGGCCCGTCGCCTGCCACGGTATGCGGTCCGGGAGTGCGATAGGCGCGAATCGCGCGCTCGACCTCCTGGTCGGGGTTGCTCAAGGCGGTGGTGGCGCGTTGCCGCAGCCGCGCCGGCACGAATTGCTGCAGGAAGTCGGCGCCGTCCCCGAGCAGCTCATGCGTCCTGGCCTGGGCGAGCCAGCGCGGCTGGTCCTTGCCCGGCGGCATGACCCAGGACAGCGCGAGATAGGCGATGCAGACGATGAGAACGCCGCGCAGGAGGCCGAAGATCAGCCCGAAAGTGCGGTCGACGGCCGAGAGCGAGCTGCGCTTGACGTGCCGCGCGATCGACGCGGCGATGAGCGACAGGATGAACAGCGATACGATGAAAATCGCGAGCGCGGCAATCCCGTCCGAGATCGGGCCCTTCGGCAGGAAGCCCTCGGCGATGGGGCGGGCAAAGGGCAGGCCATAGAGCGCGGCGAAGGTGGCGCCGAGCCAGCTCGCGATCGACAGCAATTCCCTGACCAGGCCCCGCGCAAACGCGAAAAGGCCGGAGAGCACGATGATCGCGACGACCCCGGCGTCGAAGGCGTTCACGGCCGGCCCCCGCCCAGGCGCTGCGGCCGGCGCGGCGATGCGTCGAACAGCGCGACGAGCTCACGCAGATGGCCGATCTCGCGGATCTTGAGCCCGCCATCGCTTGGCCGCTCCTTGCCGCGGCCGCGGCGCGGCGGCACCAGCGCTGCGGCGAAGCCGAGCTTGCCCGCCTCCTTGAGGCGCGCCTCGGCCTGGCCCACCGGACGGATTTCGCCGGAAAGCCCGATTTCGCCGAAGACGACGGTGTCGGCCGCCATCGGCTCCTGCGTCAGCGCCGAAATGAGCGCCGCGGCCACGGCGAGATCGGCCGCGGGCTCGGCAATGCGCAAGCCGCCGGCGACGCTGAGATAGATGTCGTTGGCGCCGATCGCAACGCCGCAGCGCGCCTCGAGCACGGCCAGCACCATGGCGAGACGGTTGCCGTCCCAGCCGACGACCGCGCGGCGCGGCGTGCCGAGCGTCGAGGGCGCCACCAGCGCCTGGATTTCGACCAGCATCGGCCGGGTTCCTTCGACCCCCGCGAAGACCGCGGCGCCGCTGATGGGTCCGCGATGGTCGGCGAGAAACAGCGCCGAAGGGTTCGGCACCTCGGCGAGGCCGGCATCGGTCATCTCGAAGACGCCGATCTCGTCGGTCGGGCCGAAGCGGTTCTTGACGGCGCGGAGAATGCGGAACTGATGGCCGCGCTCGCCCTCGAAATAGAGCACGGTGTCGACCATGTGCTCGAGCACGCGCGGGCCGGCGATCAGACCTTCCTTGGTGACGTGGCCGACCAGCATGACGGTGAAGCCGCGCGCCTTGGCGAGCCGGATCAGCTCTTGCGCCGAAGCGCGGACTTGCGCCACCGTGCCCGGCGCGCTGTCGAGCGTGTCGAGAAACATGGTCTGGATCGAATCGACCACGACGATGGCCGGCGGATCGGCGCGGTCGAGCGTCGCGACGATGTCGCGCACATTGGTGGCTGCGGCGAGCTTTACCGGCGTATCGGCCACGCCGAGCCGAGTCGCGCGCAGCCGCACCTGATCGATCGATTCCTCGCCGGAGATGTAGGCGCAGTCGAAGGCGCCGCCGGCTTTGCCGGCCAGCGCCGCCGCCACCTGCAGAAGCACGGTCGATTTGCCGATGCCGGGGTCGCCGCCGACGAGCAGCGCCGATCCCGCAACGAGACCGCCGCCGCAGACGCGGTCGAATTCGGCGATGCCGGTCAGCCGGCGCGGCGTCGCATCGGCCGCTCCCGCCAAGCCGACAAACGCGAGGCCGCGGCCCTTGCCCGGCCCCAGCCCTTTGGGCGGCAGCGCTCGCGCCGCTTCCTCGACCAGCGTGTTCCAGCCGCCGCAAGCATCGCAGCGGCCGGCCCATTTCGGATGGGCGGCGCCGCATTGCTGGCAGACGTATTGGGTTTGGGCGCGCGCCATCCTCAGGTCCCTTGCGCGCTCACAACGCGCGCACCTCCATCTTGATGGGACCCTCGGCGCGGCCGTGAATGAACTGATCGACGTAGTCGTTGCCGGAATGCTCCAAATTCGCGACCGGGCCGTGCCAGATGATGCGGCCCTTGTAGATCATGGCGACGCGATCCGCGATCTTGCGCGTCGACGCCATGTCGTGCGTGATCGAGACGGCGGTGGCGCCGAGATCGTGCACGCATTTGACGATGAGATCGTTGATGACGTCACCCATGATCGGATCGAGGCCGGTCGTGGGCTCGTCGAAAATGATGATCTCTGGCTCGGCGGCGATCGCCCGGGCGAGCGCCACGCGCTTCTGCATCCCGCCCGACAGCTCGGCGGGACGCAGATCGCCGACCTCCGGTCCGAGGCCGACGGCGGCGAGCTTCTCCAAGGCGATCTCCCGCGCGCGCGCACGTTCCATGCCGCGGCCCTGAATGAGACCGAACGCGACATTCTCCCATACGCGCAACGAGTCGAACAAGGCCGATCCCTGGAACAGCATGCCGAACTTCTGCATCTCCCGCTCGCGCTCGCGCGCCGACAATCCCATGACTTCCTGGCCTTCGATCTTGATCGAGCCCGCATCCGGCTCCATGAGCCCGAGGATGCATTTGACCATCACCGATTTGCCCGAGCCCGAGCCGCCGATCACGACGAGGCTCTCGCTCACGGCGACATCGAGATCGATGCCGTCGAGCACGAGGTTTGTGCCGAAGGATTTCTTCAAGCCGCGGACCGCGATCTTGGCGATATTGCTCATCCTAAAACAGCACGCTGGTGAGGACATAATCGAAGAGCAGGATCATGATCGAGGCGGAGACCACGGCATAAGTCGTCGCGGCGCCCACGCCCTGCGCGCCGCCGCGCGAATGGTAGCCGGTGTAGCAGCCCATAAGGGCGACGATGAAACCGAAGACGGCCGCCTTGATGAGGCCGGAGACGACGTCTTCCGAGCGCAAATTGTCGGCGGTCTGTCCAAGATAGCCCGCAGCATTGAAGCCGAGCTTGTAGGTGCTGACGATGAAGCCGCCGAAGACGCCGATGATGTCGGCAACGAGCACGAGAAACGGCAAGGTCACCGTGCCGGCGATGATCCGCGGCACGACAAGATACTTGAAGGGATTGGTCGAAAGCGTCGAGAGCGCGTCGATCTGGTCGGTGACGCGCATGGTGCCGATTTCGGCCGCGATCGCCGCGCCGATGCGCCCTGCGACCATCAGCGCCGCGATCACCGGCCCCAATTCCCGCGTCATCGACAGCATTACCACCGTGGCGACAGCGCTCTCGGCGGAAAAGCGCTGGAAGCCGGTATGCGTTTGCAGCGCCAGCACCATGCCGGTGAAGATCGCGGTGAGCCCGACGACCGGCAGGGAGTAGTAGCCGATATCGACCATCTGCCGCCCGATGAGCCGCAGATAAATCGGCGGCCTGACGCAATGGCTGATCGCGTTGAGCGCAAAGAGCGTGAGCCGCCCGGCGGCGGCGAGAAAAGAGAGGAAGACGCGGCCGACCGCGGCGAGGAAATCGAGCATCGCTCAGCCGGCTCCGCGATAGACGCGCAATGCGCGCCGCCCGAGCGCCGTCAGGATTTCATAGCCGATCGTGCCGGCGGCGGCTGCCGCTTCATCGACGCCGTAGCGCTCGTCGAGCAGATCGACGAAGTTCCCCGGACGCGCCAACTCGGGATCGATCCCCGTCACATCGATCGTCAACAGATCCATCGAGATGCGTCCAATGACGGGAGCCCGTGCGCCGGCGATGCCGACATGGCCGCGATGACTCGCCGACCGCAGCCACCCGTCGGCATAGCCGATGGCAACGGTCGCGACGCGGCCCGGCCGATCCATGCGATGCGCCGCACCGTAGCCAACGCTCTCGCCCCTGTCAATGTCGCGGACCTGCAGGATTCTGGCTCTGAGATGAACCACTTGCCGCATCGGATTGGGGCCGCGGCCGAGCGGATTGACGCCGTAGAGCGCGGCTCCCGGGCGGGCGATGTCGAAGTGGAAATCGGGTCCGAGGAAGATGCCCGAGGAGGCCGCCAGACTCGCCGGCGCGTGCGGCAGACGAGCGAGCGCGGCCCGGAAGGCATCGCGCTGTGCCGCGTTCATGGGATCGGCGGGCTCGCCGGCATTGGCGAGGTGGCTCAGGATGGCGGCGAGGGCGACGCCCTGGAGCCGCTCCGGCTCGTCGAGGAGCCGCTTAAGCTCGCTCTTGGACAGGCCGAGCCGCGCCATGCCGGTGTCGATGTGCAGCATCGCCGGCGCCGCGCCGCGGCGGCGCGCGAAGCGGCGCCAGGCCTCGATCTGGCCGAGATCGTTGAGCACCGGCATCAGCCGCGCGCGCCAGAATTCGCCGGGGATCGCCGGCGCCAGGCCGTTGAAAACGGCGATCTCCGCCGCCGGCAGCGTCCGGCGCAGCGCGATCCCCTCGTCGATGGTGGCGACGAAGAACAGCCGGCAGCCGGCGGCGGCGAGGGCCGGCGCGACGCGCGCCGCGCCGAGGCCATAGGCATCGGCCTTGACCACCGCGGCGAGCCGCGTCGCCGGGCCGAGCCGTGCGCCGAGACTGCACCAATTCGCGATGATGGCGTCGAGATCGATCTCGAGGATGGAAGCCGCCCGGTCCGCCGCCCGCGCCAGCGGGCGCCGCCGGTCAACGGACATCGGGCAGGCGATCGTCGCTCATGAAATTGTCGAAGCGGGTGGTCTCGTGGGCGAAGCGCAGCTTCACCGGGCCGATGGGCCCGTGCCGCTGCTTGGCGACGATGATTTCAGCCAGGCCATAGACCTGCTCGCAGCGCTCCTTCCAGCGGTCGTGACGATCGCCGAACTTCTCGATGGTCTCCTCGGGCCGCTGCGACGGCTCCGAGCGCGAGAGATAATATTCTTCGCGATAGACGAACATGACGACGTCGGCGTCCTGCTCGATCGAGCCGGATTCGCGCAGATCCGACAGCATCGGCCGCTTGTCGTCGCGCGCCTCGACTGCGCGCGAGAGCTGCGAGAGCGCGAGCACGGGGACCTCGAGCTCTTTCGCCAGCGTCTTCAGCCCGCGCGTGATCTCAGAGATCTCCTGCACCCGGTTCTCCTGGCCGCGCCCTTCGCCGCCGCCGCGGATGAGCTGGAGGTAATCGACGATGATGAGGTCGAGCCCTTGTTGGCGCAGCAGCCGGCGCGCGCGCGTGCGCAGCCCCGAGATCGTCAGCGCCGGCGTGTCGTCGATGAAGAACGGCACCGAGGAGAGCCGCTGGCTTGCCTGGACGAAGCGATCGAAATCCTCGTTCGACACTTCGCCTTTGCGGATGTTGTTGGAGGGGATGCCCGATTCCTCGGCGAGAATGCGCGTCGCCAATTGTTCCGCCGACATCTCCAGCGAGAAGAAGCCGACCACCGCCCCGTCCTCGCCGACGGTGCGGCCGTCCGGCGTCTTGTTCGCGCGATAGGCGCGGGCGGCGTTGAAGCCGATGTTGGTCGCGAGCGCCGTCTTGCCCATCGACGGCCGCCCGGCGAGCACGACCAAATCCGAGCGGTGCAGCCCGCCCAAGAGCTTGTCGAGATCGATGAAGCCGGTGGAGACGCCGGTGGTGCGGCCGCTGCGCTTGAACGCCGCCTCGGCCATCTTGATCGCATCGGTGAGCGAGGCATGGAAGGCGCGGAACCCGCCTTCGTTGGAGCCGGACGTCGCGAGATCGAAGAGGTGCTTTTCCGCCGTCTCGATCTGCTGCGGCGCCGCGCGCTCGAGATCGTGGCGATAGGCGTCGTTGACGACATCCTCGCCGATGGTGATGAGCTGGCGCCGCAAATAGAGGTCGTGGATGGTGCGGCCGTAGTCCTGGGCATTGAGAATGGTGACGACCGAGGCGGCCAAGCGCACGAGATACTGCGCGCCGCCGACCTCGGCGAGCGCGCCGTCCTGATCGAACAAATTCTTGAGCGTCACCGGATTGGCGATCTGGCCGCGCTCGATGAGGCGCGCAATCGCGGCGAAGATGCGGCCGTGGACGGCCTCGGCGAAATGTTCGGGCAGCAGGAATTCGGCGACTCGGTGGAACGCCGCATTGTTGACGAGAACGGCGCCCAAGAGCGCCTGCTCGGCCTCGATATTGCTCGGCGGCGACCGATAGGACTGGTCGCTTTCGCGTAACGGCGTGACCTTCGATGCGGCGCTTTCCATGATGCGTGTCTTACACCATGCCCAGCGCGCGCGGCACTGTCAATTCAGTGCACAGGCTGTGGAACGCGTGACTCGAATCGGGGAGCGGCCTCAGGCGGCGCGGTCGGCGACGACGAGCGGGCGATGGCTGCGCTCCCAATCCGTGATGTAGTCGCGGGTGAGCGGCACCGCGTCGACGCTCTTCGCCAGCTGCATCTGGAAATTGATGTGGCCCTGATAGCGGAAGGCGATCTCGGAGCCGGCGAGGTAGAACTCCCACATGCGGCAGAAGCGCTCGTCGTAGAGCGCGCGAATCTTGTCGTGGTTGGCGAGGAAGCGCTCGCGCCAGGCCTTGAGCGTCTCGGCATAATGAAGCCGCAGCACTTCGACATCGGTGATCCAGAGGCCAGCGCGCTCGACCACCGGCACCACGTCGGAGAGGGCCGGAGAATAGCCGCCGGGGAAGATATATTTGCGGATCCAGGGATTGGTGCTGCCCGGTCCGTCGGCGCGGCCGATCGAATGCAGCAGCGCCACCCCGTCCTCGGCGAGGAGGTCCTTCACCTTGCGGAAGAAGGTCGGATAGTGGACGATTCCGACATGCTCGAACATGCCGACCGAGACGATGCGGTCATACTGGCCGGTCGCCTGCCGGTAATCCATGAGCTCGAAGCGGACGCGTTCGGCGAGGCCGGCGGCAGCGGCGCGGTGCCGCGCGACCTGGAGCTGCTCGGTCGAGAGGGTGAGGCCGGTGACCTCGACATCGCATTCCTTGGCGAGCGAGAGCGCGAGCCCGCCCCAGCCGCTGCCGATGTCGAGGACCCTGAGCCCGGGCTTCAGCAGGAGCTTTGCCGCGAGATGGCGCTTCTTCTGGGCCTGCGCCGTCTCGAGCGGCTGGTCCTCCGCGGTGAAATAGGCGCAGGAGTATTGCCGGTCGCTGTCGAGGAAGAGATCGTAGAGCGTGTCCGAGAGGTCGTAGTGATGCGCCGCGTTCTTTTGCGCCCGGCCGAGCGGGTTGTATTGCTGGTAGGCGCGGAAGGCGCAGCCGAAGCCATTGTAAAGCGGACGCAGCAGGCTGGGCGGCGCCAGCATGATGTTGAGGCCGATGAAATCGAGGAAATCGTAGAGGCTGCAATCCTCGATCGTCAGCGTTCCGTCCATATAGGCTTCGCCGAGCTTGAGGCGCGGATTGAAGAAAAGCTGGCGCCCGAGCCTGGGCTCCTTGAGCCGCACGGTGACCGTCGGTCCCGCCTCGCCGGCGAAGATTTGCGTCTCCCCCCGCGAATCGACGACTCGCAAGGTCCCGCGCCGAACCAGATGGCGCAATAGATACGACAGCAGCATGGCGCCATCCTCCCCGGCAATGGCGATTCGACCCCGACTCGTAGTCAACTACCGTCGGAGGCTCGCCGTCAAGACTCGGGAACCGCCTCTAGCGCATATTCGGGCTGCATAACGATGGTGCGTGCTTCGCGACGCGCTGCCTCGCAGCGCTCCTCAGCATGAGGTAGAGCCTTGGTGGCACGAAGAAAATAGCCTCAGCCTGAGGAGGCCGCGAAGCGGCCGTCTCGAAGGCCGCATTGATTCCATAGAGCCGGTACGTGCTCTAGTTCGGGCGCGTGATGCGCAGCACCACTGCCAGTAGCTCCGTTCCGGGCACGGCGTTTATGAAGGCGATTGTCGCTGTGACCTTGCCGTCCTCGACCGGCCCCGTGAGCCCGTGGTCGAGTGGGAGATAACCGACCTGTGCGCCATCGCCGCGGCACACTTTCACCGCGAATGGGTCGTGCGGATTTTCCGGTTCGGGAATGAGGCGCATGGCATCGCCGACATTGCAGCGACGGATGATCGCTTGCCGCGCAGTGCCGTCCGCGTTGGCAAAGCTCACGCCATGAACACTTAGAAGGAAGGTCCTGGTTTCCTCGTGCGGCGGCGGAGGCGGCGACTCAAATGGCACGCCGCGGAGCTTGGCAAGCCGCCTTCCGATAACGATCGATTGCGGCGGCTTCTCGCGCCGCTCATAGGATTCGAGGACGCGCAGCTCATCAGCCGGCCGCTCCTGGCCGTGATAGAGGATGGCGAGCTGCTCATAATACCAGGGGGACAGTCGGCTCCCGCTTCGCTCATTCTCGGCCTCAAGAGCAGCGACGACGCCAACCAGAACCCGCTGCGCCTCGCCAATCTCGCCCGCGCGACGAAGCCGCGTAATCTCATCGTGCCAGGCGTAGAAAGGTTTGCCGTCGAACTCCGGTTCGATCGGCCTCACGAACGGTTCGCGCGGCTCTAGCACTGCGCGCTGTGCGGGCGATGGGGGCACTGCTATCTCGCTTCCGCCAAAGAGACTCTTCAGCCATCCCAGCATGCTCCCCCTCCCCTTATCGGTTTGAGGAGGAGCCTACGCCTCTTTTCGGTTGGCTGCGACCGGCCGGCTTTAGCCGACTAGGGCTCGGGTTTAATCACTGCTCCGCCGGCTCTGATGGAGCCGCGACGCCAACGACAGCATGATCGCCATGGAATGGCCCCTGAACGCGTCGAGCGCTTCCTGGAGCTCCTCGGGCGTCGCCGAATTGCGCGCCCCTCACAGCATGGCGAGCGGCTTAGGCCCGTTGGGGGGAGGAAAGGCGGCATCGAGCGCCGCAAGCTCTTCGGGGGTCAGCGCCAGGTCGAGCGCCGCGCAGTTCTCCCGAACATGCGCCGCCCGGCCGGCTTTCGGGATGGCCACGACCCCGGGCTGGTGCAACACCCAGGCGAGGGCGAGCTGCGCCGGGCTCGCGCCGCGTGCGGTGGCGAGCCGGCGCAACGCCGGCTTCCCGAGCAGCCTTCCCTGCTCGATCGGCGAATAGGCCATGATCGGCATGCGGCGGCTGCGGCACCACGGCAGCAGATCCCATTCGATCCCGCGGCGGCTGAGGTTGTAGAGCACCTGATCGGTGGCGCAGCCCTCGCCGCCCGCGAGCCCGGCCAGCTCGGCCATCTCGGCGGCGTCGAAATTGCTCACGCCCCAATGGCGGATCTTTCCCGCCCGTTGCAGAGCCAGGAAGGCAGCAATGGTCTCGGCCAGCGGGACATTGCCGCGCCAATGAAGGAGATAAAGGTCGATGCGGTCGGTCCCGAGCCGCTTCAGGCTGCGCTCGCAGGCCGCGACCGTGCCCTTGCGGCTGGCGTTCTCCGGCAGCACCTTGCTGACCAGGAATACCGTATCGCGCCGGCCTGCGATGGCCTTGCCGACCAGCGTCTCGGCGCCGCCATCGGCATACATCTCGGCGGTGTCGATCAGGCTCATGCCGAGGTCGAGGCCAAGACGCAGCGCCGCCAGTTCGGCGTCGCCGTCTCCGCCGCGCTCGCCCATCAGCCAAGTGCCGAGACCGAGAGCAGGGATCTTCTCGCCATCCGGCAGCGCCAGAAACCGCATGCCGGCGGGCCGGCGAAGGTCAGCCGGCGGCGTCCTTGGCCGGTGCGGCCGCTTGCTCTTCCGCGGCACGCGCGGCGGCTTCCTGGGCGAGGCGGAGGGGATCGACGCCCTTCGACTGCATTTCCGCCTCTTCGGCCGATTGCGCGACATTGGCGGTGACCTGCACGCCGACCTCGGGGTGCAGCGCGACCCGCAGCTTGTGGAGGCCCAGGGTCTTGATCGGCTTGTCCAGAACGACCTGGCCGCGGGTGATGGTGAAGCCGGCGGCGGTCACCGCATCGGCGATGTCGCGCGCGCTGACCGAGCCGTAGAGCTGTCCGCTCTCGCCGGCCTGGCGGATGACCACGACAAAGAGGCCGTTGAGCTTCTGCGCCACCTGCTCCGCCTCGCTGCGGCGCTGCAGATTGCCCGCCTCGAGCTGGACCCGCTGCTTCTCGAAATAAGTCAGATTCTCTTTGGTCGCGCGCAACGCCTTCTTTTGCGGCAGCAGGTAGTTACGGGCATAGCCGGGCCGCACCTTCACGACCTGGCCCATCTGGCCGAGCTTCTCCACCCGCTCGAGGAGGATCACGTTGACCATTTCCCGTCCTCGCTCAGCGC
>Ga0181536_10003283_pt1 | contig 17679 bp, 13 predicted proteins | sample PEATcosm2014_Bin_41_FD_121105 | JGI IMG/M metagenome (GOLD analysis project Ga0181536, IMG submission 121105) | Peatland microbial communities from MTU Mesocosm Facility, Houghton, MI, USA - PEATcosm2014_Bin17_60_metaG | ecosystem: Environmental > Terrestrial > Soil > Wetlands > Peat | place... | reverse complement strand
GCTCCTGATTTTTCCCATGGCCTGCGCCAGATCCAGCCGCGCCAGGTTATACAAGTAGAGCGCCTCCGTCTGGTTGTCGCGCGCGCGCTCCAGGCGCGTCTGCGCGTCGGTGACTTCCACGCCGATGGCCACTCCGGCGTCATACCGCCGCCGCGCCTGCGTCAGCTCGTCTTCCGACAGCGAGAGGCCATCCCTGGCCACTTTCACTTCGTCGTCGGCCGACTGCAATTCATCCAGCGCCAGCCGCACGTCGAGCTCGATCTGCTCCCGCAAGTCGTTGGTCCGCACTTTCTCCGCGCGGTATTGCGACGCCGATTCCTCGCGCCGCGCATCCCGCCGTCCGCCGTCGAACAGCGGCACCCGAACCTGAATGCCCACCGTTCGCGTGGGGAGCGAATGGTCCAACGCGGTCCCGTTCGATCCGTAATCGCCGAACGCCGCCACCGTCGGCAGCCGCTCGAGTCTGGTCGCGCTGGCCGAGAGCCGCGCAGTGGTTTCCCGCTCCTGCTGCGCCTTCAGCTCGGGCCTCTGCGCGAGCGCCTGCGCCCGCGCCTGCTCCAGCGTGACGGCGTCCACCGGCGTGTATTGCATCCGGTCGGTCAGTTCTATTTCCGTATCCAGGCGCAGCCCGATGGCGCGCAGAAGCTGCAGGTGCGCGGTGCGATCCGCGTTCCTGGCCACCAGCAGCCGCTGCCCGTCGTTGGCCAGTTGCACTTTCGCCCGCGTGATCTCGATCCCCGTGCCGGTTCCCGCGGCCTTCTGGTTTTCCGCCTGCTTCAGCACCGCTTCGGAAAGGGTTACGTTGGCCTGCGCCGTATCGACGTCGGTATCGGCCTTCACCGCCGCCAGGTAAGCGCGCGCCACTTGTCCGGCCACCTGCTCTCCGGCGGTGTCCAGATCCGATCTGGCCGCGGAGATTCCCACCTTGGATGCCTGGAACATGCGCAACGCGCTGAAGTCTAAAATGTTCTGCGTCCCCGTCACCCGCGCATCCACCGTGGTGAACGGCCCCACAAACGTGGGGAATTCGAAACCCGGAATGGGCACACTGATCTTACTGAGTCCCAACGCGGACAGGTTCTCGGTGCGGCTCTGATCGCTGAACGCGGCTTCCACGTCCGGCAGCAGCGCCGCCCGCGATTCCGCCGATTTCGATTGCGCCTGCTTGAGCGCTTCTCCGGTGAGCTGGATCCGCGTGTTGCCTTCCGGCGAGATCGCCATCTCCACCGCCCGCTTCATGCTCAAAGCCAGCGGCCCTTGCGCCAGTCCGAGCGGCGCGGCCCACAAGATCAGCCAGGCCATTTTCATTGTTTAATCCTCCGTCTTCGCTGGCGCGCCGCCGGCGCGCGCAGCCCGCCGCTCAGGAACGCCACCAGCTCCCGCAGCACGTGTTGCGAGCCTTTGGGCAGCGACGCCCCGGTCATAATCTTGATGTCCGGCACCTTGCCCATCAGGATGTGCGCCATCGCACCCACCATGAATTGCGACCGCAGGGCCATTTCGCCCGGCGTCAAGTGCGGCAGAGTCCGCACCAATGCCGCCAAGAAGCGTGTCGCCACCGTCTGGAAGTGCCGTTCCACAATCACCGGCATGAGGCCCTCTCCATACATGCGCCCCATCAGCCGGGCGAACTCGGGATTCTTTCCCACTCTCATCATGGGCGGCCCCAGAAAAGCTTCCAGCAGCTTTTCGAGCGGCACGGCCTTGCCTTTCGCCTTGGCTTCCAGCGCATCGAGCAATGCCAGGCGTTCCGCGTTGACCGGACCGCCTTTGCGCATGATGAGCTGGTCCAACAGTTCTTCCTTGGTTCCGAAATGGTAGTGAATGGCCGCCAGGTTCACGCCCGCTTCGGCGATGATGTGCCGCAGCGAGGTGGCCCCGTAGCCCTGTTCGCCGAACAGCCGCTCGGCCGCGTCCAGGATCTTTTGCCGCGTATCAATCATTCGATTGATTCAATCGTATGATTGAATCGCTCCGGTTGTCAAGCGGGGAAAAGACCCGCCTGCGAACCGGTTGTGAGGCCGCGCTGTTCCTGGTAGGATGAGCCTCTGCGCCTGGGTATTCATCTGTACACTTTCGGCTCGCTCGAAAAGGCCGCGCTGCGGGCCGTCGCAATCGGGGCGAATACACTCCAGATCTTCTCGGCCAGCCCGCGCACGTGGCGCGCCCGCGCTCCCGACCCGGCTCAAGTGAAGGCCCTCCGCGAGATCCGCCGGCGGCATGACATCCACCCGCTGGCGATCCACGTCAACTACCTGGTCAACCTGGCCTCGCGAGACCCGGCGATTCGCGCCAAATCCATTGCGACTTTCCGCGGGGAACTGGAGCGCGCGGCTGTTCTTGGCGCGGAGTTCCTGGTGGTTCACCCGGGCAGCCACAAGGGCGGGACCTTGGAAGAAGGAATCCGGGCCTGTGCCGAAGGCCTGCGCGACGCGGCCGCGGGCTCGGCAGGGAGCGGCGTGACCGTTCTGCTGGAGAACACCGCCGGCAGCGGCTCCGCGGTGGGCAGCCGCTTTGAGGAACTGAGCGCCATCCGCGATCTGGCGGGTGGCTGGAGCGATCTCCCGATCGGTTACTGCCTGGACACCTGCCATTTGTTGGCAGCGGGCTTCGACATCACCACCGCGGCCGGCCTGCGCGCCACTCTGGCGCGGGCGGAGCGCGTGTTGCAGCTGGCGCATGTCCATGTTTTTCACGCCAACGACTCGAAGGCGCCGCTGGGCTCGCGCGTGGACCGGCACGCCAAGATCGGCCAGGGGCACATCGGCCGGGAGCCATTTCGCCGCCTGCTGGCGAACCCAAGACTGCGCGGCAAGGTTTTCATTTCCGAAACCCCCGTGGAGATCGAAGGCGACGACCGCCGCAATCTGGAAACCCTGAAATCTCTCGCGCCATAACGCAGTGCGGGAAAAAATGACTTCCTGCCGCCCCCTTCCGCCGGTCATTCGGATGGCTACGCGATTTGAGGGTCGTCGGGAAAGGTCGGGCGGCCGGTGATGGAGCGGAAGGCGTCGGGATCGAAGCGGCCGGCGGGTGGAAGCGGGGGCGTCCGGGATGCGGGAGTTGCGGTGGCGTCGGGAAGCGCGACCAGGGGGTCGCGCGCGGACCGGGGCGTCCGCCCCACACGGTTGGGAAGCGGGTTCGTTTCGAGAACGGGATCTGGTTGAGGTGATTCGGGTTGACTGGGGGAAATGGCTTCGTTCGGGATTTCTTCCGGTTCTTCCTTGGCGAACTCGGGGCGCAGGGCGCGGAGGCGGTCGAATTCCTGGGTGGCACGGCGATATTGGCGCTCGGCCTGGGCCTGATAGCGCAGGAACAGAGCCCAGGTGTGGGGCTTCTGGGTGGCGCGGTGGAAGCCTTCGCCGAGGGCGAAATTGCGATTCTGGACGCGGGTGATTTCGATGTCGCCATCGCCGGCCAGTTCGGGAGACATGAGGTGGATGGGTTCGCCTTCGGGGTCGAGGGCCTTGTCGAGGCAGGTGGTGAAGAGGCCGGCCTCGAGGCGAGAGGCGCGGATCATCGACAGTTGGCAGGCGGCGATGCGCTCGACGGCGAAAAGCTCCTGGGAATTGACGGGGTGGTAGAGGTCCAGGGCGTCCTGCTGGAGCTGGTTGAGTTCGTTGAGGTCTTCGAGGCGGACGACGGTGAAGGCGTCGCCGGCGAAGCCGTGTTTGCGGGCGTTGAGAGCAGATTTCATCTTGCCGGCGGCGGAACGGGGGCCGGTGGATTTCTGAGCGTTGATGCGGTTGGCGGCGTTTTGTTTGTCGGTGGCCATGCGGGGCTGCCTTTCCACTCAGACGTAACACGGCGGCTGGTGGGAATTGGCTGGTGGGAGCGGGAAGTGGTTTGGAATCAGCGAAAGAAAGTTGAAAATTGTTGTGAACGGAATCTGCGCGGGCAGGGCGGGAATGGCGGCGCGAAGGGGCAGCGGCGTTGAAATTCGGGCTTTCGCGGTCCCGCTTCTCCCGGTAGTGGGCCAGTTTCCGGGAAGGGCAGGTCGCGAGCCAGTTGACGTGGGGGGCTTACCAGGAGTAATCCAGCGCCACGCTTCCTCCAAGAAACAGATGGACAGCGGGCGAGAGCCGCCTGAAAGGCGGGCTGGCCGCCTCACAATGACCAGCCATTTCAAGGACAGTACACTAATTCTTGGACGGTACCAGTTTCTCCACGGTGATGGTATCGCCGTCGATCTTGCCGGTAATGGTTACCTTCTTGCCGGCGGATTCCTTGACTTTATCCTGGTTGGCAACATTGTAGATCGTGCCGTCTTCGGTGACCAGGACCGCTGCGTCGCCACGCGCGAGGCAACGCTTGGCGCAGGCCTCGTTACCCCACATTTCTTTCTTAGCGGAACAGGTTTTGTCGATGATGTAGCCCGTCCAGTCCGCAGCCATTCCCACGGCCGCGCACATTGCAAACACAGCAAGCAGTTTCTTCATATATCCTCCCTAAGAGTTTTGACTTAGGTAGCTTGACTATACCTCCGTGCGCCTACCACGCGCAACCACGGAATCGTGTTCGAGTCTTAAGAACTTCAAGCTTCGCCCCGGAAAGCGCTCACTTACGTTCGCGGCTCTGAATGGCGCATAGTCGCGCACCCGGGAGAAGTCTGGCTTGCTACCATGGAAATTCAGCCCCCAAAAGCACAGCACTATGCCCGAAAAGCCCTACGACCATAACCGGATCGAACTCAAGTGGCACGACCGCTGGCGGAACGCCGATTTCTACAAGGCCGAGCGAAAATCTTCGAAACCGAAATTTTACGTGCTGGAAATGCTGCCTTACCCGAGCGGCACGCTGCACATCGGGCACATCCGCAACTATTCGATCGGCGACGCGCTGGCGCGCTACAAGTGGATGCGCGGCTTCAACGTGCTTCACCCCATGGGTTGGGACGCCTTCGGTCTCCCCGCCGAAAATGCCGCCATCGCCAACCAAACCCCGCCCCGCGAGTGGACCCGGCAGAACATCGCGGCCATGAAGAAAACCCACCGGCGCTTCGGCTTCAGCTACGATTGGGACCGCGAGATTTCCACCTGCGAGCCGGAATACTACCGCTGGAACCAGTGGTTCTTCCTCAAGATGCTGGAACGCGGCCTGGCATACCGCAAGAAGGCCCTGGTCAACTGGTGTCCCGAATGCGCCACCGTGCTGGCCAATGAACAGGTGGTGGAAGGCTGCTGCTGGCGCCACGAAACTACCCGCGTGGAGCAACGCGCCCTGGAACAGTGGTTCCTCAAGATCACCGATTACGCCGACCAGTTGCTCGACGACATGGTCTCGCTCGAAGAGGGTTGGCCCGAGCGCGTGCTGACCATGCAGCGCAACTGGATCGGCCGCTCCGAAGGCGCCGAGATCGATTTCCACCTGGCCCCGTCGGGCGAGCGAATCCGCGTGTTTACCACGCGCGTCGACACCATCTATGGCGCCACCTGCGTGATGCTTGCGCCGGAGCATCCTCTCAACGAAACGCTGCTCGACGATGCCGCCAAGGTCCGCGCCAGGGCCATGGTGGACGCGCGCGCCAACCGCGACCCCGGGGATATCGACAAGGAGGGTTTCTTCACCGGCCACTTTGCCATTAATCCATACAGCGGCGAACAGATTCCCATCTGGGTGGCCAACTTCGTTCTCATGGGATACGGAACCGGCGCGATCATGGCGGTCCCCGCCCACGACGAGCGCGATTTCGAATTCTGCCGCAAATACTCCATCGCGGTCCGCCCGGTCATCCGTCCGGCCAATGGCACGCTCGGCGTGGAGCCCGGCTTGAAAGAGGCGTTCCTCGATTACGGCATCGTCGAAAACAGCGGGCCATGGTCCGGCCTGGAGAGCGCCGACGCCCGCCGGCGCATGGCCGCTTACGCCGCCGAGCGGGGTTTCGGCAAGGCCGCCATCACCTTCCGCATCAAGGATTGGGGCATCTCCCGCCAGCGCTACTGGGGGACGCCCATCCCGGTGATCCACTGCCCGGCGTGCGGGGTGGTGCCCGTGCCCGAAGATCAGCTTCCGGTGGTCTTACCCGATCGCGCCTCGCTCACCGGCACCGGCCGCTCGCCCCTCGAAAACCTGCCCGATTTCGTCAACGTGGCCTGCCCGCGATGCGGCGCCGCGGCTCGCCGCGAAACCGATACCATGGACACCTTCATCGACAGCTCCTGGTATTTCTATCGCTACTGCGACCCCCACAACGACCAGATGCCCTTCGACCCGGCCAAGGTCGCCTATTGGTTCGAGATCGATCAGTACATCGGCGGCGTGGAGCACGCCATCCTGCATCTCATCTACTCGCGCTTCTTCACCAAAATGATGCGCGACATCGGCCTGATTCAAAACAGCGAGCCGGCGCGCCGGCTCTTCACCCAAGGCATGGTGATCGCCGAAGGCGCCAAGATGTCGAAGTCCAAGGGCAACGTGGTGGGCGCCGACATGCTCGCCGATCAGCTCGGCGCCGATACCGCGCGCATGTTCGTCCTCTTCGCCGCGCCGCCCGAAAAGGAAGTGGATTGGCGCAGGGAGGGCGCCGAGGGCGTCTACCGCTTCCTCGGCCGCGTCTACCGCTTCACCACCCGCAACGCCGGACTGGGCGGCGCGCAGGGCGCCGCCGACCGCAAGGTGCTGCGCAAGCTTCACCAGACCATTCGCAAGATCACCGAGGACTTCGAAACCCGCTGGCACTTCAACACATGCATCGCCTCGATCATGGAGCTGGTCAACGTGCTGTATGCCGAAGAGGCCGGCATCTCCGCGGCCGCGATGCCTCAAATCCTGGAGAGAATGGCCCTTCTGCTGGCTCCGTTCGCTCCCTACCTGGCTCAGGAAATGTGGGAGGAGCTGGGACACGAAGGCCCCATCTTCCGGCAGTCCTGGCCGGCCTTCGATCCCCAACTTGCCAAAGAAGAGGAAGCCGAAGTGGTGGTGCAAGTCAACGGCAAGCTGCGCAGCCGCATCAGCGTGCCATTTGGCATGATCGAGGACGAACTAATCGCGCGCGCCATGGCCGACGAAAAAATCAAGCTGGGCATCGAAGGCAAGCAGATTGTCAAGACCGTGGTGGTGCCCGACAAGCTGGTCAACATCGTCGTGAAATGACGAGCTCGGGGTTGACGCGCTCTTGCCACACCGGGCCGTTGCCCTGCCGGCTTTTCGGGAGTGACAAGCACTCGGTTCTTCGAGCGAACAGCGGGTCCAGGGGGACCCGCGCAGACCAGTGGGCCTGCCCCACTAACTGCTAATTCTGGATCGGTATCGAAATCCCCGTCTGGCTGCTGAGGCCGCCAATACTCGCGACGATCGGCTGGTTGCCATTGGGAAGCGCCGGAACGATCACGTTGAACTGGTACTCTCCGGGAGCCACCAGTCCCGCATAGCTAACCGTGGCGAGGACGCCTCCGATGCGGATCTGGAGCTGGGTAGGATCCGTGAGAGGCGGCGCGCCCGAGACGAGCTGGCCGGCCGGAGCGGCGGGATTGGTAGGGCCGAAGCCCGTGCCGTAGATCTCCAGGGTTTCGCCAGGAGTGGCGGACCGCGTAGTTACGCCGGCGCCATAGAAGCCTGGCGGCACCGCGATGGTGCCGTCAAGGTGGACGGCCGCGGCGTACACAGGCGCGCCCGCCGGATTGCCCGCCGCGTACAATGGGAAAAACGCGGGCGAGTAGGTCTGCAACGTGGCCGAACCACTGGCCGTGGCGTTTGCATTCTTGACCGCGACGGACACCGTCCCGACGGCCGAATCGGTGGGCGCCTGCACGTTGAGTTGCGTCGGGCTGATGTAGTAAACGGCCGCCGACTTGCCGTCGATGGTCACGCTCACGCCGTCGAGGGACATCGGCAGCCCATTGCCCAAGCCCACAAAGTCCGAAGCTTGCCAGATGCGCGTGTCGGGCGCCAGGCTGGTCCCGATGATCGAAACCCAGGAGCCGCTCTCGATGCCGGCGACGTAACTGGCGGCGTTCTCCACGTTGGTGATGCTGATCGGCAACGCCGGTCCGACGTTGAACGCGAAGGTATTCGACTGGGTGCCGGCCGGGATGGTGACCTGGATGCTATAGGTGCCCATTTTGCCGAATGTGGCGGTCATCTGGAACGAAGTGGCCGTCACCGATTGGATTTGGGATCCGCTAATGGTGGTGGAACCGGCGCCCGGGAGATTCATGGAGACCGTCAGCCCGCTCACGAAGCCCGAGCCGTTCACCGTAACGACCTGGTTTGAGCCCACCCCGGGTGTCGCCGGTGAAATGGAAGTGATCTCCACGGGCTGAGCCGCCACGATCAGTTGCACTGCCTGGCTCTTCACACCGCCCACCGTCACCACCATCGGATAGGTCCCCGCGGCCAGTCCGGACGGCACGGTAAACACAACCTCGTCGGTCCCGGGAGGGAGTTGCACCGGAGCATCGTAAGGCACCAGGCCCGCCACCTGCACCGCGGCCGTCCCGGTTCCCACGGTCAACGTCACCGCCGCCACGGCCGCCGCCACCGGCTCGGGTCCCCGGGTTCCCGCCGTGCCCAGCGGGCTGGTCACTCCGAATCCAGTGCCGTATAGCGCGATCGTGTCTCCCTGTTGCACCGGCGAGGAAACCTTCGCCAGGAACACCCCCTGGTCGTCGTAATAGTATCCGGTCCCGGCGCCGGTCCCATTTGCGCTGTAAAGCCCCGGCGCGGTCGCCGCCACTGACACGCTCACAATGGCCGAAGACAGGGTTGACCCGTTGTTGGTCGACGTCACCTGGAGGGTGGCACTGCTTCCGCTCACATTGAACGGCACCTGGAACTCGAGCTCGCTCGACACCGCGTTCAAGACCGGCGCCAATTGCCCGTTCACCAAGACCGAAACCCCGTTGCAGGTAGTCGGCACGGGTGGGGCTATTGCGCAATCGAGGAATCTGCTACTACCGAGGTTCGAGCCGTTGATGAACGCCAGCATGCCGGGCGCGATGGGCCCGGCGGCTTGCGTCGCCGCGTTCCACACCCCAGAACTCGTGAAGGCCGGGGTCTGCCCCTGTGCCGCCAGAACGCACCCAAACAGCAGAACCGTAAGACTGGTTAGAGTATTTCGCACGCTTCGCTCCATTCGGACTATATTTTATGGTAATTCGTTTTCTTCGCGGCGCGAAACTTAGCTCCGCTTCAGCTCGACGACTGCTTCCACATGATAGGTCTGCGGAAACAGGTCGATCATCGTCATTCGCTCCACGGCATATCCCGCGGCCACCATTCCGGCCAAGTCCCGCGCCAGCGTCGCCGGGTCGCACGCCACCATCGCCACCTGCTTCGCGCCGAGTTCGCCCAAACGGCGCACCACGGCCTTATCCAGGCCCGCGCGCGGCGGGTCCAGCAGCACAAAATCGGCGGACCGTTCCGTCTCCTGCAAGAACTCTTCCACAGTGCTTTGCACCACATGTAGATTATCCAGCCCGGCGCGTTCCGCATTGTATTGCAGGTCCCGCGCCGCGCCGGAACCCGACTCCACCGCCGTCACCCGTTGAAATTTCCGCGCCAGGGCCGGGGCGAAAAGTCCCACCCCCGCATACAAATCGAACGCCGTTTCGCCAACGGCCGCTTCCATCGCAGCTTCCACCAGCCGGTCCGCCAGGAAGCGATTGACCTGGAAAAACGAGTTGCGGCTTACGCGAAACCGGCCTTGGTAATCCAGCGCGCCCTCCACCAACCCGGCAATCCGCTCTCCGCACCAGTCGAAAAACCGCCTGGCTACGGGACGGTCGGTCTCCAGCACATTCAGTTGCACCTGCCGCTCATCGGTGAACAGCTCGAGCGTCCGCACCATCCGCGGCCATCGCGGGTCCCGCAGCATCCCATTCAGGGTTTCCATCGTTTGGTTGATTTTGGGCGACGCGATGGGGCACGCCGCCACCTGGCACAGCCGGTGCGAGCGCGCCTGCCGGTAGCCCAGTTTCCCGCCGTCCACGTGCAACTGCACGCGGTTCCGATATCCCCACGGAGAGCCTGCAATGGTTGCGATCCGAGCCGGCGGCTCCATCTTCCCGACGCGCCGCAACTCCTCCGCCAGGATGGCCACCTTGGCCGCCACCTGCCGCCCATAGTCCGCGTGCTGGTAGTGGCACCCGCCGCAGCGCCCGAATACCGGGCAGCGCGCTTCCACCCGCCCGACGGCGCGCTCCAGCACCTCCAGGGTGCGCGCCCGCACCAAGCCCGGCTTCTCCCGCTCCACCTCCGCGCGGATCCGCTCGCCCGGCAACACGTAGGGCGCCAGCACCACCCGCCCATCCAGGCGCGCCAGGCCATCGCCGCCGTACACCAGCTTTTCCACGGTCACTTCAAAATTGCTTACGATAGGATTTACCCCCGTTCCCCTTACCATGAAAACACGAGTCTTCTCCGGCATGCAGCCGTCCGGCAATCTCCACATCGGGAATTACCTCGGCGCGCTCAAAAACTGGGTCCGCATCCAGCACGATTACGAATGCATCTTCTGCATCGTCGACCTGCACGCCGTCACCATTTTCCAAGAACCGGCGCAGCTTCGCGCCAAGATTGGGGAGGTCGCCGCCATCTATCTGGCCGCCGGTATCGACCCCCAGGCCTGCTCCATCATGGTGCAGTCCGCCATCCCAGCCCACACCGCGCTCGCCTGGATGCTGACCTGTGTCACCGCGGTCGGCTGGCTGGAGCGCATGACGCAATACAAGGTTAAGTCCGCCAAACAGGAATCCGTCAGCGACGGCATACTCCAATACCCGGTCCTGATGGCCGCCGACATCCTGCTGTACCAGGCCGGAATTGTTCCGGTCGGCGAAGACCAGGCCCAGCACCTCGAGCTCACGCGCGACATCGCCCAGCGCTTCAACTCGCTATACGGCGACACCTTCGTGGTCCCCGGCACCAGCCTTCCCGCCGTCGGCGCTCGTGTCATGGGCCTGGACGACCCCAGCCAGAAAATGAGCAAGTCCGAGAGCGGCGCCAATCACGCCGTCGCGCTGCTCGATCCCCCCGACAAAATCCGCAAGACCATCATGCGGGCCACCACCGATTCCAACCCCGCCGTCGATTTCGAGACCGCCGGCGCCGGCGTTCTCAACCTCATCGCCATCTACCAGGCTTTTTCCGGCGCATCCGACGACGAGATCCAATCGCAATTCACCGGCCTGCGCTACGGCGAGTTGAAAAAGCAGGTGGCCGACATGGTCATCGCGCACCTGGAGCCCTTCCAGCAGCGCTACCAGCAGATCGTCTCCGACCCATCCTATCTGGCCGGCATCCTGCGCGATGGAGCCGAACGCGTCGCCCCCATCGCCAACTCGACCGTCGAGATGGTCAAACAGCGCATGGGCCTTTACACTTGATTGCCGGCTGAGTACACCGTTTCATAAATGCAGTCCCGTATTCCACGAAGAACGCTCCCTTACGGTCGCGGCTCGGATCGGAGCCGCGCGCGTTAGCAAGCGGTTTTGGATACGTGAGCGAACTTCTGAAACCACTCACTACGTCAGCCTGCGCCGCCATTCAGAACAGCCGTAGCAACTGCTCCACGCCGGCCGCATCGGCGCGCAAATCCACCCGCACCGTTCGCTCCTCACGGCTCACCTGGATGGCCCGCAACTGCGCCGCAATCGCCGGCTGCCGCGCTTCCGCCGCGGCCGCTATCGAGGCCATCGCGCGCAACTCCTCTTCCAACCGCCGCGCCGCCTCCGCCGTGCCGCATACGCCGGTGGCTTCCGCCTCGATGCCATCCGTGACGCGCACGGCGAGCGTTGCGTATTCAGTGGCGTGCAGCAGCCGGTTCAGGTTTTCCGCGTTGCCGCTCACCGGCAGCGTGGCGTTCCCCATCGCCACGATCCAGATCTCGCGGCCGGACGCCAGTTTTTCCGCCAGAGCCACCAGCGCCGTACCGGTCACGCCACGCCGGTGCCGGGCCGTGGCCGCGCGTACCGCATCCGGCGACCCGGCGGCCGCCAGATCGGGCGCCAGTAGCGTGGCTCCCGGCGGCGCCTGGCCGAACGGGCCGCGGCCGATCGCCAGGTAGTCCCTGCCGTTGGAAGCGAGCAACAGGTATGTCGCCGGGCGGAGCGGTTCCAGCAGCGCCGCAGCCGCAGCCGGCAGTTTCGGATACACCGGCGAAGCGCGCAGCCGCTGGCAGTCCACACCGCCGAGAATCACGGTATCGGGCGGCAGGCAGGATGCCATCGCGCGATCGATGGCTGGCGGCGGCGCGCCATGACAGCCGGTAGCGAAGGCAGCCAGCGCGAGAACAGCCGCGAGTTGGGCGTAGCGGATCACGCGAGGGTTCATCCCGGGCGAAGGCTCCTGGTCAATTCTTCCCCGGATGCGGCGGCGGCGCCGTGGAAGCGGGAGCCGGCTTGCCATCCACCGTGTTGGCTTCCATCAGCTCGATGCGCGTCCCGTCGGGGTCGTACAAGTTGATCTGCCGTTTCCGGTTGACCCCGGTCTGGATTGCGATCTCCCGGTCGTAGCCGGATTTCGCCGCCCGCTGCTTCAACTCTACGAGAGACTGATCGGCGTTGACGATTGTCAGGGAAGCGTGATGCGCAGTGCCCCGGCGATCGGGCGCGGGAAGCCGGCTATACAGCATGAACTCGAGATAGTCCTCGCCGTCCGGCACTCTCATGTTGACCCAGTTCAGCTCACTCGGAGAACGGCTGCCGCGCCAGAATTCCCGGAAGCCCAGGATGTCGCCGTAAAACTTCATGGACCGATCCAGGTCGCCCACCAGCACCCCGACGTGCATGATGTGATCCGAGATGCGCGAGAGCGGCACAAACTTGCCGGCTTCGCGCGCCGTCCAACTATCCGGTTGGTATTCGACCAACTCGACGATGTGCCCGTCCGGATCCTGGATATTGAAATTCTTATTGCCCGTCTGCCCCTTGCTCACGCTCCCCTTGTCCGACATCACGGCGACGCCCCTGGACTTCAAATACGCGTACATCTGGCCGGCATTGTCGGTGTAGAAGGAAATGTGGTTGAGTTGTCCTTCTCCGCGGTCGGCTTCGTTGAAGATTTCAAAATACTGATAATCGTTCACCTTCACGAAGGCGATCCGCACGCCGGACGCGGTCTTGTCGGGCAGGGTGAACGGTTCGCCGAATCCCAGGAAGTCCTCGTAAAACCGGCGCGCCTTGTCCAGGTCCTTCACGTACACGGCCATGTGCGCCACGCCCAATACCTTGGGCCGTTTCACCGCTTCCTGCGCCAGAAGCGGCGCCACCATCAGGATACCCGCCAGCAGTTTCTTGGACTTCATTTTGGTTCGCTCACCGCTCCCGCCGGCGTTGTCCTACAGGGTCTTGCTTTCGATGGTTTTCAACTGCGTATCCGGCACATCGCTGCACATGTGGACCGCAAAATCGGATACCTTGTGGAGCGCGAACACCGGCGCTCCGTCAGCGTGCGGCACTTTGATGCGGAAGAAGTCGGCGTCCTGGACGTCGTCCAATACGAAAGCCGGCCGCAGGTCTTCTTTATCGGTTCGGATTTCAATGTTGTCGAACTGAATGCCCTTAACGTGCCGCACGTAAAACCCGTGTGACGGCATGCTGTGCTGGTTGGCGGGGGCGCCCTGAGCACCTCTTCCCTGACCGGGCGCGGCTACAGCTTGGCCGGGCGCGGCTCCGCCTCTGGCGGCAGGTGTTCCAGGCGTTGCGGCGCCTCTTCCCGCCCCTCCGCGGCCTTGCCCCTCGGGAAGCCAGCGTCCATCCGGAGTGCGGTTGTTGGGCCGGGGGTTGCCGAGAAACATGCCGGGTTCGGGATACATATCCTCGTATTCCGGCGGTTGAAAGGCGGCATCTTCCCGGGTTCCGCCGCCCTGGTGCAGAATCTGAATGTTGCTGATCTTTACGTCTTCCACCAGGTGGCCCGGAATCCCGCTGATAATCGAGCCCAGCCGGGAGACCGAATTCGAACACACCAGGTTGCTGATCATCACCCGTTTCAGGGTTCCCACCGGCGTGTTGTCGGGACCGCGCATGCGGTCGCCCAGCCGCATGAAGATGGGAGCGCTGATGATGTCGCGCATGGAAATATTGGTGATGGTCACGTCTTCGAGAATGGCCCCGTCCACCGACTCCAGCGCCAGTCCCTGGCAGCCTTCGAAGACGCAATTGGAGATGGTGATGTTGCGGAACCCGCCGTTCGATTCCGTGCCGAACTTAATGCGCCCGGTGTGCGGGATGCGCTGCTCCGGCCCGAACCTCTTGTAGGCGCCATCCAGCATGCTGCCTTCTTCCCAGCATCCGCTGACATAGCAGTTGGTGATGGTGACGTACTCGGTCTGCTTGGCGCGGCCGAGCGCGTAATCGGCCTTCAAACAAATGCCGTCGTCCCAGGGCGAGTTCACGTAGCAATTCGAAATGCGGACGTTGCGGCAGGCATCCACGTCCATGCCGTCGCGGTTGGTATCGATCTTCAGGTTATCAATCGTCAGATTGTCCACCCCCGTCGCCAGAATGCCGAAGTGGCCGCCGTGGAGAATCGAAAAATCGCGCAGCAGGACGTTGTGACAGTTCTTCAGGCCGATGGATTTGTTGCCCACGCCCGGAACGTGGGCATCCGGGCCGTTTGGGCCGGCGCCGCGGCTCAAACCCCTGCCCCAGATACGGCCGGTTCCTACGATGGCAATGTTCTCGATCTCTTCGCCCCACATCAGGCTGTTGCGGAAATGGCTGTGGCCGAAATCCTGGTACATGTCCCACGGATTGGGCTCGGGGAGGTCGAATCCGGGGGCGCCTTCGGCCGGCGGATCGGCCGCAATAATGGTCGCGCCCGAGTCCAGGTGCAGCGCAACGTTGCTCTTCAGACGGATGGAATAGGAAAGATAATTGCCCGCGGGAAAGAACACCGTCCCGCCGCCGGCGGCCGCGGCTGCATCGATGGTTTTGTTGATGGCGGCGGTGTCGAGCGTCTTTCCGTCGCCGGTTGCGCCGAACGTCCTGACGTCGAAGTTCAGGCCCGCGGGGGAATTTGCGGCGGGGTGCGCCGGGCCCTGGTCCGCCTTAACGGTCAGGGCGGCGCCGGTAACGCCCGCGCCGGCAAGCCGCAAAAAGTCTCTGCGTGGATTGGTTTCAGTCGACATAAGCTTCCCTCTTGAGAAAGATGACCACAACGGTTCCAGAAATAACGTATCACGCGTCGCCGCCAACCGGCGTAAGACGGCGATCCTGACCGCAGTTTCGCAGCGCCGGGTTTGGTGCGGAGCACCGGCGCTACCGTGTATCCTTGTGGCTTGGCGAAGCTCCAAGGAATCTTCGTTCCACTACTGGTTCCACTCGATGAGCGGGGCCAGATCCATGAGCCGGAACTGCGCCGTTTCGTTTCCTGGCTGATTGAGCGCGGCGTTCAGGGGCTTTACCCGAATGGTTCCACGGGAGAGTTTACCCGCTTCACGCCGGAGGAGCGGCGGCGGATCGTGGAAGTGGTGGCGGATGAAGCGGGCGGGCGCGTTCCCATCCTCGCCGGCGCCGCCGAAGCCAACGTCAGGGAGACGATTTCCGCTTGCGAGGCATATGCCGGACTGGGCGTGCGGGCGGTTGCCATCGTGGCGCCGTACTATTACAAGCTGACTCCCGAATCGGTGTACGCCTACTTCGCCGAGATCGCTCGGCACTCGCCTATCGACCTGACGCTTTACAACATTCCGATGTTTGCCAGCCCCATCGACGTGCCCACCATCCGCCGGCTGGCGGCCGAATTCCCGCGCGTCATCGGCATCAAGGATTCCTCCGGCGACCTGGCCTTCATGATGCGGATGATGGCGGCGGTGCGGCCGTTGCGTCCCGATTTTTCGTTTCTCACCGGGTGGGACGCCGTGCTGGTCCCGATGCTGATGATCGGCTGCGACGGGGGCACCCACGCCTCCAGCAATGCGGTGCCGGAAGTGACCCGCCGTATGTACGACCTCACGCTCGCCGGCAATTTCAGCGAGGCGATGAAATGGCAGTACCGGGTCCTCGAGCTGTTCGACGCCATGCTCTACCCGTTCGAGTTCCCGGACGGATTCCGCGCCGCGGCCGAGCTGCGCGGCTTTCGTTTCGGCAGCGGACGGCAGCCCCAAACCAGCGCCCAGCGCTCGGACCGCACCGCCCTCACGTCCGTTCTGCACTGCATTCTGGCCGATTTCGAGCTGGTGGACCGCCCCGCGTCCGGGTGCGCGCCGCGCATCCAGGAGATTGGCGCCGACAAGGTGGAACAGGTGGTGTTCGAAGTGATGCGCGAGCTTGAAAAGCGGGGTGTCCTCTGAACGACGCCCTCGCCTTCATCGAGATCGGCGGCTGGTCGCCCGCCATGGTGGTGCTTGACGCCATGGAAAAATGCGCCGGCGTGCGGGTGCTGGAAACCGAACTCAACGACAGTCCGGGCGTCTGCATGAAGCTGTACGGGCGGCTCGGGGACATCGAATCCGCCGCGCGCGCCGCCGAAGAAACGGCCAGCGCCATGCAGACGCCGGCCGTGGTGCACGTCATCCCCGGTCCATCGGAGTTTTCGCCCGCCGCCTACCAGGCAGGGCCGGACTTCAGTCCCCTCATCGAGCAGTCAAGCGTCCAGATACCGGAGTACGATATGAGCGATCAATCCAGTTTTGCCGTGGGTCTCATCGAAACCCAGGGTTTCACCGCGGTCTTCGAGGCCATCGACACCGCGTTGAAAACCGCCGCGGTCGAGGTGCTGGCGCGCGAGAAGCTGGGCGGCGGATACATCACGGTGTTGATCAAAGGCGATGTGGCGGCGGTGACGGCGGCGGTGGACGCGGGTAAGGCCAAGGTGGAAGGGCTCGGCCGCCTGATCGCGGCCCACGTCATCCCCAGCCCCAGCAAGGGCGTTTTATCGCTATTGCCGAAATAGGGTGCGGTTTCGACGCGGTTTCATTTTTAGGGCATTTGGTTCAGTTTTTGCACATGCGTAACGCGGGCGATTGACTGCGCGGGTTGGGCCCGAGGCCAAGACCACTACTGTTCACTTAGCGGTGGCAGGCTCACCGGATCGGCATTTCTTAACCGCCGACGGCACCGGCACGGTTTGGCGACGATGCGGTTGGGTTTTGGATCCCTGGTTGCCTGCTGCCGTGACCGCCGTGTCACGGGGCGAATTCGCCATAGGCCGTGAAGCTTCCCAGATGCGGACTTCTTGTGCGTTTGATGGAGCGAAGTGGATCCGCGATAGCAATCCGAGACGCCACTCGGCCGGCACCTTGATCAGACAGGACTGCGAACATGTTACTTTAGGGCTGAGTTCCAGGCCGTTCGATCGCTCGGCTACGGTATCGCTCAATCCTCCTCCGTAAAACCCGGATCGATTGCCTTCTCAATCGCCAGCCGCGCCGTCTCCCAAGGGCAACCTGCCGGTGCACACCCGGGCAGCGCCACGTCCTGGCCCTCCGGCGGAGCGGCCATGGATAGCCGCTCCGCATAGTGCATTTGCTCGAGCGTCTGGGCCACATAGCGCAGCTTCACGGAGTAACGCCCGGTGTCCGCATCGCGCCACAGAGAGAAGATCAGCGCGCCGCCCGGAGGTGTATCGTCCGGTTGATATCCCGCGAGCTTCCACGAAAGGCCGAGCAAGCCACTCAGGTTCGACAGATTGGTATCATGGCCCGCGAGCAACAACAGAAGGTCTCCCGGTCGGCCGAGGGCGCCGGGCGTGGCCTCGCCGGTCGCGGCCTGGTCCAGAGAGCGCAACACATGCGAT
>Ga0181536_10003281_pt1 | contig 17679 bp, 18 predicted proteins | sample PEATcosm2014_Bin_41_FD_121105 | JGI IMG/M metagenome (GOLD analysis project Ga0181536, IMG submission 121105) | Peatland microbial communities from MTU Mesocosm Facility, Houghton, MI, USA - PEATcosm2014_Bin17_60_metaG | ecosystem: Environmental > Terrestrial > Soil > Wetlands > Peat | place... | reverse complement strand
TGAACAGCAGCGGCTAGGGCGTCAAGGTCACACGCGCCGAGGCGGGCACTTCTCCGTACAGGAACGGGCTCCCCAGCTTCTCTAACTCCATCCGCTCTGCGCCGGTAAATTCGCCGTCTTTCCAACAGTACAGCACCGCCTCGATTCGATACGCTCCGGGCGGTAAGCCGCCGAACAGAGTGGGATCCAACTGAAGCGAGCCGTCTAGGTGTTCGCCGGGTTTGAGCAAAACAGCCTCTTTGCTCATGCGCCCGGTGACGGTCTGTGGAACACTACTGGGAATGCAGGACCCCCCATAACCTGGCCTAAAATGCTTCCCCGCACTATTTTCAAACCACGCCCAAACATGGGGGTTTGCCGGACATTTCGCTTCCCATGCTCGCGGGACATACAACGGGCCGTTGCTGATATTCACGATTTGGTACTTCACAGTGATTTGTTCACGATCTCCGTAGCTATTCCGTTCAATTGAAATCGTAAACGAAACGTCATTCGCTGGAACGAACGTCTCTTTCTGCGCAACCAGCGACGTGTCGATCAGCATGCAACCGATGCAAACCTGCCGAATCCTTAGCCGATATTTCATGCAGAACACCGGCTTCTTGAGATCCTTTGACGGATCAGTTCTGTAGTCGCTCATTTCTCATCCTTAGCGGGCTACCTCAATCGCAACACCATTACTGATTGCATGCAACGGCGTGCCACGGGCCGACAGGATACCAGTTCGTTCGTCGTGGTCCATCTATTCTCAGGCTAGGCAACCGCGCCGATCCCCCTGTGCTAAGCTGCTCGAAATGCGGCGCCGGATCGCCAAGTGAAGAACCGCTGGGTGCAGCTCTCCGCGTCGCTCGTGGCGATGATCATGATCGCCAACCTCCAGTACGCCTGGACCCTGTTCGTTGAACCCATCCGCCAGTCCACCGGCTGGAAACTCTCCGACATCCAGTGGGGCTTCACGCTCTTCATCGTTTTTGAAACCTGGATCATGCCGCTCGAAGGCTGGCTCATCGATCGCATCGGGCCGCGCATCTTCACCACCATTGCCGGCGTGCTATGCGGCGCCGGCTGGTCGGGACTGGCATTCGCCGCCGAGCGCTGGCAGCTCTACGCGTTCTACTCCGTCGCCGGCGTGGGCGCGGCCTTCGTCTACAGCGGTTCCATCGCGAGCGCGCTGAAGTGGTTCCCGGATCGCCGCGGTCTCGCCGCGGGCATCATCGCCGGCGGCTTCGGGTCGGGCGCAGCGCTGTTCATCCCCGTGATCGCCGCCATGATTCACTCCAGCGGCTACCGGACGGCATTTCTCATAACTGGAATTTTGCAAGGCGCGATCATCCTGGCGGTGGCGCAGATGCTGCGCCATCCCGGACCCGAGTTTGCCGCCGCGCATCCCGTCGCGCGCGCTGGCCGACACCGCGTGCGCCGCAACCACGACCAGTTCTCCACGCCGGAAATGCTGCGCACGCCGCACTTTTACCTGCTTTACTTCATGTTCGTCTCGATGGCCACCGGCGGCCTTCTGGTCACCGCGCAGGCAGGACCCGTCGCCACCGAATGGGGCATCACGCGCGCCGCGCTCACCGCCGCCCTTGCACTCGATCGCCTTTCGAATGGTGCGAGCCGCGTTTCGTGGGGCTGGCTTTCCGATCACCTTGGCCGTGAAACCACCATGGCCATCGCCTTCGTGCTCCAGGCCGCGTGCCTGTTCAGCGTGCTGGCCGTGGGCCGTTTGTCAGGCACCCTGTTTACCGTGACCCTGATCCTGACCTTCTTCACTTACGGCGAAGTGTTCTCGCTATTTCCCTCGATTGTGGGCGATTACTTCGGCGCCGACCATGCAAGCTCCAACTACAGCTTCATGTACAGCGCGAAAGGCATCGCCTCGATCATTGCCGGCGGCCTGGCGGCGGTGCTGTTTGAGAAATTCGGAAGCTGGTCCGCCGCGTTCTACGGCAGCGCGCTGCTGGCGTTGGTTTCGGGAGTGCTGGCGTTGGTTTTGAAACGTGTTCCGCTACCGCAGAATTCCCAACTTCTTGCCAACGCGCCCAAACACTTCGAGCGCGCGGTCTAGTTCTTCTCGCGTGTGCGTCGCTGTCACGATCGTGCGCACCCGCGCTTTGCCTTCCGGCACGGTCGGAAATCCAATACCCGTAGCCAGCACGCCTTCTTCGAATAGCGCCGCGGAAAGCTGGTGCGCGATCTTCGCTTCCCCCACGATCACAGGAGTAATCGGAGTTTCGCTCATGCCCGTATTGAAGCCTGCGGCGGCGAGACCCTGCTTGAAGTATTTCGTGTTATCCCACAGATTCTGAATGCGTTCCGGTTCTTTCTCCAGAACATCAAAAGCCGCAATGCAAGCCGCCGCCACCGCCGGCGGATGCGAAGTCGAGAACAGAAACGGCCGGGCACGATGGTATAAGAACTGTATAAGGTCTCGGCTGCCGCATACGTAGCCACCCAGCACGCCGATAGCTTTCGAGAGCGTGCCCACTTGAATATGAACCCTGCCATGCAGATGGAAATGATCGACCGTTCCGCGCCCGTTGCGGCCCAGCACGCCGGACGAGTGGGCATCGTCAATCATCATGATGGCGCCATATTTTTCAGCGACTTCAACCAAAGCTGGAAGGGGGCCGATGTCGCCATCCATGGAGAAAACACCATCTGTAATCAGCAGTTTGTGACCGGAAACCGAAGCCAGTTCTTCGAGTATCCGGCCGGCCGCCGCCGCGTCTTTATGGGGGAAGACGTGAATCTTGGCTTTCGACAACCGGCAGCCGTCAATAATGCTGGCGTGGTTCAATTCGTCGGAAATAATGTGATCTTCGGGGGTGAGGATCGCCGAAACCGTGCCGGCGTTGGCGGCGAATCCCGATTGGAACACTACGCAAGCTTCGACGTTCTTGAAATGTGCGATGCGCTCCTCCAGCTCCATGTGCAGCGACATGGTGCCGGAGATGGTGCGGACCGCGCCTGAGCCGGCGCCGTATTTTCGGGCCGCCTCGACCGCCGCTTCGATCAGCTTGGGATGAGTCGTCAGGCCGAGATAATTGTTGGAAGCGAGGTTGATGACGTCGCGGCCATCGAAGCGCGACTCGGCGGCGCTCGCTGATTCCAGAACGCGCAGGCGTTGGTAGGTACCAGCCTGCCGCCAAGCTTCCAGTTGCGAGCTAAGATACGCCAGCGGATCGGCCAACGTCAAACCTTCTCGGGCACCACGAACGGCGCGCGGTAGGCGCGGGTAAACATTGCGGTGGCTTCCGTATCGCCCTTGCAACTCAAATTTTCGGCATCGAACTCGACCGTGCGACCCAGGCGGTAAGAAATATTCGCCAGGTGAACGAGCACGGTTGACTTGTAGCCTTCCTCAATCGGCGCGTTCAAATCCGACTGCTTGCGGCTGCGAACGGCCTCGATGAAATTCGCCCAGTTGTTGCCGTCCTCTTCCCGATGCGGTCCGGGCTGCTGATCCCTCCCCAACCACGTTTTGTACTGGCCGTAGCCGTCGATGGCCAGGTAGCCTTTGGAGCCATAGAAAATGTTACCGACGGTGTTGGAGTCCTTGCGTTTCCCGCCCTCGCCGATGCCGGCTTCGTGGTTGCTCATCCAGTGGCGCACTTCGAAAACCAGGAACTTCTTCTTCCCGCCTTCATTGAACTCAAACGTCGAGACCAGCGTGTTGGGCGTTTGCTGATCATCATCAAACATGAAATGCCCGCCCATGCCGCTGACCTTAGTGGGATATTGCACGCCGAGTCCCCAGCGGGCGATGTCCATTTCGTGAATCCCCTGGTTGCCGATGTCACCGTTGCCGTAATCCCAGAACCAATGCCAGGTGTAGTGGAAGCGGTTGTGAGTGAAAGCGTGCTCGGGGGCCGGACCGGTCCAGAGATCGTAGTGGACGCCGGCGGGTACGGGCTCCTCGGGGGTATGGCGAATGGTGTCACGCCACTTGAAGCACAGGCCGCGCGCCATATAGACATCGCCGATCAATCCCTCGCGCATTTTGCCCATGGCTTCGCGCACGGCGGGCCCGGAGCGGCTGTTGGTGCCGTGCTGCACGATGCGGTTGTATTTCTGGGCAGCACGCACGAGTTGACGGCCCTCGAAAATATTGTGTGAGCACGGCTTCTCGCAATAAACGTCTTTGCCCGCCTGGCAAGCCCAGATGCCGATCAGCGAGTGCCAGTGATTGGGCGTGGCGATCGAGATGGCGTCGATGGATTTGTCTTCGAGCAGTTTGCGCACGTCAGTGTACGCCGCCGGCTTCTTCTTGCCGGAGCGCACCACTTCCTGCAAGCGCTTGTTCAGGATATTTTCATCCACGTCACAAAGCGCGGCGATCTCCACATTCTGCATGCGAGAGTATTCCTGGATGTGGGAGTTGCCTTGCCCGCGGATACCAACGCAGGCCACGCGGACAGTGTCATTGGCGCTGACGAGTCCGCGAGGGGCAAGCACCCCGGCGGCCGCAGCGGTACTCATTAAAAAGTGCCTTCGGTTCATAGGATCTGGGCTCCGGTGCCGATTTTACTACATTGCCGCTGTAGGCCCGGTTCTTGGTACATTTGCTGTAGGTGGAAGAAACCTATCGACAGTGGATGCACGCGTGGGAGGAGCGGCTGTGCTCACGGGCGACGGATCGTGTGGTGCGCCCGTTCGAATGGGGCCTGGAATGGACGCGGAACTGGCCGTGCAAGCCCCTTTGCGCGCGCGATGGCTACGGCGATGAGGCTTGGCTGCGGCTGCTGAACGAAGCGGCGATCGAGCGCAGTGACGAGTTCTACGGATACCAGACGCCGGGCGATTTTAAGCTGGCCGGCCGTGTGCTGCGCTTCACGTCGGCGGTGGAAACGGCTTACGCGGCAAACAACACGGTCTACGGGCAGTGGTTCCCAGCCAAGGCTTCGCCCATGGAGCCAAAGCCGGGCAAGAAAGCGGTGATCGTGCTGCCGCACTGGAACTCGCACGCCGAGCAGCACGTGGCGCTTTGCCGGGGCATTAGCCTGCTTGGCATTTCCACACTGCGGTTGAGCCTTCCGTACCACGACCAGCGGATGCCGCCGGAGCTGAAGCGCGCGGATTACGCGGTTTCCTCGAACGTGGCGCGCACGATTGACGCCACGCGGCAGGCCGTGATCGACGTGCGGTGCTGCCTCGACTGGCTCGAGCAGCAGGGGTACGAGAAGCTCGGCATTGTTGGGACGAGCCTGGGTTCGTGCTATGCGTTCCTGGCGAGCGCGCACGATGATCGCCTGGAAGTTAACGTATTCAATCACTGCTCAACGCAGTTCGCCGACGTCGTCTGGACAGGGATATCCTCGCAGCATATCCGGCAAAGTATGGAGACAGTGCTCGATCTGGACCGCTTGCGAGAAGTTTGGGGCGCCATCAGCCCGGCGCACTACATCCACCGATTCGCGGAGATGCGGAAACGGTCGCTGCTGATTTACGGCAAATACGATACGACGTTCCTGCCTCGGTTTTCCCAAGAGGTGGTGGACGGATTCCGGGAGCTCGACCTGGACCACTCCGTGGCGGCACTGCCCTGCGGACACTACACGATGGGTGAGGCCCCGTTCAAGTTTCTGGACGGGTATCACATCTGCGCGTTTTTGAAGAGGGAGTTGTAGGGGATTCGCGATATGCCTGCAAGGGTGCAAGCGCGTCTCGATCCAGAAACGCAGCGAGGCTTGAATACGCTGGTCCGACGTCTGGGGATGAGCCCTTCGGCGGTAGTTCGCGAAGGGATTCGTCTGCTGGCGTCGTGCCAACAAGCGCCGGTTGAGAGCAAGATCATCGGCCTAGCTAAGTTCCGTTCCAGAATTTCCGACCTCGGATCAAACAAGAGTCATCTCAAAGGCCTCGGGCGTGCGGCCCGTCGGGCTTGACACGGTCGCCATTGTGGCGCTGCTCGACCGGAGCGAAAGGCTTCACAAACGTTGCGTGGCCGCGATCGGCGGGATCAGCCGGCCGCTGATCACCTGCGAAGCGGTGATTGCGGAGAGCTGCTATCTGCTTCGCGAGCTACCGGGCGCCGCCGAAGCCGTCGTGGAGAACGTCAACCGTGGGATCTTCGTGATTCGGTTTCAGCTCGCTCAGTCTGCGGCCGCCGTGCACAGGATTCTGCATAAGTATCGCGACATGGAAATCGACTTCGCAGATGCTTGTCTCATCCGTCTGGCGGAAGAAGTGGAGAGTGGCGAGATACTGACGCTGGACCGCGATTTTCGAGTCTACCGATGGGGCCGTAACCAGCCGTTTGAACCGCTGATTGCGATAGGCTGACGCGAAATAGCCGCCCGCCCGTTTGTCTCAGGTTAGGAATCAGAATCTTACCAGGCGTTTTGGTTCCAGATGTCCACGTGCCACTTCCACTTGCCGTCTTCCTGGCGCCAGTAGACGACGTACTTCACATCTATCTCGGCCGCGGGTTGTCCGGGCGGTTCGATGGCGAGCGTGGCGCGGCCGATTTCGACCAAACCGTCACCGGCCGCCATCACGTCTACGGTCGTAATGATCGCAGATTTCGCGTTGAGCGACTGAACACGATCAGACCAATACTTCTTGATTGCTTCGCGGCCGGAGATCATCGCCAGACCGGGTGGAAGGATGCGGGCGTCCGAGGTATAAATCTGATCCAGAGCGTTGAAATTCCGGTTGCCGAAGACTTCGGTGTTGAGGAGGCCATTGGTCGTCGCCATGGCGAGCCGAACTCCGTCGAGTACTGACTGCGGAGATCCCATGGACGGGTACTCTACCACAACGCTTGATCAAACTAAATCCGGCCGAACTTGGGGACTGGTTCCTCATTCTCAGCGAAACAGCAGCGGCTTGATCAGATTCCGGTACAAACGCCGCAAGCGGCGATTCAGCCGGCGGACCCAGGCGACCTGATCGAGCTCGCGATTGAGCTGTGCCACCTCTTGGTTGAGCTGCGACGCCCACGCGGTCCGCTCCTCGAGCTCCTTGTCGAGCCGCAGCGCCCAAGTTGTGCGGTCTTGGAGCTCCTTGTCGAGCCCTAGCGCCCAAGTGATTCGCTCCTCGAATTCCTTGTTCAGTTGCTCCGCCCGAGCGGCCTGCTCCTTGAGTTGCTTCTCGAGTTGCTTGAGTCTGCGCTCCGAATTCGCCAGCCTTTGACAGGCGATTTCGAGTTCCCGCTGCGCGCTGTGAGGCCATGTGTGCCACTCATAGGCACCCTCCGGGCGCTCCAACTTTGGGTGCGCCGCGCTTTGACCCACCAGGTTCGGTGAGCGGAGACAGAACTCGGGAGTCAGTGGCTCATGGCACAACGTTTGAATGGCGGGATTGTTTCCCACGACCGCCAGCATGTGCGTTGGTTTGATACACCCGGCGACTATTTCTTTCTCGTCGCGCTGGTGTACCTGGTCAATGAAAGCCCGGTCCCACGGCGCGGTTGCGTCAAAGTTGTGCCCGAAAGAGCGGTCGACAAATGGATCGATCACGTTGGAATGGGCAATGAAGAGCCCGAAATGAAAATGTTCCAGTAACAGCGGCAGGATGTCCTGCGATCGGATTCCCTCAAAACTCTCGATGGAGCAGTCCCAAACCTCATAGAGTTCCTCAAACCGATCGAGTTGCCGATTCAAGCGGTAGGAGGGAGGCAGCTTTCGCCAGAACTCATGCACAATGCCGAGCGCCTCCGGCCATCGCTGGTGTCCGTTGCGCCCAACGATATCCGAGATGACAAATAGGCCGTTCGGTTTGAGAGAGCTCTTGATCTGGGCGAACAGTCCTTCCAGATTCAGAACGTGGTGCAAAGCCTGATTCGCGATGACGGCATCGTATTCATGGGCCGGGCGCCATTTGTTGAAATCTTCCTGAACAAAGCGAATGTAGTCCGCAACCCCATCTTTCGCGGCGGCCAGACGGCCGCGTTCCAGCATGGCGGCGTTCAGGTCCACGCAGTCAATGACGAAATCAGCGTGCCCTCTGGCGCGGAGGTGCAGAGCCACCTCAATTTCCAGATCGCAGTTACCGGACCCGATGCTGACGAAACGCGAGGCGTAGTCCTTCCGGCGCTCACATTGCTGTTCCAGGTACTTTTTGAACAAGCCGTTGGGGCTGCTAAACCCGAATGCTTCGAGCTTCGGCCGCACATAGCGATCGGACCAGTAGTGAAAAATCTCAGGCAGGTTATGGACATTCACACAGTCTTCATAAATGCCCTTCTCCGCGGTCAGACGCGCCTGGTAAACCGCATCTTCGACGGATGGCTGTGCGGATGAAGGCGAGGTCTCAACTCGATCACTCATCAATCAAACCTCAACGCGAAGGTTCCACTCTTCCGACCGTTCTTTTGATGCCGGGGCCGGCGCGAGCGAATTGCACCGTCAAATCCTGCCGAATTTGGCTACGGCTTCCTTGATGGAGCTACGGCGTACGCACGGGCCGGCGTGGAGCAGGCGCGCCGCGCAGCAGCCCTTCCGTGCTCAGGTCTTCATCGAGATCGGGCCAGTGAATGCCATATCCGCCGCCGCATATCTCCCAATGGTTCCGTTGCGCTTCGGTCGCCTCCAGCAGTTTCGGATACCAGACCAATGGAACGGTGATAGTCCTCCCGTCCATCAGCCCGACACTCAGGCTCTCGTCAGGAAAACTGACGGATGATACACGCTCATCAGCGGCCAATGCCAAAATGCCCATGCCATGCTTCCAAGAGTTCTCGACGACGCTCTACTAGCAACGATTGTACCCTGCGCAATTCGACAGCGCTAAATCCCAGGTTGCGAGCCAAGCCAACGGGCTGTAACCAGAACTTGGCCGACAGCGCATCCCGGTCGACATGGACGTGCGGCGGTTCGGTCGTTTCGTGGCTGTAGAAATAGATGCGATAGGGGCCGACCCGCAATACCGTTGGCATCGATACGTACTTTATCGCGCACCTTCAGATCCTGCCGAACTTGGCTACGGCTTCCTTGATGGAGCGGAATTTTTCGATGAAGGGCATCATGCTGTGCTCGGTGTAGTCGAGCTGCTGGGCCTTCTTTAGAACGTCGGCGGCGTGCTCGCGGGGGACGACGGCTACGCCATCGTCGTCGGCGACGATGATGTCGTTCGGGTTGACGCGGACGCCGGCACAGGTGACGGGTATGTTTGTGCCGACGAAGCGGTAGTGATTGATGGATGTCGATGGCGCGACGCCGGTGCTGAAGACGGGGAATTGCAGGCGGCGGATTTGCGGCGTGTCGCGGATGGCGGCATCGACGATGGCGCCGGTGAGGCCGCGTACTTTCATGGCGGTGGCCATCAAGCCACCGATGCCGGCGATATCGGCGCCGTCTTCGAGCACCATGACGTAAATGGAGCCGGCGGGGGCGGCGTCTATGGCGTCGAGCATGCCTTGCGATGCGGTGGGGCCCTCGTGGTGCTCTTCCTTCTTGAGCAGAACGGTGACGGCGGGCCCGGCGAATTTGGTCATGAACAGAGGGCGCATCTGGTGCGACATGTGCGCGCGCTGGCCGTAGAGCTGCTCGATGGCATCGGCGACGGAGGCGACTTCGACGGTGCGGAAACCTTCGATCAAAGGATCGCCCGGAGCGGGTTGCGCGTTCGACCAGCGCACCAGCAGAAGGGCGGCGATGGCGATGAGAGGAATGGATAAGAGAAGTTTGGTTTTCATGGCGGTCTCGGCGCGATTATAGCAGCGGGGGACTGCCGGCTGAAGCCGGCACCGGCACGCTGAAGCGTGCGCCACTTAGGCGGAAGAAGGGATCGAGAGGCTTGTGGCCGAGCAGCAGCTGCGCCATGAGTTCGCCGATGGCGGGGCCGTGTTTGTATCCGTGACCTGAGCCGCCGCCGAGGAACCAGACGTTGGCGGCCGCGGGATGACGGTCGATGATGAAATTCTCGTCGGGCGTTTGCTCGTACTGGCAGACGCGGGTTTCGACGACGGGCGCGCCTTTGAGTCCCGGAAATCGAAACTCAACGTAGGCGCGCACGGCACGGGCGGCATCGGCGGAAGGCGTGCGATCACCGGAAGTGGGATCGAACGGCGCGCCACGGGTATCATCACCGGCTTTGAATCCGCGCCCATCGTGAGCGGGGATGCCGTACCAGATGGGGCCGAGGCTGTGATCGATCCACGCGGGCATGTGGGCTTCCGAGTATTGCGAGCTGCCAGCAGGCACGCCGAAGAAGAAGAGTTCCTGGCGCGTGGGACGGATCAGATTGCCGATGACATCTGGAAACAATTTGCCGAGCCAGGGGCCACACGCGAAGACGTAGTAGTCGGCGGTGAGCGAGGTTCCGCCGGACAGGGTGAGTGGGCGCATCTCGTTTCCGGGGATGGCTCCGGGGGCTGCGGATGACTCGCGATATGTGCCGCCTTCGGCGACGAAGTGTTCGACGACCGTGCGGCAGTTGCGGCGAGCGGGGAGAAATCCGGCGTTGCGCTCCCAGATACACCAGTTCACGCTCTCGAAATTGATTTGCGGGAAGCGCTGGCGCGCGGCGGCCGAAGTCAGCTCATCAAACGCGACGCCGGCTTCTCGAAGCAGCGGGAGCGAGGCTTGTTCGAAAGCGTCGCCGGCACCGGCCATCCAAAGCATGCCGGCGGGGTGAAACAGTTTCTGGTTCCAGCGGCTCTCGTTTTCCTTCCAAAGCTGGAGAGCGCGCGCGGCCATGCAGACATATTGCGGTTTAGGACCATAGGTAGCGCGGAGGATGCGCGTTTCGCCACCGGAGCTGGCGCGCGAGTTGCCGGGGCCCCAGGCGTCGACCAGCGTGACGCGGGCTCCGTGGCGGAGGAGGTAGAGCGCGGTCCAGCCGCCGAAGGCGCCGGCGCCGATGACGGCGATAGTTGGCGTGGGAGACAAACCTAGCGATTATATCCGCAGCGGATGCGAGGCGGCGCGTGCGCTACTCAATCGCGTGCGTTACTCAATATTGACTTTGACCGGCTGCTCGATGAATTTGGGTTCTTTGCCACTCGTCAAGACCGCCAGCGCAAAGCGGCCGGCAGTGACTTTATCCGGGATCTTGCATTTGATGGTGGTGGGCCCCTGCTCGGTGACTTGAAGTTTTGTGTCCTTTTTGCCGTCGGTCAAGTACACTTCCACAACTTGACCTTTATCCAAATTCTCCCCGGTCACGGTGAGAATGTCGCCGGCCTTGCCCGTATCGGGATCGACGGCCGTCATACGGGGCATGGCCTGCTGCGCGTACAGGACACCCGCGGCGAGCAAAAACAGGGGTGCGATTAAAGAGCGTCTCATCTGATTAGCCGTCCTTGTATCTGCATTCTATGCCCCAGGCCCCTGGGAATCAAGCGTGAACCGCGATTGCGCTAAGATGAATTTTTCGGACCTTATGATTTCACGCGAGGAAGCACTCGATTTATTGCGTTCCGACGACCTGATCGGTATCGGGATGGCGGCGGACGCTGTGCGGCGCAAACTGCACCCGGAAGGCGTGGTGTCGTACATCATCGACCGCAACATCAACTACACGAACTTCTGCACGGAATACTGCAGCTTCTGCGCGTTTTACCGCCCGATGGGCCACGCGGAGGGTTACGTGCAGCCCAAGCAAGTGATTTTCGACAAAATTCAGGAAACGATCGACCTGGGCGGCACGGGCATTCTGATGCAGGGCGGTCTGCATCCCGATTTGAAGATCGAGTGGTACGAGGACCTGCTGCGCTCCATCAAGCAGCGGTTTACCATCCACTGCCACTGCTTCTCCGCGCCGGAGATCACGAACATTGCGCAGGTGAGCGGGATTTCGCTGCGCGATACCATTGCGCGGCTGCGCGACGCGGGGCTCGACTCGATTCCGGGAGGCGGGGCCGAGATTCTGGACGACGCGGTCAGGCATCGCATCAGCCGGCTGAAGTGCTCGGTGAATGAATGGATCGATACACACCGCACGGCACACGCACTGGGCATGCGGACCACGGCGACCATGATGTTCGGATGCGGCGAAACGTTCGAGCAGCGCGTCAACCATCTGGAGATCGTGCGACAGATCCAGGAAGACACGGGCGGATTTACGGCATTCATCCCCTGGACGTTCCAGCGCGAGAATACGTCGCTCGGGCGTTTTATCAAGGAAGAAGCGACGGCGGTGGAATACCTGCAAATGCTGGCACTCTCGCGGATTTATCTGGACAATATCGAGAATATTCAATCGTCGTGGGTGACGCCGGGATTGAAGACGTGCCAACTTGGCCTGCGCTTTGGCGGCAATGATGTGGGCAGCATCATGATCGAGGAGAACGTGGTTTCAGCCGCGGGCACGCATCACCAGGCATCGGAAGAAGAATTGCGGCGATTGATTCGCGACGCGGGGTTTATTCCCAAGCAGCGGGATACGCTGTACAGGACGTATTTCTTGAATTAGGCCGGCGAACTCAAGTTCGCCGCGGCACGCTGAAGCGTGCGCCACGAAGCTAATTGGGAATCACCGGCAGCAGGATATGCGAGGGATGCGCGCGGTCGTGATAGATGAGTTGAGACGCTTTGCGAAGCACGGTCTCATCGGCGACGGGGCGGCCGGTGTTGGGATTGCGATCGAAGCGCGGGAAATTGCTACTCGATATTTCCAGGCGCACGCGATGGCCTTTGAGGAACACGTTGCTGGTGACGCCGGCATCGATTGTCACTTCGTAGACCTTGCCGGGCGTGGCGAGCTGGGGCTTGTCGAGCGAATCCCGATAACGCAGACGCAGAATGCCATCGGTGAGGTTGCGTGCTTCGCCCGTGGGAAAAACATCTACGAGCTTGGCGGTGAAGTCGGTGTCGGGCGCTGAGGTCGCGGCATAGAGCACGACGCTAACCGGACCAATCACCTCCAGATCTTCGCTCAGGACGGGCGAGGTAAACACGAGCACATCGGGCCGCCGCTCGACGGAGCGCTGGTCCATCGGCCCCCAGGGAAACGCGTTTGGATTGCAACAGGTGGCACCGCCGGCGGTGGGCACGGGATTGCGCGGGTCGAAGTCAAAGCGGTCGGGCGCAGCCTTTCGCGGGAGTTTGGCGGCCAAGACGCCGTTGCCATCGAGCGAATTCGCACGGCCGCTGCTGGCGAGATACAAGCGCGTCATCTTGGCGCGCGCGGGTGGCCATTCCTGCTCGTCGCGCCAGCGGTTCGCGCCCATCACGAAAATACGCACCGGCGGACGGGACATCACGGGCGTGTCTTTCCCCTTCAGCCACTGGTCAAACCACTCGATCTGCATACGCCGGATAGGAGCGCCCGATTCCTTGCCGAAATCAACGTTTGCGAACTTGACGGACATGTTGTGCGGCCATGGGCCGATCACGATGTGGTGCACGTTCGAAGATCGATGCAAGGCGCTGAAGGCGGCCAAGTCACTCTCGACGAAGCAGTCGTACCAGCCGCCCACAGAAAACACCGGCACGTGAATCTGGCTGATGTGCTCGCGCGTGCTCATGGCGCGCCAGAAAGCGTCGTAGGATGGATGGTCGAGCACCTTCTGAAAGATGTCACTACGCTGGCCGGTAGCCGACAAATCGGAGCGCCGCAAGGGCAGGATGCGAACGTAGGTGGAGAAAGTTGGCGGCGTGTAGCCGGACGCGCGGAGATTTTCCGACATCCACAACAGGCGATGGCCAAGCTGCAACGCGCCACCGGTGGAATAGTAGCGGTCACGGTAATCGTCGGAGCCGGAAACGACGGGCGCGATCGCTTTCAGGTGCGGATTGTCCAGCAGCGCCGCTTTCCACTGGACGATGCCCAGGTACGACCCGCCGAGCATACCGATTTTTCCGTCTGACCAAGGCTGCCGGGCGACCCAGTTCAACGTGTCGTTGCCGTCTTTCGGCTCCTGGCCGAAGGGATCGAAGACGCCTTCGGACTCGTAGCGGCCGCGCGCGTCCTCCACCACCATGGCGTAACCGTGATCGACAAACGCATGGAAGTTCGGGGTTAGATCGTCACCCTTGTTATAGGGCGTGCGCACGAGGATGGTGGGAAAACGGCCCTGTTCCGCGGGAAGAAAAATGTTGGCCGCGAGGCGCACACCATCCTGCATGGGAACTTTGACGCTGAGGCGCTTGACGATTTCCGGCGTGGAGGCAGACGCGGCGGTGCTGATGGAGAGCAGCGCAACTAGTGTCCGTAGGCGCACAGCGTTTCCCAATACTTGTCCGCGACGCGATCCAGTGAATGAAAGGAATGTACGTGGTCGGCTGCCCGACGGCCAATTTCACGGGTGGTCTGCGGAAGTGACGCAGCTACCATACCATGTTCCGACAGACTGGTTGTTTCGGCAACACCGGGCACGATGCGAAAGCACGCCGTTTCGGGAAAGCGCGAGGATTCCCCGCTCCCGGTGAGCAACACCGCTTTTCCGATTCCCATCAGGCGGATGGAGATGCCTGAGGTTTCGCCTGCCGCCGGATCGCGCAGGTTGATGCAGGCGTCGCAGGCTGCGGCTGCGCACCAGAACTGACGCTCTGGCAAATGGCTCAGACGCAAGATGCCCGGATGTGCAGCGAGTAAAGGCTCAGCGGCGCGAGCCAGATCCTGCGAGGCAAATTCTCCCGCGACCAGCAACGCGGTTTGCGGCAGCTCGCGGTGGATCACGTCGAAGGCGCGAAGGATATTCAAGATGCGCTTGGATTCCCGAAGATAGCCGAACACGGCAAACAAAAAGCGGCGCGGGGCGAGACCGAGCGTGGCGCGGAATTGGATCACATCAGCGGTGTTCGGAGGCGGTGGCGGTGCGAACAGATGCGGGATTTCAACGACGTGCGCACTGGGCGCATGTTCCCGCACCATTCGTGCCGCCACGGGATTGTGAACGACGATGGCTCGCGAGACTTCGGCAATCCGCCGCAGCATGGGGTAGGCGTAGTAACGGTGAGTAAACCCTGAGCTTGCCCGGCCGCGCCATAGCGAGTGCGCCAGTTCGCGATGCCACTCGCCATAGTTGTAGGCGAACTCTTCCACGTACTGTTTTTCTTCGAGCGAACCCAGAAAGAAATGCTGGAGAACGGCGTCGTGCAGCACGACAATTCCAGGCCGCGCAAGGGCCCGCCGGTAGATTTCGCGGTGCAGTTGATTGTTGCCGAGGTGATACAAGTGGACGCCGGCATGCTTGGGCGCGACTTGCACCGAGCCGCGGCGGCGGAGGGCGGCGAGAAGAACCCCAGCGTAATCGGCAACGCCGGTGCGCGCGGGGGGAAGCGGCGATTCGAAACCGACGGTCACGGCTTCTTGCGCTTGCCGAACAGCGCTGTGCCCACGCGGATGTGCGTGGCGCCCTCTTCGATGGCCACTTCGAAATCGTGCGACATTCCCATCGAAAGCTGCGGCAGACCGAATTGCGACGCCAACTCGCGCAAGCGCCGGAAGTAGGGACGCGAGGGCTCGGGATCGTCCGACCACGGAGGCATGGTCATGAGGCCCATGAGGTGCAAGTGGCGCGTCGCGCGCACCGCTTCGATTAGCGCCGGCAACTCCGCTGGATCAGCGCCGCTCTTGACATCTTCACCCGAAAGTTTCACTTCGAGCATGATGTCGAGTGGACGGCCCGTTTCGTCCAAACGCCGCGCTAGCTTCGGCGAATCGACGGTTTGAATCACGGAAAACAACTCCGCCGCCTTCTTCGCCTTGTTGGATTGCAGGTGGCCGATCAAGTGAAAACGCGCGCCGGCAAGATCCTGCACTTGGGGCGCCTTGGATTCAAACTCCTGCACGTAATTCTCGCCGAAATCACGGAGGCCGGCCTCGTACGCCTCGCGAATAACCGCCGCCGGAAAAACCTTCGTGACCGCGATCAGAGTAATCGAGGAACTGTCACGGCCGCTGCTCGCGCAGGCGCGTTCGATGCGCTCCCGCACCGTGGCCAACCGCTCGCGCAGGCTCACGGTTATTGGGCAGGTGTTGCTTTCCACTCGCCCTCGTCCACCTGCGCGCCGCCCTCCAAAGGCTTCGTCTGGTACGTTCCCGCCAGCGCGTTTCCCTTGCGCTCTCCGCGAATGGTGGATTGCAGCCGGTTGCCACTCAGGTCAAAGTCGTATTGCGCTTCGATCTTCGGCCCATCGGTTTTGCACAGCGTCACATTGGTGGTGACGTCTTCGCCGGCAAAAGTGAAGCTGACGGTGCACTTCGGTTTGCCGCCTTCGCGTGCCACCGATAGCTGAAATTTGCCGCTCGCGCCTGAATTACCGCTCCAATCGCCGACGAATTTTCCTTCGATGGCGTCCGCCGCCGACATTCCGGCAGCAAGCGCCAGCACCAAAACAGCCGGGTAAACGAAGCGTGGCATGCCGTCAAAATAGCAGCCGGCCGCGCCGCGCGCAAGCACTACAATAGAAGAAGTGAGCAGGACGGCCACCCGGTCTGTTCCCGGCCGCAGCGCTCGGGAACTCCAGGCGGCAGTTGAGGGTTTCCTCAAGGCCTCCAAACAACCCGCGCTCCTCGAACCCGGTGAGGAGATCCTTGCGATCAGCGGCGCCAATTTCGTTCTGGACGCAAGCGATGCGCGCCTCACGCTACAAGCCTGGAACGAGAAGAGAAATCTGGTGCGGCGCGTGGTGGATGTCCGTGAGCAAGCGCGTGGCCGCTTGGAATTGATTGTCGAACGCTTCGCCGGCAAGCGCGGCGAAGTCTTTCTGCTCGATCTTGCCCAGCCCGCCAGTGCGGATTGGTCAAGGCGCGGAACACGTCTGGTGTTTCGTGAGCGCTTCCGCCAGTTTCTCGGCCGCGAGTTCCCGGCGTGGAGCATCGCGGATCTCTCGACCGAACCGGATCTGGAGCATAGTCTCTCGCCGGCTTATCCGCGTGCACTGCTCAAGCGCGGTACCGCAGGACTGGCTGCCATTGGCGCGCCTCCCGACGGTCTCAACGTTTCGGGCGTCCTGAGTTTCGGGTTGATCTGGCTGGACTATCTTCGTGCCCGCGAACGCCGGCTGACGATGGAAGGCCTGGTGGTTTTCCTGCCCGCTGGCCAGGAGCGCACAACGTCGCTGCGCGTCGAGCACCTGAACCGCAAGAGGGCGGCCTTTGCGCTGTTCGCTTATGATGCGAGCGGCCAGACGGCGCGGCTCGATCCTCGCGATGCCGGCAATCTCGAGACGAAACTGGAAATCTGCCGTCAACCTTCGAGCGCGCATCGACAGGCGCTGGAGCGTCTGGCTGCGATTGACGGCGTCGAATGCGTGGCGGCTGGCGACGGGGAAGTAAGCTTGCGTGTTCGCGGCCTGGAATTTGCGCGAACGAAGGGCGGACAATTGCTGTTCGGCTTAGTCGAACGAGTCGCGGTGGGCGAGAAAAATCTAGGCGAATGCGAACAACTCGCGCGCAATCTGGCCGGGATGCGCCATGCGCGCAGGAAAGGCGGCGATCTCTACGTTCGCGATCCGGAAGCGTGGCTGGAAAGCCAGGTGCGTTCCCACCTGGCGGTGATCGACGCGTCGCTCGTCGCGGCTCCTGTTTATGGCCAGGTGCCGGCGTTTGCAGGAGGAGACCGTGGCATTCTTGATCTGCTCGCCGCCGACCGCACGGGCCGCCTGACCGTCATCGAGTTGAAAGCGACTTCCGATCTCCATCTTCCTTCTGCAAGCGCTCGACTATTGGATGCGCGTCCGCTGGCACCTCGACCGCGACGAGTTTAGTGCGCACGGATACTTTCCCGGCACGGCTTTGCGAAAAGATCCGCCACGATTGTTGCTGATCGCGCCGGCACTCGAG
>Ga0181536_10003280_pt1 | contig 17683 bp, 14 predicted proteins | sample PEATcosm2014_Bin_41_FD_121105 | JGI IMG/M metagenome (GOLD analysis project Ga0181536, IMG submission 121105) | Peatland microbial communities from MTU Mesocosm Facility, Houghton, MI, USA - PEATcosm2014_Bin17_60_metaG | ecosystem: Environmental > Terrestrial > Soil > Wetlands > Peat | place... | reverse complement strand
GGGCGCGATCCAGCGGCAGGCCGAAGGTGTGCAATTCGGTGCGATCCAATGCCAGGTCGTTGCACCCGAATTTCTGGTCGGCATCGATGAGCGCTTCGAAGTGTTGACTGCCCCCGGCCTCGTCAAGTCCATGGCGGACGGGCAACGCGTCGCCGCCGATCCGGCGGTGCTGAAGCTGATGCTCGGTCTCGGGGCCGACAAGGGGCTGCATGGCGCCGGGCTTTTCATGGTCTCACAGTCCGCCATCATCGCCAGAAGCCCGATCCGTCACCTCGACGATTTCAAGGGCAAGAAGATCCGGATTTTCGCCTCGCAATTCCAAAGCGTGGCGATGCAGCGGCTTGGGGCGACGCCAAAGCCGATGACCTTGGGCGAGGTGCTGCCGGCACTCCAGGACAATGCCCTCGATGGCGCCGTCTCCAGCATCGCCGTCTTTACCACCATGCACTACCAGGACGCGGCGAAATACGTGACCGAGACCGGCCAGCCCGCCATCTTCGGGATCGCCGAGGTCAGCAAGAAATGGTTCGATTCATTGCCCGCCGACCTGCAGCAGATCGTCGACAAGGACGCCGCCGCGGCGGCGTTGACGATCAATCCGTGGGCGATTGATTTCAACGGCAAGGCGCGCCAAGCCTGGGTCGACAGCGGCGGCGAATTGATCAGCCTGCCGCCCGACGAACAGTCGGCGATGCTGCAAACGCTTGCCAGCGTCGGCGAAGACGTATCGAGGGCAAAGCCGCAACTCGCCGCTGCGTATCAAGTCGTCACGGCAGCGGCACAGCGCACGCGATAGGCAACAGATTTTCGTTGTCGGGTGGTCGGCGATCATTTAACGTCATTGCCGGACAGTCGGACGGGTGCGGTCATACGCAGCAACTGTCCCCTAAACAAAAAAAGCCATCACTGGGAATCGATGCCTGGCCGCTGCGTTCCTACGCAGGAAGCGGCACCTGACAGGGAGGAAAGACATGCGCTTTACGGAACGGGGAATCCTGGCGCAGGCGGCCGTCGCCGCTGGCGGATTTGTCTTGTCATTCGCGCTGACGCTCGGTGCGGCGCGGGCGCAAGACAAGACCCAAGACAAGACCTATGTGATGAAAGTAACGCTTCCGACCATCAACGATGCGCCGCACCAATTCGCCAAAGACTTCGCTGCCGCAGTCGAGAAAGACTCAGGCGGTCGCATCAAGGGCGAGGTCTATCCCGCGAGCCAGTTGGGCTCGATCCCACGGCAGATCGAAGGCGTGCAGTTCGGCGCGATCCAGACGGTGGCCGTTCCGCCCGAGTTCTTCGTTGGTGTCGATGAGCGCTTCGAGGTGATGGCTGCGCCCGGCCTGGTCGACTCTTTCGAGCACGGGCAGCGCGTCGCCGCCGATCCGGCGGTGCTGAAGCTCATGCTCGGGCTTGGCGCCCAGAAGGGCCTGCACGGCGTTGGCCTCATGATTGCCCAACCGTCTTGTATTATCTCGCGAACGGCGATCCGTCGCCTTGCTGACTTCCAGGGCAAGAAGCTCCGCATCTTCGCTTCGGACTTCCAATCCGTGGCGTTTAAGCGGCTTGGCGTAACGCCGGTGGCGATGTCGCTCGGCGACGTATTGCCGGCAATCCAGCAGGGCGCCATCGACGGCGGGATCGCCGGCATCGGACCCTTTGTCCATATGCACTTCAGCGACGCGGCGAAATACGTCACCGAGACCAACCAGCCGGCTATCTTCATCATCCTTGAAGTCAGCCGGAAATGGTACGATTCGCTGCCCAAGGATTTGCAGGAGATCGTCGACCGCGACGGTGCTGCTGTTTCGACGGCGATCAATCCGGCGGCGCTCAATATGTATCAAGAGCAGCGCAAAGCCTGGGTGGACGGCGGCGGCGAACTCATCAGCCTGCCGCTCGACGAGCAGTCGGCGATGATGCAAACGCTGGCGAGCGTCGGCGAAGACGTTTCGAAGGCGAAGCCGGCACTCCACGAGGCCTATCAGGTGGTGACTGATGCGGCGAAGCGAACGCGGCAGGCTCCGAGCCAGTGAACCGGGGCCTGCTCAGCCACTGGTGGGCGTGACAGCGGAGGCCTGGCGATGATCGAGGCTGTGCTCAAAGCCGTGCGATGGCTCCTTATGCTGACCCGCGCCGCGGCGGGGATTTTCCTGATCTCCAGCGTGGCGATCAATTTCGCCAATATCATCGGCCGCTATTTCTTCAGCGTTTCGATCCCGTGGGCCGAAGAGATCATGCTGTTCCTCATGGTCGGCTGCGTGTTCACAGGCTGCTGCGCGGTCGCCTGGGAGGGGCGGCAAATCCGCATGGATGTGGTCATCGGGATGATGCCGCCGAAACTGCGCGACTTCTTCAATTTGCTGTCCGAACTTGTGCTGATCGCGGCTGGGGCTGCGATTACCGCCTTCGCGTGGCCGGTCATCACCCAGCTCGCGGCGTTCGATGAGCGCAGCCAGGCGGCGAACTTTCCTCTCGTCATTCCGCAGGCCATGATTCCGGTCGGATACAGCTTGATGGCGCTGCTTGTGGCGGTGCGGCTGCTGACGCGACGCCGACCCGGCGCCGGCCGCGCCGACGCCTCGCACTGAGAGCAGCGGCGATCATGGCCTATTTCATTTATTTCGGCCTGCCCATGGTTCTGCTGGTCATTGGCTTTCCGATCTTCCTCATACTGCTCGTGACCTCGATCGTCGCGGTCCTCACCGTCGCCGACGTCCCGACCGAGGCGATGCAAACCTATATGTTCGGCAGCCTCGATAATTTCCCGCTGCTCGCCGTGCCGTTCTTCGTGCTCGCCGGCGAGATCATGGCGCAAGGCGGCATCGCGCGGCGCATCATCGCGATGGTCATGGCCATGGTCGGCGGCGTGCGCGGTTCGCTCGCCGTGACGACGGTGGCGGCGTCGGAGCTGTTCGGTGCGATGTCGCATACCGCCGTCGGCACCGTCGTGGCCATGGGCCGCATGATCTATCCGTCGCTCCAGGAGGGCGGTTACAACGATCGCTTTGCCGTCGGCCTGATTGCCTCTTCGGGTGCGATTGCCGTCGTCATCCCGCCGTCGATCGCGATGATCCTGTATGCCATTTCGTCGGAACAGTCCGCCGTTCAGTTGTTCACCGCGGGCATACTGCCGAGCCTCCTGATCGGCATTATTGATGCGGCTTACGTGATGGGCTATGCGCGGCTGAAGGGTGTCCCGCTCGGCGCCCGCGCGCGCTGGGAGACAATTTGGCGGACGAGCAAGGAGGCGAGCTGGTCGGTCGGCTCGCTTGCCGTGATCTTCGGCGGCATCTACGGCGGCGTCTTCACGCCGACTGAAGCCGCCGGCGTCGCGGTCGTCTACTCGTTGTTCGTCACGATGTTCATCTACCGCGAGGTCGACATCGTCGGCCTGTGGCGAATCCTGATGGCTTCCGCTTTTCTGATCTCGCAGATTCTGCTCATCGTGACCTCGGCCGGGATCTATTCGTGGCTGTTGACGACCAGCGGCATCCCGCAACAGATCGTCGGTTCGATCACCGCATTGCACATGCCGCGTTGGGAGCTGTTGCTCATTCTCAATATCGGCCTGCTGCTCGCAGGCAGCTTTCTCGAGCCGCCGGCGGCCATCCTCATTCTGACGCCGTTACTGCTGCCGATCGTCCGCGGCGTCGGCGTGAATGCCATTCACTTTGGCATCATCATGGCGGTGAATCTCAGCCTCGGCATGTACACGCCGCCGTTCGGACTTAATTTGTTCTCCTCGCAGGCGATTTTCAATGCACCGCTCGGTCGGATCTATCTCGGCGTGCTGCCGTTTCTCGTCGTTAATTTCGTCGCGCTGATGATCATTACATATATCCCGGCGATCTCGATGGTTCTCCTCGGCCATTAGTTTCGCAACAGCTTGTGTGATCGACCGTTGCGGCGCGGCGCGCTTACCTTGGACGCGATCGACGAAACGCGGAGCGGGCAAGTCACGCCACTTCGAGGAGAATATCCGTCAGCCGTTCCGGCATGTCGATCATGACATCGTGACCGCACGGAACCTCGTAAGTCCGCCAGGATGGATCGGTCTTTTTCGCCCGATAGTACGCGTCGAAGGCAGGCTGCGGATATTTGGGCGCGCGGATGTACGTCTTCTTGCTCAGTCGCTCGCGGGCACCGGTCAATTTGATCGGTTGCAACATCACGCCGACCGGCTGCGGCGTGAGTTTGGCATCGACCCATGCCTGGTCCTTGTCGTTGACGTGAAACGTGACCGCTGGCGGGCTCACCCGCGATATCTCGCCCTTGCCGATCGCCTCCAAAATTCCTTTGCGCGCGAATTCGGACGCAACGTCGAGCGGTTTTTGACCGTGTTCCGGCACGAATGCGTCGAGAAACACCACGGATGAAATACGATCGAAGGCTTGTTCGATCGCGCCGGATACCGGCCAGCCGCCATAGGAATGGCCGACGAGGACAATATTCTCTAGGCCCTCCCACTGAATAACGTTCACCACATCCGCGATGTGGGTATCCAAGTTGATGTTGCCGTCCATCAGATGGGAGCGCTCGCCAAGTCCAGTCAGCGTTGGCGCAAAGACTTTATGGCCACGCTGTTCGAGCAGGTCGGAGACCCGCCGCCAGCACCAACCGCCGTGCCATGCGCCGTGGATCAGAATAAAGATCCTTCGCGCACCGGCCGTATTGCTTGCCGCGTTCATGGTCGGTCCTCAGCGGTCGCGCAGGCGATCCATCAGCACCTTGTCCTGTCCGCCATCGATCTCGATCATGGTTCCGTTGACAAAGAAGGCGAGGTCGGATGCGAGGTAGGTGACAAGATTGGCGACTTCTTCCGACTCGGCGATGCGGCCGAGCGGGATGCTCGCCGGCGCGAGCTTGTCCGCCTCCTCGAAGCTCATATTCATGTCGCGGGCCATCGCCTTGACGAGACCAGTCCAGCGCTCGGTGCGCACCGGACCGGGATTGACGGCAACGAAGCTGATATTGTCCTTGCCGTATTGGCTCGCGAGCGACAGCGTCAGGTTCTGGCCGGCCGCGTTGGCCGCGCCGGGAGCGATCTCCCAATAGGAGACCTTGACGCCGTCGTTGCCGATGAGGTTGACGACGCGACCCTTCTGCTGTTTCTGCATGATGGGAAGCACGTGCTTCATGCAGCGCACGTAGCCCATGAATTTGAGCTGCAAAGCGCCCGCCCAAGCTTCCTCGCTCAAATGCTCGATGACGCCGCCCGGCGCCGACCCGGCATTGTTGACAAGGATGTCGATCCGCCCCAGCGCCGCATGCGCCTTCTTGATGAAGTTTTCCGCATCGCCCGGCTTGGTGAGGTCGGCGGTGAGCGGAATAATGTTGCGTCCGGTTGCCTTGGCGATTTCGGCCGCAGTGCGCTCGAGCGGCTCCTTGCGGCGCGCGCAGATCGCCACGTCCGCGCCTTCGCGCGCCAGCGCTCGCGTGATCGCCTTGCCGATGCCTTCGCTTGCCCCGGTGACAATCGCTTTCTTGCCCGTCATCGCCAGGTCCATCGCAGCGTCTCCCCTCAGTCACGCGGCGGCGGGCCGCGGGATCAATTCACGGGCATTATTGTCCAGGATTTTCGCGATAGCCACGGCGGAAGTGGATTACCTCACGACCAGCACGGGACACGGGGCGAGGTGAATCAGCCGGTCGGCGCGGCTGCCGAGCATCCGTTCATAGAACTGTGAATGGCCCGTCGACCCGATGACGAGCAGGTCGGCCTTGAGCTCGCCGGCAAGCGCGACGATGTCGCGCACCGGATGCCCGGCGAGGACGTGAATGCGAAGGTTTATGCCATTGTCCTCGGCCATCGCGCGGGCGCGCTGGAGAACCTTGTGAAAACGTCGTGCTGCGGTCCCGGTCTCTTCTCTGACCTCTTCGATGAATTCCGGCATGTAGTCGATTTCCTCGACGCACACCATGTGAAGCTCGGAATTGTTCTCCTTGGCCATCGTCATCGCCAGCGCCAGAGCCCCGGATGCGCGCTCCGATCCGTCATTGGCGCACAGAATTTTCCCGAACATCGATCCCTCCGAAGTCAATCGGCTTTGCTCGAAGCGGCTCGCAGCGGCATGGCGCCCGCGGGCTCCTTGGTTGTTTGTTCCGGCTCCTCCGCGGTCAGCAGGTGGCGCGGCAGATAAAAAGCGTTCGCGATCAGTGTCGGAATCACCGCGCTGGCGATCACGCCGGCGACCAGGATCGAATACTGGGACTGATCGATGATACCATGGGAAAGCCCGAACAGCGATGAAATCGTGCCGAAGGTCAGCCCCGTGGACATCAGCAGCGTCGTGTACATCGCCTCCGGATTTGGCGTTTTAAAGATACGCGTCACCGGATAGACGCCGACGAACTTGCTCGCCATTTTGGCGAGCAGCATGAAGCCGAAGGCGAACGGCGCGGCGATCAGGGTCGGGATGGAAACGAATGCGCCGGCGCGGATGAAATAAAACGGCGTCAGCAAGCCGAAGGTCATCGCTCTTAGCCGGCGAACCAGCGCATGATCCCTGCCGACCGTGCCGGCGAGCATCATGCCGATGATGTAAGCGGGAAGCACCGCCTCGCTGTCGGCCCAGCCGGCCAAGGCGCCCAGACCCAGCAGACAGAACAGCAGGAATTTTATCTCCATTTCGGACGGCCGATTGCCGAACATGCGAAAAAATACCGGCGTCAGCCACGGCAACGCGGCGAACACCACGATCGCGATCGCGGCAAAGATGAGCGTGTGCAACGTGAACGGCGCGAAAATAAAACCGAGCGCAAGGACGGTGCCGAGGTCGTTGATGAAGCAGGCCGCCAGCACGGTCTTGCCGTATTCGGTCTTGTTCAACCCGTATTCGATCATCACGGCATACACGACCGCGACCGATGTGGTGGAGAGCGCGACGCCGGCAAGCCAGCTCGGCCTCACCTCCCAGCCGAGCACGAAGTAAGCCGCCGCGGTGCAGCCGAGAAACGGGAAGAAGAAGCCGACGAGGCCGAGCGCGGTTGCCTCCTTCCATTGCTTTTTGAAGACCACCGGATCAAGCTCGGCGCCGGCGAGAAACGTCAGCATGATCGCGCCGATGCCGGCGAGGAATTTGACCCAACCCTCGTCGGCGCCGAGCACGGCCGCTCCGAACGCGGTGCCGAGGATGAGCTGCGCCAGCGTGCCAACGCAGATTTCCGTGAGCGCGGTGGAGACCCGCAGCCACACCGACAGCAAACTCGCGATCAGCGCGAGACCCACCCACAACGTAAACAGTGCCCAAACAGCGGTCATCCGCAAGCCTCCTGCGCAATATCACATCCGCTCGAAGCAACGCCTGCGCGCCCGCTTCGAACGGTCACACGAAACAGCCCTGGAGGCAGTGGGAGTACAACAGCAGACTCCTACCGACGCCAAGCGTCCGGCAGGAGTCATCAGCCTTGCGGCGGTTACGGGGGGACTCCATCCCCGGAATCGCTGCTATTCTATTCAGGAATTCAACGATGGCAAGCCGGAATTGATCCCGAGGCCGGTTAAAAATTTTAACGTCGATTTCCCGTCGCGTTCATTCACTACACCGCGGTAATGCTTCGGAGCAACTTTATCCCCGAACCGACGTCGGGTCGTCTGCGCCGCCGACTGCGGGCGCCAGTCGTGCTCCTCCGTCATCATTCGGCGGATGTTCCGCGCCAAATACAGCGTCGTAGAGGTCCTTTCCATAGCTCGTTTGCAACGGCTCACCTTCGACCAATCGATACGTGCGCACGCCGTCCGGCCGCCGCTCGGCACGCAGGAATATGACGTTCTCCATCATCCGCTCGTGGAAGCGATGGGCGAATTCGAAGAGATGCGTTACGAACAGGATTTTGACGCCCTTTTCCATCAAGGCGGCGGTGATCTGCCGGGCGATTTCGGAGCCTTCTCTTTCATTCGTCGCCGCGAATGACTCGTTGAACAGCACCATGGAATTGTGCGTCACATTGTCCACGATCTCGCTCATTCTGCGTAGCTCCTCATCCAGCTTGCCGCTTTCCATGGTGGCGTCTTCTTTACGCTTGTAATGCGTGAACAGGCCATCGCGCACCTCGCAGCAAAACGACTCCGCCGGGACGAACATGCCGGCTTGCATCATCAATTGCGCGATGCCGATGCTTCGGAGGAAGGTCGATTTACCGCCTTGATTGGCGCCAGTAATGATCACAAGGTCCTTATCGTCGGCATTCACATCGTTGCCGACCACCGGTGTCCCCGCGCACAATGCAAGGCACACGTCGTATAGGCCGGTGAAGGAATGCCTGCGCTCGCCGGTAGCGACGGGCGCGGGAAAGCACAATGGTTCTCCGATTTTGTCAAGCCGCGCGCGCAGGTTCAAGCAACCGACATAGAAGGCCAGCTCCGATCGCAGCATCTGAAAGAAGCTCAGGATGTGGTCGGTGGATTGGGCGAGCGCGTTGGCAACGAGGTTGACGCCCCGGTCTGTCAATTCGCTCAATGCTCTCATGCCGCCTTCGTCGCGCGGATGAAGACGAAAAGTATGGCCCGGCGGTCCTGGAGCAAAGATACGTGCGAGCCAGCGCCACTTCCGGTGCGGGCTTTTGTGAAGAACGTAATCGCGGCCCTTGTTGCCCGTTCCGAGCCCGGCACTGATGAGCACACCATCGCGTAATTTCAGCGTTTTCAGATGTTCGTCGATCGAAGCAAAATATTCGTGGCTGAGCTCCTCTCGCAGCATCGCAAAAAATCTCGAAAAGCCCGCCGATTCGAATTCTGCGGCGTGATCGTCGGCGACCGTCCTCAGTTGCCGCAACGCGACCACCAAGAACTGCAGCACCTCCACCGCCCGGTGCAGAATCCCGCCGGGGTGGCGGCTGAAATAGCTCCAATAGCTTTTCCTTTCACTTTCAATCGCCTCGATCGCGATCCGATACAAATCTCCGACGATCGCGCCATTCTTCATGCAATCTCGAAGGACGCTTTGCCGATAGAGGATCGTGTCCAGGTCGGGTGTGCCGAGGAGCACCGTCCGCCTTGCCATGTCGAACAGGAACTTGTCGCCACGCGCCATGGCATCGAACAGCGTGTCCAACGCCAAGTCCTGCGTCAGCGCCGGCTCGTTCGGCGGCAATTTCCGCTGCGGATCGAAATCCGCATTCCGGCACATGAGAAGCGCCTTCATGAGAGGACGCGCTCCTTCACGCGTTGATAGGTAAGGCGGTACTTTTCGGCTATCGACATCGCGAATGACAATCCGTCAGCGGGCTGTCGCACAATCTTGAAGGTGCGCAATGTGGGATTATCCGGCACGACGGTGCTGACCATGCTCACCGTTCGCTCGCAGAACGACGCCAGTTCATCGATGAATGTCACCCAGACGCACAGCAGGTCCAATTCCAGAATTTTTTCCATGACCCTTCCGCTCAGGAAGGTCGCGTCCTGAAGCGTCGTGGACGTGAAAATCTCATTCATGATCACAATGCTGTTCGGCGTAGCCTGATCGAGTATCGCGCCAGCCCTGATGAGGTCGTCTTGCAGCTTGCCGCGAAGACTTTCGATGCGCTCTTCTCTTTCAAAGTGCGTCAGGAGGATATCGAATAGAAAGAGCCGGGCTTCACGGCCGGGGACGGGCAACCCGATGCTGGCCAGGTAATGCAATTGGCCAAAAGTACGGGCAAAGGTGGTTTTGCCGCCCTGGTTTGGACCAGTGACCACAATGATTCGTTCTTTGCCGTTCAGATAAAAATCGTTGGATACGATCGGTGCATTGTCGTTGACGAGCTTATTGGCCAAGGCGAGATCGAATCCGTCGCTGCTATGCACCTCTTTATAGGTGTCGGACATGCGCGGATAGCAAAAGCTCAGTCCTGCGCGCTTAAATCGTTCAGTGTGATGGAGATAAGCGATGTAGAATTGAATCTCGCGATCAAAACCGATGATCGTGTCGTTCAGAAAGTTGGTGTTTCCGGCGCAATATTCCTCGAGGCGGGAAAATATCCTGGGATGCAATTCGTCGACAAATTCCAGTATTTTTGCCTCGATGTGGTTCATCTCCGGCGCGGCGGAGAATTTCACTTTGTAGTCCTTCACCGCGTTTTGTTTGAATTTTTTAAAAGTTCGTTCAACCTCTGCGCTGTAGTCGCTTTCCGCTGCATATTTGCGAACCGTGAAGGTGTCGCCCTTGATGAGGACGCTACATCGCACGTTGGCCAAATCGGCCTGGAGCTGTTTTGTTTCCGCGACGAGCGAGGTGAAGCCATCGGACGCCACATAATCGATCAAATAGTCGCGGCAGGCCGAAAAGCCGCGTGAGTGAAGGGCGACACTGCTCAAGTTCGCGGCGAAGCGCTGAACGGCTTCGCAGTAGATCTCGACCGCGTGGAGGTACCAGGCCTGCTTCTGACGTGCGTAATAGAGCTTCCCCGCCTGGGTCAAATGCTCCCGCACGGACCGCATGTTTTGCGCAAAGCAATTCACGTGCTCGAATAGGACCGCGTTCTCAAGGTCCCGCATAACCTCGTGACGGTAGGTGATCGCCTCGACACGGCTCAGCAGGACATAAAAGTACGGTTTTAGATCGTATTCCGCCCAATCGGCCGTGATCGCATCGACGATCTGATTGACATTGAGATCGACAAAAAAGACCGGCGGCTCGGCATGTTGCGCGCGCAGGCCGTCGGCGGCTGAGTCAAAAAGGATGCTTTCGAATGCGATGGAAGCCACAAAAAACTCCTACCTGAGCGCGGGCATCGGTAGGAGTCATCAGCCCAATAGGTCATGAACTAATGGGCGTTTTCGGCGAACTCCATCGCCAATCAAGATAACATTACAGGACCGATGTCGTTCCCGTCAATCTGACGCGTCAATGGCTCCACGCCGCAAAAGCCTGCCTCGGTGGTCCGCTTGGTTGCTGCGGCTGCAATAATGTATGTCAAGGCAAGACGGCGGGGATGGAGTTCCCCGTAAAGCGCCCATCGTGACCCATTGGGCTGATGACTCCTACCGCATCATGTCGGACGGTGGGAGCATGACATGGGCCCCGCGATTGCAATTCCATCAAACGTCGCATGGGTTACTGCATCGATGCGGGACCGCGCGCCATGAAGAGTTTTGCCAGTTCCTCCTTCTTCAGGTTGTTCGACCTGTTGGTCAGCCTGACAAATCCAGGTCTGAAACGCTCGCATTGGGTCCACGACGGTGTCGAGTTCGAACGCGAGCGGCACAGCGTCATGGGGCCGAAACACGGCCTTGCCATCGAAATTTTCACCTTGACGCGCGCGGGTCGCGGCGGCTGGTCGCTCATGGTGACCAAGGAATATTGGTGGGCCGGAGCGGAAAGCAAAGCTTTAAAGAACCTGCGCTGGGCACGCCCGATCAGCGGTCAGCGCGGCGACATCCTGTCGTGGCTGCGGGCGCAGGAAGCAAAGATCGGGCCTGAGGATAGTGACCTGGCGGCGAAGGCATCCGCCAACGTCTGAGATCGCTCTCGCGGCCGAATCCGGACTCCGCCCGGTCTGGTCCAATCGCGTGATATCTTCGACCAAGAACATTGATTCGCGAAGCCGGAACAAGGGCCGATATTGCCGTGAGTGACAGCCCGCCGCGGACCGCAAGAAGCCTGCGCATTCAACAGCTTGATCGCTTGCTGGCGCGGCATCCGGATGCGATCGAGGCCCGTTTCGAACGCGCCGGTCTATTGCGCGAGCAAGGCTCGTTCGAGGCGGCAAAGCGCGACTATCTCGAGCTCATTCGGCGCAGGCCGACCGATTTCGGCGCGCTGAACGACTTTGGAACGCTCGTTCTCAGGGCGGGATATCGCGAGGCCGCGCGATCGCTGTTCGACGAAGCGGTGCGGCACCACCCGAACAATCCCATGGGCCACGTCAATCTCGCCAATCTGGTATTTCTGCTCGGCGAACAGGACGCGGCTCGCGCGCATTTCGAAGCCGCCTTGCGTATCGATCCCGACCACATTCATGCCCACCGTGGCATGGGCAATCTTCTGGCCGAGATCGGCGACGAGGCGGGCGCCCGCCGGCATCGCGACAAGGGATTCAAGAACCAATTCTTGACAACATTGCCTTACCGCGGAGATCGACCGCCAATCCGGGTCCTCCTTCTGGTCTCGGCTGTCGGCGGGAATACGCCGACGGCGTCCTTACTTGATGATGATTATTTCCAGACCAGCGTTCTCGTGACGGAATATTACGATCCCAAAATCCCGTTGCCTGCTCACGATGTTATCTTCAACAGCATTGGCGACGCCGATGCTTGCCGGGAAGGACTCGAAGCCGCCCGCCTGGTGCTCGCTCGAACCAGTCGGCCGGTGATCAATCATCCCGTTCAAGTCCTCAAAACCGGACGCGTTTCGAATGCCCAACGGTTGCGGGGCCTGCCGAACGTCGTGGTGCCGCGTATGGCAACGTTGCCGCGACGCCTGCTGCTTGGCCCTGAAGCGGCCGCAGTCGTCGCGAGCAATGGTTTTGCCTTTCCGGTTCTGGTGCGCGCGCCAGGTTTCCACACCGGCCGTCATTTCATTCGCGTCGAAAATCTGCAAGGTCTCGCTGCTGCGGTGGCCGAGCTGCCCGGCGACGACGCCTGGCTCATCGAGCAGCTTGATGCGCGAGACCGGGACGGGATGTTTCGCAAGTTTCGCGTCATGATCGTCGATCGGCAGTTGTATCCGCTGCACCTTGCGATTTCGCGAAACTGGAAAGTTCATTATTTCACGGCCAACATGGCGGAGTCCGCGGCGAATCGTCTGCAGGACGCGGAGTTTCTCGAGAACATGGCGGGCGTCGTCGGGCAACGCGGTATCGCGGCGCTGGAGCGGATTAACGCGGTGCTTGACCTCGACTACGGCGGCGTCGACTTCGCCGTGAACGCGCACGGCGACATTCTGTTCTTCGAAGGCAACGCCACCATGGTCATGATCCCGCTCTCGCTCGATCAGAAATGGGCCTATCGCCGGCCGGCCTTCGAAAAGGTGTTCTCGGCGGTTCGCGCGATGCTGATGGATCGGTCGGTCGGCAACAGCGTGGCTTCGGCCTGAGCCGCCGCCCGCGCTGTGCGCCGCCATTACAGCTTCTGCGAAACGCCCACGTAGAAGCCGCGGCGCGCGCCGTATTGCGGAGCGAAGACCCCGATGCCGGTACCATTGCGGAGCTCGTAGATTTGGTCGAATAGGTTGACGATATCAAAGCGCACGGTGAGAGGTTTGGCGTCCGGCGACCATTTAAAATCGTGCGCCATACCGGCATTCACCACGGCGTAGGGCGTGGTATGCAGGGAATTGGGCGCGACGCCATCAGATAAATCGCCCGCGCGTAGGCCGCTGCCGTAGATCAGGTCCGTGGTGAACAGAGTATCCTGCCAGCGATACGAGGCGCCGGCCGAGCCGGTCATGCGCTGCATGTCGTCGGTGTAGTGCCAATTGGTGAGAAGATAGGTGTAGGTCGCCGCGTCGAGAACATACTGGTTCGACTCCGGGTCAATGGCCCGCGTTATGTTGTACGAAAAGTTCGCATAGGCATTAAAGTTGCCGTTGTTATACTTGAGCTTGAACTCGGCGCCTTCGCTGTATCCGCGCGCCCAATTGAACTGCGTCAAGACTACCGCCTGGCCGAACTGGCCGTCATCGATCATGTCGCGCGCGTTCTTGTAGTAGGCATCGACCCCCATGGTGAGGCCCGCGAGCACCGTCTGGTCCACTCCGACGTCGTAATAGTTCGAGCGTTCGGGTTTTACCGGATCGTCCAGCGGGACTTCCGGCTGATTGGTCGTGTCGGTGAACAAAGCGAGATTGGATTGAGTGGCCTGCGCCTGATAAGGCGGCGTGAAATAGCGCGCATAGCCGGCGTGAATGCTGGTGCCGTCGAACGGCTTGTAAACCAACGCGGCACGCGGGCTGAGCTGATTGGCATCGACAAACTGATACAATTGATCGAACCGCAGGCCCGCGTTCACCGTCAGTTGATTGGTGAGTTTCCATTCGTCCTGGACATACGTGCCGATGTTCCAGCCGAGCAGCGAGCTTTGATCGGTGACGGTGAACGGCGGTCCCGTAACCGCGCCGATAGCGCCGGGCATGACGGTCGAAACGTTGCTGACGTTGGTTTGCTCGCCGCTCACCGCGAAGCCCGAGCGTATCGTGTGTTGATCGTTGTAGATATAGGACGCGTCGAACTGGGTGCCGGTCAGCGTGCTTTGCCGGATCACGTCGGATGCCACGTCGTTGAATACCATATCGCCGAAGATGTCCGGCACGAAGTGAACATCGGCGTAGCGCGAGAACACGGCGAGTTGCGCGTCGCCGTCGGTGCCGTGTTTTTGCAGCGCCGCCATGGTGACGGCGTAAGTATCGTATTCGTTCTCGTTGAGCGTCGATGAATCGTAAGTTGTCAGGGGCATCGCAACAGGAAAATCGCCAAGCGGCGTTTGGCCAGGGTTATTAGGTATCTGGACTGCGCTGTAGGAGGCGGCGGAGATCACGCTGAACCGCGTCGATTCGTCGAGCAGCGTCGAGGCATAACCGAAGAACTTGCCTTGCTGCGTTTGATCGTGGATGGCGTTGAGACCCGGCGTCGGGTTCTCAATCCCGAGATCGTTCCAATTGCCGCGGGCGCTGACGAAATATTCGCTGTTGCCGACGCTGCCGCCGTAATCGAAGCTCGGCGTTATCGTCTGCCGGCTGCCGCCATAGAGACTGACTTCGCCGCCCGGCGTGGCAAAGGCTCTGCTCGTAATATCGAGCACGCCGGCGGTGCGCAAACCATATTCGGCCGGCAGCGCGCCGGTAACGAGCGCCATGCTGCCGATGAAATTGGTGTCGAGGAACGGGCCGAGGGCCGAAACACCCTCGGGAACCACGACGCCGTTGATCCTGGTTTGGACGTTGGCATATTCGTTGCGGACGTGGAAATTGGGATTGGCGACGGCCGAGTCGTAGGACACGCCCGGCATTTGCAGGATGACCTTGTCGATCGGCGTGTTGTCGCCTTGCGGCAAGTTCACGATCGCCTCGCGACTGATGGTGTAGGACGAGGCGCCGGTTTTCGGCAGCAGATTGTCTCGCGCCTGATCGAGCCCGTTCATCTTGGCATCCAGGGCCGCCTGCGCCGTGGTTGCGGCAGTCTGTGTGCCCGCGGCGGCGTTGGCTGTGCTTGCCGCGGCGGGCCGTTGCGCTGCCGCCCGTGGCTTTGGTTTGAATTTCGGCGCAGCGACGACGATCTCGGGGATGTTGGTTGAGGCGGCGGATGGCGATGTGGATGGGGCGGTGGCCGGCGCCGTTTGCTCTTGCGCGTCGGTTTTCGAGACGGCGGCGGCAAGACCGACAGTGATCGCCAGCGCTGAGACTGCCGCTTCGCGCCGAAGCGCGGCCCGCCAAAACCTCCGCTGCCTGATCGATCCTGACATGACGCGTGAGCTACTTTAGAACTATAAAAACTACAACGACATCAATCGTTTCTAGCAACACCAGTATAACTTGGCAAGAACAACAAACGTTTGATAGAAAAAGAGAACTATAACGATTCAAAACTGCATTATATTCTTTTTTATATTCGTTCTAATGAGTGAAATTGCTCAAGGAAATCTTGCTATTCTTGGACCGCACTCTTTGCAGAACCGCCGAGGGGAAAAGGCCCATAATCCTGTCGGCTGCCAGCCTTCGATAATGCCAGTCGTTATGCGCAGGTCGCGAAAGTCAGAGGTCCTGACGGAAGTATGGCGGGTTTTTGATCTTGAGCAGGCCGATGGGGCTTGCCATCAGCAGCGCGCCGAGGATGCAGGAGCCCGTCAGCGCGACATCGATATTTTCCATTCCGATTAGCCGCGTAAACGCCGGTATGTCGCATAGACCGGCTCCCACATCTTCGCTCGTACAGCGGCGATAAGTTCCTCGTCCGAAATAGGGTCCGCGAGCCCTTCGGCTTGCGCTCGCTTGGCGACGGCGACCGCCACCTGGAGCGAGAGCTTCCGGATTTCGACCAGCGGCGCCAGCAGATTTGCCTGTGGGTCGTGCTGGGCGGGAGAAAAATCGGCAATCGTCCGCGCCGCGGCGAGAAACATTTCGTCGGAGATGCGGCGCGACTTGGCGGCGATGACGCCAAGCCCGATGCCCGGATAGACATACGCGTTGTTGGTTTGGTCGACGCGAAACGCGTGACCGTTGCGCCGGATCGGCGGAAATGGACTTCCGGTGCTGATCACGGCGCGGCCGCCCGTCCAAGCCAATAGGTCTAGCGGCGTCGCCTCGCTTCGTTCTGTCGGGTTCGACAGCGGAAAGATGACCGGTCGGCGCGCGTGGTCGGCCATGGCGCGCACAACCGCTTCCGGGAAAGCGTGCGCCTGTCCGGAGGTACCGATGAGCACCGTCGGATGGGCGTTGGCGACGACATCGGCAAGACTGATCCGGTTGGTGGACGCCAAAGTCCAGGACGATAGGTTGGCGCGCTGCTGTGCGAATGGCATCTGAAAGGACTGCAGACCGGCCATGCCCTCGACCAACAAGCCCTCGCGGTCGACGAGATAGAAGCGGCCGCGGGCTTCGGCCTCCGCCATGCCCGCATCGACCATGGCGCGAAACAGCAGCGAACTGATGCCAACCCCCGCCGAGCCGGCGCCGAGCACCGCGACGCGTTGTTCGCGCAGCGGCACGCCCGTGACATTGATCGCGCTGAGGAGAGCGCCGACGGCGATGGCCGCGGTGCCTTGAATATCGTCATTGAAGGTACAGAGCCGGTCACGATAGCGCGCCAGCAGCCGGTTGGCGTTGCCGATGGCGAAATCCTCCCAATGCAACAGAACGTGCGGCCATCTCTCGCGGACGGCGTCGACGAACGTGGCAATGAGTTCATCGTAGGCGGCGCCGCGCACGCGTTCATGCCGCCAACCGATGTAGAGCGGATCAGCCAAGTGCCCCTGGTTGTCCGTCCCGACGTCGAGAATGATCGGCAGCGTCGTCGCGGGATGCAGGCCGGCGCAAGCGGTGTAGAGCGAAAGCTTGCCGATCGGAATGCCCATGCCGCCGGCGCCCTGGTCGCCGAGACCCAGGATGCGCTCGCCGTCGCTGACGACAATGGCCGCAACGCCGTCGTAGCGCCGATGACCGAGGATGCCGCGGATCCGGTTCTGTTGCGGGAGACTCAGAAACAAACCGCGCGGCTTGCGAAAAATGCGACTGAATTGTTCGCAGCCGAGACCCACCGTCGGGGTATAGACGATCGGCATCATCTCTTCGATGTTTCGGGTCAGCAGTGCGTAGAACAAAGTCTCGTTGGTGTCCTGCAAACCACGAAGGAATATATACTTTTCGATATCGCTGCCGATCGCTCGAAAGGCGTCGAGTCGCCTTTTGACCTGTAGATCAAGGGTCGCGACATGGGGTGGCAGCAGGCCAAACAGGTCGAACGCGTCCCGTTCGGCCTCGGTGAATGCGGTGCCCTTGTTGAGGAGTGGATCGTTCAGGAGTTCATAGCCGCTCAGCGCGGTGTCGACCGTTTGCGGAGAATTATCGTTCATCGCCCCGGCTCTCCCCAGCCGGCAGACACACGATACCCGCTAAAGGCCTGATGCCATAGCGTCGCTACGGCAGGGCCGTCACACTGCGGGACTGACCGCGGCGCTCGGACCAAGGCTGCGGCCGGTTCCGAAGATCGCGCCCTTCGCTTCGGGGCCGAGCGCGGTCAGGATCACGATCGCGACCGCGACAGTGCCGGCCACCGC
>Ga0181536_10003277_pt1 | contig 17696 bp, 15 predicted proteins | sample PEATcosm2014_Bin_41_FD_121105 | JGI IMG/M metagenome (GOLD analysis project Ga0181536, IMG submission 121105) | Peatland microbial communities from MTU Mesocosm Facility, Houghton, MI, USA - PEATcosm2014_Bin17_60_metaG | ecosystem: Environmental > Terrestrial > Soil > Wetlands > Peat | place... | reverse complement strand
GCGAACCCGGGCGGCGGCGCCGGCAAGAGCGAAACCACGCTGGGTTCTCTGGCAGGAAGCGAAGACGCCGAGTAGCGAGCCTAGTCCGACGGAGTCTATGAAAGGCACTCCCGACAGATCGACAATGATGGCCCGGTCAGTTATGTTCCGGGCCGTATTCTGAAATACGAAGACGTTGGTGAGTGTCAGGGGCCCCAGCACTTTCAAGATGCGGACTCCCGACGGTCCTTCCGTGCTTTGGATCTCGAACTGGTCCATTGCGTTACGTTACCACATATCACAGCATCTTCACTGTCAGGTGCCGCAACAGAAACGGCGGTACTAAGCTGAATGAGATGAACACACAGAAGCGCACATTGCGCCTCGCTGTGACGTGCTTGGCTCTGCTGGTTTTGCGCGCCGCAGCAGCGCCGGAATCGTTCCACTTCGTGATCCTCGGTGACCGCACGGGCGAAACGCAGCCGGGCGTCTACGAGCAAGCGTGGAGGGAGGCTGCTGCCGAGAACCCGGCCTTTGTGTTGACCGTGGGCGACACAATCCAGGGTCTGCAAGATGCAACCGCTGAATCAGAGTGGCAATCCGCCGAACAGATACTCATGCCCTACCGGCGCTATCCGCTCTATCTGGTTCCGGGCAACCACGACATCTGGTCGAAGGCGTCTGAAAGACTGTTCCGAAAGTACGCGCGGCACGATCCACACTACAGCTTCGATTACCGCCAGGCGCATTTCACAATTCTGGATAACAGCCGCTCGGACACGCTATCGCAGGAAGAGCTGACATTCCTCGAGAAAGACCTGCGGGAGCACGAGGCGCAGCCAGTGAAGTTCATCGTGTCGCACCGGCCATCCTGGCTGATGAATGTCATCTTACGGAATCCGGACTTCCCGGTACATCAACTTGCTAAGAAGTACGGTGTCCGCACCGTGATTGCAGGCCATGTGCACGAGATGCTGCATGTTGATCTCGATGGCGTCAGGTACATCTCCATGGCCAGCGCCGGCGGGCATCTGCGAGCGACGAAAAAGTACGAGGACGGCTGGTTCTTCGGATACGCGCTAGTGGACGTGAGCGGTGCGGATGCCAGATTTCAGATCAAGGAACTGAAGCCGCCTAAAGGCCAAGGTCGCATCACAGGGCTCGATGACTGGGGGGCAGCCGGGCTAGTCAAAAGAAGCAGCGGGGAGCCCCTGTGCTATTTCTTGCCGTTGTTGCGTCGGTGAAGTTCTACATCACTGTAACCGCGCCCGCGTTGGATCTCATCTGTTAGAATGAAGGCTTCCCGAAAAAACTACACGGCACCAATATATGCACTGGAGCAAGCTATTTATCCCTACGCTGCGCGAGAACCCCGCCGAGGCGGAAGTGGTCAGCCATCAATTACTGCTGCGCGCGGGTTACATCCGCCAGTTATCCGCGGGCATTTATAGCTGCCTGTTTCTCGCGCAACGGTCTCTGCTGAAGATTACGCGGATCGTTCGGGAAGAGATGGACGCGATCGGCGCGCAGGAGATGCTGCTGCCGGCGTTGCACCCGGGGGAACTGTGGCAGGAATCGGGACGCTGGGATGTCATGGGCGACAACATGTTTCGCCTGAAAGACCGCTTTGGACGCGATCTGTGCCTCGGCATGACGCATGAAGAGGTCATGACGGCGATCGCACGCGGCGAGCTGCGGAGTTACAAGCAATTGCCGCAGATGTGGTACCAGATCCAGAACAAGTTTCGCGACGAGCCGAGACCGAAGTCAGGTCTGCTACGCGTGCGGCAGTTCACGATGAAAGACTCCTACAGCTTCGACGTGGATGCTGCCGGGTTGGACGTTTCGTATCAAAAACATCATCAAGCTTACCGCCGGATCTTCGACCGTTGCGGCCTCGATTACATCGTGGTGGAAGCGCATTCGGGAGCGATGGGTGGCAGTCAATCGCACGAGTTCATGGTGGCATCGGATGCAGGCGAGGATTTCGTCGCGCAGTGCAAGCACTGCGGCTATTCGGCCAACCTGGAGAAGGCCGTTTCGCGGCCGAGAGTGCCGGAGGTCGCCGATCCCGAGGGTGACCTCACTCCCGAAGCCTTCCACACGCCCGGCCGCAAGACAATCGCCGAGGTCGCCGAATTTACCGGGCTTCCCGAGACTGTCCAAATGAAAAGCTTGGTCATGGTGGCCGGCGACCAGCCTGTGCTGGCCCTTTTGCGTGGCGATCATCAACTCAGTGAGACGAAGTTCGCCAGCGTGCTGGGCGTGAGCGAGATCCGTCCGGCGCGTCCTGAAGAGTTGCGGCACTGGCTCGGTGCCGACGCCGGTTCGCTGGGACCGGTAGGTGTGACCAAACTGCGCATTATCGCGGATAACGCGCTTGAGGGCCGCCGCAACATGATTGCGGGAGCGAATCGCGACGACTACCACCTGCGCCACGTGACCCCGGGCGAGGACTTCACCGCCGAGTTCCACGATCTGCGCCAGGTGGCCCCGGGCGATGGGTGCATAAATTGCGGCGCGCCGCTCGATCTGCGCAAGACCATCGAGATCGGTCACATTTTCAAACTCGGGTACAAGTATTCGGAGTCCATGGGTCTGCGTGTGCTGAATGCGGATGGCGCGGAAGTGCCCGTGATTATGGGCTCGTACGGGATCGGCATAGAGCGCATACTGAGTGCAGCGGTCGAGCAGCGGCACGATACCGACGGCATGGCGCTGCCTGTCTCTATCGCGCCGTTTGTTTTGGTGGTGACTCCGGTGAATAGCGCTGAGCCCGCACAACGCCGCACTGCTGAAGAGATCTATCAAACGTGCCTGGGGCTGGGGCTGGACGCGCTTCTGGATGATCGCGATGAGCGGCCCGGTGTGAAGTTTAAGGACGCCGATCTGGTCGGTATTCCTTTCCGCATCACGGTCGGCAAGAAGCTTGCGCAGGGAATGGTGGAACTGGTGGAGCGGCACGGGAAGAAATCAGTCGATGTCCCTGTGGCGGATGCCGCCGCCGAGGTGAAGCGGCGCGCCACTGACCGGTAACGGCATGGCTGACTGGAAAAAAATCCGGGCCGAGTTCCCCTCGCTGGAGCACTGGACATTTCTGAACACGGCGACGTTCGGCCAGCTTCCGCGCCGCGCGATCGACGCCGCGATGCAACACTTCGCGCGTCGCGATCGTTATGCCTGCGCCGACTTCATGGAATGGTTTGACGATGCCGATGCCATCCGCGGCTCCATCGCGCGCCTGGTTCACGCCACGCCGGACGACATCGCCTTCATTCCTAAGGCCTGCGCGGGGCTGTCGCTGCTGATGGGGGGCATCGAATGGAAGCCGGGCGACCAGGTGGTCACTCTCCAGGACGAGTTCCCGAATCATTACTACTATCCAAGCTTTCTCGGCGCTCGCGGTGTCGAGTTCGTTGAGACGCCTTTTGAGCGCTTCCATGCGTCCATCACGCCGCGGACTCGCCTGGTGGCGATCAGCATGGTGAACTACTCGACTGGCTTTCGGCCGCCTCTAGTCGAGATCGCGCGGTTCCTTCGCGACCGCGACGTGCTGCTGTACATGGATGGAACGCAGGGGTTGGGTGCGCTGGAGTTCGATGTGACGGCCATCCGGCCCGCGATGCTATCGGTGAACGGCTATAAGTGGATGCTCGCGCCCACTGGGGCAGGATTCCTCTATGTCGATCCTGCCGTGCGTGCGTGGTTGCAGCCGAATGTGATCGGCTGGCGCAGCCATCACGCTTGGCGGCGCCACGAAAACCTGCACCACGGCGCGCCCGAGTTCAGCACCAAAGCGGAGAAGTACGAGGGTGGGATGCTGGCCTTCGATCCGATCTATGCGATGGGCGCGTCCATCGACATGATGCTCGAGATCGGGCCGCGAGTTATTGAAGAGCGCGTCACGCAGTTGGCGGCGATGACCCGCGACGTGCTGCGCCGGGCGGGCGGCAAGCTGGCGGCAGACCGCGATCCGCACTGTGAGTCACCCGTTGTGACCGCCCGCTTTGAAGGCAAAGATGCCCGCCAGCTCGTGCGTGAATTGCACGGGCGCAACGTCTTGGTCGCCGCTCGGCACGGGAATCTGAGGGTTTCACCACACTTCTACAATGACGAGACCGATCTCGATCGATTCGAACAAGAATTGAAACGGATCCTCGGCTAGTCCACGGTTCGTGGCCCCGGAATCGCGCTAAACTTTCTCCATCCAGAAACTGCCGCCCTTTTTTAACAGGGTATCTGGCATATACTCCCGAAACCAATCTTCGTGAGCGTTCTGCATGTGGCTGAGGAACAGCAAAATACGGAAGCGGTTGTTATATTCCAAGAAAGCTCGCAGCAAATAGGCTTCGTTCCATGCGCGCCCTTCACGCAGCCAGACATCGGGGTATTCATATGCTAGATAGATGTCGTGTATCTGGACGATAACTCCCGGTTTCAGCCGCGGCAGGACCTCGAAGACGATGTAATTGACGTCGCTTCCTGCCTTAGATATATGAGTAGAGTCAATAAATAAGATATCGCCGGCGCCTAGCTGGTCGAATACTTCGAGATCCACATCTTGCAGCTTACTTTCGAGGATGTTTAGAGTGTCATTCGACTTTGCAATGAGAGATCGCAGTAACTTCGCATGGGGTTCGATCGAAGTGACTTGCGTTCGTGAGTTTAGAAAGATCCGGTTAGTATCGAGGATGACGCAGGTGGAAAAACCCGACCCGATTTCAATCAATCGTTGAGGGCGAAAGTGGTTCATCACGCAAAACAGAATGATCCCATCTGCGTTAGAAAAGTGAGGATTATCGAACTGGTAAAGTAGGCCTTCGACAGGTCCTGCCCGGAACGGGACCGTCAGGTAGTGCCCCTTCAGACAATCGAGGAAATCAAGCTGAACCCGGTCGTCCATCTGGATCGCGGGTAACTGGGCCAGCAATGACTTTTGCTCCCGGCGAGCTAAGTGCTCCTCGACATCACGCTTCGATGGCACCGGCGAATAGAAGTGCCCCGGCGGCGCAAACTGCCCCGCGTCCACCACAATCTTCTTTAACTGATCGCGCTCCTCACTGATTACGGCGACATGTTTTTGCAGGCGAGCCATTTCTTCGGCGGTGCGCTTCGGGTGAACTAGCGACCTCAAAATCGGACGCCACCTCATGCTCGCGCCTCCGCCGGCCGGACGTCACGCAACACGGCGCTCCAGCCAGGCAACCCATTGGCCGCCGCGTAAGAATCCTCTTCGAGAGTTAAAGCGGCATCCACACGGGAGCCCTGCGAAAGTTCGGAGAGCCGTTCGGCGAAGTTCCAGGCCTTGAGCCAGAGTATCCGTCCTTCCTGGCGGAGCGGCACTCGCAGGTGTTTTTCCTTCCAAACGATGGGGGGCCCGGCCACCTCAACACCAAGCGCCGCGAACAAAGGAGCAGGGTGGCCGCAGCCAAACGGCGCCAGTGCGGAGATCTCGGCCATTGTCTTTTCGTTCACCTCGCGCAAAGTCAGAACGGCGTCGATTTCGATCTCCGGTAAGAAGTCCTCTGGTGTGAGCCGCGCGCCAGCATATTCCTCGAGGCGCTGGCGGAATGTTCCGACATCGTTGGCACCTAGAGTCAATCCAGCGGCGTGACTGTGGCCTCCGAATTTCACGAACAGCTCCGGCATGGATTCGAGTGCTTCCAGCAGATGAAATCGTTTGATACTGCGCCCGGAGCCTTGCGCCAATCCGGTCTCGCGATCCTCGCTCAGCACAAAAACCGGCCGGTGAAACCGCTCCACCAGGCGGCTCGCCACGATGCCGAGCACTCCACGATGCCAGTCGGGCGCTGAGAAGACCAGTGCTGGCTGCGAGTCATCGATGGGTGTGTGCGCGCATTCGCCGAGGATCGTTTCAACGATCTCGCCTTCGGTTTTCTGCCGCTCGGTGTTCAGAGCATGTAGCTGCTCCGCGAGAACCCGGGCGCGTTCCGCATCGGCAGTCAATAGCATCTCGATCACGTCGTTAGCCGTGGCCATGCGTCCGGCGGCATTCATGCGCGGAGCGATGCGAAACGCCACCTGCGTCGCCGAGGGAATACTTCCACCGCTGAACCCCGCGACTTCGAGCAACGCGCGCAGGCCTGGGCTCCGGACGTCGCGCAGCCCGCGCAACCCATGCTTAACGATAATCCGGTTCTCTCCCGTGAGCGGCACCACGTCGGCCACCGTGCCGATCGCCACCAGCTTGAGAAACGATTCGAGAATGCGCCGGCGCTTGTCCGGCGGCCAGTCCAGCGTCGCCACCAGCGCCTGCACAAGTTTAAAGGCAACCCCCACGCCGCATAGGTTCTTTTCCGGATAATCGCAATCCGGCCGGTTTGGGTTCAGCACCGCAAGTGCGGGCGGCAATTCGGCTTCGGGCAGATGGTGGTCGGTGATGATGACGTCGATCGAAAGCTCGCTCGCGCGCCGCACCACCTCAGCCGCGCGAATCCCTGTATCGACGCTGATGATGAGCGAAACACCGCGCGCCGATGCGGTCTCCACCACCTCCGGCCGCATGCCGTAACCGTCCTTGAGACGATCCGGCACATGAAAGTCGGCTACGCCGCCGGCCAGCTCGATAGATCGCTTCAAGATCACGACGGACGTGGCTCCATCCACATCGTAGTCGCCATAGATCAGGATTTTTTCCCGATTGTGAATCGCCCGCGTCAGCCGATCGAGCGCGCAGTCCATGCCGCGCATCGCCAACGGGTCGTGCAGGTCATCGAGAGAAGGGCAAAGAAAGTGGCGAGCCGACGCCGCGTCGCGAAAGCCGCGGCCGCAGAGAACAGTGGCCGCCGGGATCCCCACCCCCAAAGCGCAGCTCAGCGCTTCCACTTCGCCGCGATCTAATTTCGGAAGCAGCCAGCGCGCCTGTCGGGCCATGCGGGCGGTTCAGTTTTTCGAATAAAACCCGCCGAGTGAACCATCATCCTCTTCTTCTTCGGCAGGCAGGTGGCTGGTGATCTCTTCACAAACGCCTATGAATTCTTCGTACCAGTCGGGGCGCAATTCATAAACATACATGCGTGCATGATGGTCGAAAGCCAGCTCCAGCGAGCAAGTAACGCCCTCGTAGCTGCGCAGGGAACGCACGCGCCGCTCCAGTTCCCGCCGCTCCTCGGACGAGATGTCACTGTCTTCCAACTGCTCGAGCGCGTCTTCGATCTCCGCTGCGTCGAACTCCCGCGCCGCGAACAGGATCATTTTGCAGCCAATCTGCCGCGCCGTTTCGAGAAAGATCTGGTAATCGGGGTGACGTTCGGTATCCCACGTCACCATGGGGAGGCCCTCCAGGCCTCCCGGGTGGCTGTGAAATACGGCGAAACCGGATTTGTCAAGGTATTCGAGGATTTCGCGCTTGAGGGTGTCGAGGTTTAAATCCACAGTTTAGTCCTTCGCCACTTCACCAGAACCAGAATAACAGAAGCAGTTGGCCAGTTCGCGGACCGTTCCAGCGCGCTACAACCTTGCAATTCGCTGAAAGATCGGCTTCAGCGCCGGGTAGAGCGAGGCGTAGAGCGAATGGCCGTCCTGATAGAAGTCGGATTCCGCGCCGCTCGGCATTACGGAATCGGTTTCGCGAATCACATGACGGCAAACTTCCGGAACCGTCGAGTATGCGCCCGTCCCCACCAGCGCCAGTAGCGCCGCTCCATACGCCGAACCTTCCTGGGTTTCGAGCGTGACTACCGGTTTGGCCAGGACGTCGGAGAGCACCTGGCGCCAGAACGGGCTCTTTCCGCCGCCACCGGAAACGCGCACTGAATTCACCAGCACGCCGAGCTGCTCGATGATGTTTAGGCAGTCCTTCTGGCTGTAGGAAACACCCTCGATCACGGAACGGATCAAGTCCGCGCGCGTGTGCTTGGCAGTCAGGCCGAGCCAGCCCCCACGGGCCGTGGCATCCAGATGCGGTGTGCGCTCTCCCATGAGGTAAGGCAGCCAGAATAGACCTTGCGCACCTGGAGGCGATTTTGCCGCCTCCGCCATGAGCGCATTGTAATCGGACCCCGGCGCCAGTTGGTTGCGAAACCATTGGAGACTCAGCCCGGCGCCCTGCGTCACCCCCATGACGTGCCATTTACCCGGAACCGCATGGCAGAACGTATGCACCCGCCCGGAGGGATCGTACGCCACCTGCTCCATGTGCGCAAACACCACGCCAGACGTGCCCAGCGTGCAGGACACGATGCCCAACTCGACGATTCCATTGCCGACTGCGCTCGCCGCCTGATCTCCGCCGCCGCCCACCACCGGCGTGCCCGCCACCAGGCCGGTTAAGCCGGCTGCCGTCGAACTTACCGTGCCCGTCACTTCCACCGATTCGTAGCATTTCGGAAGAATCGAGCTGTCGAGTCCGAGCGCCTCGATCATTCGGCTCGACCATTCGCGCCGTACCACGTCGAATAGTGCGGTGCCGGAGGCATCGGATACCTCAGTCGCGAACTCGCCGGTCAACCGGAAGCGCACATAATCCTTGGGCAAGAGCATCTTGCTGACGCGCTCGTAGCGGTCTGGCTCGTTGTCCCGCACCCACATTAGTTTCGGCAACGTAAAGCCCGTGAGTACCGGGTTCGCTGTGTAAGAGAGCACGTTCGCGGTGCCCACGGTGCGATTGATGGCGTCTACCTGCGGTTGGCTGCGCTGATCGCACCAGATCAGCGCCGGCCGGATCACTCCATTTTCCTTGTCAAGAATGACTAGGCCGTGCATCTGGCCGGAGAGGCCGATGCCGCGCACGTCGCGGCCGCTGATGTGGGCCTCCGCCAGTACACCGCGAATCGCCTGAACCGCGGCTTCCCACCAGTTCTCGGGCCGCTGCTCCGCCCATAGTGGGCGCTCCATGCGCATGTCCTCGTGCGGCGCCGTGAAACTCGCACGAATGCTCCCGCGCTCGTCGACGACGAGCGCGCGCGTACCGCCTGTCCCGATATCAATGCCCAGCCACATTAATTACACCGGTTCAGCCCACGGCAAATAACCAGCCCCGTAGAGCCCTGCCTCATTGCCCAGGATGGCCTTTTCTACTCGCGTGTTCGTGTTGCGGAACGTAAACGAGCGCCGCCGCACCTCTTCCAGCATCGCCGGGGCGAAGAAGTCCCACGCCGCCAGTACGCCACCGCTCAACAGGTACAGCGGAAAATTGAAGGTGTTCACCACCGTGGCCAGGGCGATTCCGAGCGCCTCGCCCATGGCTTGAAAAACCGTCTTTGCGTGATCATTGCCCGCCACCGCCAGATTGTAGACATCCGCGGCGGTCAGGTTCTCGCCCAGCCCCAGGATGCGCGCCATGACGACGATAGCGGTTGCCGAGGCGTGCTTCTCGACACACCCGCGATTGCCGCAACCGCATGGAATTCCGTTCGGCACAACGGTCAGGTGCCCCAACTCGCCTGCCATTCCCAGAAAACCATGCAACACCTTGCCCCCGGAGATGATGCCGCCCCCAATCCCTGTGCCCAGCGTGAACAGAACCAAATCATCTACATCGTGTCCCGCCCCGATCCACTTTTCCCCCAGAGCCGCGGCATTGGCGTCATTCTCGAGAATTACTTTGGTTTTCAGCCGGCGCTCCATCTCGTCACGAAAGGGAAAATCCTCGATGCAGGCCAGATTATTCGAGTTGCGAATGACTCCTTCTTTCAGCAGAATGAAGCCCGGAATTCCCAACCCGATTCCGGCCAACTGGGCGGTGCCCCAGCGCGACCGCAGATCGTCAATCGCCGCGACCATCTCGCCTAGCAGCGACTCTCGCCCCAGCGCCGGATTGGTGCTGACGGAGATCTTTTCCAGGATCCTGCCGTCCCGCGTGATTGCCGCGGCCCGCAAATTGGTGCCACCCAAATCCACCCCTATAGAATATTCGGCCATGAACAGGTGATGATAACAAAGGTTAGAGCGATCCGAACAACCCCTCGGCGCCGGGTTAGCCCCTTCCATAACAATCGGTTATGGGTCCAATACGAATTTTGCCTGTGAGTTGTGAACGGATTTCGTGATACATACATAATGGAACAGAATAGTAGTGCGTTTACGTCGATAAGAGTAGGTAGAGACGGTTTATGGGAGACCGACGATACATCGACGTTCCCGGCAGCGGGACCCACGAACTGCCACCGCTGCTAATGCATGCCGCGCAGGAGGGCACCCCGCTCTCTGAAGTCGTCGACATGGCGGCGGGAATCGTCGAGGCCGAGGACATCCTCGGTGACGTGCTGGCCGAGGAGAGCGTACTCGAACAGCGCAAGTTCGATCTGGCGCTGAACCTTGCCGAACAGTATCTCCGCTTGGTTTCTCACTGGCAGTTGGGCGATTCCATCCTGGAATGGGTTCGGCAATGCGAAACTACTTTCGAAACGTGTGAAGCGTTGCGCAACCTGCTCCACCCCGATGTCTGGCCTCATGCCAGTCGCAGCAGCTTCGTTTACCTGCTGATGGAAAAATCAGTGCCGACCCACGGTGCCGGATTGGAGAACGCGGTCGGCCTCCGGCTCACCTTCCGCCAGCCGCCGCCCATCGATTGCTTCTCCAACCAGTTTCTGTTCTACCTAAATGCCAGCGTGGCCAGCACCGCTTACCGCACCTGGGCGCGTCTCGCGCAGGATTCGCCCGCGCTGTTTCCGCCCGACCGTTTCCATTTCGACGTTGTGGATCTGGCGGCGTAACCCGCGCCTAGGCTATTTCCAGCACAGGTTGTGCGTCGCTTGCAGCCTTCTCCAGCCAGCGGCGCCGATTCATTCGGACCAGCAAGAATAACAGCAGGAACGCGATCAGGAATCCTAGCGAAGCTCCTACGCCAATCCACTGCGGCTTGGGCGATCGCACCAACAGCACGAAACCGAGATTGAAGATCACCGGGATAGCCACCGCGCGCAGCGGCAGCCAGGGACGATCCAGGGCGAACAGTGCTCGCGCCAGCAGTTCCAACAGGCTCCAGCCCACCAGGCTCGGTGCAAATCCGAGAAAGACCGCAGAGACCAGCCGCGTGGATTGCGGTGTGAAATTACCGCGTTCGAACAGCAGCGCGATCAACGGTTGCCGCAGCGCAATTCCGGCCACGCAGCCTACCACCGCCACCAACCCCACCAGGGCGATAGTTTTATCGATCAGGCCGAACGCCCGGCGTAACTGGAACTGGCTGCGCAAACGCGCAATCTCGGGTAACAACGAGTTCGACACCGGATTTATCAAGTATGCGAGTGGAACGTTCAAACAGCGCATGCTGTAATCGAGCGCTGCCGCCATCCCTGTGCCCGCATGCGTGGCGTACGCCCGGGTGATCACGACATTCAGCGCAATCATGCCGGCATAGACCAGGAACGACCCGGGCTTGGCCAGCAGCGCGCGCCAGTGCACATCCGGCTCGATCGTACACTCCGTATTGAGGTGGATGCGCGCCGCGAAGTACACAATCCCTAATTGCACCCAGGCGCCGGCCGAATACCCGATCGCAAATCCGTACACACCGAGGATGCGCCATAGTCCCAGAGCGGCGGCGATGGTCAGCAGGTTGACGACCGCCTGGTTAAAAACCGTCGGCGCAAAACGCCGATGCGTGAACAGAAACGCCACATGCAAGGCGGCCGTTCCCGCTGCCAGGGAGGAAACGGCCGCAATCCGCAGAAGCGTCACCGCTGTGCCAACATATGCGGCATCGAGCCCCGGAGCGAGTACGCCGATCAGCCATGGCGCTAACAGAATGATCGCAGCCGTCAGCAGCCCAAAGACCCGCACGAAGACCCGGTTCAGCTTACGAAAAAGAGCCGCCCGCGCCGCGCCATCACGCTCGGTGAGCATGGGCACAAACGCGAAGACCATGGTGTTGATCAGAACAGAGTTGAGCGTGTCGATTGGTCCCACCGCAACCGCCAGAGCGTCCGCGGCGCTGTGAGTTCCCAGCAGGTAGGCGGTTAACGCCACCCGGAAGAATCCGACCAGGTTGCCGGCGATCAGGCCCGCGCTGATGACCAGACCGCCACGCACAATGGGGCTTCCGGCGGCTCGGTCAAACATGTTTTCACCCGCTGCGATTTCGCGAGAAAGCCTCGGTGCTGTTTCCCCGTTGTTCAGTCGAGATTCCTGGATCGAGGATAGACGGGACCCACGCCCGGCCTCCAGCGTTACGCCGAAGCGGCAGATGCAGCGGCCCTGGCAGCGGCCAGCGCGGCTTCGTAGTTCGGAAAATCGGCCACTTCCTTCACGTATTCCGCGTGTCGGATCGTGTCGTTCTTGTCCAGCACGAAAATCGCCCGGCTCTCGATGCGCAGATCCTTGATCAGCGTTCCGTAATTGCTGCCAAACGATCCGTCCCGATGATCCGACAGCATTTTCACCTTGTCCACGCCGAACGCTCCGCACCAGCGCTTCTGCGCGAACGGCAGGTCCATACTGACGGTGAGAATGTCCACTCCCGGAAGCTTCGCGGCCTCTTCGTTGAAGCGCTTGGTCTGGGCGTCGCAGACCGGCGTATCCAGCGAAGGCACGACACTGATGATGCGAACGTTGTGGCCCGTGTCAGCCAGCGTGACATTCTTGAGGCCGTTGTCCACGAGTTTAAAGTCCGGAGCCTTGTCGCCCGGCTTCAGCTCGGGGCCGATCAGGGTCAGCGGATTTCCCCGCATCGTTGTCGCTCCTGGTCTCTCCATGTTTGTTCTCCTGAGTTTGAATTGGTCCTGTTATTGTAGCAACTCGCCGAATTTGGCCGCGTCAGCCGTCGGCAGCTTGCAAGTGTAGTTTTCGCAAACGTAGGCCGTGGTTTTGCCGTCGGCCGCAGTCATGGTTTCGACCACCGGAAGATAGCCCGCGAGCGTCTGGCGCGACGTCCCGTCTACGAACAGCACGATGCGATCCGGCACGAATCGGCCATGCAAGATACCCAACATTTCTCGGGCCGGTGCCGTCGAACGGTCGCCCACCAGGATGATTTGTTTCGGCTTCGACAGGCTGAACTCGTACGCTACCAGCATTTGCGGGACCGCCGATGGCATTCCGTTGATTCGCGAGGCGAAGGCCTCGAGCGTTTTCTCCGCCGAGTTGCGGAAGTCCTGCCGGCCGGTCATTTGGGCCAGCCGTAGAAGATTCAATGCCGCAATGGAGTTGCCCGAAGGCTCCGCGCCGTCGTAGTCCTCCTTCATGCGGATCAACAGGCTCGCGTCACCCATCGCGGTGCTGAAGAATCCGCCGTGCTCGTGGTCTTCGAACAGTTGGTGTTGTTTTTCGGCCAGCCTCACCGCGGTCTCCAGGTAGCGAACATCAAAATCCGTTTCGTACAGATCGACGAGCGCCTGGGTGAAGAGCGCGTAGTCATCCAGAAAACCGGATATCGCCGCGTCTCCTTGCCGGTAGCGCCGCAATAGGACACCGGTCTTCCCGTCATACATGCGGCTCAAAATGAACTCGGTGGCGCGCGTCGCCGCGGCCGAGTAACGCGGCTCGCCCAACACCGCACTACCCTTCGCGAAGGCCGAAATCATCAGGCCGTTCCAGGCCGTGAGGACCTTATCGTCCAGATGCGGACGGATGCGCTTGGACCGCTCCGTCAGCAACTTTTCGGCGGCAATGGCCAGTTCCTGGTTCACCTTCTCGAGGGGTTCTGAGAAGCGCTCGGCCGTCTCTTCCGCGGTGTGCGCCTCGAAAAGAATGTTCTTCCCCTCGAACTCGCCATGCGGATCGCTTTCCACATTGCCGTGCGGTCCAGCGCCATAGCGATAGCAAAACCAGGGGGTCGCCGGTTCGCCCACGGCCTGCGCGATCTCCTCCCGCGTCCACACATAGAACGCGCCTTCGCCCTTCACCTCGGGCTCGGCGGGATCGATCACGCTGTCCGCGTCCTCGGCCGAATAGAAGCCGCCATCCTTGTCGGTCATATCGCGCAACACATAGTCGAAGATGCGCCGCGCCACGCCGGCGAAGAACGTATCGTGCGTGATCTGGTACGCCTCCAGATAAGAGACCGCAAGCTGCGCCTGGTCGTACAGCATCTTCTCAAAGTGCGGCACGAACCAGCGGTCGTCCACGGAATAACGATGGAATCCCCCACCTAACTGATCGTGCATCCCGCCCCTCGCCATGGCACGCAGAGTAGCGAGCACCATATCGCGCGCCTCCTCGTTATGCGCACGGGCGGCGTAGCGCAACAGGAAATTCTGCGTTACCGGCCGCGGGAACTTTGGCGCCGCGCCGAATCCACCGAGCTTGGAATCAAACGAGCGCCGGAACTGAAGAAAACCAATCTGCAGCGCGTTGGGATCGAGGCTGCCTGAGGGTGTCACCTCCGCTGCCTGTTCCAGATGGGCCGCCACATCGGCGCTTGAATGCAGGATTTTCTCCCGGTCGGTGCGCCACGCCTCCGCCACGCGTTCCAGCAGCGTGGGGAAGCCCGCGCGCCCGTACCGGTTTTCCGGCGGAAAATACGTGCCGCCCAGAAACGGTTTCAGGTCCGGAGTCAGCCACACCGACATCGGCCATCCACCTCCGCCCGTGGTTGCCTGCACATAAGCCATGTAAATTCGGTCCACATCCGGCCGCTCTTCCCGGTCGACCTTGATGGCCACAAAATACTTGTTAAGAATTGCCGCGATCTGCTGGTTCTCGAAAGACTCGCGCTCCATGACGTGACACCAGTGGCACGTCGAATAGCCGATCGAAAGAAAAATCGGCTTGTCTGCCTTGCGCGCGGCCTCGAACGCTTCCGGACCCCAGGCGTACCAATCCACCGGATTGTGTGCGTGTTGCAGCAGGTAAGGGCTCTTCTCATGAATCAGACGGTTGGTGTGCATGGGCTTTTGTCCTGTTGTCGGCGACTGGACGACGAGCAGGCACGCCGTCGCGAACAAGACGACCGGATGTGTGCTCACGTTACCATCAATCCTCAGCGTACCTATATTAACCCTGTCCTACCGTATGATTTCCTAGGAGACAAAAATCGAAATGTGGACCCACATGTTCGCGCTCACCCTGCCCATTGCGGAGAAGATGCTGCGCCCCGCTATCGTCTACGCATTTCTGGTGGTCATGCTGCGCATCTTCGGAAAACGTGAGCTGGCTCAGCTCAACCCCTTCGACCTGGTGGTGCTGCTCTCGCTTTCCAACACCGTGCAGAACGCCATCATCGGTGATGACAACTCGGTTTCCGGCGGCTTGATCGGCGCCTTCACGCTCTTCGCCGTGAACTATCTGGTGGTGCGATTCCTCTTCAAGCACCGGCGGCTGGACGAAGTTCTGGAGGGAAAGCCGACCTGTCTCATCGAAGATGGCTGCGTGTGTCGCGGTGGCCTGGCCAAAGACGCTGACGGAATCCGAGCTTCTCACGGTGGCGCATCGCCAGGGCTTCGCTTCGCTCGACGAAATCCACCAATGCATTCTAGAGCCCGGTGGTACGTTCTACTTTGCGGCGAAGGAACCCCGCCCGCACGAACGTGAGCACACCCAGGTGATGAAGCGCCTGGAGGAAATCGGTAATCAGCTCGACAGCCTGCGCCGTCTAGTCAGCCGTTGACCGCGCGACTTCAATCTCCCACACACCATCGAAATCGGCGAAGAAGCACGCGACCGTCACCTCCGGAAAGGCAGCCCGAATCGCCTCGACTGCCCGCGCCAGCTCTTCGGCGTGATATTGGGTCTCCGCGTCCGCGTCTCCCTTGAACCGGGCCAGGCCGCCGTAGGTGCCGCAATCGCGATGCGCAATCAGCATCACGCGTTCGGTCGCATGCAGCTGCCGGGAAAGCCGGAGCTGATCGAGAACGAACGTCCGTTCGGATTCATTGTTTGGCGAAGCCAGTGACTTGGCGCCTCCGGCAACCCGGACCGAATCCGCACGCGCAATGCCCGTCCGTTTCAGGAACTTCTCCACTGCCAGCGTGAAGCGGTCGTCGAAGCACCACACGACGGCCGCATCCGCCCGGTATACCTCCGTCGGCGAATCAAAGTGGAAGCGTTTCGTCATGCCGTCAAGCAACGCCGCGGCGCGCTTTCATCTCCGCCAGCAGCTTGTCGATCTTGTCCTCTTTCTCTAGTGCCGCGAGACGGTCCTCGATGTTGTCGGTTCCCATCTCGGATTTCGCCTGGCTCACCGCCTCCACGTGCATCACTTTGCGCTCCATGCGATCGAACGCCGCAGCCTTCGACCCATCGCCCATGGCCAGCCGCGCGTCGTTCGCCTTACCTAGTGCGCGCGACCGGCGGTGCTGCGCCACCAGCAGATCACTCTTGGCTACCGCCTCGGCCAGCTTCTGTTCGAGCTGGCGCAGAGCAGTTTTGAGATTCTCCACCTGCGTCCTCTGATCCGCGATCTGCTGGTCGAAGCTCCCTGCCATCTGCTGATAGCTCATCGAGCGCTCCAGCGCTGCCCGCGCCAGGTCGTCCTGCTTCTTGTCCACGGCCAGTTCCGCCTTGCGTACCCACTCGGCGTGCTTGTCGTGATTCTCCTTTTGCTTCTTTTCGAGCAGGTGCTGGTCCGCGATGGAGATCGCCACCTGCGTTTTCACCTGCATCAACTGGTTCTGCATGTCCAGAATAACCTGCTTGATCATTTTCTCGGGCTCTTCGGCCCGGTCAATCAGGTCGTTGAGATTCGCCCGAACCAACGTTGAAACTCTTTCCAATAGCGCCATATCGTGCTCCTTCCAATTCCCTCTTGTCTTTTGCCTTATTTCTTCGCGTCGCTCCCGTCCGCCCGAGGCGTCTTGTCCCCGATCGATCGAACCTTCCCGAACAATTCCGACATTTGCATCCCCGAAAGCGTTTCGAACAGCGCCGGAATCTGTGCCGCCATCTTGGCTATGTCACCCGTGATCTTGTTCATGCCCGCCGAATCGCCGTTCCCGGTAGAAACGATGGTGATCTTATCGACATTCGCCAGCGGCGATGCCAGCGCTCTCACGATCTCCGGCATGTTGGTGAACAGCTTGTCCACCACCGCCGCCTGGTTGTATTCCTGGTACGCTTCCGCCTTCACATTCATGGCTCGCGCCTCTGCGTCGCCCTTCTTGAAGATGATCTCGGCCTCGGCTTCGCCCTGCGCGCGAATGGCGCTGGCATGGCCCTCGGCTTCCGCGATCAGCCGTTGTTTCTCGGCGGCCGCCAGTGTTTCGATGCGCTGCCGTTCCACTTCCGCCTGCTTGAGCACCGTCGCCACCAGCTCGCGTTCGCGGCGTTGGATCTCGGCGTCCTGCACCTTGATCTGCTGCTCTTTTTCCACCTGCTGGACTTTCACCTGCTCGGTGATCACCTGCTGCTGCATCACGTTGGTCTGGATCTCGTAGGCTTTATCGGCCTGGGCTTGCTGCTTCTTGACGGATTCCTGATACGCGGCTTTCTTGACCTCGAGATCGCGCTGCGCCTCGGCCTGCTTCGCCTGCGACGCCGTCTGCGCCTCAATGCGCTTCTGATCAGCCTCCGCCGTTGCCACCGCCGCGGCTAGCTGCGCCGCTGCCGTCGCCACTGCTGTGTCGCGGGAAGCCTCGGCTGCCGCCACATCCGCGTCGCGCTTGATCCGCGCCACGTCCGGTTTGCCCATGTTGGTGATGTACTCGTTTTTGTCGCGGACTTCCTTGATCGTGAACGAAACCACCTCCAACCCCATCTTGTTCACGTCGGCGGCACAAGTCGATCGCATGCGCTCGCCCACCATCTCCGGTTGTTTGACGATCTCCTCCACCGTCAACTGCCCGATGATGCCGCGCAGATGGCCTTCCATCACTAGGCGG
>Ga0181536_10003271_pt1 | contig 17704 bp, 13 predicted proteins | sample PEATcosm2014_Bin_41_FD_121105 | JGI IMG/M metagenome (GOLD analysis project Ga0181536, IMG submission 121105) | Peatland microbial communities from MTU Mesocosm Facility, Houghton, MI, USA - PEATcosm2014_Bin17_60_metaG | ecosystem: Environmental > Terrestrial > Soil > Wetlands > Peat | place... | reverse complement strand
TGAATCACGCCAGAGTTGTGGCCGGTCTGGTGACATGCCACCGAGTCCTGCTTGTCGATGACGATCACTTTCGCCCCGCCGCGGCGGCGCAGGAACTCGCGCGCCACCGCGAGCCCGACGATCCCCGCTCCCACCACGGCGAGGTCGTATCGTCCCGTGCCAGGGCCGCGATCCCGGCCGTTGCGGGAGTCGCCGATCAAGCCCACCAGCCTCCGTCCGCTCTCAGCAGCTTCTCTGCAGGACCAGTGCCTTGATGATCGCTCCCCACTCGTAGAAGATCGCGTCAGGCCATTCTGACGCCGGAACGGGAGCAGTCATCACGTAGATGTCGCCGCCGAAGCAGCGCCCGACCCGCAGCCGGGCACGGGTGTCCTGCGGGGTCGTCGTGACCAGGACAATCGAGTGCCAGTGATGCCGCACCGCCAGGCGGCCAATCGCCTCCGCCTCGCCTTGGGTCGTGGCCGGGTCAGGATTGAAGCAGATCACCCTGACCCCCGGTATCCGCGCTCCGCAGCCGCTGACGCCAGGGCTCGAGTACGGGGTGCCGCGGGAGATCACCAGCATCGGCGCCCGGTGCTCCCGTGCCAGCCGCAGCGCGACCGCAAGGCGGTCCCCTGGCCCGTCCAGCATCACGATGGCGTCAACCCTGGCGGGCATGCCCTGCTGCGGCCAGACGAGCAAGCGGGCCGTCGCCATGCCGAGCCCGGCGAGCAAGACCAGCAGGATCGACAGGACGCGCCGGCGGCGCCGGCGTCGGCCCCGCCGATCAGCGGGCCAGCTGACCCGGCGGCTACTGATGGCACCCGGGCTGGGCCCGGTCATCGCCGGTCAGGGCTCGCCGTGACCCTGGCCGGGCGGAGCTGGCGGTCCTCGCTCATGCCAGCAGCCGCGTCGCGGCGGCCAGCGGGGGGGCGACCCGGTCCCGCGACGACATGGCGGCAACCGGCAGCGGCCAGGGAATAGCCAGCTCGGGGTCATCGAACGCAATGGACACGTCCTCGGCGGGATCGTGCGCGCGGTCGATCCGATAGGAGACGTCCGCCGGGTCGGTCAGGGCCTGGAACCCGTGCGCGCAGCCCGCGGGCACGTAGAGCGAGACCTGCTCATCGTCACGCAGCTCGAAGCTCTCCCAGTTGCGGTAGGTCGGCGAGGCCGCCCGCAGGTCAACGACGATATCGAACACCGCGCCGTAGGAGCAGCGCACCAGCTTCGCCTCGCCGTCGCCGCGGCGCACGTGCAGGCCGCGCACCACGCCGCGGGCCGAGCGGGACAGGCTGTCCTGCACGAAGGCGCCCGGCTCGATCCCGGCCCCGCGCATGACCTCCGCGTCGAAGGTGCGGCAGAAGAACCCGCGCTCGTCCACGTGCGGGGTGGGCTTGAACAGCAGGGTCCCGGCAATGCGCGGGACAGGGCAGACGTGCACGAGACATCCTTTCCTCGACCGGCGCTGCAGGAGCGAACAGGCTAGATCTCCTGGGGAATCTTGGCGCCCGGTGCGGGGAACTGGCCGGTGGCCTGGCGTCGGAGCATGTCGTCGAGCAGGCCGGCGGACAGCAATTCGCGGATGCGCCGCAGTCGCACGAACCGCGATGAGGTGAAGTCGTCGTAGGTCAGGCCGGCGCGGGCGTAGGCGCCGACGAGCTCCGCGACGCCGTCGGACACGCTCCAGCTCAGCTTGAGGTCGGGGAAGGTGCCGTTCAGCTTGGAGAAGTCAACGCGGTAGTTGCGCAGGTCCGGCCCGGCGCCGGCGGCGAACGACACCGCTGATCCGGGCACCGCGGCCCGGACCATCTCGGCGATGTCGCGGACCTGCACGTTGTCCACGGGGCGGCCGACGTTGAACGCCTCGTCGTGCACCAGGTTCCGCGGAGCCTCCAGCACGGCCAGGAAAGCCCGGCAGATGTCTTGCACGTGCACCAGCGGCCGCCACGGCGACCCGTCACTCTCCAGCCGCACCTGCCCGGTCGTCATGGCGACCGCGGTGAGGTTGTTCACCACGATGTCCAGCCGCAGCCGGGGCGAGGCGCCGTAGGCGGTGGCGTTGCGCAGGTAGGTCGGGCTGAAGCTATCGCCGGCCAGCTGCGACAGCTCATGCTCGGCCAGCACCTTGGCCTTGCCGTACGGGGTAACCGGGAACAGCTCCGCATCTTCGGCCACCCCAGCCGAGCCGGCTGCCCCGTACAGGCTGCATGACGAGGCGAAGACGAAGCGCTCGACGCCCGCCCGCCTGGCGGCCCTGGCCAGCTGCAGCGTCCCCTCCAGGTTCACCGAGTACGTCGCCGCCGGGTTGAGGTCGCCCAGCGGATCATTGGACAGCGCGGCCAGGCAGACCACCGCGTCGTAGCCGGCCAGCTGATCGCCGGCGGCATCCCTGATATCGAACGCGGGGCGCATGCCGATGTCCTCCGGCCCGGGGCCCAGGTCGCATCCCTCATACAGGCCCAGGTCCAGCCCGCTCACCTCATGGCCGGACGCACGCAGAAAAGGCACCATAACGGCCCCGATATAGCCCCGGTCGCCCGCAACCAAAACCCGCATTGCCACCCCAGACCTCTGGACGCAGTTCTAGACAGGGACCTGCCAGCCCCGCTCGCCCATGAGATCAGCCGGCTCATGGTCCTGATACATCCGCAGACGGCCAATCCCGGACAAGGCCGCATTGTCCCCATGAGGGCGGGGCATGCGGGCACGGCCCCGCGCCGCGGCTTCCCGGTTTCGAGAGGTCCTGCGTATCACGACCGCCTGCTGGGCGCTCCTATGCACACAGGCTCCCTGCCAGAGCGAACCCAGCAGCGAAGCTTAGGTGCGGTGAGGAATGAAGGTTGCAGTGGTCGGCCTTGGCTATGTCGGCACCGTGACGGCAGCCTGCCTGGCCTTCCATGGGCATGAAGTCTGGGGAGTCGACGTCGATGCCGGCAAGATCGATGAGATCTGCGCCGGGCGCAGCCCCGTAGCAGAACCTGGTCTCGATGCCCTGGTCGCTCGGACCGTGGCCAACGGCACCCTGCATGCGACGACGAGCTACATCGACGCGCTGGAGGGCACCGACGTCTCCCTGGTGTGTGTCGGAACGCCGTCGACGGCGCGCGGCGGCACTGACTTGTCGTACATCCGGCGGGCCGTGGACGACGTCGTGGCAGCGGCCCGCATCGTCCGGCCGCCCGCGTCCGGCCGGCACAGCCTGGTCATTCGCAGCACCGTGCCGCCGGGGACAGTCGACGAGGTCGTGATCCCGGCCGTCCTCAGCGGCCTGTCCGGCACCGAGCGCATCATCGGCGTCGCGATGTGCCCGGAATTCCTGCGCGAAGGATCCGGGGTCGCCGACTTCTTCTCGCCGCCCTCGGTCATCGTCGGGACATCCGATGCCAGCGTCGCCCAGTCGGTCAGCGCCCTGTTCGGCTTCTACCCGCAGCCCGTGCAGGTCGTCGGCGTCCGCACGGCAGAGGCGCTGAAGTACGCCTGCAATGCCTTTCACGCGACCAAGGTGTCCTTCACCAACGAGCTGTCACGGCTCTTCCGGCTCATGGGCGTGGATTCCCGGCAGGTCATGCACCTGTTCTGCCAGGACAGCGTCCTTAACATCTCGCCGAGCTATCTCCGGCCGGGCTTCGCCTTCGGCGGGTCCTGCCTGCCCAAGGACCTGAGGTCCCTGCTGCACCTGGCCCGCCTGAAAGGCGTCGACCTGCCCATGCTCGCCGGCACCCTGGCCACCAACGAGCTGATGATCAGCGAGGTCATGAACCGCGTGGTCGAATGCGACGCCCGGACGGTCGCGCTGCTCGGCCTCAGCTTCAAGATGAACACCGACGACCTGCGCGAGAGCCCGAACGTCGAACTGGCCGAGCGACTGCTCGGCAAGGGGTTCGAGGTGCGCATCTACGACCAGAACGTGCGGCCAGCCCGCCTCATCGGCGCCAACCGGCGCTACGTCGAGTCGAAGCTTCCGCATCTCGGGCGGCTGCTCGTGCACCAGCCCAGGGAGGCGCTGAACGGAGCCGAGGTCGCGATCGTCTCATCGAACGAGCAGATCGTCCTGGACGCGCTGCTCGGGGCCTCCCCCCGCTACCTGATCGACCTCTGCGGACGGCTGGGCAGCGATGTGGAAGCACTGCCCGGCTACGAGGGGCTGGGCTGGTGAGCCGCATCCTGATCATCGTGCAGAACCTTCCGGTGCCCTTCGACCGGCGGGTATGGCTGGAGTGCCAGGCGCTCGTCTCGGCCGGCCAGCAGGTCACGGTGGTGTGCCCGAAGGGCGACGGTGACCCGCCGCACGACGTCATTGACTCCGTAGAGCTGTACAAGTACCGGCCCTACGCGCCTGGCGGAAGCAAGGTGGGGTTCGTCACGGAATATGCCTACTCGTTCCTGGCCACCGCACGGTTGACGCTCAAGGCCAGGCGATCCGGCGGCCGGTTCGCCGTGCTGCAGGCCTGCAACCCGCCGGACATCTTCTGGCCGATCGCCCGGGCTCTGCGTGCCCTGGACCGCACCAAGTTCGTCTTCGACCACCACGACCTGAGCCCTGAGCTCTACGAGTCCCGGTTCCCCGACGGCCCGAAGCTGCCCTACCGGGCGCTGCGGGCCATGGAGCGCAGGACCCACCGCGCCGCGGACCATGTGATCTCTACGAACGACTCCTACCGGGACATCGCCGTCACGCGCGGCGGCAAGGCCGACACCGACGTCACCGTCGTCCGCACCGGGCCCGACCCGCGACGCCTGCAGCGCGGCCCGGCCTACCCCGAGCTGCGCCGGGGGCGCAGGTTCCTGGCCGCCTATATCGGCGTCATGGGCCCGCAGGACGGAGTCGACATCATCCTGCGCGCTGCCGACATCGTGGTGCATCAGATGCACCGCGAGGACATCGCCTTCACGCTGATCGGCTCGGGTGACTGCTTCAAGGACCTGGTCAGGCTGCGTGACGAGCTGGACCTGGCCGGGCACGTCGAGTTCACCGGGCGGGCGCCGGACGATCTCGTCACGCGTATTCTCTCGACCGCGGATGTCGGGCTCTCGCCGGATCCGAAGAACCCGCTCAATGACCTGTCAACCATGAACAAGACGATGGAATACATGGCATTCGAGCTTCCGGTGATCGCTTTCGACCTGCGTGAGACACGCTTCTCGGCCAGGGAGGCGGCCGTCTACGTCCGGCCGAACGACGTCAGCGAGTATGCGGCGGCCATCGTGGACCTGATGGACGACGTTCCCAGGCGCGATCGCCTGGGAACGCTGGGGCGCGCCCGGGTTGAGCGTGAGCTGGCCTGGAGCCACCAGCAGCGTGCTTACCTCGGCGTGTACGAGAGCCTGCTGGACGGCGGCAAGGCTCTCGAGCCGGCCGGGGCCTGATATGTGCGGGATAGCGGGCTGTTACCAGCAGACGGATGGCCAGAAGCTCGTCGACATCATGACCGACCGGATCGCGCACCGCGGGCCCGATGCCGCCGGAATATGGAGCCATGAGACTGACCAGCTGATGGTGCACCTCGGTCACCGCAGGCTGTCGATTATCGACCTGAGTACCGCGGCTGACCAGCCGCTGTCCAAGCATGGAATGACGCTTGTCTATAACGGGGAGCTGTACAACTACAAGGCGCTGCGGGCTGAGCTGGCCGGCCGCGGCATCCGGTTCACCACCGAGTCCGACACCGAGGTAGTCCTCGAGGCCGTGCGGTACTGGGGACCCGGCGCCCTGAGCCGGTTCCGGGGCATGTTCGCGTTCGCGCTGTTCGACGAGAGAAGCGGTGAGCTGTTCCTGGCTCGTGATCCGCTCGGCATCAAGCCGCTGTATTTCCTGCCCCGCGGCGCTGGGGCGGTATTCGCCTCGGAGCTGAAGGCCCTGGTGGCGGCGGCCGGTTCTGAGCTGCGGATCGAGCCCGGCGCCCTGGTGGCGTCGATGCTCTATTACTGGGTGCCCGAGCAGCGGTGCGCCGTGGATCGCGTGCAGAAGCTTCCGGCCGGAGCCTGGGCGCGCTTCCGCCCGGACGGGAGCTTCGCCGTCGAGCATTACTGGCGCGTCGCTGACGTGGCGGCCGAGGCCGCGGCCGGGGCTCCGGCCGACCTCGGGAGCGTGATCGAGGAGTCGGTGGCTGCCCACCTGGTCGCCGATGTGCCGGTGTCGAGCTTCCTCAGCGGCGGCCTGGATTCCAGCATCATCAGCGTGCTGGCCCACCAGGCCGACTCGGGCATCGATGCCTACACGATCACCTTCCGTCCCGAGGATCAGCGGCTCGAGGCCATGCCCGACGACGCCGTCTACGCGCGGAAGGTCGCGTCGCGCTTCGGAATCGCGCTGCACGAGATCGAGATCTCACCGGACATCGTTGACCTGCTGCCGCGCATTGTCGATGTGCTTGATGAGCCGATCGGCGATCCGGCCGCCATCAACACGCTGCTCATGTGCGAGGCGGCCCGCGAGCGCGGCGTCAAGGTGATCCTGTCCGGCATGGGCGCCGACGAGCTATTCGGCGGCTACCGCAAGCAGCTGGCCTGCGTCCTGGCCAGCAGGTACGAGCGGCTGCCCGCGTTTCCCCGCGCCCTGGCCAGGTCCGCGGTCGACCGGCTGCCGGTGAGCGTGCACGGCCGCGGCCTGCGTTACGCGCGCTGGGCGAAGCGGTTCCTGACCTTCGCTGAACTCGCGGAGGAGCCGAGGTTCCGGCGCAGTTACACCCTGTATGACCCGGCCGAGCTGGTCGCGCTGCTCAGCCCCGACCTGGCCGGCCATGTCGGCAGCGTGCTCGAGGAGCACAGCAGCATCTACCACGACAACGCGCTGCAGGATGAGGTCAACCGGATGTGCCTGGCCGACGCGCGGCTGTTCCTGCCAGGCCTCAACCTCGCCTATACCGACCGGGCGAGCATGGCGGCTTCCGTCGAGGTACGGGTTCCCTTCGTCGACCCCGTCGTGGCCCGCGCGGCCTTCTCGTTCCCGGGTGACGCCAAGATCAGGGGGCGCCAGGGCAAGGTGGCGCTCAAGCAGGTCGCGGAGAAGTGGCTGCCGCAGGAGATCGTCTACCGGCCCAAGGCGTCCTTCAGCGCTCCGCTGCGCGCGTGGGTCCGCGGTGACCTGCAGCCCGTCATCCAGGACGTGCTCGTCGCCGGCGAGCTGACGGGCTCGGGGATGATCCGGCGGGATGCGCTGCTGCGCCTCATCCAGGATGAGCAGGCGGGCCGCGAGGACCGATCCAAGCAAATATGGCAGCTGCTGACTCTTGAGCTCTGGTACCGGCACGCCCAGTCGATGGGCGTGGCGACCTAGGGAGACCGCATCGCCGCACGGGGAGCCAGCCGCACAGTCAGCAGAGGACGCAATGAAGCAGATAGCGCAGAATTACAAGTCCGGGGAGCTAACCGTCCTCGATGTGCCAGCTCCGGCGTGCAGGCCAGGCGGCGTCCTGGTGCAGTCGCTGTTCTCGCTCATCTCCACCGGCACGGAGATGATGAAGCTGACTGAGGCCAGGCTGTCGATGGTCGGCAAGGCACGGGCCCGCCCGGACCAGGTGCGCAAGGTCCTCGACTCGGTCGCGCAGCAGGGCGCGGTCAGCACCTACAAGAAGGTGATGAACCGGCTCGACTCCTACACGCCGCTGGGCTACTCGCTGTGCGGCGTGGTGACGGAGGTCGGGCGCGGCGCAGAGGAATTCCGGGTCGGCCAGCTGGTGGCGGCAGCGGGCAATGAGTATGCCCTGCATGCCGAGCTCAACTGGATTCCCGTCAACATGTGCGTTCCCGTCCCGCGGGAAGTCTCCCCCGAGCACGCTGCCTTCGCCACGGTCGGATCGATTGCCATGCACGGGGTGCGGCGAGCGGAGGTCCAGCTGGGCGACACCGCGTGCGTCATCGGCCTGGGCCTGGTTGGCCAGCTGGTGGTGCGGCTCCTGGTGGCTTCGGGCGTTCGCGTGATCGGGCTGGACATGATCGAGGAGCGCTGCCGGCTGGCCGAGCAGGCCGGCGCCCTGCTCTGTGCTGCTCCCGCCGACGAGGGCATGGAGGCGATCCAGCAGGTTCTCGCGGATATCTCAGGGGGCCGCGGGGCGGACCACGTGCTGCTGGCCGCCGGCGGATCGTCGAACGGGCCGGTGGAGGTCGCCGCCCAGCTGGCCAGGGACCGCGCCCGTATCGTCGACATCGGCAAGACGCGGCTCGATCTGCCCTGGAACGCCTACTACAACAAGGAGCTGGATGTCCGCTTCTCGCGGTCCTACGGCCCGGGCCGCTACGACGACCGTTATGAGCTTGAGGGCATCGACTATCCGGCGGGCTATGTGCGCTGGACCGAGCGCAGGAATCTCGAGTGCTTCCTCGGCCTGATTGCCAGCAAGGACATTGAGGTTGAGTCGCTGGTCTCGGGCGTTTTCCCGATGGAGGACGCGACCGCCGTCTACGGTGATCTCGCTTCCGGCTCGCTGGCTGCCGTAGGCGTCCTGCTCAAATATGCCGATCCCCCGGCGGTTAGCCCGGTGCACGCGGTCAGCCCCGTGGTCTCGGCCGGCCGTCAGGCCGCCCCGGCGGGAAAGAAGCAGAACGAGCTGTCCGTCGGATTCATCGGCGCCGGGAACTACGCCTCGTCGATGCTGCTGCCGCACCTGGCCCGGATGGGCAATGTCCGCCTCGCTCATGTCGCTACCAACCGGTCGCTGTCAGCCGCCAATGCCCGGCGGCGCTTCGGCTTCGCTGCCGCCTCGACGACCGCTGACGCGGTGCTCGAGGACGGCTCGCTCGACGCGATCTTTATCGTCACGCGCCATCACACGCACGCTGACCTGGTCTGCCGCGCCCTGCAGACCGGCAAGTCAGTCTTCGTGGAGAAGCCGCTGGCACTGACCAGTGAGCAGCTTCAGCAGATCATCGAGACCGTCATCAGCACCGGCAATGACCGGCTCATGGTCGGGTTCAACCGGCGATTCGCGCCGCTGCTCGTCCAGATGAGATCGCGCTTCGGCCCGTCAGCGGCCGGCTCTGTGACCCGGTACCTGATCAATGCGGGACGGCTCGACGCGGAGAGCTGGTATCGCAACGAGGAACTGGGGGGATCACGATTCGCCGGCGAGGGCGGCCACTTCATCGACACGCTCAGCTGGTGGTGCGGGGCGCCTGCTGAGGAGGTCTACGCCGTTCGCGGCGCTGAGCCAGGCGACCTGCAGGCAACCGTGCGATTCCAGAACGGCTCAACCGGCGTGATCACGTACGTCAGTACCGGTAATCCGCGCTTCCCCAAGGAGACGATGGATGCAGCCGCGGCCGGGCGGAGCGCACGGCTGGACAACTTCAGGCAGGCCGCTGTCTGGGCCGGGCGCCATCGCAGCGTCCTGCGGTCGCGCGGCGGCCAGGATAAGGGCCAGCAGGCGGAGCTCGCGGGCTTTGTTGAGGCCGCCAGGACCGGGAGTCCCATGCCGATAGCGTTCGACTCGCTGGTCGCGACCACCAGCGCGACGATCGCGACGGGCCAGAGCCTGCTGAGTGGCCGCCCGGAGCGTGCGTGAGCCCTCTCCCGCTGTCACAGCTCGGCTGGTACGCGCACAGGGTGCGCCAGATGTCGCCTGCCGAGATAGCGTGGCGCACTCGTGACCAGGTGCTTCAGGCGGCCTGGACTCGCCGGCAGGTCAGCCGGGAGCAGATCAGCGCAGCGGCCAGGCCCCCCGCCGGCGAGCGCAGGTTCGCCAGCCTGCTGCCGGCCGGTACCGCCGGGCGGGTGCCCGCCTCGGCCAGGGCCGCCATCATCGCCGCCGCGGACGAGCTCCTGCTCGGCCACTGGGAGGTGCTCGGCGTGGCCCGGACCGACCTGGTCACGCCTGACTGGTTCCGCGATCCGGTGACCGGGCGCCGGTCCTCGCCCGAGCGTTACGCCTTCCGGATCAACCACCGATCAGAGGAGCAGACCGGAAACATCAAGCAGGTCTGGGAGATCTCACGGCTGCAGCATCTCACTCTGCTCGCGGCGGCCTGGTACCTGACGAGCGACCCGCGCTACGCCGACCGAGTGGCTGCGCAGCTGCGCTCCTGGTTCCGGGAGAACCCTTTCCTGTCCGGCGTGCACTGGACGAGCGGCATCGAGATCGGCATCCGCCTCATCAGCCTGACCTGGATCCGGCGCCTGCTCGATGGATGGCCGCCAGTTGCCGAATTGTTCGAGCAGGACGACCTGGCGGTTCAGCAGATCCGCTGGCACCAGCAGTACCTCGCCGCATTCCGGAGCCGGGGCTCCTCGGCGAATAATCACGTGATCGCCGAGGCAGCCGGGCAGCTCGTGGCCAGCTGCGCCTTCCCGTGGTACCCGGAGACCAGGCGGTGGCGGCAGGAAGCGGCGCGCCTGCTCGAGCGCGAGCTGGCCCGCAACACGTTCCCGTCGGGCATCGGGCGCGAGCTGGCGTCCGACTACCAGTGCTTCGTCGCAGAGCTCGGGATCCTGGCCGCTGTCGAGGCCGCGGCTCACGGGCCGCCGCTGAGCGCAGCCTGCTGGCAGCGGCTGTGCGCGATGGTCGACAGCGGCGCGGCGCTGCTCGACGAGCGGCTGCAGGCACCCAGGCAAGGCGACGGCGACGAGGGCCGTGCCCTGCTCCTTGATGCCCCGGCAGCCAACCGCTGGCCGTCGCTGCTCGCGGTCGGGGCAGCAGTGTTCGGCAGGCCCGACTGGTGGCCACCGACGTCCGCCGACGCGGCCAGCTGCATGATCGGCGCGATGCCGGGGGCGATGCGCGAGGCGGCTGGCCGGCCAGCGGCGCGCCCGTGGCATTTCGCCGACGCCGGGACGGCGCTGCTGCGCACGACAGGCGACCGGGACCCAGAGATCTGGTGCCGCTGCGACGGGGGTCCGCACGGCTATCTCAGCATCGCCGCGCATGCGCACGCCGACGCGCTGTCGGTGGAGGTCCGCCACGGCGGCGTCGACGTTCTCGCCGATCCGGGCACCTACTGCTACCACGGTGACCCGGCCTGGCGGTCCTACTTCCGCTCGACCATCGCCCACAACACCGTCGAGGTCGGCAGCCAGAGCCAGTCCAGCGACGGCGGCCCGTTCCTCTGGCTGCGGCACGCGAACGCCAGGGCGATCAGCATCCGGGACACGGGTGACACCGCCGAGTGGACCGCGGAGCACGACGGGTATGCCGCCCTTGACCCGCCGGCCCGGCATCGCCGCACGGTCCGGCTGGACCGTCACTCACGCACCATCAGCATCATCGACGAGATCGAGGGCGGCCATGACGTGCGCCTGGCCTTTCATCTCGGCCCGGAGGTAGAGGCGGAGCTTGACGGCGCGAGCGTCGTGCTGTCCTGGCCTGACGCAGCGACGCCAGGGACGGCGCGGCTGGAACTGCCGGGCGAGCTCAGCTGGAGTATGCACCGCGGTGAGACTGATCCCATTCTCGGCTGGTATTCCGGCGGCTTGGGGCGCCGTATTCCGGCGGTCACCTTGCTCGGCCAGGGGCGGCCAGGGTTCGCTGAGCCGCTGGTCAGCCAGCTTGTTTTCGCCAGAACGGAGACGATGACCAGTCCTTCCCTGACCCATCCGGCCGTATCATGGCATGTATCCGATTCCCTGACAACAGGGGCGCCGGAGACTCAGGCGGAGGCCGGATGACCGAGCAGGCACTGGATCTCAGGAGGTCCGTGCGGATCGTCCGGCGGCGCTGGATCGCCGTCGTCATCGTCGCGATGCTTGGCCTTCTCGCGGGCGTGGCTAATACCGTGCTCAAGCCGCCGATGCTGGCTAGTAGCGCGCTCGTTATCGTGCCGCCCGCTACCCGGGACGTGCCGACTGAGGTCGTGATCGCCGACAGCGACCCCGTGCTGTCTGGCGCTCTGCCGCGGGTCAGGCCTGCCATCTCGCTGCAGGCCCTTAGAAATAAGATCCAGGTAAAAAGCCTGACTTCCAATATCATAACGATCACAGCCCTGGCCAAAACAGCCGGTCAGGCAGAGGGCAATGCAAACGCGGTCGCGGAGAGCTTTGTTGCCTACGCCAATAATGGGAGCAACGCCGCGGGAAAAGTGCAGGCCCGGCTGCTCGAGCCGGCGCTGACTGCCACCGGCCGGTCGCTGCCTGTTGACCTGCTCATTAATGGCGGCATCGGAGCCATAGCCGGCGTGCTGATCGGAGCCATCGGGGCGCTTGCGTTCAGCCGCAGGGACCGCCAGCTGCGGGAGCGGGATGAGATAGCAGCCGCCATCGGCGTGCCCGTCCTGGCATCAATTTCCGTCCGTCACCCTGCCGATGCCGGCCACTGGGCAAGGCTGCTGGGGGACTACGAGCCCAGCGTCGTCCATGCGTGGCAACTGCGCAATGCTCTGCATTACCTGGGTCACGACCTCTCGCCGCCACGCGCGGGCCACGGCGAGAGCCGCAACGGAGACAGCCGCAACGGAGACAGCCGCAACGGAGACAGCCTTAACGGCGAGAGCCTCTCTGTTGCCATCCTGTCGCTTTCCGCTGATCGAGGGGCACTCGCGCTGGGTCCGCAGCTAGCAGTCTTCGCAGCCTCCATAGGGGTTCCCACGGTACTGGTCATCGGCCCGCAGCAGGACATGAGTGCTACGGCCGCATTGCGCACCGCGTGCGAGGCGCCGCCGTCGCACGAACCTGCCGGCCTGCTGCGGCTCGCCGTCGCCGATGAGGACGTGGGCCAGCGCTTGCCAGGCGTCAAGCTGACCGTCATCCTCGCGGTCGTCGACGGCCGGGATCCCCGCGTCGCTGACACGATGGGCGCGGACGTAACGGTCCTTGGGGTCTCGGCCGGCGCGGCGACCGCGGCGCAGCTGGCCGGCGTTGCCGTCAGCGCGGCCGCCGAGGGCCGCCAGATCGAAGGAATCCTCGTCGCGGATCCCGAATCGACCGACCGCACAACCGGCCGTGTGCCGCAGCTGACGCGCCCGACTCACCGGCGAGGGCCGGCTCGCCTCACCAGCACGCCGACCCGGCTCAACGGCTTGCCGAGGGAGAAACGGACGACGGAGACCAGGCCGTGAACGACGAAGACCGGACTGTAGCGCTTTTCCGCAGCGGCGATGACCTGCCCGTACACTTCTGGGACTTCGGTGAGTACGCCACCGAAGAAGATCGCTCAGCGGCCGCACTCGCCAGCGGTCTTGCCAGCGCAGGATACATCCGGGCGGCGCTGCGGCGCTCTGCATGGCTCTGGTGTGCACTCGCCGTGGTCGGGGCGCTGGCGGGCTTCGGGATCTTCAGAGAGCTTCCCCCCGCCTACGAGGCTTCTACGTCGGTCCTGCTCTCGAACAATCCTTTCGAAATTCCTAGCGATGCGGCGCTGGATGACCAGGCCATCGCGCAGAGCCGGACGGTGGCCGGTGACGCGCTGAGCAAACTAGGGCTACACGAGAGCGCGGTCAGCTTCGTCGGGCACTACATCGTTACCATCGTGACCAATCGGGTGCTTAATTTCACCGTCAAGGCCACGTCCAGCGAGGCGGCGGTCAAGCAGGCCAGAGCCCTGGCCGCAGCTTTCCTCGCCTTCCAGGCACAGCAGCTGGAGTCTCAGGAGCGGCTCGTCAACGCCTCACTCCAGCAGCAAATCACCGCGGCGCAGCAGCAGCTCAGCACCATCAACTATCAGATCAGCCAGCTGTCCGCGCATCGCGCCTCGGCCGCGCAAGGCACGCTCGGCGCTCTGATAACCGAGCGTACTCGCGAGAGCAGCGCGCTGACCGCGCTCGAGCAGGCGAATACTGCCAACGAAGCGACCACGCGGGTGAACACGGCGACCGTCGTGCAAGGCAGCCAGGTACTCGATCCAGCTGCGCCGATCACGCACTCGCGCCGGAAGCTGCTGCTGATCTACGTCGCCTCCGGGCTTATCGCGGGCCTGGCGCTCGGCCTGTCCATCGCCGTGATCCGGGCGCTCGTGTCGGATCGGCTGCGTCGCCGTGACGACATCGCGCGCACGCTCGGCGCCCCGGTCAAGCTCAGCGTCGGCAAGGTCCGGCTGAGCCGCTGGCTGCCCGGTCCGCGCGGGCTTGCAGCCGCTGACAGCACGACGATTCGCCGGATCGTCGTGCACCTGGGCAACATCGTGGCAGGAAACTTCCGCGGTTCAGCCGCCCTGGCCCTCGTTCCGACAGACAACCCTCAGGTCGCCGCGCTGTCACTGGTGTCACTGGCCGTCTCGTGTGCGCAGCAGGGCGGCTTGCAGGTCGTCGTAGCGGACCTCTATAGCGGTAGCCCGGCCGCACACCTCCTGGGAGTCACCGATCCCGGGGTCCATTCGGTGACTGTGAACGACGCGGAACTGGTCGTAGCTATTCCTGAGCACGACGACGTGGTGCCCGTAGGCCCGCTTCGCCCGCTTCTGCTCGGGGAGGCACCCGGGCCACTGATGGCGGCCTACGCGACTGCCGACCTGCTGCTCACGCTGGCCCCGCTTGACCCCTCGCTCGGCGGGGACCATCTCGCGACCTGGGCGACCGGCGCCGTTGCAATGGTGACCGCAGGTGAGTCGACGGAGACGCGGATCCAGGCAGTCGGCGAGATGATCCGTCTCGCCCGGATCCCGCTGATCTCCGCCGTCCTTGTGGGGGCAGATAAGACCGACGAAAGCCTCGGCGTGCCAGATCCGTCCAGTCCGGCGGATTCAGCCGGGCTTGGCCTGAGCTCATAGTGCCGATGAGCCTGTCGGTCACTGCTTTCCGCCAGCGGCGCGTCCGGCGGCCTCCGGATACCGTCCAGGACCGGGAGCGCTGGGCCCGGCGCAAGGTCGGAATAGCCTGGGCCCTGCTATTCCTGAATGCTCTGACTTTCTACCCCGGCCTTTCGTTCGTACATATTCCGTCGGCAGTCGGAAAAGGCATCACGCAGTCCGCACTCGTCGCGGCGTTCTTTGTGGCGCTGACCGTCAACCGCCACATTATCCTGCGCCCGAACGTGTTCCTCTGCCTGGTGAGCATCCTCGCCATCGAGGCGTTCTTCACGCTTCCGCAAGCGCAGCATTTCGGAACCGTGTACCGGACCTTCCGGCTCGCGGGCTTTGTAACCACGCTCTGGCTGCTGACGCCGTGGTGGGGCCGCCGCGACATGCTGCTCGTCCGCTGCCACCTGGCCACGCTCCTGGCGCTGCTCAGCTCGGTGCTCCTAGGCCTGCTGGTGTCCCCTGGGCACGCCCTGTTCGAGGGCAGGCTCTCGGGCGCCATCTGGCCAATCCCCTCGACCGAAGTGGCGCACTACACCGCGATTACCATCGGGCTAGTCATCGTGCTCTGGTTCTGCGGTCACCTGCGCGGCCGGGTCACCCTCGTCGTCATCGCCGTGGCGTTTCCGACACTGGTCCTCACGCACACGAGGACTGCGCTAGCGGCCATGGTGGCGGCCATCCTGGTGGCCGGTCTGAGCCTGCTCGTGGCGAAGGCACGGGTGCGCAAGCTGTTCATCGCCGGAGCCGCCCTGGCGGTCATCGTGATTTCGACGCTATCCGGCGTGCTGACGACATGGCTGGCACGGGGCGAGGGCACGCACGAGCTGACCGACCTCACCGGCCGGACCCTAGTCTGGGGTGAGCTGCTCAGCTTTCCACGCGACAAGTTCCAGGAGATCTTCGGTTTCGGCTTGTCAAACGCTTCGTTCAACGGCCTCTCCATCGACAGCAACTGGTACGCCTCCTATCAGGACCAGGGGCTGTTTGGTGTTGCCGTATGCGCGACGATCCTGCTGTTCCTGCTCGTGACCGCCTACTTCCAGCCACGCGGCGTGCGGCGAGCGCTCGCTCTTTTCCTGGTGACGTACTGCCTAGTGGCATCCTTCACCGAGGTAGGGTTTACCGACGTCTCGCCGTACATGCTTGATCTCACTGTGGCAGCGTCGCTGCTCGTGCCCGCTGTCACGGACAGGGAGCCGCCATGAGTGTCCAGCTGAACAGCAACCGCTGGACAATGGCCGACAGCGCGATCGTCAGCAAGACATCCGCCCCGGTTGTATCAGGACTGGGCCGAAACTGATCCTATGGGTGATGGCTGGTCTGGCCGCCCGGTCTGACCCGTCTTCAAGGTCTGGGGTAGTCATGAGGGTGCGGGACGCGGGTGATCGTGGCGATATCGGAGCCGTTCCGGTGCCGTTCGTGCGCGCGGCCAGGCACGAGTCTGATGACATGCTGCCCCCACAGGCCGGAGCCAGATTTCCCGCAGCCGGCGGTCTCGCCGTACACGCGGGCCGCTAATGCCCCGGTCGGCTGCGTGCTTCGCGTGATCATCGACGATCTCGGTGGCTCGCATGGCTGCTGAAGCAGGCGCCGAGGTAGGGACGGGGATAGGGAGATCACTGCTAGCGGCCCTCCAGCGCGTGCGGGGCCAGCGGGTCCGGCGCCTCAGCTGGGGCGTCGCGGACCAGGCGGTGTCGAGTCTGACCAACGCCGCGGTGAGCATCTACGTGGCCCGCACGCTCGGGGCCGTGCAGTTTGGCGCCTTCAGCCTCGCTTACGTTACCTACTCATTCGCGCTTAACGCGTCTCGCGGGCTGGCCACCGACCCCCTGATGGTCAGGTTCAGCGGCACTGACCTGCCGACCTGGCGCCGCGCCGTCGCGAGCTGCACCGGAACCGCCGCGACCGTGGGCCTGGTGACCGGCGCCTGCGTGCTCGCGGCGGCTGCGCTGCTGAGCGGCACGACCAAGGTTGCCTTCGTTGCCCTCGGGCTGACCCTGCCGGGGCTCCTGCTGCAGGACAGCTGGCGATATTCGTTCTTCGCGCTCGGACGCGGCCGCCTGGCATTTCTCAACGACCTGATCTGGGCGTCGGTCCTGGTCCCGGCGCTGCTGATCCTGCGGCGGACTGGCCACGCAGACGTATTCTGGTTCGTCTTCGCGTGGGGCGCGGCGGCGGCCGTCGCAGCAGCCGTCGGGCCGCTGCAGGCTCGGGTGATCCCCAGGCTGACAGGCACCAGAGGGTGGGTGTCGCGGCATCGTGATCTAGGGCCCCGCTATCTAGCGGAAAACACCTCCAACAGCGCCGCGGTCCAGCTGCGCACCTACGGCATCGGCATCATTCTGGGCCTGGCCGCCGTTGGCTACGTACAGGCCGCTGGCACCCTGATGGGTCCGTTCCTGGTCATCTTCTTCGGGATGTCCCTGGTCACGGTTCCGGAGGCGGCCCGGGTCCTGCGCGGCTCGCCGCGTCGCCTGCCGCTGTTCTGCATGCTGGTGGCCGGCGGCCTTTCGCTGCTGGGGCTCGCCTGGGGAGTCGTGCTGCTAGTGGCCCTGCCAAGAGGACTCGGGTACTGGCTGCTAGGCGCGATATGGCGGCCGGCCTACCCCCTGATAGTGCCGCTCACGGTTTCCGTTGTCGGCTCCTGCGTCATCGCTGGCGCCGCCGCGGGCCTGCACGCTCTAGGTGCCGCAAGGCGCAGCCTGCGCGCGATGCTGTGTACGTCTGGCGCCTATCTTGGCTGCGGGCTGGCCGGCGCTGCTGCCGACGGAGCGGTCGGGACCGTGATCGGAGTCGCCGTCGCGGCGTGGGCAGGCGCGCTGCTCTACTGGTGGGAGCTGCGCGGTGCGCTGCGCGGTGCCGACCTCCCACCCGACCATGTGGCTGAGGGTCACCGGTCTCCGCCAGGCGCCCAAGGCGGCCGCCATCGCGGGAGGACAGCGGTGCAGGCACGCCCACGACGGTGGAACCCGCGACACCGTCGGCATCCCGGCCACTCGCAGCCATCTCAGGCGCTGCCGCCAGCCGAAAGCGAAGGTACATGAGCGTTGCCATGAGACAGCCGC
>Ga0181536_10003269_pt1 | contig 17709 bp, 20 predicted proteins | sample PEATcosm2014_Bin_41_FD_121105 | JGI IMG/M metagenome (GOLD analysis project Ga0181536, IMG submission 121105) | Peatland microbial communities from MTU Mesocosm Facility, Houghton, MI, USA - PEATcosm2014_Bin17_60_metaG | ecosystem: Environmental > Terrestrial > Soil > Wetlands > Peat | place... | reverse complement strand
CTCTAATGATTCGTGAGTGATCCGCCCGTCGCGGCGCTCCAGGAACCCTGCCTCCTCCCAGCGCCGTACCGTTTTCGGGCTCACGCGCAGGTCCCTCGCCAGATCCTCCTGCGAATAGTTGTCTTGAACCTTGCAGCTCGCGCCCAATCTTGCGAACCTCCACCGCACGGTCCTCTCGCTTCGGTGGAGCATGCGAGCAATCGTTTTCACCGATTGTTCCTGCGCGAAGTCGAGCAAATAGGCGTCGTCCGCAGCTGACCACGGCGGGCACTCCTGGACAAACCTTTGATCGAAGCCAAGCTCTTTCGCTCGCTCCCAGACATGGTGGCTGCGCCACTTCGGATGCGAACGCTGGATTTTGTTGATGGCTTCCCGTGCCCCAAGCCAGCCTCGTGAGTACCCCTCAAGAATGATCGCATTCAACTCCGGGGTCCAGACGACCGGATCTCGCTTGGAATCCGTCACCGTTGTGGCCCCGCTCAGCCCTGGACCGTCACTCTCACTTCCTTGCCCTTTCATACGACCTGCCCTTCCTCGAACCCTCTCGCCATGGCCCAACGGCCGACACATACTCTTGGGTCAGCGAGTGAGCTCCAGCCGCTGCCTGCGGGGCGCCTGTTACGACCGCTTCTCTCAGCAGGGGCGGCTGACGAGTCGAAGGGTTGCCAGGGAAGTGCGCCGCGCATTTTCAGCGACTGTCATGCTGGCTGCGACGGTAAACGCCGCCCACTCACGCGCATTCGCGCTGAAACGTCAGGGGACGGTGTTTCCATGCGCATTACCTCGTATTGAGAGAGGCTGAAATGAGCGCCATGCTTAAAAGGTGAGCATGAGTTCTTGCCTGTGGCACTCACAGGAGGACACTAAGGGCGTGAAAAAAGAAAAATGAGGCATTAAGATTTAAGCAGTTTGTGGACTCACTTCTATTAGGGGGGAAAGAACGTCTAAGTCCTGGTGCGAAAGATAGAATCCTTAGCCGATTGGACCGGAAAGGGTGAAAGCCAACGATGTCTGGGGATTTCGAAGCTGACCCACCTGTCTGGATTTGGCAATCAGAAGGCTCTGGGACAGCGGTTGAGACCGATCTGCTCGATGCAGCGCGGCGAAACTGGCCGCGAGTGCTCTCCTATGCCCGGCGTTACGAACAGGATTCGTCTGTAGCCGCAAATATACTCGAGAGGGTACTAGTCGCGACTTCAAAGGTCAAAAAAGCACGTCGAACCTCCGGCAACCCGATTCGAAATCTCGACACTTACGTGCATGTGGCTTTTGTTCGCAGGTTTAACAGGTACCTGGCCAGACAGCCCAAGATTCAATTCGTCGGTTCACTCCAGGATATTGATACACTGAACGGCATCCGAACCAGTCAGAGTCCACCCACGGTCGAGCATGATCTGCTCACAAAAGAATTGTTGCAATATATGAGCCAGCGGACGCGGCAGACGTTCTACCTAAGAGCGAGCGGCTACTCCTGGAAAGAAACCGCACGTTTTCTGAAAACTACGGCGAACAGCGCGCAGGTTCTCTTCAACAATGAAATTGGAAAACTCCGCAGTCGCATCAGGAAGTTAAAAGGTTTTGGAAGTCTGCCAGGAGGCGAAGTTGATGAGTGATCAGCCTCTCACGAGACGAGAAGAAAAGCAATTGATCGAGGCGTACCAGCGCATTCTACTGGGAGGAGAGTATCCGAATCCTAATCGCGCCGGATGCCCAGGCAGCAAGATTCTCAGGGCTATGGCATTCCGCAAGCTCGAGCAAGAGCAGGTTCCAGACTGGATCGAACACCTCGGCACGTGTAGCCCTTGTTTTCGTGAGTACGCCGAATTTCGCAAGCAGGTAGAATGGCGACGGATAGCAGCATACACAGGCATGGCCGCTGTGGTACTTGTACTCCTTTCTTTCGCCTGGTGGGGATGGCGCTCCAGCCACCCCGTTGTGATTACCGCCCCCAATCGGGTTATCGCCGACCTGCGGAATCAGCTCACATTGCGTGGAGAGCAAGGCACCGAAACAGGCAGGGGGCCGCTCGCGTTCAAGCGAGGGATTAATGAAGTTTCTATCTACCTTCCCGAAGGAAGTCGCGCGGGGACATATGAGGTTGCGGTCTTTCGCGAAGATCCAGGCGCGCCGCTCGCAAGCACGATTAGTGAGGCGACGGCGGAAAAGGGCATGGCAGAATTGAATGCCACACTTGACCTTTCACGCATTGGCTCGGGCCATTATCTGTTGGGCATCCGGCTGCCAGGAACTGAATGGAGTTACTACCGCCTGGTCGTCAATTGACCACCTTGCAGCCCGCTTGGTCGGAAAGTGATCGCCGACGAACCATCACCGAGCAACGTAAAGGCCGCCCAGTAGGTCGGTGGACGATCCCCCCACTTTTGCAGATAATCCAGTTTTGCACGCTGGAGTGCGGACGCTTTATCCTCTCCCTCTGCCAAATGAGTGTAAAAGTCCTTCATCAAAGTGTCCGTGGCGGAATCGTCCACGTCCCACAGCGCCGCGACCACGCTTTTCGCGCCGGCGAGCAAGAAGGCTTCGGCGAGTCCATCGACTCCCTCTTCACCTTCGAGCTTTCCCGTCGCCGTATCGCAAGCTGAGAGCGTCACCAGGTCGGCCGATAAAGAAAGCTGGGTGATCTCTTGAAATTGAAGCAGGCCATCGTCATTCGAGTTAGGGGCCCGTCCCAAAACGAGTGCCGCCCTGTCCGGGAACTGAGGGCTGGATACTCCATGGACGGCAAAGTGCAAGATCTTGAAATTGTCCAGAGCCTGGGACTTAAAATTCGATTTGGTTGCGTCTGCGTCGAGTAGTAGTACGCTGAGGTCGGGATGGCCGAGCGATCGTTCGGCCGCCATCACCTCCTGGCGCGATGCCGGCAGACGATAGAGATGGGCTCCAGAGATATCGTAAACGCCGCTCGCGACCGCCCGCATGATGCCGCGATCAGGGCCGTCGCTTGGTTCAAGATCATACGGAACAGCTCCAACGCCAAGGAATGCCAACTCCGGCTCAACCCGGCGTCGAAGGGTCTTGAGGTAGTAGAGGACCGTGCTGGAGGGGGCGTAGCTGACGATGTGAGACTCGAGCACGTATTTGCCGTCGGGACCGCGCAACGTCTCTATCGGCAGGCTCCATAACGTCGCGTCCGGTACGACGATCAATCGGGCGGTCTGCGGCAATTGCCGAACCGGGCCCAGCAACAGGTCATACAATTTCCTCGCGTCTGTGTCGTCATGCTTCCCTGCCTCGATTTGCCCCAGGTACCGGGTCGTTGCTTCTTCGATTTCCCTTTCACCGGCCGGAATCGGGACGATGAGTGCTTGCTTTTGATCAATGACCAAGCAAAATGAAGTCGGGTCGGCCAAGACATATTCCAGCACGACCTCATCCGGGAGTAGAACGGTTCGCAGATTCGCCAGGTCGACAGGATGGCCGCGAAGGGTCGCGCCCTGCATCGCATTTGCGGGCTGGGTCTCGGATCCCATCAACTGTTCAGCCACCAACAGCTTATCCAGGAGCGTTGTTCGCTGGGTTCGATCGGAAGTTTCCATCAAAGTGCGTTGGAGGGCATTGAACTCGAATCTCACGGCTTTCGGAGCATCCAAAAGCCCGCCGTCCCGCGGTCGTGGATGCCTCAGCAGATCGGCGATGGAGCGCCCGCGCGCTGTTTCGACTATCCTGAAAGCGTCAGCCGTTTGGCCCAACTTAGCGGCCAAGACGAAATTGCCCTTATAGGTATCGCTCATAGTAGCGATGAGCGAACTTTTCACTTGCTCGCTGGGACTGTTCGCGAGCAGGCTCTCGGTAACGTCCGCAGCTTGGTCATAGAATTCCTGCGCCTTTGCGAAGTCCCCTTCTTTCGCTTTCAGATCGGCAAGCATAGCCAGATGGAGCGGGAGGTGATATTTATCCTCGACCTGGCGCATGGCGTTCATCGCCTCAGTTTCGCACCGCTCCGCGTCAGCGTATTGGCCTTCATCACGATAGACTCTTGCAGCTTCGTACATGCTCCAGGCAATTGAGTGAATGAATCCACCCGCCCGACTCAGCCTGCCCGCGTCTTCGAAATACTGAGTCGCCTCGCGCGAGTGGCCTGCTGCTTCTACCTTCCCCAGCACGATTAAAACCTGGGTTTGCTCCAGCGGCATGTGTAACTCTCGGGTTTTATCCAGCGCTTGCACCAGGACCTTGCGCGCCTCGTCGTGTCTCCCCAGCAATTCAAGCGCCCGCCCCTTGCAGCCATAAGCAAGGAACGGGAAGCCTATGTCCTTGACCATCGCCGCAACATGTAAAGAGGCATTGCAATATGCCAACGCTTCACCGGCTCGGCCCATTTCGGCAAACCCGTTGCCAACCTGTGAGCCGTAAAGCACCAACGTAGGCAGGTCACCTCTCGCAGTAGCAGAAGTAAACGCGGAGGCGAGCAGTTTTCGCGCCTCTTCGTCGTTGCCATCCATGATGAAGTCTATAATGGCTAATTCCGCTTGAGCCCTCGCCTGCCATGGCTTGTCACCTAATCCTTGCGCCAGAGTGAGAACCTCCTGCCACGCCTGGTGCGCAGAATCGGGATGATCTTCTCTCAGTATTTCCCCTTCGGTCACCAAGCAACGAATCCTCAACCTGGAATCGCTTGCTGCGATGGGATCGCTAAGAATACGGGTCAATTCTGCCAAGGTCTCTGAAATGGAATTCATGCCTCTGTTGGCCCGAAGCCGCCCGCACGTTGAATAGAGTTCGTCCCTTTTGTCGCCCTTCTGATTTGCAAGTCGGTCCGCGCGTTCGTAAAGCTCGCCCGCACGTTGCCAATTCGAGAGCCACGCGAAGTGGTCAGCTTGGGCAAGTAATTGCCTAGGTTCTTTCAATTCGGAGACCGCGGGATGCAGGACGGTGATGAGCGTAACGCAAGCGAGCAGCGCCAGCGTTAAGAACACCAGGTTCCACACGCTTCTCAGCCCAGTGGAGCGGTTCAAGGATGGAGGAAATTCACTCATGACGACACTACGTATGCCGACAGAAATCCGCAGACAGAACAGGACCGAGTGCATGGGAAAGATGTCGGGCTGCTCGCGTGCTAGCTACGTAGGCGCGTGCCGTGAGCAAAGGGGAGCCCAACATCACACGAACAGCCATGCGGTTGTTGATGCTACCGTCCGGGTTCAGTGCGCGGTTGAAATCGGGAAGCTTTCGGTCAAGCGAATCCGAGACGACGCGGACGACTATTGCGGGGACGCCGAGTTTGTGCGCTGCTGAGAGCACTTCGTAACTTTCCATGTCGACGACTTGCGCTCCGCTTGCAGCGAGCTGGAGTTTGTCGTCCTTAGTACTCGCCACGCGTGGAGATGTTACGCCCAAGACTGATCTGCACGCCACATTCTGAGCATTCAAAAGCGCAGTGACTTGTTCAGACAGCTCGGAAGCGCAGGGACAGGTGGGCCCACTATTCATCGCAGAGAGGCAGCTTGAGTACACAACGATGGCCGATTCGGTAAGCGAAGCCGTCAGGCTTCCGCAGAAACCAATTACGATTGCGACATGCGGGTTTTCGCACGGCCGTTCACCCAGGGATCCCGGACCCAAACCGTGAGAGAGTATCTGAACCGCGCGCTCCCCAGCCTGCTTCGGTCCCATCCCCGTGATGAAGAATTCAAGTTGATTTGGTCCTGCTGTGATTGGGCCCGCATGGAAGCTAGAGTTCCAGCGTGTGACTCCGAGGAGCCGCGCCAGCGGATCCGCTTCCGTTTTCGAAGCCGCTAAGACGAAAATCCTGCTCATAGATTCTATGTATGTGCCCTGAGAGTATTGAGAATCCACAGAGCTCGTCCCCACAAGGGTCAGATATCACGCGCTTTTGCCCTATTCTCGAATGCAACAACAGACGTGGTTCGGTCCCGTCTCGAGGGCACCGGCATCATGTTCCCAACGAACCGAACCGAAAACTATATTCCTGCAAAGAATCTGGAAAGGGTCAGCCCGAAACCCCTTGCGATGATCTCCAAATTAACGGCGGAGACGTTCGTTTTTCCGTGCTCTACATCCGCCAAATAAGTTCTATCCAGCCCGAATCGCTCTGCCATCTGAACCTGCGTCCAGCCTCGTCGCTTTCGAAGCTTTTTCAATCTCCGCCCAATCCGGACGCGGATGTCCTCGGCCATAACATCCCATCATGGCTTGAGGACTCCGTGCCACAAACCGGTTATATACCTCATTGAGCGCGCGGTTGTTTGTTGTGAGGAGCGGCCGGCCGAAGTTTACGAATCACCGAGCGATCACGAACTGCCAGGAGAGTGGTACTCACAACGACTTTGGCGAGATACTTTGTTGCAGCGAAACTCCCCGCTATGGAAAATGAAAGCAGCTGGAACAGCCTGCTACTGCTGAGGAAGCTAGGAACCTCACTACCGAGAATAGACTTCATAGCTCTAGTCGCCGCAACGGCAGCGAATAGTCCGAGGGCAAATACAGATGACCAACGGCACTTACACTGCAGGACGCATGGCAACTTTACTGCGCAGGTAACTGAGGCAGGACTCTGGGACAGGGTAGGCGAGCAACTCCTCGATCAGGGGTAAGAAGTAATGCAGGGAGCGAATCGGTCGTGTCCTTTCGGGAAAGGACACAGTTCGGCGCGCCGTCCTCGTAACGCCACCGTGGGCAATCACAGACTCGAAAACCTGAACTGGCGCGCAGGTTTCAGTACGCTTGTCGTATCCAAGGGGGCAATGACCGAGGCACGAGCCTTAAGTGGCTTCGGCTGGAAACCGCTCCAAGGGCGACGGGTAGCACGCTGACTGACAATCTCACTCGCTTCGTCCCGGAGCTTCGGGGATCGGGAACGGCTAATAGGCGCGGTGACCCAGGGAGCGACATCCTGGACGGAGGCCAAGCCAGCTCGCAAGGGCTGATGCTGTGGATAACCTTGACCGTCATAGCGCTCGCGGTGGGAGAGTGCAATCCCCGCCAGATCCTCTGTGCAAAGGAATGCCCCCAACAGCTCTCGACTAATGACGGGATGCACTCGCATGGCAGCACACTCCTCCCTTGTGAGCGCCCCAGACTTGCGGAGGATCGAGCTCGATACGGCGATTCTTCCAACATCATGGAGGTATGCAGCCCGACAAATCCGTTGGCACTGCTCTTCGGAGAGCCTCAGAATACGGGCAATCCTCAGACTGAAAACCATAACGCGCATGGTATGTCCTCCGAGGCCCGACTGCATCCCGTGTCAACGCGCTCCCGATCAACGAAAATCATCCTTACATCCCTGATCGTGACAGGAGCTTGGCTACGGGGTTGCGGTCTGGCTGCCGCGAAGCTTCACGAGGCCGATCCCCATCAACGGTGTACGAGCGGTTTCGTTCCCTCCTGAGCGGGAACATTACACGCGCCGAATACCGCCGCGACCACCAGCGCCGCGCTCCCCACCTTAAGTCCTCCAACGTACGCCGTAGCCGCTGCAATCCAAGCGTGACCTCTTCGGTCAATGTGTCATCTATAGAATTAGTGATCCTCAATGACTACCTGGGGAAGCAGGCAGCTTGAGACGTGGATTGCTTGCTTCCCCCTTCCTCGCCAGTCGTCGCCAGCCTCGCGGGCATGTGACCTTGCGCGCCTGAGTCGAAAGCGGAAATCACGTGTAAGATTCCGGGAACTTCTGCTTGGCTTGGCTCGTTTCTGAAGTTAGGAAGCGGTATGAACTCCTAAGGAAAGGATTCCAGTTTAAGGGGACGGCTTCACACCCATGTAGGTGCAAATGCAAAAAGCTGGGCTCATCATCTTGATGGCTCTTGTGGCAGCAGGGACGATATTCTTCGGGTTCCTCGTCTCCAAAGCGGGTTACTCGACCCTGCGGGAATGGCATTCGATCCGCGCCGGACTCTCGGCTTGCAGGGCAATATGGGCCTTGGCGGGGCCGACCATGTTCGTGGCTGGCTTGTGGGTCCTGCTGTCATGGGGACGACGTCCGACTCCCTTGTGGTTGGCTGGTGTAGCGTCAATCGCAGCAGGAGGTGCGTTGGTCGTGGGTGTGCTGGCTCACGTCGTCCCTTGTTCAGGTCCGAGCTGAATGCGTAGCAGCTTAACCCCGGTGGAGGTGTGATGCTGATCGGGCTGTTGGCGGTGGCCCGCGCTCGAAAATGTTCTCTCAGCTACAGAAGCCCGAGCGTAGTCGCTTGAGCAAGGGACGGGGGTTGGGGGGCGGTGGCATCTCTAATCTTGAACGGCTCCTCATATGGGTTTTGAGTACATGCAGGCGGCTTAGTTTTCGGAACACGGGAGGGTCGTTATGCCTCATCGTGGGATCAGCATGCACAATACTCCCGTGGAGCATGGCGAGGGCGTGGGACTTCTGTTTGTGATCGCGGTTATTACGCCGATTCTGATTGCGCTTCCAGAGGCACGGAGTTTCATCGCCGTGAGTTTACCGATTGGGGTAACCATCGCGATCATCTTACGATTGATTCACCGGGACTGACCGTCAGGCTCCTCACTCATGCCGCGTGGCTGCCAAAGCTGAGTTGCCCTCGCATCCATTCTTAAGCACGGCGCCGCGTTTCCAAATCACCCGCGCTCACTTCAGAGCGGAATTCAGAAGCCAGGCTAATCTCACACCGGGCCGCTCCAATTGAACCTCAATAGCAGGGTCCGACTGCTTCTCATACGCCGCCGTGATCGGCGCAGGGCTCTCGTTGCCGAGATCGCCATCGGCAACCGCCTGGGCGAGCTGGCGCCCTTCGTTCGCCCAGTCGAGAATGCTCCCCTTTTCCCAGTCGGCCAAATCCTGAGCCGTAATGCGCCTCTCCAACTCCTCGGCTAGCGCTTGCGGGTCGCGGTTGATGTGTTCGCGCAAGCCGGTGTCCCAAATCCAGTGCAAGTTGTCGGGATGGCGTTCAAAGACCACGTATCGGGTGTTGCCGCCTTTGTCGCCGTTGTCCTCATCGTGTAGCGGTTGGTGAAGGTCGCCCACGAAATGCACAACGAATTTCAGCGCCCCTGCCCTTGCTGCCTGGATTGCGGCGGGGTCCCGCAGCGTGCCCAGGAATTGTTCAGTTTTAGCAATAACGCAATCGCCTTGCGGGCAATCCCGCGCCATGTCAATTTTGGGTTCGGCCAGGGGGCAGTCGATATAGTGCCAAGGTGCCGTTTCGTGGTGCTGTGTGCGGTATTCATCTGCCCAGCTCGCAATCGCATCAATCCCGCTGCCGTCCAATAGGGCGGTCGCCTTTCCCTTCGCGGAGTCCGTCATGTCGTGCTCGGCAATAAGGGCGATGATCTGGTGGCCCTCATGGCCCCACGCCAAGCAAGGCCGGGGCCAGGAAACAGCAGTCAGCAACACCAACAGCACGCGCAATCTCGTTGTTTGAGGCATGGTCCCACTCCAGCGAGAACATATCACGCGCCGGATACCGCCGCAACCACCGACCCCTCCACGTTCCCGCCCGCCCTCAGTTGAGCCACTTATCTTCTTTCTGAACCGTCCGATATATCAGTAGTGCGTGCATCGACGCGCCACAGGGCGGGGTGACTACCGCGCCGGGACTTGGCCGCTTCTGACTGGGCGAAAAAAGACGATACTTCGGCCGCAGTGCGTGGGGCCAGAACGGAAAGTGTCGATGGAGCGATATGGGGTGTTCGGGATGTTTGTTGATGGATCACCCACGTATGTCGGTTCTACCGACGATCTCACGTTGGCCAAGGCGGCGATGCGGGACGCGGTACGTCGGACGGCGCTGGATTACTTCGTTTGCGACTTCGAGCTTGGGCAGAATGTTGCAGCGAGCTTTGAGGACGGTGGGCCTGCTGTAGACATTGGCGACTGCTGGGCAACCTAGAACAGAGGCGTCCCTCATGGGCGACTCTTCCACTGGGCCGAGTAGCGCATCAGGCTCGCTGCCTTTGCGAGTCTGCGGGAGGAGGCAGCATGCGAGTAGGGCGGAACGAGATCATTGAGGAGCTCACGGCACACATGCGGAAATTGGGGGGAGAGCCGGAGGAATGGCAGGTGGGGGCGGCAGCCTCCAATGCCCAATTGCCGATTCAAAATTCAAGGGAAGACCCAACGAACCTGCCAGGCCTGGCTTGTCGCGAGGCCTTCACCACCTACGCCGCAGCCGACGAGGTCGATTACCTGGTCAGAGCCTTCGGCCTGCACCCCGCGCACGGCTTGCCCTGCGGACCCGGCAACATCGTCTTCGTTTGTCGAACCACGGAAAACAGCGAGTAGCGCAGAGTCTGTGGGTTTCAAACTCTGCGGTTTTTTGGTTTGTTGATAGGCCTTTGTAGGCAAAACGCCTGGCCCGGCGCGATATGCGAATCCCGGAAGAACCGCAGAGTCCCAACACGAGGGGCGCTGCATTGCAAGTTCGTAAATTCTTGTTTTTTTAGCAAGCTTTTTTCGGTCCTGTGCGCGTCAGGTGCGTAAATAGAGGCCCTGGACGCATAGGCATTCTATGTGACGATCCTGTCTCGTGCGCGTTGGTTGCGGCTCCGTCGCGCTGCGCTACTCGCTACGGGAACATGACGTGTTCGGGGGCGGGGCTGACTTCAGCCAGAAGCATCGCTTCCCCCTAATCCGAGAATCTGGCGGATATGCTTTCGCTGGCTGATGTCGTTCGGGGCTCCATCCTTTCGACTCAGCCACTTGTTGAAATGCTGCATCTTGACGGAGTGCACAACAGGCACGTTCGTCACGCTCAAGTGCATGACCTCGGCGATCTGCGAGACGGTCTTTCCTGATCCCATCAAGCGCAGCACTTCAAATTCACGGTCCGAGAGCCTCTCGTGGAGAAGTTGGTCACCTTCCCGGCCCAGGTCCGAGGCCAGCACCTCCGCCAACGCCGGGCTCACATAGCGGCCGCCCGCCAGCACCCTTTGAATCGCTTTAGTCAATTCTTCCGGGGCGCTGTCTTTATTCATGTAGCCGGAGGCTCCCGCTTTCAGCACACGCTTGCCGTACTGGTCTTCCGGATGCATGCTCAAGAACATCACCGGAAGCTTCGGGCGGATCCGTTTAAGGTCCGCGAGGACATCCACGCCGCTCCGTCCCGGCATGGTAATGTTCAGAATCACCAGGCCCCAGTCATGGTCCTGCACTTGGGCAAGAATCTGCCGTGCATTCTCCGCCTCGCCACAGACTGTGTCCTTAAACTCGCGCTTCAGGATCTCGATCAGCCCTCGGCGCAGAATAGCATGATCATCAGCGATCAGGCCCCTCATCATGGCCATCCCCCTGTAAGCTGCGATGGGCCTGCGGAATTCGGACCCTCACTGTCGTACCGTTACCGGGAAGACCGCTGATGGCAAGCTCTCCTCCCAACAGTATGGCCATTTCACGCATTCCCAGGATTCCGAGTGACTCGCCGGTCGAGAGTTTATCCTCGGGGATTCCTTTGCCGTTGTCGTGTACTTCCAGTGTCAGCTGGCCGCCTTCCTTGGCCAACCGTACCCTGACCTCGCTGGCGCGAGCGTGTTGCGCCACATTGGTCAGCGTCTCCTGAAAGATGCGGAAAATCGCCGTGGCGCACTCCGGGTCAATGGCAATATCCTCTGGGGGCAGGTCCAACCGGCACTTCGTCCCGGTGCGAGCCTGGAAATCCTCCCCGGCCCATTCGATGGCCGCCACCAGACCCAGGTCATCCAGGTTTCCCGGCCGCAGTTCGGTGGCGATTCGGAGTACGGCCTGAAACGACTCATTCACCAGGTTCAGAATCGAGGAGCTCCGCTTCGACGGCTTTTTCTCGTTTTCCGGCCACTCCTGAAGTAAAGAGCTAAAATCGATCTTAATGGCGGTCAAAGCCTGGCCCAGTTGGTCATGAATCTCGCGCGCCACCCTCTTTCGTTCTTCTTCCCGGATACCCTGCAGCCGCGCGGCGAGCGCCCGCAACTGTTCTAGTAAACGTTGCCGTTCCTCTTCCGCCCGCTTGCGCTCGGTGATGTCACGGACGGCGATAGCCATGACCGTCCCCTGCCGTATTTCGATGGTGCTGAACGTTACCTCCACCGGGAATTCGCTGCCATCCTTGCGCGGACCCCAACGCTCTTGTTGCAATTTCTGATCGTGCCGCGCCGGGCTGGAAAAGAGGCGCGCATAGTATTCGGCCCTTTCTTCACGGAACCTTTCCGGAGTGAGTTTCAGAAGTGGCTCTCCGAGCAGTTCCTCCCGCGCATAACCGGACAGTCTTTCCATTGCCGAGTTGACCAGCACTATGTGGGCCGTGCGGTTAATAACGACCATCGCATCGGGCGCCGATTCCAGAAGCGCCCGAAACCTTGCCTCTTCCTGTTTCAGTACCTGCGCTAACACCTCGCGGCGATGAAACAACCACAGACCACCGAGGAGGATGACTATGGAGAGGCCTCCTGCCAGTCCCTCCGCCTTGGCCGTTCGTCGAAAACCCTCCATAGCTTCGGCGCGGTCGATTTTGCGGACAAGCCCCCAGCCGGTCAGCGGGATGCGCTGCGTCGCCGCCAGCACCGGCACACTCCGGTAGTCGTTGTACTCCAGGAAGGTCTCGCGGCCTTGCAGGACAAGGCGCGGGGCAAGGGGAGCGGTGGAAAGTGGTGATCGCAAGTGCAGGGACCCGGCGGGGACATGGCGCAGTGGAGAGAAATAGACAACGGCATTTCCCTCCCGGCGCACGAGAAGGGTCTCCCCGGTCCACGTTGGAACGACGTTCCGCATCACCAAAGGAAACAGGGTTTGCGCGGCATCGGAAACCAGAAGCACAACTCCCAGGGGTTGGCCCGGTTGTTGGCCCGCATCGGCTGTCGCCGGGCCCGGCAACACGGGAGCAATGAACCCCACGAAAGTCCGGGTTGGCGCGTCGCCGACAAGTTCGGTGCGCGCAACTCCCGCCTGGGCCGCAACTCGGCAGGTTTCAGAAAACAAGGGGTTCAACGGGATGGACCGGCCTGACGGCATCACGACGTACGCGTCACGATCCAAAATGTAGACCCCGGCGTAGGAGTACCACTTCGCCATCTTGTCCAGAACTTCCAGCGATCCCGGCACGCCGCCAGATGGGTGCCGGGGGAACTGTCCTGCCTCGTTATGGGCCGACAAAACGGCGCTGACCGCTGGGTTGGCGGACAAGACTTGCGCGTCTCCTTCCCGCTCCTTTAGCCAGTCCGAAACCCTTTGCGCTTGATCGTAGGCAACGCTGGATTGCCGTGCCCGCCAGGAGGTCATCTCATGCTCGTACAAACTGGCGAGGTGCCAGCGGAGGAAGACTCCCACCGATACAACCCCCAGCGTGAAAGCTAGGAGGTAAGCCTCGGCTTCTCGGAAGCGAATTCCCAGGCGGCTGCTCCCGCTAGGGGTTGAGGGTCTGCTTAGGTGGAGAAAAGAAAGCATCATTTCGCGCGGCGACTTCATGGCATCACTCCCAGCCGCTGGGCATTTTCCCTTTGGGCTACGACGCTGGCGGGTTTAACAGGCCGGCGCAGGCCCGTCGCCACTGCTGTGCGCAGGTCGTGCCGACGAAACCCACGACTACCGTAGCCAGCAACAAAAAGCTAATCACATAAAGCGAAGAGCTCTTCTTGAGGGAACTCAGCGTGGCACGATTGTCCCGGTCGTTGCCAGCGCCGGCGGAAACAGCTTTCGTTTGCTTTTTTGCAGCCTTCATGTGCGCACCGCGTAAGACCGGGAAGAATGAGTGGGGTTGTCTGTATCCAAAACCTGGCGGGCAGTCCCGTAAATCGCTATCACCGCGCCGGCATCTGCACCGGGCTTAATCGCTCTCGCGAGGCAGGCAGTTCGTGAGTACGCGGAGTTAGAGCGGATTGCGACTACAGGCACAAGCACCCCCGCCACTTCCCACGTAGGAGTCTGTTACCTAATCCGCGACCGCTATTATTGTTGCGCTAATGAAGCCTCTAATCAATAGCTTGTTGCGCGTTCCCCGGCGAAGGGCCTCATCATTGACCAATTAGCCATGCCCCATTCGGAGCGTAACTCGCAGTGCATACTATTCCTGTGCGTTTTCATAGGGCCATCCGTCCTTTCATCCCCGCCGTGTAACAAAGTGAGTGTTTAGCTCGTGACGACAACCAACCGGCCCGTGTGGCGGAAAACCCTCGTCGCTATACTATGAACCAGAGCGAGCTTCTCCACTATAAGAATCTCCTCCTAGAGAAGCAGCAAGAAGTCTCTGCCAGCAAGAGCTTAGGGGGTTCGATTCCCGCCGGCGGTGAACGTGGTGGGGACCCGGTCGATATGGCTGCCAGTGAAATCAGCGCCCTCCGTCCAGGTGCGCTTAAGGCAGGCAGACAGCAAGCTCTTGCGGGCCATTGAGGATACCTTGACGCGGATCCGGCAAGAGAGATTTGGGATCTGTGAAGAATGCGGACTGCCGATCAGCAAGGCGCGCTTAGACGCGGTGCCTTGGGCTCGCCATTGTAGGGACTGCAAAGGGCGGTAGGAGTTGTCACCCACCACCAGCACACTCGCTCGCTCCGACCGTCCCGCCGCCGGGCTTCCCATGAAAGGCCCCAGGCGGGTGTTCAAAAGGGACGACGGACCTACTGCAGTTTCTTCTTCGCCTGGCTCTGCATCTGAAGCTGCTTCACCCGCTCCAGGATTTCTTGCTTGCTAAGCAGGCCTTTTTCGGTCAGCAGTTCCACCAGCGCATTGAGGGTCAGCATGTTCGAGTAGGCCAGTTCCTCGAAGCTGACGGTCTGTCTGTTGCCTTCGGATGCCACCTTTTCCCCTCCGATCCGCGGTCTCACGTGGTCCCGTCCTACGTCGCAACAAGTGGCGAGCTAGTACACATTGACCGCCTGGGCGATCCCGATCATATCGCCCTTTGGAGTATAATGTGCTAGGTGATGCCGGTCGAGTAGCTATCCGCGTGCATCAGCTGGAACCGCTTGGGCCAGAGGCGGCATTCGATGAGAACTCTTATAGCATTGACCATTGCAGGCATGCTGGTCTTGGGTCTGTTGGGTCTAGCCTTCAAGCTTCTTCTCGGGCGGTACGTACTCGCAATCGTCCTGGCATTCTTTGGCATCACGTTTGTCGTTACGTTTTTGGCGTTTGTGTTTGTTATTTTGACGTCACCACGGCACACAAGCGCGACAGATTTCGACTTGGCGCATAAAAACATGGAATCTGGGCGAGGGAGGATGTCTCAATGGATAAACTGAGGAAAATCACTCTACTGATCGCAGTCATTTCCGTCTTCGCGGTGTTTCTCGTGCCCAGCTTGGGAGCGCAGGAAAGCACTCCCCAGACGGCCACCAAAGCTGCTCCAGCGGGCAAAGCCGCGCCGACGACCGGCAAAGCCAAACTCCTCGATCTCAATTCGGCCAGCAAGGAAGACTTGAAGGCGCTACCTGGAATTGGGGACGCTTATTCGCAGAAGATCATTGATGGAAGGCCCTACAGGGCCAAGACCGACCTTGTAAGCAAGAAGATCATTCCCGAGGTGACTTACAAGAAAATCGCGCCTCTGGTTATCGCGAAGCAGCCTCCCAAGAAGTAGCTCGATGATTTATTTGATTGATCGACGCTAGACCAGGACCTTGGTGTCAACACCCTAAGACGCCTGCTCCAAAGATTAGAGGTGTGCATGGAGGCTAGCAGGCGGCTACGCGAGCTGCGACTCGCCAAAGGTCTCGACCAGACCGAACCTTAACCGCATACAGTTATGCAGGCAGGGCACATTGCCGCTGTCGAAGAGGAAAACGGAAACTCACCTTCGACGGTTTGGAAACACGGGCGAAAGAGCTTGGCGTGGAAATGCACGAACTGTTGCTGGGTGGCAAGCGTTGTCATTTGCCCCGTCGACCGTGGAGTATTGGGATGCAGACGGCCCGGGAGGACAAATAGAATCGACATAGGTAAGCGGTTACCCGCTGTCCCTGTCACACCACCGTACGTACGGGTCCGTATACGGCGGTTCGGCGGGTGAAGCTATCGGACGACCGTTAACTTCGGAATCCCAAGCGAGTCGAAGTAAGCATTGGACAGCGCGAAATGAAGCGCGGGTGAATCCGCCAGCCGCCACGGGCCATGAGCACTCCCGGCCGTTTGGGCAGCCAGGTCCTTGCCCACGCCCCGCTTCCGCAACTCGGCGTATCGCACCCTGCCCCGCTTCCACTGTTGCCAGATCGCCGACCGAAGCCTGCGCCGGAGCCAGCGTTCAAGCCCTGCCAGCACGAACGGCGTTTCGCACTTACCGAAATAGCCCAGCCAGCCCCGCAGGTAGCGGGTCAGCTCCTTAGCCATCTCTTCCGTGCTCACCCCGCGCGTCCGGCGCGTCAGCTCTCGGACTCGCTCCTTGAACCGCAGCACCGCTTTCGGCGCGATCCGCCGTCGGGGTGCCAGGTGCCAAGTAAAGCTGAAGCCCAGAAACTTCCGCTCCCAGGGCCGGGCCACCGCACTCTTCTGTTCGTTGACCTTGAGTTTGAGCTTTGTGGTAATGAAGCGCTTCAAGCTCTCCATCACCCGCTCCCCTGCCCGCCGACTACGAACGTACACATTACAGTCGTCCGCGTATCGCGCGAACCGGAGACTCCGCCGCTCCAACTCCCGGTCGAACTCGTCGAGCACGATGTTGCTCAGCAAGGGCGATAAGGGTCCGCCTTGCGGCGTCCCCTCGTCCACCGGACTCACCAGCCCGCCTTCCATCACTCCCGCCGTGAGAAACGCCCGGATCAACTTCAATAACCGCTTGTCGCTGATCCGCTCGGCAAGTTTGGCCATCAGTTTGTCGTGCGAGACCCGATCGAAGAATTTCTCCAAATCCAGATCCACACACCAGCGATAGCCTTTGGCCATATACTGCTGCGCCTGTTCCACCGCCTGATGGGCCGACCGCCCAGGACGAAACCCGTAGCTGTGCTCGGAAAACGTCCGGTCCCACCTGCTTTGCAAAACCTGCATTACCGCCTGTTGGAGATATCGATCCAACACCGTCGGGACGCCCAGCTTTCTCACCCCTCCGTCCGGCTTGGGGATTTCCACCCTGCGGACCGGCTGCGGTTTGTAGGTTCCACTCAACAACTGTTCCCGGATGACTGGCCAGTGCTGCTTCAGGTATCCCGGTAGCTCGTGGACTCTCATACCGTCCACACCGGGACTCCCTTTGTTGGCCTTGACTCGTGCCAATGCCTGCTTGCAGTTTTCCCGCTCGCAGACCTCCTCCATCAACCGTTCGCCAATGGCCGGGCTTTCGGCTCGGCGCTTCGCCGTGAGCGATTCGGTCCCTTCCCGAGAATCCATCGGGGCTTCACCCCTACTCTCTTCTCCGAAGGCCAACACTAGCTGGTTCTTCTGCCGCTTGTCGCCCATGAGTCGCGCTGCTTACTCGCCTCTCCCATTAACCCCTTGCGGGGACCGTTCGGGCCTTCGCCACACATCGGCTACTACACCCTCTGCTGACTTCTGCCGCCCGGTCAGGATGGATCGCTCCACCCTTAGTCCCGATTCCGGGACAAACGGCAGATCTCCCGAGGTAAGCTCGACCGCCTTCCGCGCGCAACCGCCAGATTTACAACCAGTGCCCTTGATGGATATGGGCTTCGCGGTCATATGCCCGCTCGCCCGGCACCGTATGCCTCTGATCTGGTTCTTGTACATCGGCTCGCACGTTTGCTCCGCGCTTCTTTCAGACCCTCCGTCGCCGGAGCGCCCTTGCGCTTCGCTATGACTTCACCTCCATCAGGTTGTCAAAGGGACTTTCACCCTCGAGCTGTCGAACATGCTCG
>Ga0181536_10003268_pt1 | contig 17712 bp, 14 predicted proteins | sample PEATcosm2014_Bin_41_FD_121105 | JGI IMG/M metagenome (GOLD analysis project Ga0181536, IMG submission 121105) | Peatland microbial communities from MTU Mesocosm Facility, Houghton, MI, USA - PEATcosm2014_Bin17_60_metaG | ecosystem: Environmental > Terrestrial > Soil > Wetlands > Peat | place... | reverse complement strand
TGCATGTACACGCCGAGCTTTCATGGCTATCTCTCGCAGGCGCAGCGCAACCTGATCGAGCTGTATCTCGATCGCCGAATCTGGGGCTACTGGCTATGGGAGTCGGCGTGGGGAAATTTGAATCTCACCGATCCGGATCCCGCCGCCAGGGACAACATCATGCTCACCGGATGGTTCGGCATCCAGCTCTGCATGTACATGTCGAACACCGGAGACCGCCGCTACGCCGAGCCCGGCAGCCTGCCGTTTCGGCGCAACATACATCGCGTGTTCCATCACGACGCGCACACCATCGCGCAATCGGTGGCTAAAAATTTCCTCGATTCGGAATTCTGCCTCTATCCGTGCGAGCCGAACTGGGTCTATCCGATTTGCAATCACTACGGGATGACCTCGCTCAAGATTTACGATCGCGTGTTCGGCACAAAATACGTTCCGGGCGTGCTCGATCGATGGCTCAAGAATCTCGATACCGAATTCACCGACTACAGCGGCAGCATCATCGGGCTGCGCTCCTCGCTTACGGGAATTCGTCTTCCATTTCCGGCGGGAGACGCGGTCTTCGCGGTATTCGAGAATTGCTTCGCGCCCGATCGCGCGCAGCGGATGTGGGCCACGGCGCGACAGGATTTGAAATACATCATCAAGTCCGATGAGACTGGCGCGAAGCGGCTTTCGATGCCGGGAAAGGGATTCGACTTCGGCAATTACAAATCGGGCTATGCCGGCGCGTACGCGATGCTGATGGACACCGCGCGCGAGTTCGGCGATTACGAAATTGCCGATGCAGCCCTGCGCGCGCTCGATGGGGATTGCGGCCGCGCCGATGACGGCGGCGTACTGCGATATTCGAAGGGCTCGAATCTCTCGAACGCGATGGCGATGCGTGCGCGCATCCATCGCCGCGATGACTTTCGCAGGACCATCGCGGAGGGCCCGCCCGACGCATCATTGCGCGGACCGATTCTCACCGATGCGAAATATCCCGATGTGCTGGTGGCGCGCGCATTCAGCAACAGCGACGACCTCGAGCTTGTGCTCTATCCGGGCGCGAAGCCTGGCCCGCAGGAGATTCGCATCGAGCGGCTGCGGCCGGGCGCCAAATACGCGATGCGCCACGGCTTGGAGCACGCCTTTACGGCTGACCACAACGGCACGGCATCGCTATCCGTCGAGCTTCACGGCCGCACGCCGATCCATATCGTTCCGGCAAGCTGATCGGAGGAACGAAGAGCTACATGGCAGCGGCGGGGCAGTCACCGACGAGGTGTGTAAACCGAGACGTTCAGGCCCGGACCGTCCGGAAGGACCTGCGAGACCGAGGGGAACTCAACTCCGCAAAACGATCCAGCCGGGAAAAATCGCGCGCCGCCTGCACCGACTGCGGTTCCACGACGCGAGAGCGCCGATGCGAGATGTACCGCGGTGCTCATCCCAACCGCGCTCTCGATAGAATCTGTGACCACGACTTTGATTCCGGCCGTCCCCGCCAGTCTCGCAATTTCGACGCATCGTGTCGGGCCTCCGAGCCGCGCTGCTTTCAAGACGAGGTAGTCGGCGCTGTCGTGTTCGATAAACGCGTTGAGCGCCGCAACGCCGCTGAGTGATTCATCGAGGGCGAGCGCAACCCCGGTGGCACCGCTGAGCCGCCGCATGTCGCCCGGTTCAGGCGAGCGCAAAGGCTCTTCGAGGAACTCTATGCCGTATGGCTGGAACGCATGCAGCGCAACCCGAGCCTGATCCAGCGTCCATGCGCGGTTCGCATCGAGACGGATTGAAAAATCGTTTCCGATCGCCATTCTTAACGATGCAACCTTCTTCACGTCTGCCGGAATCGCGCGCGCCCCAACCTTGAGCTTGAAGGACGTATGCCCCTGGCCGACAGCAATGCGCGCTTCCTGGGTCAACTCCTGGGGCGTCTGGCCTGCCAGCAGCGCGCAGACCGGCACGGGACCAATCGATTTGCCGCCCAGCACGGATGCCATCGGAACTCCGCGCAGACGCGCGCTGAGATCGATCAGCGCGGTGTCGAGCGCGCATGTTGCGGCGGGTGTAAGCGGAGAACCGCCGGAACTATTCTCATCAATCAGGCTGCGCAGCTCGTCGGGATCGCGATGGTGATCGAGACTTTGAACGATCGATTCGAGCGCGCGGCGCGTTTCTCCGATTCGCTCGCCGCCGAGCCAATACGCGGGGCTGGCCTCACCCATTCCCCGCTCACCGGAGTCGGATTCTACCGTCAACACGAACCCTTCGCGCGATCCGATTCGTCCCCGCGCAGTCGAGAGCGGCCGCACGAGGCGCGCGCAAAATGGAGTGATCGATGCGCCCGTGATCTTCAAAGGATGAGCGCCAAGGTCAGAAGCAGGCCGTAGGCCAGATGAAGCGCAGCGGTTCGCGCGAGGCTCTGATTCAACTCCGCTCCGGTGCGCCGGCAAATCGCGCGTATTTCCCCAAACGCGAGCGGCGCGGCTGCGATTGGCAACAACAGCATCGTGCCGCCGAGCCAGGCGAGCACCGGCGTCATCAGGAACGCGATCGCAACCAGCCCGCCGTACTCGGCCCGTGCGAAACCTCGTCCGAACTGCACCGCAAGCGTGCGCTTCCCGGCGCGGCCGTCGGTATCGACGTCGCGCAAGTTGTTCACGACCAGAATTGCGGTGACGAGGCACGCAATCGGAATCGAGGCTGCGATCGAAAGCGAGGTCGCAGTGCCGGTCTGAAGAAACACCGTCCCGTTCACCGCCGCGAGACCAAAAAATACAAACACGAACGCATCGCCCAATCCGTTATACGCGAGCGGCCAGGGTCCGGCGGTGTATGCGATCGCTGCCACCAGCGACACGATCCCGATGCTCAGAATCGGCCATCCACCGACCCGGACGAGGTAGCATCCGATCAGCGCCGCAAGACCGAGCACGCCAAGCGCCGCGTTCCTGACCGTCGAAGGCTCGACTAGGCCTGCCTGCGTGACGCGAAGCGGTCCGAGCCTCGCCTCGGTGTCAGCCCCCGCGACGAAATCGAAATAATCATTGGCGAGGTTGGTGCCGATCTGAATCAGCAATGCCGCGAGCAGGGTCATTAACCCGAGCATCGCTCTTACGTGGCCGGTCCGCTGGGCCAAAGCCAAACCCACCATCACGGGCGCCGCGGCAGCGGTTAAGGTCCGCGGTCGAGCAGCGGCGAGCCAAACCGAAAAGCCCGGCGGATCCAAATTTTCGATCGCTTGACCGCTCACGGCACGCGCTTAAACCTCGAGAAGTCGGGCTTGCGCTTCTGGTTGTACGCGTTGCGGCCTTCCTGCGCCTCTTCCGTCATGTAGTAGAGCAAGGTGGTATTTCCAGCCAGTTCCTGGATTCCCGCCATCCCGTCCATCTCGGCATTGAATGCCGACTTGAGGCATCGCAGCGCCATCGGGCTTTGAGCGAGAATCTCGCGGCACCACTGGACGGTCGTTTCTTCCAATTCCGCCAGTGGCACAACCACGTTGACCAATCCCATATCGAGCGCTTCGGCCGCGCTATAGCGCCGGCACAGGTACCAAATCTCGCGAGCTTTTTTCTGACCGACGAGCCGCGCGAGTTGCGACGCGCCCAGCCCGCCGTCGAAACTTCCGACCCTGGGCCCGGTCTGGCCGAAGACCGCGTTGTCGGCTGCAATAGTCAGATCGCACACTACGTGCAGCACATGACCGCCGCCGATCGCGAAACCGGCCACCATCGCGATAACGGGTTTCGGGATGCTGCGAATCAGCTTCTGCAGGTCGAGCACGTTGAGGCGCGGAACGCCGTCGGCGCCGACGTAACCCTGCTCGCCTCGGATGCGCTGATCGCCGCCGCTGCAAAAGGCCCCAGTGCCCTCACCGGTCAGGATGATTACGCCAATCTCGCCGTCTTCCCGCGCCCGCGCGAAGGCATCGAGCAACTCCGTCACCGTGAGTGGACGAAATGCGTTGTGAACCTCGGGGCGGTTGATCGAAATCCGCGCGATTCCTTCGGCCTTCTGAAATTTGATGTCTTTATAATCGTGCACGTCATGCCAATCGATTTGCACTGCGGTTCTCCTTAAAGTGTTGGTTTAAGTTTTTACTTTTTACCGTTCGCGGTTAAGAAAATCAGTGACGACGCGGTTGAATTCGCGGGGACGTTCGAGATGCGGTGCGTGACCTGCGCCGCCGATCGCTTCGAAGCGCGCATCACTGACCAGAGCGGCGATTTGCTCGCCGATAACGGTGAACTTCAAGTCCAGCGCGCCCGCGATCGCGAGGATCGGCATGCGCAGTGCCGGTAATTCGCCGCCGAGCCATGGCTGCGTTCCGGTTCCCATCCCGCGCAGACTTCGCCCAAGCTCTTTGACGCAGCAAGCAAGCCGCTCGAGCCGGATACGGTCGATTTTTTCGGCCGGCATCCGCGCCATCGACTCAAAGAGCGGGATCGACTCCCATCGTTTGACGAACGCTTCGATTCCGGCGCTCTCGGCGAACGCCGCCAGCTCCGCGTCGGCGTGTCTCCGAGCTGCCCGATCGCCGGAATCCGCGATGCCCGGAGAAGCGCTTTCCAGCACCAGCCGGTTGATATGAGCGCCATAATTGAGCGCGATAAACAGCGCGAGCCTGCCGCCCATCGAGTAACCGAGGATCGAGAAGCGCGGGACTGCGAGAACCTCCGTGAGCAAGCGAATCACCATCGCCGCCGCGCGCTCGATCGAATAATTTTCAACGTCGATTCCGACTCGAGTGCCTCCGTGTCCCGGCAAATCGATGCTGACGACGCGCCGATCCGGCCGGAGTTGCTCGCGCAGATCGCGCCAACTTTCCTTGCTGCCGGTGAAACCGTGCAGCAGGACGACCGGATCGCGCGCCGCCGTCTCCGGCGACAACGCGGATGGACCTTCGTCGCTGAATTCGACGGTCGCAGTGCCGATCGCAACTCGACGATTCATCGGATTGTTCTTTCACCGGGCGTGGCGCGAACCCGGCTGAGCGTCGTCTCGATCAGCCGGCGATGCAGCGCGAGGTTGCGTGCTCGATCGCCTCGAATCTCGAGCAAGTGCAAGCCGGGATGATCGAGAGCGTATCCGACCGCGGCGTTAAATTCGCTCCACGAGCCGGCGCGCGCGTATCGTGCCCGGCCCAGCGCCGCAGCATCCTCGAAATCAAGTCCGTGCGGCGTAGCGAAGAAGGTTTCGAAGCTGTCGCCGAGCGAGGCCTGGGGCAGAAATGAGAAAATTCCGCCGCCGTCATTGTTAATCACGATCACGAGCAGATGGACGGGGTAGCGCGCCGCGATTTGCAGGGCGCCGATATCGTGGAGAAGGCTCAAGTCGCCCAGCACGAGAATGGTCGGAGCTTTTCTCGCGACAGCCGCACCCAGGGCAGTTGCGAGCACTCCGTCGATGCCATTGGCGCCGCGATTGCAAAATAGAGCCGTGTCGCGGTCCGACTGTCCGACGAAAGTATCGAAGTTGCGCACCGGCATACTGTTGCCGGTATGCACGGCGCAACCGTCCGGCGCCAGCCGCATCAGCTCGGCAACGACCTTGCCCTCGAACATCGTAGTTTCATCGGCCAGTATCGCGTCGAGCGCCGCACGCGATCGCGCCGATGCCGCAAGCCACGAATCGAGCCACGGCGACCTCTTCGGCGCGTCATCAAGCGACTCGAAAATCGAGTCGCACAATTCAACTGTCCCGGCCCGCGCTACGTCGGAGGCTATTTGAAGCGGATCGGGCCAGGTTCCCGGCTCCGCGACCATCAAGTGGGATCGGCGCGGTCTCGAGGCGAGAAATTGTCCGAGGCTCTTCGAGACGGGAGGATCGCCAAACTGGATCACGGCGTCGGGCCGATTCGCCTCACAAAACGCCGGGTCGCGGAGCAGGACGTCGTAGGCATCGACTATCCTCGAGCGGTCGTGATGGCCGGCACGAAGACCCGACAATGAATCGGCGAGGACCGGCCAGTTGAGCCGCCCGGCGAGCCGCGCAATCGAACAGGCCGCCTCCGGCGACGGCGCGGCAGGACCGCATACTATCAGCCCTCGATCGCAGCCGCGGATCATCCCGGCGAGCGCGCCAATCGAATCGGGTGGGATGGCAGGGCGCGCGGGATAAACTCGCGTGTACGGCGAGCGCGATTCATCCGCCGCGAATTTGCTTTCGCTTTCACTTTCACTGATGCGTGCAAGTGCCTCGCGTTCCTCGTTCACGTCGATAAGCGGTTCCCGCATCGGGATGTTCAGATGCACCGGTCCGGCCGGCATTTCCGCCGCGGTAGCGAACGCGCGGCAAGCGATAGTCCGGTAATAGCTGTCGAGATCGAGGCCCGCGACTGGAGTGGCGAGATCGACGCTCCATCGCGCGTGACTGCCGAACATCCTGACCTGGTCGATGGTCTGTGCGGAGCGGCAATCGCGCGCCTCGGGCGGACGGTCGGCGGTGATGACGATCAGCGGAATCTTCGACAGGGAAGCCTCGACGACCGCGGGCATGTAGTTGGCCGCGGCGGTGCCCGAAGTGCATGCGAGGATTACGGGGCAACCGGTCTCACGCGCCATCCCGAGCGCGAAAAATCCGGCGCTGCGTTCGTCGAGGATCACCCATGGGCGAATTGCGGGCGAACGCAGCAGGCCCGTGACGATCGCGGTCGAACGGGAGCCGGGCGAGATGCACGCGTGCGCGACGCCGGATCGCGCGAACTCCTGCATCATGACGGCGGCAGCGCGGCTATTGGGATTACGCGATGGTTCCAAGGGTAGTACTCCCAATCAGGGCGGTCAGCTTGTTTTCAGTCTCGGCAAATTCTGCTTCGGAATCGGAACCCGCGACGATTCCGGCGCCCCCGAAGATGTACATCCTGCTGCCGTCGATAACGCCTGCGCGCAGCGCGACCGCGAACTCACCCTGGTCCTTGGCGTCGATCCAACCGACGGCGCCAGTGTACCAGCCGCGCTCCGGTTCTTCGCGCTCGATGATTGCGCGGGCAGCTTCGCGCGGCACGCCGCATACCGCGGGGGTCGGGTGAAGCAGTCCTGCCAGTTCGATGACGCTGCGAGATTCACGCAAGCGGCCCTCGACCCGCGTGAACAGATGCTGCGCCTCGGGCAAGAGCATCAGGCGCGGCCGCGCGGGAACGCTTAACGGTGAAGCCACGGGTTCCAGCGCCGACGCGAGCGCATTGACGACATATTGGTGCTCTTCGAGATTTTTCGCCGAACTGAGCAGCGAATCGCCCAGCGCGCGATCTTCTTGAGGGTCGTCGCCGCGCGGCACGGAACCCGCCAGCGCACTTGACGTGACAGTTTCTCCGTCGAGCTTGACCAACTGTTCAGGCGTGGAACCGACGAACGAGGTAGTGTTTCCGCTGACGAAGAAGTTGACGCATGAGGGCCGCGCGGCGCGCGCTGAGTCGATGAAACGCGCAGGATCGATCGGCGAAGCGGTTTCGATCGCCAGGCGCCGGGATAGCACGACCTTTTTCAGCGCGCCGCAAAGGATTTGCGAGCGGACGCGTTCGACGCGCTCGCGCCACTGTTGGCGCTCGAGCGGTGTTGTTGGTGATGGGCGGATGTCCAAAAGCGGCCACGAAGTTGCAGACCGATGGCAAGAGTGGCCCGCCTCGAGCGCTCGCGCGAGCATACGGTCGGCCGAATCCCTGTCGTCCTTTGCCCAGGCGATAGTCAGGGTGCATCGCGCGCCATGGCGAACCCACAAAAGCATCGGCAGGAAGATCCATGCGGGTGGAAACTCGCGCCATTCGTGCGCCTCGCAGGCGCGATCGGAAAAGCCAAAGCCTCCGACCATCAACGGACCCGCGCCCGGATCACCGCTACGACCTGGATTTAGCGAGGATAGAAGCTCGCGGGCGCGCTCCGAGATATCCCGGAATCGGCCGGCGCCCGATGCTTGAAACTCTGCAACCGCGCCGGCCGCGGCGATAGTCAGCCCGCGGTCGGGCCGTTCCCAATAGAAGAGCGGAGCCGCGCCGGAGCGCCGGATCGCGCGGAGCAAATCGACAGGTTCATCGACTGCAACTGTCTCGGAAAAAATCGAGCCCGGATGATCCATCGCCACACAACTTTCCACGGTTATCGGTGTCCGGTGATCAACTGCACGGCGCCGCCGAGAAGGCGGCGCTTATTGAGATCGCGAAAACCCGCATCGGTGAGCATCGCCATCAAATGCGCCTCGTCGGGCAGGTAACTCACGGAGGACGGCAGCCAGGCGTATGCGTCGCGATCGACGAGCCGGCCCACGAGCGGCACGAGCTTGTGAAAGTAGATGCGATGCCCGGCGCGGAGCAGAGGCGAGGCGGGAGTGTCCACTTCGAGCAGCGCGATCTTTCCGCCGGTCTTCAGGATGCGGAAACATTCGCGAAACGGGTCTTCCAAATTCGCGAAATTACGCAGCGAAAAGCCCGACACGACCGCATCGAAGGATCCAGCGCGCAGCGGCAGGCGGAGTGCGTCCGCGCGGATCAAGGTGGAACACGCGGATCGGCGTTTCACTCGCGCCACACGCAGCATCTCGGCCGAGAAATCCAGGCCCACGACGCGGACGCCAATCCTTGCGAGATCGGCACAGAAGTCCCCGCTGCCACAGGCCAAATCGAGCGCGCGAGAATCCCGCGGCAGCGCCAGCGCCTCGACCGCATCCCTTCGCCAGCGCCGGTCCATGCCCAACGTCATGAGGCGATTCATCAGGTCGTAGCGCGGGGCAATCCGGTCGAACATCGCCTTGACGACGGCCGCCTTGGGGCTCACTTCGGGGGGATTCATCGCTTCGCGAGCCGAAGCCTGACTTCTCCAGCCGTGCGCTGCGCGACCCGAAAAGCCTTCTCATCGCCGCTTTGCTTGATCCGCGCCAGCGCGCGTCCGACCAACAAGCGATGGAAGTGTTGCGCGACGAGCGAGACTACGATCGGCAGCATCTCGCGAAATGCGTCGGCGACCGCCTCGACGCTATCGCCTTCCCTTTGCCTGCCGCGGACATAGGCGTTGAAAAGATCGATTGCCGCGTCCACCGTATCCCCCGTCGCACGATGGTGCTTAACGGCGACCTCGAGCAGGCGCGTGATGGGCAAGCCGTATTCGAGCAAACGCATGACACCGCGCGCGGCCTCGAGGTCAACATCGGAATAAAGGTTGTCGCCGGCTTCGCCCGCGACTGCCTCGCGCAGTTCGGAGCTGTCCACCAGATCGAGCAGTCCCTTTGGAATCCCGAGCCGATTCGCGAATTGGGTGCTGGTGTAACGCGCCTCGCCGGCCTTCTCCTTGACTGCGGCGACGAGCGCTCGATCGATGACATCCTTCTTCGGGTGGCTCACGAGGGTCTTGACCACCTTGAGCGGAAGCCCGCGTGCGGACATCGAGCGGATCAGCCGCAGCCGCTTGAGATGTGAATCGTTATAGACCGCGGTGCGGCCGCGACGGCGGGGACCGTCGAGCAGGCCGAGGCTCTGATAGTAACGGATGGTATCGACGGGCAGGGCGGAGGCCCTGACCAGCTCGGGCAGGCTGTACGACTTCATGAGCATCTACTCTTAGAGTAATCACTCACGGAGTCAAGAGAAAGATTTGGTCAGCCGCCGGCGCCGAAGCGGGCGGGCGCCAGCACGGACGCGTCGAATCTGCCGGTCGCGCCGCCAACGATCAGGTCGGCGGCGATTTGGCCAATGGCGGGACTGCTCTCGATTCCGAAGCCAGCCTGACCCGCCAGCCAGAAAAATCCCGAGACGCGAGGATCGGCGCCGACGACGGGGACCGAGTCGGGTGAGAATGTGCGAAGCCCCGCCCATTTGCGCTTCAAAGTACGCGGCACAATCGCGGGCGCGAGCGCGCGCAGACGCTCGAGCGCGGCGGCAATAACCTCATCGTCAGGCTGAGCGTCGGATGGAAGGGTCGGTTCCTGATCCATCGGGCTCAGCATCAAGCCGCCCGACTCGGGCGCGAAGTAGATCTGATCGCTTTCGCTGATGACGAACGGCCATCCGCTCACGTCGAGGCCGGGCGCAGCAGCAAAGGTGACGATAGTGCGGCGACGTGGTTCGAGCCGTATCGGCATCGCACCCGCGAGGATTGCGACGGGGCCGGCCCATGCGCCGGCTGCGTTGACGACGCATCGTGCGCGAAGGGTACCCGCGTCGGTCACGACCGCGCGGCAGCGGCCGTTTTCAACCACTATCGCGCGCGCTTCGATCCCGGTGCGAACGACAGCGCCGTGGCGGCGCGCGTGACGGAGATAGCTGGACAGGAGTTCGTGTACGTCGATGCGGCCGCCGGCGGTAAGCATCAGCGCGCGCTCCGGTTCTTCGAGGAGGAGGGCGGGCACCCGAGCCTTCGATTCCGCGCAACTTAGCGCCTGGAACGCGACGCGGTCGCGCCGCAGTCCGGCGGCAGCGCGCTCGAACTCGCGCAAGTTGGGCGCGCGAAACAGAATCATCACCGGGGTCGGAATCAGTATGGCGTTGTCGGCGAAGCCGGCCGGAGGATTTCGCAGGAATTCCCCGCCCATTGCTTTGAGGCCCTGCACCGCGGGGATCGGATCGAACTCGACCAGGCTTGCGGCGCTGCGGCCGGTGGAGTGATAGCCGTGCTGGCTCTCCCGCTCCAGGAGCGCAACGTTGGTCATCCCGCGCTCGGTCAGAAAGTACGCGAGCGAGGCGCCGGCGATGCCCCCTCCGATGATGACCACGTCAAATTCGCTGGTGTTTGGCATTGATACCACCGGGGCTGCCGAGCCGGACTATCTCTAGCCGGCCTGCGTGAGATCGATCAGCTTTGAAGCGGAAGCGAGCTGATCCGCATTGAGAGCCGCACTTGCCAGCGCATCGGCGTGGCGGCGGCCGAGAATCGGAGCGGTAAGCGTCATGAATTTGCGGGTCAAATTCTCCCGCTGCGCGACCAGGTTGGAGGCAGGCTGGCCCGAGTCCGACTCGGCCTGAAAAATCCTTCCATTGATATTGACGACGACGGTCGCGTGCGTGGACGGAATCTTTTCGGCGCGCACGACGTGGATCCGATCCCGCAGGGACACCACGCGCGCTTCGGTCACGCTTGCATCGCTGAAGGTCTCGAGATTGCCGGTATCTTCCCCGAGCAGCGCCATCGCGGTCGTCGCGCGCAAGCTGAATTTTCCCTCGAGGCCGGTCTTCGGCTCCTGGATATTGCACACGCCGAAAAGCGCGGGATGAACGCGCACCTCGACTTCATCGATGGATTTCGGATCGAGGTGATGCTCGGCGCGAATCTGCTCAGCCGCATTGATCGGCGCGTGGGTGAGATAGCAGGAGGCGTGGTACTTGAAGAGCGTCTCGCGAATCAGGAAGCGTCCCTTGAATCGATCGAGCGCTTCGCGCGATGGTTTTGCGCCGGCGTGCGTTGCGGCGAATCCCTGCGCGGTCTCGATGATTTCGGGATTGGAAGTGTAGCCGCCGCGCGCGGCGAGTGCGCTGAACAATCCATTGGATGCGGCGCGCCCCGCGTGCAGCGGCTTCGCCATCGTTCCGAAACCCGACTTGAGCCCCGCGGCTTGCGTACCCGCCAGCCCCAGTGCGCGCAGCCATCCATCCTCGTCCAGCCGCAACAGATGCGCGCATGCGGCGGCGGCGCCGAAAGTTCCAACGGTGCCGGTCGAGTGAAATCCGATCGCGTAATGATCCGGGCCCATCAATGCGCCCAGCCGGCACTCCAGCTCGATGCCGATGAGCAGCGCTTCGAGCACCTCGCGCCCGCTGAGTCCCGCGCTGTCGGCCAGCGCGAGGACCGCAGGGATCACCGGCGCCGACGGATGACCGCTCATGGCAGTGTGAGTGTCGTCGAAATCGAGCGCATGAGCCGCGGCTCCATTTACCAGCGCCGCCGACAGCCGCGACGCGCGCTGCATCCTGCCGATGAGTCCGGCTTCGGACGATGCTTCGGGCTTGACGATCTCGTTGACGAGGATCTCCGTCAGCGGTTCACGCGATCCGGCAACTGCGACGCCGAGGAAATCGAGTAGGCAGTGGCGTGCGACCTCGCGCGCATCCTCCGGCGCCTGGTCCCATCGCAGGTCGCGAACCGCGCGGACCAAACCGAGGGTGGCAGCGAAAGCGAAATTTTCCGGCGTTTCTGAGGTACTCATGCGGCCAAGCTCCGTCGAATCGCCCAGGCGTCGGACCCTTTGATGCGTGCAAAATCTACCACACATTTTCGCGCCGGCAGATCAGACGCGATGCGCGGCTTGCCCTTTAACGCAGTCACATAGTTGGCGACAGCACCGGCAGGATCATCGGTGTTTTGCGCGCCAATAGCCAATCAATGTGCCGATGACGGTCCATCCGAGAATCGGAAAGCCGAAAAGGTCAATGAAGAAACCTGGGTCGCCGGAGAACCAGAGCGAATTGCAAAAGCCGACGTTGCCGAACAACGACCTTCGACCACAAAGGTATTCGGGCCAGAGTGCGAGGGTGCCGAGGATGACGGTGCGGAGAGATGGGTGAGCAGAGCCAGTGTCCGCGATGTCTGACATGAATGCGGCGAACCCCAAGCCCGCGCCCAATAAAGCGAAGAGCAAGACCCACAGCAATATCACCCGATCGATCATTGGTTTTCTCATGACGCTACCATGGGTTCCTCATGCATGCCGACACGGCTCGCTCAGGCGTTGGACCCTTTCATGCCTGCAAAATCTACCACACATTTTACGGCTTGCCCGTTGCCGGATGGGTGGGTTATCGTCGATGCCAAGCGAGCATAGCCCGCCCATCAACAAGGAGATCGCTCACATGCGTGAAGTTTCGATAGTCGGCGCCGGCATGATCAAGTTCGGCAAGTACCTCGACACCAGTATGAAGGTTCTCGCGCGCGATGCGGTAAACGGCGCGCTTTCGAGCGCCGGAATCGAGCAAAAACAGATCGAGGCCGCGGTCGTGGGAAACGCAGCCGCGGGCCTCATCACCGGCCAGGAATGTATCCGCGGACAAGTCGTGCTGCGCGAGATGGGCATCGGCGGCATCCCGATCGTCAACTGCGAAAATGCCTGCGCCAGCTCCTCGACGGCGTTTCATCTGGCGCATCTGTATGTCGCCTCGGGCATGTACGACGTGGTGCTCGCGCTGGGCATGGAGAAGCTTTACCACGCGGACAAGAAACGTACGTTCGCGGGATTCAGCGGGGCCGTAGATGTGGAATTGGTGCAGCAGTTGCTTGCCGACATGAACGCGCAACAGGCCCGGCTCCAGGCCGAGCGCGAAGCTCGCGGCGAGGCGCCCAAAAAGGTGGGGGGCGCGGGAGAATCGCGCTCGATGTTCATGGACTTTTACGCGGCGGGCGCCCGCGCGCACATGATGCGCTACGGCACGACTCGCGAGCAGTTCGGACGCATAGCAGTCAAGAACCATCGCAACGGCAGTCTGAATCCGCACGCGCAGTATCAAGAGGTCTACAGCCTCGAGGACATTTTGAGCTCTCCGATGGTGGCCGACCCGCTCACGCGGCTGATGTGCTCGCCGATCGGCGACGGCGCCGCAGCGGCTATTCTGTGCGCTTCATCGGTCGCGCATCGTTATACCAACAAGCCGGTCAAGGTTCTCGCTTCGATGCTGACGTCGGGATCCGATCATGGCGCCGACCAGCCGGGCGTGGTGCCGCGGATCGCCAAGCAGGCCTACGAGAAGGCGGGAGTCGGACCCGAGGACTTAAGCGTGGTCGAACTCCACGACGCGTCAGCGCCGGCCGAGTTGATGACCTACGAGGATCTGGGGCTGTGCAAACCCGGCGAGGGCGGCAAGCTGATCGACGAGGGTGTCACCGAAATTTCCGGGCGCATGCCGGTGAATACGTCAGGCGGGCTGCTCGCCAAAGGTCATCCGGTAGGCGCGACGGGAGTGGCGCAAATCTGCGAAATCTTCTGGCAACTGCGCGGCGAAGCCGGCAAGCGGCAAGTCTCGAATCCGAAGATCGGGCTTACCGAGAATGGCGGAGGCATGGTCCGCGCCGAAGCGGCGGCAGTGTCGATTCACGTTTTCGGGATCTGAGCTGGGCAAAATACGCGATGTCCGCATGATCGACGCGAGGGAGCAATGAGCGCATGCCGCTCGTTGCTCTCGCAGTGTTTAGGATCAAACCGTTTGTGGCCTCAGAAGCGGACATTATAGCGGCTCAAAAGGCCGCTTCTATGGCTAAAATGTCCATGGTATGCTTGCGTTATTGCAAGTTCAGATGCGGACATAGAAGCGGACATTATGGCGGACAAGGAGAGCGAGTTTTCCGACCGCGGAGAGGCAGCCATTCTGATGGAGCCTCTGCTGATATCTGAAGGCTCGCGTTTTCGCGGCGAGCTGACGGACTTGGCCGTCGAGCTGGCGGCGCGGTCGGCGGGCTTTCGCCGTAGCTTGGCCACAGGGTTGATGGCGCCGTTGGCCGGCTTGGTCCGTTCGATGAATTGCTATTACAGCAACCTGATCGAAGGCCATAACACGCATCCCGTGGACATCGAACGGGCGCTCAAGAACGACTACAGCGCGGATGTCCGCAAGAGAAATCTGCAGATCGAAGCTAAAGCGCATATCGAGGTTCAGCAATGGATTGATGCGGGCGGGCTGCGTCGGCGCGCGACAACGCGGGCCGGGGTTTACGAGATCCATCGCCGCTTTTGCGAGAAGCTGCCCGAAGAGTTGCTGTGGGTTGAAAATCCCGAGACGGGCGAGCGGATGCATGTGGCGCCGGGCGAATTGCGACGGCGCGACGTGAAAGTAGGGCGGCATATTCCTATCAGCCCGGGCGCCTTGCCCCGCTTTCTCGCGAGATTCGAGCAAGCCTACGCGGCGCTCGGGAAAACAGACTCGATTCTGGCAGGGGCTGCCGCACATCATCGCCTGGTATGGATGCACCCGTTCCTCGACGGCAATGGCCGCGTCGTGCGGCTCATGTCGCATGCGATGTTGCTGGAAGCGCTCGACACAGGTGCGATCTGGTCGGTGGCTCGTGGCTTGGCCCGCAACGTGGACGATTACAAGGCGCATCTGGCCGAGTGCGACCTTCCGCGTCGGAACGACCTCGACGGACGCGGAAATTTGAGCGAAGAAGCGCTGGCGAGCTTCACCCGCTTTTTCATGCAGATATGCCTTGACCAGATCACGTTCATGGAAGGGTTGCTCGAGCCGGAACAATTGCGCGCTCGTATCTTGTTGTGGGCCGACGAGCAGGTCCGGCTTGACGCGTTGCCGCCGAAGGCCGGAATTGTGCTCGAGGCGGTGCTTTACCGCGGCGAGCTGCCGCGAGGAGATATGGGAGCGCTACTCGGCGCGAGCGACCGGCATGCTCGACGCGTCGTCGCTGCGCTGATGAGTCGCAACGTTCTTGTATCAGAAGGTCCGCGTGCGCCGCTTCGGCTCGCCTTTCCTGCGGCCTTGGCCTCTCGATGGATGCCTGGACTCTTCCCGGAAAGGGCGGGGGGCTGAAGCGGCGCGCGGTCTGCCTGAACTACGGCGTGGCGAAGCGGTACTTCCCGTCCTTGAACTCGATCCATCGCCCGCGATCCGTGACCTGACCTGCCACGTCGATTTGCGTGCGCAAGATCATGAGTTCCTCTTCGGTCGGCACTTCGAGAATCTCGAGCTTGGGCGCGATCGCCGGCTTGAAGCTCATTTCGTCGAGCAACTGTTCGAGCGTGACGAAGGGCGCGATTCCTTGCAGCATGAGCTGACAATCGGCGCCGTACCCGAACATCGCCCACGGCGTGTAAACCCGCCATGGTCCGGTCCCGGGTGGAAGGCCGTGGCGCTCGCGGGCGCCCGGACCGTCGAGAAAACCCGGTGACGAAATGAAATCGACGCGATCGACGAATTTGCGCTTCTGCTGATCGGTGACCAGGATTGTGCGCCATGCGAGCGCCGCGATGCTGTCGGCGCCGCCGGGGCCACCGAAGCGCCGTCCCTCGCCGCCTTCATATTTGCCGACCACGGTGGAATTGATGTTTCCGTAGCGATCGACCTGAAGCGTCGCGAGGATGCCGTAATCGACGTAGCCGAGCTGCGCGAGGTCGGCCGCGTAATTCATCGTCCCCCACTGAAGTGCGCGATAATTGGCGGGCGAGGCGATCATCGTCATCAGGGGATCGAACGGCACCCGAGCCTCGGGCCCGACGCACCCATCCTCGGTCAGGTACTGAAGGTTGGGCGCGCTGGTTCGCTTGGCGAGCAGGACAGAGTTCATCGGCTCGCCGCCGCCGCCAACCCAGTAGATGTACTTGTCGTCGACCAGGCGCGAGATCTGACAGATGACGAATTCGCGCTCATTGAAGTCGGTAGCTGGGGTGCTCACGAGACATAGCCCTCCCGGATGGTTTCGCGCCGGCGGATCTCGGCCAGTTTTTCGGTTCCCACGACTTTCTGCAGGTACTCATCGTGCGAATTCACCGAGTACACGTGCTTCCTGAGGTACTCGGTAAAATCGCCCCGGAACATCGCGCCCATCGCTTCGATGACTCCCATCGGATCCGACGCGTAGTAACCCTGCACCGTTCCCGGGTAGGCGCCGAATGGGGCGTGCACTACAGCGTCCACGGTGAAGTGCGCGATCGAGGTGCGCGCCGGATCGCGCCGGATTTCGTCCGTGTCGATGATCTCTTCGGCCGACACGATCACCCGCTTCGACGCGAGCGCGCATTCCGCGTGCGCGATGCCGGTGCCGAAGACGCGCGCGTTGCCGAACTCGTCGGCCTGATGAACGTGGATGATCGAGACATCGGGATTGAGGGCAGGGACCAGGATAACTGGTTTTCCGGTGAAGGGGTCCTCGACGGTTTTGCAGCCCGAATGCTGAAATCCGTCGGTCCCGCCGAAGCTGCGCGTCGGCATGAAGGGTATCCCCATCGCGCCGGCCTTCAGGCGCAGCGTGATCACCGCATTGGAGTACTCGTAGATGGTGCACTTCTTTTCGCGCACCGCGCGCGCGATCCACGGGCCGAAGCCGATGAAGCCGATGTCCACCCGATCGGCGCATCCCGATTCAACCAGCAGCGCGACCGCGACATAGGTGAACTTGCCGCACAGCCACAGATTCTTTTTGCGCTGGCGGATGATCTCGCGAATCAGCGACGACGGTCCTCGCTGAAAGTAGTTGCTGTCGTATGCGAGGTAGTCGCCGTCGCGTACGAAGCGCTCGACCGCCTCTTTGTGAGTCATCAACTTCGAGACCATCTGATGCGGTTTATGGTCCCGCACGCTCGCCCGATAACCGTCGGGATCGACTTTCAGATAGTCGGCTTTGCCTTCTTCCAGAATCCGCATTTGCTGAGTTCTCCCGAACCTCTTGAGTTGCCGGCATCGATCCGATTCAGATTTGGATCCCGGACTGCAGCAGGATGCCGTTGTGAATCAGGAAACTTCGGATGGTGTTTCCGCGCTTGACCCGCTCACGGCCTTCGGCGCCGCCTCCCGCCTGAAAATCGGCGATACGCTCCGCCATCGAGCGCCTGCCCTTGATGCTGATCTTGGTTTCCTTGCCCTCTTTCCTCAGCAGGCAGGCGGCGACGATCTCGTCGGGGTCGAGTTCGAGCGTGGCGCAGAACTCGGCAAGCAGTGCGAGCCTCGATTTATCCTCGTTGGGCTCGATGCCCGATTGCTCGCGCAGTCCCTGGTACCAGGTCTTGTCCGAGTCGTACTCTTCGAGCGGCTTGTTTATTGACGCCATCGTTATTTTCGAGCGGTGCGTGATTCCATCGCCGATTGCGCGGTTC